>Ga0187778_10000980_pt1 | contig 20346 bp, 17 predicted proteins | sample 1015_Q2_SP5_20_M_FD_132418 | JGI IMG/M metagenome (GOLD analysis project Ga0187778, IMG submission 132418) | Tropical peat soil microbial communities from peatlands in Department of Meta, Colombia - 1015_Q2_SP5_20_MG | ecosystem: Environmental > Terrestrial > Soil > Wetlands > Peat | place...
ACGAGCGCGCGCATTGCGCTCACGCCCCCGTGAACGTCTTGCCCTCGGTGGCGAGCCGATCCAGCAATTCGGCCGGCTTCCACACGTCGCCCTGCGTCTTCCGCCACTCGTTCATGCGATCACGGATGGTCTTGAGCCCGACCTGGTCGGCCCAGAACATCGGGCCGCCCCGGTACACCGGCCAGCCGTAGCCGTAGACCCAGATCACGTCGATGTCGCTGGCGCGGATCGCGATCTTCTCCTGGAGGATCTTGGCGCCCTCGTTCACCATCGGGTAGAGCAGGCGGGCCAGGATCTCGTCCTCGCCGATCTTCCGGCGGGTGACGCCCATCTCGCTCGCGACCTCGACGATGATCTTTTCCACCTCCGCATCCGGGATCGGCATGCGATCGCCCTTTTCGTAGCGGAAGTAGCCCGCACCGGTCTTCTGTCCGAAGCGCCCGAGCTCGCAGATGCGGTCGGCCACCGCGGCCTTCACGCCCTTACCCTTGCGGATGCGCCAGCCCACGTCGAGACCGGCCAGGTCGCCCATCGCGAACGGGCCCATCGGGAAGCCGAAGTCGGTGAGGACCTTGTCGACCTCGTGGGGCAGCGCGCCTTCCAGGATCAGCTTCTCGGCCTCGCGCCCGCGCTGATGCAGCATGCGGTTGCCGACGAAGCCGTCGCAGACGCCGACCAGCACCGGCACCTTGGCGATGCGCCGGCCCACGCCCATCGCGGTCGTGATCACGTCCCTGGCCGACTTCTTGCCCCGCACCACCTCGAGCAGGCGCATGACGTTGGCGGGACTGAAGAAGTGCATGCCGATGACATCGTCCGGCCGCTTGGTCGCCGAGGCGATCTCGTCCACGTCGAGGGTCGAGGTGTTGGTGGCGAGCACCGCCCCCGGCTTGCAGATGCCGTCGATCTTGGCGAAGACCTGCTTCTTGACCGGCATCTCCTCGAAGACCGCCTCCACCACGATATCGGCGTCCGCGATCTTCGACCAGTCGGTGGTGCCGTTGATCAAGCCCATGCGCTTCTCGACGTCCTGCGCGGTCAGCCGCCCGCGGGAGGCGGTCGCCTCGTAGTTCTTCCGCACCACGCCGAGCCCGCGGTCGAGCGGCTCCTGGGCCACCTCCACCACCGTCACCGGGATGCCCGCGTTGGCGAAGTTCATCGCGATGCCGCCGCCCATCGTGCCGGCGCCGAGCACCGCCGCCTTGCGGATCTCGCGACTCGCAGTATCGCCGGGCACGTCGGGGATCTTGGCGGCCTCGCGCTCTGCGAAGAAGAAGTAGCGCTGGGCCTTGGACTCGGGCGAGGAGAGGAGCTCGAGGAAGAGCTCGCGCTCCCGCTTCATCCCCTGGTCGAACGGCAGGTTCACCGCGGCCTCGACGGCCTTGATGCAGTTCTCGGGGGCGCGGAAGCCCCGCGTCTGTCGGGCCACCGACTTGCGGAACTCCGCGAAGACCTCGGGCTTGCCGCGCACCGTGGCGACCTTGTCGTCGAGATCGCGGATCTTCTTGAGCGGACGCTTCTCGGCCACGACCTTCTCGGCGAAGGCCACGCCGGCCGTGGTGAGGTCGCCGTCGACGATCTCGTCGATCAGGCCCACCCGGAGGGCCTCGTCGGCGCCGATCGGATCGCCGCTCACGATCATGGAGAGGGCCTTGGGCACGCCGACCACGCGGGGTAGCCGCTGGGTGCCGCCGGCGCCGGGCAGGATGCCGAGCTTGACCTCGGGCAGGCCGAAGCGGGCGGTCTTCACGCCCACGCGATAGTGGCAGGCCAGCGTGACCTCGAGACCACCGCCGAGCGCGGTGCCGTGGATCGCGGCGACCACCGGCTTGGGGGAGCTCTCGATCAGGTCCAGCACCTCGTGGAGGCCCGGCTCTCGCGGGGGCTTGCCGAACTCGGTGATGTCGGCGCCCGCGACAAACGTCCGTCCCGCGCAGACGATCACGATCGCCGCGACGCTCCCGTCGGCGGCGGCCTGCTTGAGGCCGTCGCGCAGGCCCTGGCGCACGTGCTGGCTCAGCGCGTTCACGGGCGGGTTGTTCACGGTGATCACGGCGACGCGGCCGCGGCGATCGAGATCGACGGACTGACTGGTGGCTGTCATGGCCTTCTCCTTCGAAGGTAGGCGGTGAAGTGCCGCCATGATAAGCGCGTTGCCGGGCGTCCGGAAGGGGGAAGAATCGGGCGGGCCCCGGCCCGCCTCAGCCAGCCTTCAGCAGCAGCGCCAGCGCCCGCTCGCGGAGCGGTTCGGGAAGCGGGGTGGGGCGCCGGGCCTCCTGGTCGAAGTGCACGCCCGATTGCTCGAGGGTGGCCACGACCTCCCCGCTCGGCTCGCGGCTCATCACGTGGAGCAGCCGCAGCGAGGAATTGCCCACGTGGAGCACGCCCGACTGCACGCGCACGCCGTCGCCGGGCAAGAGGGGCCCCGTCACCTCGAGCTGGAACTCGAAGGTCGAGAAGCCACGCTGCTCGTTGCGCATGTAGGCCGGCGTCATGCCGAAGGCGGCGATGGCATGGCCGTTCGCGGCCGAGAAGCGGTGGATGTAGTGCGAGAGCCCGGCCCGACCCGAGAGATCGACCTCGGCCGGCTCGACCACGTCGCGCGCGCTGTCGCGCAGACCGGCGAGGCTCCGCGGCCGCGGCCGCCGTTCACGCGCCGGCCCGTCCCAGGCCACCCGGCGATCACGGATCCGCCGCTCGGTGTCGCCGGACGGTGCGGCGACCAGGCGCACGCGCTGCTCGACCGTGGTGCAGAGCGCGGCCGCACCCGAGTCGAACAGCTTGTGCCCCAGCAGCAGCGTGTCGTCCTCGGTGCCGATCACGCCCGAGTCCACGTGCATGATGTCGCCGACGCGCAGCTCGCGCTGGTAGCGGACGAAGCAGTCCACCGTGCGCGCGTCGCTGGGGCCCAGGCCCAGGGCGCGCAGGAGTCCCTGGGCCGCGTCGGCGATGCGGGCGAAGTAGTACGCCACGGTGAGATGGTCGTTGGGGTCGACCTCCCACCGGTAGACGATGCCGCGATACGTCTCGAGCCAGTCGGCCACCGGATCTCGGGTGCGGGCGCCGCCTAGATGTAGACCGCCTTCATGGCGCCGACCGGGTACCGCTCACCCGCCGCCGCGCCCGCCGGGATCGCCTCGCGCAGGGCCTCGACCTCCTCCGCGGTGAGGGAGATCTCCGCGGCGGCCGCGTTCTCCTCCAGGCGTGCCCGCCGCTTCGTGCCCGGGATCGGGACGATGTCGCTCCCGCGGGCGACCAGCCACGCCAGCGCGAGCTGGCCGGGCGTACAGCCCTTCTTGCGAGCGGTGTCGAGGAGCGGCCGCACCAGCTCCAGGTTCCGCTTGAGGTTCTCCTCGTGGAAGCGCGGGTGGTCGCGCCGGCGGTCGTCGCTCGGGATCTCGCCGGCGGACCGCGTGCTGCCGGTGAGGAGGCTGCGGCCGAGCGGCGAGTAGGCGACGAAGGCGATGCCCAGCTCGCGCAGGACCGGCAGCGTCTCCTCGGCCTCGACGCGATAGAGCAGCGAGAACTCGCTCTGCAGCGCGGTGATCGGATGCACCGCGTGCGCGCGCCGGACGGTCGCGGGGGCCGCCTCGGAGAGGCCGAGGTAGCGCACCTTGCCGGTCTCCACCAGGCGCGACATGGCCCCCACCGTCTCCTCGATCGGCACGGCCGGATCGACCCGGTGCTGGTAGTAGAGATCGATCACGTCGGTGCCCAGGCGCTTGAGGCTCGCGTCGCAGGCCTGCGGGACGTACTCGGGACGGCCGTTGACCCCCGAGGACCCATCGGGCTTCCGGATGTTGCCGAACTTGGTGGCGAGCACGACCCGGTGACGCCGGTCGCGCAGGGCGCGAGAGAGCAGCTCCTCGTTCTGGCCCCAGCCGTAGAGATCCGAGGAGTCGAGGAAGTTGACTCCGAGATCGATGGCACGGTGGACCACCGCGATGGACTCCGCCTCGTCGCACTTGCCGTACACGTTGGACATGGACATGCAGCCGAGTCCGATCGCGGAGACGGCCAGTGAGCTCTTGCCGAGGGTGCGCTGCTGCACGAGATCCTCCCGCGCGTCGCAAATTTGGTTACGATACGGCGACCGATTCTATCCCAAGACGGAGGCCCCGGCGACCCGGTGCTCCACGACGTCACCCTGCTCCGCGACATCGCCCTCGGCATCGTGTTCGCCGCGGTGCTCGGTCACGTGGCCCGGCTGCTGCGCCAGCCGCTGCTCCTGGGCTACATCGCGGGTGGCGTGCTGCTCAGCCAGCAGCTGGGCTTCGGTCTCGTCACGAGCGCGGAGAGCATCGAGCTGATCTCGGAGATCGGCCTGATCCTGCTGCTCTTCATCATCGGCCTCGAGATCGACCTCCGCGAGCTGCGGCGGCTCGGCCGCTCGATGATGGCCCTCGGAGTGGGCCAGTTCGTGATCAACGCCCTGCTCGGCGCCGCCTTCTTCGCCTGGCTCGGCTACCGCGTCGAGGGGGGCCGCTTCGACCTGGTCTACCTGCCGATCGTGATCTCGCTCAGCTCCACGCTCATCGTGGTGAAGCTGCTGCGCGAGAAGTTCGAGCTGAAGATCTTGTCCGGACGCCTGACCCTGGGCGTGCTGGTCGTGCAGGACATCTGGGCGATCCTGTTCATGGCGGTGCAGCCGAGCCTCGATCATCCGAGCGTGCTGCGCATCGGCCAGTCCATCGCGGGCGGCGCGGTACTGGTCGGGGTCGCCTTCCTGGCCAGCCGCTACGTGCTCGCGCCGCTGCTCGAGGCCTCGGCCCGACGGCCCGAGCTGGTGCTGATCTCGTCGGTCGCCTGGTGCTTCGGCATCAGCGGCTTCGCCGACCAGCTCGGACTCTCGCGCGAAATGGGCGCCCTGATCGCGGGGGTGAGCATCTCCACCTTCCCCTACGGCTCTGACGTGATCTCGAAGGTGACGGGCGTCCGCGACTTCTTCGTCACGCTCTTCTTCGTGGCGCTCGGCATGAAGGTTCCGGTCCCGAGCGGGGAGCTCCTCGGCCAGGCGCTGCTGATCGTGGTCTTCGTCTTCCTGAGCCGCTTCATCGCGGTGGTGCCCACCGCGGCGTGGCTCGGGGAGAGCGTCTACGCGGGCACCGTGACCGCGCTGAACCTCGCCCAGATCAGCGAGTTCTCCCTGGTCATCCTGACGCTCGGGACCGGGTACGGCCACGTCTCCCCCCGCGCGGGCGCGGTCGTGCTCACCGCGATGATCCTGACCTCGATGGTGGCGCCCTACGTCATCACCTGGAACGACCGGCTGGCCCGGCTGCTGCTGCGGCCCTTCGAGCGGCGCGGCGTGAAGGACGCCCGCGCGTCGTCCGCGGAAGCGGCGCCCGCGCGTGAGATCGTGCTACTGGGGCACTTCCGCATCGCGCAGGCCGTCCTCGACCTGGTGGAGACGCAGGCGCCCGATCTCAAGGCGCGGATCACGCTGGTGGACTACGACGCCAATCGGGCGCGCGGCGTCATCGGGCGTGGCTTCCGCTGGGAGTACGGCGACCTCGCGAATCCCGACGCGCTCGAGCAGCTGGGCATCGAGGACGCGCGTATCGTGGTCACCACGATCTCGGATACCTTCCTCAAGGGAATCAGCACGCGGCGGCTCGTCTCGAACCTGCGACGGCTCGCCCCGCGGGCGGTCATCGTCATGACCGGCGAGGAGAAGGCGGACGCGGAGGACCTGCGCCGCGCCGGCGCCGACTACGTCCTGATTCCCGGCGAGATCACCGGCGAGCGCATCCTCGAGCTCCTCACCGGCAAGTGAGGGGGTGACCCGACCCCGCTATCCCTGGAGCGGGGGGCCGCCCCAGCGCTCGAGCATGGCGAACTCGCCGACCGGCTTGCGGGTCAGGCGGGTGAGCCGCTTCACCGGCCGGCCGAGCGGGATCACGCTGGCGAGCGCCACGTACGGGGGCAGTCCGAGCAGGGCCTGGACCGCGGGCTCCTGCGCCGCGGCGAGGGTCGTGATGGTGCCGGCCCAGCCCTCGTGGCGCGCGGCGAGCAGGATGTTCCACGCGAACGGATAGATGGACGCGCCACTGATCACACCGACGCGCGACAGTTCGGAGTCCATCGACGCGACTACCCGGAGATCCACGCAGACCACCAGCACCACCGCGGCCTTGAGCACCGGCTCGATCAGACGAGTGGGCGCAGGGGTACGCTCGATCGTCACCGCGTCCACCTTCGTGCGATCGATCGTGTTCCACGGGCTCTCGCCGGCCTGCACCTGCGCGGCGTAACGCTTGGCCGCGGGCACCGTCGCGGCGGCGAGCCCCTCGCGCGTCTTTCGGTCGCGCACCACGATAACGCGCCAGCCCTGCCGGTTGCCGCCGCTCGGGGCGAACCGCGCGCGGTCCAGGATCTTGAAGAGGGTGGCGTCGGGCAACGGCTCGTCGGTGAAGTCGCGTCCCGAGAAGGTGGTGGTCATCACGTCGTAGAGCTCCATGGCGTTCCTCCTCTGCCCCGTGCGCTTTCGATGGCGGCGGTGCCGGTCCGGCGAGGGGTGAATATACACCGTCGATGGCGGTATAGTACGCGCCATGACGACCGCCGCCTCGACCTCCGCGCTCTCGCTGGATGGAATCCGCGTCATCGATCTCTCGCGCGTCATCGCCGGCCCCTGGTGCGGCGCGCTCCTCGGGGACCTGGGCGCCGACGTCATCAAGGTGGAGGACGTGGGACCGGGCGACGAGTCGCGTACCTGGCCGCCGCACAAGGACGGCGAGGCCGCCGCGTACCTGCTCTTCAACCGGAACAAGCGCGGCATCGCGCTCGACCTGAAGACGCCCGAGGCGGTGGACGTCGTGAAGCGTCTGGTGAAGACCGCAGACGTGGTGATCGAGAACTTCCGCACCGGTACCATGGAGTCGTTCGGCCTGGGCTACGACGTGCTCGCCCAGGTCAACCCGCGCCTGATCTACTGCTCGGTCTCCGCGTTCGGGCGCACGGGCCCGCGCAAGGACAGCCCGGGCTACGAGGCCCTGATGCAGGCCTTCAGCGGGATCATGTCGATCACCGGCGAGCCGGGCGGGCAGCCGGTGCGCGCGGGCGTCTCGTTCCTCGACCTCACGACCGGCATCCTGTGCGCGCTCGGCATCTCCAACGCGATCATCCAGCGCGAGCGGACCGGACTCGGTCAGCGCGTGGACGGCTCGCTGCTCGAGACCGCGGTGAGCCTGCTCGCCTTCCACGCCGAGGGGTACCTGCTGACCGGCGCGATGCCGCGGGCGCTCGGCTCCGGGCATCCGTCGCTGTCGCCCTATCGCAACTTCAAGTGCCGCGACGGGCAGTGGATCTTCATCGCGGCCGCCAACGACCGGTTCTGGCAAAAGCTCGCGAAGGCGCTCGGGCTCGGCGAGCTCGCCGCCGACTCGCGGTTCGAGAAGAACCAGGGACGGGTGGCGAACCGCGCCGAGCTGGAGGCGATCCTCGAGCGCACGATCGGCGCGCTCGACCGCGAGCCCCTGCTGAAGCGGCTCGATGAGGCGGACGTGCCCGCGACCCCGGTGAACACGGTGGACCAGGTGATGAACGACCCGCAGACCGCCGAGCGCGGGATCGTCCAGCGCGCGATGCATCCCAGGCTCGGCGAGATTCCCGTGGTCGGCACGCCGCTTCACTTCTCGCGCATGTCCCCCGGCGTCCGCCGCGCCGCTCCTCTCCGCGGCGAGCACACCGACACCGTTCTCACCGATCTCGGCTACTCCGCGGCCGAGATCAAGACCCTCCGCGACAGAAAGGTCACCCTCTGACCCCTCAGCCGAACTTGCGAGATTCTTCGCGGCGGTAGGCGCGGAAGGCGATGGCGAGGAACAGGATGGTGTAGGCCGCGAGCCACAGGAGCGCCACCGGCATCCGCTCGGTCGCGGCGCCCACCGCGCTCCACGCGAGCTGGCCGTAGTGATAAGCGGGCAGGTAGGGCGCCACCCCCTGCACGAAGCCGGGCAGCTGCGAGAGCGGCATGAAGAGCCCCGAGGCGAACGACAGCGGCAGGTAGACCAGGTTCGCCGCCGCCGGCGCCACGTTGGGCCCGCAGGTGTACCCGATGGCGAAGCCCAGCGCGATGAACGGAACCGAGCCGGCGAGCAAGCGCACGATCATGTCGAGCCACACGAGCAGATCCTGCCGGATGCCCCCCACCACGATTCCGTAGGGGATGAGGACCACGAGCGACAGCAGCGCGTAGGCCAGCGCGTTCAGCACTTTGGCCAGGATCGCGATCAGCGGAGGCAGCGGTGTCGCGCGCATCAGCACGTCCACCTTGAGCCCCCGCTCCGTGGCCACGCCGATGCCGAAGCCGAAGACCATCACGCTGCCGACGCTGTAGGCCGCGAAGGACGCGAGCAGGTACGCGCCCAGATTGATGCCGTTGGGCAGCGTCTGGCGCACGTAGGGCAGCCCGAAGAAGGTGAAGAAGAGCACGGGCAGCGCCACGATGGTCACGCTGAAGGCGGGGATCCGCCAGCGCATGCGCATCTCGCTCCGCGTCTGCACGAGCAGCATGCGCCCGAGCGGCGCGGCCGCCGGCCTGGAGCCCGCGCCCGTCACGCCCTTGGCTCCGGCCGGCGGGTGAGCGCGAGGAAGGCCTCCTCCAGGTCCGCCCCCGTCACCTCCAGGTCCACCACGTCGATCCCGCGGCGGAACAGCTCGCGGAGCACCACCGCCGGCTCGTTGCTCAGCAGGCTCGCCCGCTCCCCCGCGAGGTTGATGACGCTCGCGGGCAGGCCGTCCAGCTCGCCGCCGCCGAACGGCCGGGCCGCCACCAGCGTGATCTTCTTGCCGGGCACGCGCGCCTTGAGCTCCTGCGGGCTCGCGTCGGCGATCACGGTGCCGTGATCGATCACCACGATCCGGCGCGCCAGCTCCTCGGCCTCGCGCAGGTAGTGGCTGGTGAACACGATGGTCTTGCCCGATGAGGCCAGGGTCTGGATGCTCGACACGAAAGCGCGGCGGGCCTCCACGTCCATCCCCACGGTGGGCTCGTCGAGGAAGAGGATGTCGGGGTCGCCGCAGATCGCGAGCGCGAAGTAGAGCCGTTGCCGCTGGCCGCCCGACAGCGTGCCGATCCGCGCCTCGGCCCGGTCGGTGAGCCCCGCCATCTCGATGGCGCGCTCGGCGGGCAACGGAGCCGGGTAGTAGGCGCGGAAGACGTCCACGATCTCCCGCACCGTCAGCACGGAGGTCGTGCCGGACTCCTGAAGCATCACCCCGCAGCGGCTACGCGCGCGGCGATCGGTGGGTGGCAGGCCGAAGAGCCGCACCTGGCCCGCGGTGGGCTGGCGCAGCCCGAGCATCAGGCTGATCGAGGTGGTCTTGCCCGCCCCGTTGGGGCCGAGCATCGCGACGACCTCGCCGCGATGGATGGAGAGATCGACGCCGCGCAGCGCCTCGACCTGACCGTAGCGCTTGCGCGCGCCGATCAGGGCGACGGCCGGCGGCGCGTCCGGCGCCCCCGGCTCATCCCTTGAGTCCGTAGAGCCTCCGGGCGTTGTCGGCGAGCAGCTTCCGCTTCTGAGGCTCCGTGAGGTCGCCGCGATCCCGGATCTCGTCGAGCGAGGCCGGATAGCTGTGATCCCAGTGCGGGAAGTCGGAGGCGTAGACGATCTGGTTCTCGCCGACCAGCCGCATCGCCTGGGGCAGCAGCCACTCGTCGGCCTCGCACGAGAAGAAGATCGATCCGCCGCGCACGTAATCGCTCGGCTTGCGCTGGAGCACCGGCGCCTCCGCCGCGCGCTTGGCGTACTCGTCGTCCATTCGCTCCATCCAGTAGGGCGCCCAGCCGCAGCCGGCCTCCAGGAACGCGATGCGCAGGCGGGGGAAGCGCTCGGGGATCCCTTCGAACACGATCGAGGTGATCTGGCGCATCTGCCCGAACGCGTGCGAGCACGTGTGGGTCTGAATGAAGCGCGGGAACATCTCGAGCCCGCCCCCGCCCAGGTGCGAGCCCGAGGCGTGCACTCCCAGCATCACGTCGAGCCGCGCCGCCTCCTCGTAGATCGGCAGGAAGCGCGGATCGCCCAGCAGGTGGCTGCCGTCGGCCGCGAGCATGGCGCCCACCATCCCGAGCTCGGTCACGGCGCGGCGCAGCTCGCGCGCGGCCGCGTCCGCATCCTGCACGGGCAGCAGCGCGACCGCGTGCAGGCGCGGGCTCGCCCGGACGAACTCCTCGTGCATGAAGGTGTTGTAGGCGCGGCAGAGCGCTACTGCCCACTCGCGGTCCTTCAGGAACGACAGGAAGAGCCCGAGCGTCGGATAGAGGACGGTCTCCTCCATGCCGCCCCGGTCGAGCGCGCGCAGCCACGTCTCGGCGGTGTTCGCGTTCTCGCCGAGCGTGCCGAGCATCCCGCGATCCCATCCGTCCCACGGGTAGAAGGGGAAGCGGTTGGGCCGCTGGGCGTACGGCGCGTCGATGTAGCGGAGGACCTGCTCGAGGGACTCGGTCACGTGGCCGTCGGCGTCGACGATGGCGTGGCTCTGGCTCATCGGGCTCTCCAGCGCGGGATCGCTTCCGGATTCACGCAGTGGACGGGTGGCTCGCCGCGGCCGACGGCCAGGATCTGGTCGAAGGCCAGGCGCAGGTTGGCGCGTCGGCCCGCCTCGCTGTGGGCGACGTTGTGCGGCGTCATGATCAGGCGCTCCGGATCGACCGCGCGGAGCGGGCTCGACGCGGGCAGGGGCTCTCGCGTGAAGGCGTCGAGCGCCGCGCCGGCGATCCAGCCCTCGACCAGCGCGCGGGCCACCGCCTCCTCGTCGGCGATCTCGCCGCGCGCCGTGTTGATCAGGATCGCGCCCGGCTTCATGGCCCGCAGGGCCTTCTCGCCGATCAAACCGCGCGTCTCCTCGGTCAGCGAGGCGTGGAGCGTCACCACGTCGCTCTCGGCGAGCAGGGTGGGCAGGTCGACGAGCGTGGCCCCCAGGCGCTGGGCCCGCTCGGCGGGGACGTAGGGGTCGGCGGCGAGGAGCCGCACGTCCCAGTTGACCAGGCGGCGCGCCACGTGCGAGCCGACCCGGCCGAGCCCGACCAGGCCCACCGTCTTGCCGAAGAGGAACTCGCCCCGGTCGTGCCGCTGCGCCCACTCGCCGCGGCGCAGCTTGGCCTCGTTGTGCTTGATGCGCTTCTGGAGCATGAGGATCAGCGCCACCGTGGCCTCGGCGACCGCGATGAAGTTCTCCGGCGTCGGGCTGTTGGCGACCAGGACCCCGAGCCGCGAGGCGGCCTCGACGTCGATCTTGTCGGTGCCGATGAACGGCACGATCACGAGGCGCAGGGTCGCGGCGGCCTCCAGCACGCTGCGGGTGATCGCGTCGAGGTGGGAGGCGAGGACGACGTGGCAGTCGCGCGCGGCCGCGGCCAGGTCGGGTTCGCCGTAGGCGGGGCGGCTGGGCTGGTCGAGCGGCCGGCCGATGACGACCTCGTGTCCGGCCTCGCGCAGCGGGTCCAGCTCGGTCGCCGGGCCGCTCGGCCCCGAGGCCAGGATCCTCACGGCTTCTTGCAGATCACGTTGAGCACGGCCTGCCGCTTCTCCTCGCGGACGACGCGGAGCGCGCGCCGCAGGGCATCGGGCAGCGCGGCGGGGTCCTCCACCCGCTCGCCGTGGCCACCCGAGGCGCGGCAGAGCATCTCGTAGTCGGGCGCGGGCTCGAGCGCGGTGAGCGGCATCGCGTCGGTGCGCACCGCCCAGCCGTCCTTCGCGTAGGTCTGCACCGCGCGCTTCACCGCGTTCCACGTGCGGTTGTTGAAGATCACGAAGAGCACCGGCAGGTTGTAGGCGCGCGAGACGAAGTGCGCGGCGGTGGGTGAGCCGAAGATGTAGGCCCCGTCACCGACGCAGCTGATCACGGTGGACTGCGGCGAGGCCAGCTTGGCGCCGAGCGCGGCTCCGAGCCCCCAGCCGAGCCCGCCGGAGGGTGGCGCGGCGAAGAAGCTGCCGGGTCGCGTGAACGTGCACTGGGTCGCGTCCAGGTCGTACTCGTTGACCACGATCGTGCGGTCGTCGACCACCTCGCCGATGGCCCGCGACAGCCACAGCATGTCGATGGGCGCGTCGCCCCGCACCGCGGACGCCCGCGCCGCCGCGGCCTCGCGCCGGCGGACGCCTGCGCCCGCCCACCGCTCGCGCCGCCCGGCCACCGCGGCGCGATCCACCCGCCGCGCGACCGCCTCGGCCAGCACGGCCAGGGCCAGCCGCGGCGTGCCCGCCAGCGCCAGGTCGGTGGGGAAGCCCCGCACCGGGTAGCGCGAGAAGAGGGGATCGACGCCGAGGTGGATCACCCGGGTCTCCGGCTTCGGGCTCTTCATGCCCGGGAACCACGGCACGTCGGACTCGACGACCAGGATCGCGTCGGCCTCTTCCAGGTGAGGCGCGGCGTCGAAGCCGCCGTGCAGAGCGTGATCCTGCGGGAAGTTCACGTAGGTGTGGAACTGGTCGAAGACCGGCGCGCCGAGGGCCTCGGCGAGCCGGACCATCGCGGCCACCGCGGCCGGATCGCGGCCGAGCGCCTTGACGATGACGATCGGGTTGCGCGCGGCGGCCAGGATGGCCGCGGCCTCGTCCACCGCGGCCGGATCGGGCAGCGTCGCGGCGGGGGTCACCGCGCGGGCCGGGTCCGCGTACTCGATGGCCTCGTGCCGCTCGGCCAGGACCTCGCGCGGCAGCGTCAGGTAGACGGGCCCCCGGGGCTCGGCCTGGGCCAGCGCGAGCGCCCGGTCCACGACGGTCTCGAGCTGATCGAAGCGCTTGAGCTCGTAGTCCCACTTCACGAACTCGCGCAGCATGCCCGCCTGGTCGAACGCCTCCTGGGCCCAGTGGATCGGGCGGTCGCGGCTGCCCGCGTTTCCCGCCTCGGTGATCGGATTGCGGCCGGCCGAGAAGAGCATCGGCACGTTGGACCGCGCCGCGTTGATCACCCCGCCCGCCGCGTTGCCCGCGCCCACGATGACGTGAACCATGACCACCTGGGGGCGGCCGGTGATCATCGTGTAGCCGTGCGCCATCGCGACCGCCGGCACCTCGTGCGGAACCGTGATGGGTCGGGGGCTCGCCTGGCCCTGCGCGCTGCGGCGCGCGTAGGCCTCGATGAGCGGGGCGAAGTCGGTGCCCGCGTTCGCGAAGAAGTACTCGACTCCGCGGGCGGCCAGCAGCTCCAGATAGGCGTCGGCGGTGGACTCGACGGTCGCTCGTTTCATCATAGTGGGGCGAGCGTAGCGCCGGGCGGTGGGGTGGTCAAGGACCATGCGGTTGCCGTAAAGTAGCCGCCATGAAGTTCGGGATCTTCTACGAGCACCAGCTCCCGCGGCCCTGGGGCGGAGACAGCGAGTACCGGCTGCTCCAGGACTCGCTCACCCAGATCGAGCTGGCCGATCGCTTGGGCTACGACTACGCGTGGGAGGTGGAGCACCACTTCCTCGAGGAGTACTCGCACTCCTCGGCCCCCGAGGTCTTCCTGGGCGCGGCGACGCAGCGGACGCGGCGGATCCGTCTCGGCCACGGGATCATCCAGCTCCCGACCAACCATCCGATCCGGGTGGCCGAGCGCGTGTCGACGCTCGATCTGCTGAGCGGGGGCCGGGTCGAGCTGGGGCTCGGCGAGGGGCAGGGGCCCATCGAGTTGCACCCGTTCGGCCGCCGCGTGCGGGACAAGCGTGAGGTCTGGGAAGAAGCGGTCCGCGTCCTGGTTCCCTGCTTCACCCAGGAGGCGGTCGAGTACCACGGCCAGTTCTTCGACTTCCCGGCGCGCAACGTCATTCCCAAGCCGCGCCAGAAGCCGCACCCGCCGCTGTGGGTGGCGTGCTCGAACATCCAGACGATCGCCAGCGCCGGGCAGTGGGGCATGGGCGCGCTCGGCTTCCAGTTCGTCTCGCCGGATGCGGCGCGCGCGTGGGTGAACCGCTACTACACGAGCCTCACCCGCGACCTGAACCGCTTGGCGGACTACCCGGTCAACCCCAACGTTGCCATGGTGAGCGCCTTCATGTGCGCGCCGACCGACGAGGAGGCGCGGGAGAAGGCGGCGGGCTGGACGTTCTTCGTGTTCTGTCTCTCCCATTACGGCCGCCACGGCATGGCCGAGCCGGGCAAGGGCAACATGTGGAAGCTCTACCAGGAATGGCGCCACACGCCGAAGGCCCAGGAGACGCTCAAGGCCGGGCTCATCGGCTCGCCCGAGACGATCAGGCGGCGCCTCGTCGAGTTCGAAGCCACCAACGTCGACCAGGTGATCCTGCTGAACCAGACCGGGCGCACGAGCCACGAGGACATCTGCGAGAGCCTGGAGCTGTTCGCGCGCGAGGTGATGCCCGAGTTCCACGCGCGCGAGCCGGAGCACCAGCGCTGGAAGGCCGACGTGCTCGCCGGTCGCGTGACCCTTGAGTCGCTCGACACCGAGGAGTTCCGGGTCTACTCGCACCAGAACGAGGACATCGTGCGGCTCACTCCGGAGCAGCTCAAGCAGAAGATGGCGGCCAAGGAGGCCGAGCGGCGGGCATGAGCGGGATCCGGATGCGCCAGATCTGCCTCGTGGCCCGTGAGCTCGCGCCGGTGGTGGATCAGATCCGCGCGGTGCTGGGCCTCGAGGTCTGCCACCGCGATCCCGGTGTGGGCAAGTTCGGGCTCGAGAACGCGCTGTTCCCGGTGGGCGACGGCTTCCTCGAGGTGGTGGTGCCCGTCCGCGAGGGCACCACGGCCGGCCGCTATCTCGACCGGCGCGGCGGCGACGGTGGCTACATGGTCATCACCCAGTGCGACGAGATCGATTCGCGTCGGAAGCGGTGCGAGGCCCTGGGGGTGCGCATCGCGAACGAGATCGGCGATCCCGAGTACCGCGAGCTCCAGCTCCACCCGCGCGACGTGGGGGCCGCGATGCTCTCGTTCTCCTGGCAGCGGGGTGGGCGCGCGTCCGGGGGCCCGTGGCATCCGGCCGCCTTCGACGGCGGCATCGCGCCGCCGGCCGGGGGCATGGTCGCGGCCGAGCTGCAGAGCGACGATCCCGATCGCCTCGCGCGGCGCTGGAGCGAGGTGATCGAGCGGCCAGTGACTTCGCGCGTCATCGCGCTCGACGACGCCCGGCTGCGGTTCGTGCCGGCGACCGACGGCCGCGGAGAGGGGCTGGGAGGCCTCGACCTGGCCGTCGCCGACCCAGCGCGCCTGCTGGCGGCCGCGCGCTCGTATGGCGTGCCCACCGTCGACGGCGCTGCACTGATCTGCGGCATCCGGTTCCGCCCGGTCCAGGCTTCCGCACCCCGCTAGGGCGGCGCTCGCGGTGCCGACCGGTCGACACCGGCGGGCATCGCGTGTCAGCCGACCGATCACGCCGCGGCATCGCGGGAGAGCCGTCCATCGTGATTCCGCCCACTTAGCCCCGAGCGACCGCACCCTGCCGGTGGCGTGAATGTTGCCGGGCAGAGCGGCCATGATCGTCTCGTGGCCGCGCCGAGCTTCCCGAACCGGCTGGCGCAGGCTCGCGGCGCCCGGCCCGGTCTGGCTGAAAATCGGCTGGCTCCTCCTCGCCGTGACGATCTGCGTCCTGGCCATGGGCTGCGGCGGGCCCGATGCACGGGCACGGCGCGTGATCGAGGCCGGCGACCAGGCCGCTCGCAAGGCCGCGCTGCGCGAGGCCATGGGGTACTACCGCGCGGCGGTGGCGGCCGAGCCGGGCTCCGTCCAGGCCCAGATCCGGCGGGGCGCCATGGCCGAGGCGCTCGGCTATTTCGAGGAGGCGCTCGAAGCCTACGCGCGCGCCGCCCACCTCGAGCCCTCCGCCCTCACGCATTACCGCGCCGGCGAGGTCGCGGAGCGGCTCGGCAACACCGGGCTCGCGAGCGAGTACCTCACTGCGAGCCTCGGCGCGCCGCTCACGCGCTCGGAGCGGATCGCGCAGCGCGGCGCCCAGTGGACGCAGAGCGCGAGCGCGTGGCTGCGCGGCTCCCGCGTCGCGCGCCTGCTGCCCGGCTGGATCCCGAAGTCGCTCGCGCTCGGCCACGCGGTCCTCACCCGCTCCGTGCTCGATCGGGAGGTGGTGGCGGGGCTGCTCTTCACCACGTTGGTGGAGGGCGGGGAGACCACCCGCGCGCTCGACGTGGCCCGGAGCCGCGGCTGGGTGCAGGACGGCGCGAGCTACTGCACGCCGGTACGCGGGACGGGGCTGAGCGAGGCCCGCGCGCTGGTGGGCATGCTGGTCGCGCCGCAGGGGAGCGACTGCCTCCTGCCGGTCGGGCGCGCCCTGACCGACGCGGGCCTCGTGCGGCTCGCCCGCGCCGTGCTGGAGGATCGCGTGCAGCACTCGGGCGATCCGCTCGTCCGTCGCGAGGCCGCCGCCTTCATGCGCATGCGGCTGCCCGCGTACGACGTGCCGAAGCTGGCCGAGTCGCTGAACATCGCCGGGTACAATCTCCAGCACCGCTTCCACGACCCGGCCGCTGCCGCCGACGCCTATCAGCGGGCCATCACCGCCGACCCACGGTTCTCCTGGCCCTACGCCAACCTTGGCCGCCTCTACATGGACCTGGACCAGCCGGAGGTCGCGCTCGACTGGCTGCGCACCGCGGTGCGCGTCAACCCGGATCACTTCCGGGCGCAGGCCAACCTGGGAATTGTGCTTCAGCGTCTCAATCGTTACGACGAGGCGGTGCCAGTCTACCGGGCCGCGCTCGAACTGAACCCCGACGACGCCTCGGTGCACGCCAATCTGGGACGGAGCCTGCTCGACCTCGGGCAGGAGAGCGAGGGAATGCAGGAGCTTCAGGCGGCCCTTCGACTCGATCCGGGCCTCACCGCCGAGCGGCAGCTGCTGGATCAATACGGAAGTGGCGATCCTCGCCGTCGCTCCACGCCTCTCGCCGCTCGCTGACCGGCTGGAACCTCGACCGAGCTCGCGGTATGGTGGGGCGGCCCGTGGCCCCGGCGAGGCTCGGCGTGATCTCGCGCGCTACGGGCTCTCTTGCTGCTTCGCCGGCGCGCCGCTCGACACGATCGGGCGGGGCCGGCGGTCGCGGGACGAGGTGACGTGGGTGGGCGCGGGGATCTCATCGGAGCTCACGCGGGCCGGGGCGGGAATGAACTCGGGCTGCGGCACCGATGGCGAGGCGGCCTCGCGCGGGTGGGTGGTGGCGGGTACGCCCGCGGTCTCGGTCGCGGTCGGCGGCGTCGAAGCTGGCGCGGCGCTCGACTCCGCCGTGCTGGGGGAGGGTTCGAGGAGATGAAGGAAGTAGGGCACCGAGACGAGCGTGACGACGCCGACCACCAGCAGCAGCAACGACGCCCGCACCCATCCTCGGTACAGCCAGCCGCGTGAGAGCCACGCGGGGTCTCCGCTCCACCCGGCCTCGTCCGCGGCGAGCCAGCGGATCTCGTCTTGCAGCTCCGCGATCTCCGCGCGCAGGCGGGTGGCCTCGACCTCGAGGCTCGCGAGCCGCGCCTCGACGCCCGCCGCTTGATCGGCGCCGGCCGGGGCCCCCACGCTGTTCTTGCGCTCCGATGAGCTCATCGCGTCCTCGGATCGAGCAAGAGATACGCCAGACGCGGAGGGCTGCAAAGTCGGCGCGTTACGACGACGCGACCGGGCGCGCCGCGTCCGGACCGTGTCAGCGCGGTGTCGCGGCGTGACCGTCCCGTCATGACCATCCCGGATATCCTCGCGCTCGACTTCGACGGCGTGTGCTGCGACGGGCTGCGCGAGTACTTCGAGACGAGCCGTCGCACGCACGCGCGGGTGTGGCCGAAGGAGCCGGTGCCCGGCGAGGAGCACTTCCCCGCCTTCTGCGCGCTGCGGCCCGTCGTGCTGAGCGGCTGGGAGATGCCGGTCCTCCTGCGCGCGATCGTGCGGGGTCACGCGGCGGCCGAGATCCTGACCGGCTGGGAGCGCGTGCGCGACGGGATCACCGCGGAGGGACCGGCCGGAGCGGTCGCGCTCGCTCACGAGATCGGGCAGGCGCTCGACGAGGTGCGGCGTCACTGGATCGCCACGGACCGCGGGGGCTGGCTCGCGCTCCACGCTCCGTACGGCCGCCTCGAGGAATTGCGCCGGCTGGTCGCCGAGCCGAAGCGGGCCTTGGTCGTCACCACCAAGGAGGGCGAGTTCGCGCGCCTCATCCTGGATCACTGGGCGGTGCATTTCGCGGACGTGCAGGGCAAGGAGACCGGGGTGCACAAGTGCGAGAACCTGCGCGCGCTGATCGCGGCGTGGGTCGCCGAGCGCGGCGCGCGGCCGCGCCTGGCCTTCGTCGAGGACCGGCTCGAGACGCTCCAGCACGTCACGACCCACGGAGACCTCGACGACGTCGCGTTGTTCCTGGCCGCGTGGGGCTACAACACCGAGGCGACGCGGGCCACCGCGCGGGCCGACCGCCGCATCCAGCTGCTCGCCCTCGAGCAGTTCCGCGCGGGGCTTCGGACGTGGCCGTGAGCCCGCTTGTCCGCGCCCGCGGGCTGTGGCATGGTCTCACGCCATGAAGATCGCGCGCGTCGAGGCGGTGCACGCCGACGGGGGCTGGCGGCCGTGGACCTTCGTCCGCATCGAGACCGACGACGGCCTGGTGGGCTGGGGCGAGTGCAGCGACAACCGGAGCCCGCACGGCATCGCCGGGTCGGTGCGGGACCTGACGCCGCTGCTGCTCGGCCAGGATCCGCGGCCGGTCGAGCGGCTCTACTGGGACATGCTCCGCGCCACCCGCCAGAACCTGGGCGGGGTGACCCACAAGGCGCTGGCGGGCATCGAGCTGGCCCTGTGGGACATCAAGGCCAAGGCGCTCGGTGTGCCGGTCTACGAGCTGTTCGGCGGGCCGCTGCGCGACCGCATGCGGCTGTACTGGTCGCACTGCGGGACCACGCGGGCGCGGCTCGGCCACGTGCTCGGCACCCCGCCGCTACGGACCTACGACGACATCGCCGCGCTCGGTCGCGAGGTGGTGGCGCGCGGCTTCACCGCGCTGAAGACCAACATGGTGATCCCGGGCGACCCGGCCACCGTATACTTCCCGGGCTTCGCGAGCGGCATCAACTCCACCGACGGGGCGCCCAGCGCGGAGATCCTGGAGGCGATCGAGAAGCTGATCGGCACCTTCCGCGACGCGGTGGGCCCGAAGGTGGGGCTCTGCCTCGACCTCAACTACAACTTCCGCACCGAAGGCGTGCTGCGGGTGGCCAAGCTCCTCGAGCGATTCGACATGCAGTGGGTCGAGTACGACAACTGGGATCCGCAGGCGCTGCTCCAGATCAAGCAGTCCACGTCCACACGGCTCGCCTCATGCGAGAGCCTGGTGTCGACGCGGCAGTACCGGCCGTTTCTCGAGCTACACGCGGTCGACGTGGCCATCATCGACGTGCCGTGGAACGGCTTCTCGCAGGCGGTGCAGATCGGACGGATGGCCGAGGCCTACGAGATCAACATCGCGCCCCACAACTACTACAGCCACCTCGCCGACCTTCACTCGATCCACCTCTGCGCGGTGCTGCCGAACGTGCGGATCATGGAGATCGACATCGACGACGTGCCGTGTAAGGCGTCGCTGGTGACGCGGCCGCCGACGATCAAGGACGGCCACATCTTCCTGCCGACGGGGCCGGGATGGGGCGCCGACATCAACGAGGACGTGCTGCGTGCGCATCCGTGGCCTGGGCCGGGCGCGGGCGCGCGCACGTTCTACGGTATGAGCGCCGAGCAGATGGCGGCGCGGCCGGTCAGGTGATCTTGGGCTGCACCTTCCGGTGCAGCGCCTGCTCGGTGGCGCGCCAGAGGTACCACGCGGCGACCGAGCGATAGGGTTTCCACCGCTCGCCGTGGCGGCGGAGCTGTTTGGGCGTCGGCTGCTTCCGGCGCCCGTAGGCTCGCTTGAAGCCCTCGCGCACCCCGAAGTCGTCGACCGGCAGCACGTCGGGCCGGCCCAGCGTGAACAGCAGCAGCATCTCCACCGTCCAGCGCCCGACCCCGCGCAGCGCGGTGAGCCGCTCGATCAGCTCCTCGTCGCTGAGCGCGTGGCACGCGCGCCGGGTCGGCACGTGCCCGTCGCGCGCCTTGCGGGCGATGTCCTTGATCGCGCGGATCTTGCCGCGCGAGAAGCCGGCGCGGCGCATGCGGGTCGCCGGCGTCGCCGCGACCGCGGCCGGACTCGGGAAGCGGCGGCCCGGGAAGAGCGCGACGAAGCGCCCCAGGATGGCCTCGGCCGCGCGGCCGTGGATCTGCTGGTGGGCGACGGCGCGCACCAGCGTCTCGAACGGCTGCTGGTTCCGGACCGCGAGGCCGCAGGGGCCCACGCGGCGGATCAGCGCGCGCATCACCGGGTCGACCTTCGAGAGGTGCCGCGTCGCGTGGACGCTCATGCCGGCTACTGGATCACCT
>Ga0187778_10000981_pt1 | contig 20345 bp, 13 predicted proteins | sample 1015_Q2_SP5_20_M_FD_132418 | JGI IMG/M metagenome (GOLD analysis project Ga0187778, IMG submission 132418) | Tropical peat soil microbial communities from peatlands in Department of Meta, Colombia - 1015_Q2_SP5_20_MG | ecosystem: Environmental > Terrestrial > Soil > Wetlands > Peat | place...
AAGACCGAACGTGCAGCAGTCTCTGTGGAATTGCGGAACAACGCCCCCAATTGTCATTCCGAGGGGATTTCTTGCCCGAGAAATCTGCTTTTCTTGGAATCCTGCGCAACGCAGATCCCTCCCATCGGTCTGGATGACATCTTTCGGTGCTCTTTCAACGCCCCCAAAAATCAACCGACCCACCAGCACTCTGGTGGGTCGGCGAAGAAAGCCCTAATTTGCGATCGTTTTCCTGGCCGCCTAGAACGTCAGCTTCAATCCGAACTGCACCAACCGCGGATTGTTCACCGTCGACGGCAGCTTTCCGAAGTGCGACAAAGCATTGATGTCTGCGCCTGTCCCGCCGCCGAACGCGGAAGGAGTGTCAAATTGCGCATGGTTGAATAGATTGAAGATTTCTACACGGAAATCGAGTCCCATGTTTTCCCGGGGCAGTGCGAACCGCTTGATCAGCGAAAAGTCCGTGTTCACGAAGCCCGGTCCAGAAATTGGAGCTCGACTCGTGGTCCCGAGTTCGCCCGCAGGCGGCGCCGCAAAGGCGCACGGATTAAAATAGTATCCAGACGAGCGCCCTAGCGAGTCCGGCGCAAGACCACCATTCGACACCAGCACTTGGCACCCAGGATTCGGATTCGCCGCCACAGTACCCGGTGCGAACGGATTGGAAATCTCATCGGTTCGGCCGGCGGGTGATGCGGTCCCGATGTTAATCAGTGCCGCTCCCGACAGCGGGTTGCTGTCGAGCACGAATATTGGGAAGCCGGAGGTAATTTTCTCTATGGCAGTTACTTGCCAGTTCCCCAGGATCGCATTGGCGACGTCGTTCCAATCGCTCCCGTACTTCTTGCCTTTCCCGAAAGGCAAATCATAAATTACGCTGGCCGTGAAACTGTTGTTCAGGTTGATCTGGGAAAGGCCCCAATCCAGGCTCTGCCACCCGGGGAGCGGGAAGTCAAGTGCTCCAATGGGCGTGCTCAATCCATCCGAATAGCCTGAGTCGTAGGTTCGGGAATACGTGTATCCGATCAAGGCGTAGATGCCGTATTTCGCGCTCTTGGTTTCCGCTTTGACCTGAAGTGAATTGTAGTGAGAACGCCCCAAGTCGTTGATGCTGTATATGTCGGAGTACCCAAATGCTTGAGAAAGGTAGGGGGCGGGGAAATAAGCGCCGTTCGGACCACAGCCCAGAGTGTACCCAGCTACTGCATCGGGGCCACCTGCGCAGGCGGTCGGCGATCCCGTATTGATGTTGTTCCCGAAGTTCAGGATATGAGAGCCGCGAGACCCCGCATATCCGGCTGTCAATACAATCTGTCCAGGCAATTGCCGCTCAACGTTCACGTTGAACTGCTGGACCCTGCCCTGCTTCAAGTCCGTTGGTTCCGTGTTGAAGGAACCCGCAAAGTTGAGTGGGGTAACAGGCGGCGTGATGATCGGGAAACCATCCGAGAGGCCCACAAGTTGGTTCGCGCCGATGTTTGGTGTCCCCTCAAGAACTGTCGCGCAGTACGAAGCCGGAGTAGCGCAACCACCAAACGAAATGCCGAAGGATTCGGCAGCATAGGGGGGATTCTGCCACAATCCCTGTGCGCCCATGCTCCATGCAGAATCGTGGTACATCGCGTAACCGCCGCGTACCACCGTCTTGTCGCTCCCCAGTACCTTCCACGCCACGCCGATCCGCGGTTCAAGAGCGGTGTAGTCCATGTTTATCCCCGCTCCCGCTGCGGAATTCTGGCATGTCGCTAATGCTTGCAGGGCTGACGTGCATCCCGGACCGGGAATCAGCCACTGGTAGCTCGTCGCGCTTGGAATGAAATCCGCCATCCTGCCCTTCGCCTCGGAAATCGGGCTCGCCAACCCCCAAGCCAAGCCCAGGTTGACCGTCAGGTCTTTGTTCACCCGCCAATCATCCTGAACAAATGGACGGAAAAGCTTCCAGCGCCTCCCGGTAATGTCGCCGTTCAAGTTTTGGTCGTGAATCCGCAGGCTGGACATTCCCAGCAGTACATCTGCCATGGAGTTGCCTTCAAAATTGAAGTTGTCGCTCGTCCATGCGCCCCCGATCACCCAAAATCCATCCTGGAATCCTTCCGCGCGGACGTTCATTTGATTCAGGCGCATCCCAATTCCCACCCGGATGTCATGCTTGCCGCGAATCATGTCGAAGGTGTCGTTGATGGTGAAGACGTTTGTGCCGCCTTGGAACGGGGAATACCCGCGATCGCCAAGCGACCAATAGCCGCCGCCCGTAATGTTTACGGACGTCAACCCGCAACTGCTCCCCGCACAGGTGGTTCCACCGCTGCCGCCGCAATTGATGTTGGCGCCGGGAATGTTCAGCTTGTTGGATTCGCACGTGCTAGTTCCTTGAGAACTGATGTAGTCGAAAATCCGGTTATAGCCGACGCTGAATTGGTTCACCGCTGTGGGAGAAAAGACGTGCGTCTCCCCAATCGCCACGTTGCGCGCATGGTTGATGATTCCCTGATTGCTTCCGAAGGCATTCGCTTCGGCAAAGTAACCCTTGGCGCCTCCTGGCACGTAAGAGGTGGCCTGATCGTAGCTGAAGCGCGCAAACACGCTATCCGCACTGGAAAAGTTGTTGTCCAGTCGAATGTCGAATTTCGTTTCGTATAGTGACCGCACCGGCTCGCTCTGGAAGTTGTTTCCATTCACGTCGTAGCCGGGAGTGGGCAGCGGATATAGATTGATTAACTGCTGTCCAACCGAATTCCAAAGTCCTTGCGGGATTACATTGCACGGCTGGCCCTGATATTGTTGCCCACTGGCAACGCTTACAAGCCCCATGGGGGTGTTGGTGCCGGGCGCGCACTGAAAGAAGACGTTGTCGTTCGGGACGTTCGGTGTGTTGTTCGGCGCATTGGGAGCGGCCGATGCTCCCGTCATATACGGGTTGGTGATTACATAGGTGCCTGCGGGAAGGGGATTGCCAAAATTGTCAGCACTATAGTCGCCAGTCCGCATCGCGGCTGTCGGGACTAAGCCTTGAAATGGAATGCCGTGCAGTTGGTCTTTTTGCTCCCCATCAACAAAGAAGAAAGTCTTATTCTTCCGGATCGGGCCGCCGATGGCTCCGCCAAATTGATTCAGGTTGAACTTTTCTGTCGAAGTGGCAAAGAAGCTCTTCGCGTCTAATGACGTATTTCGCAAAAACTCAAACAGCGCGCCGTGGAAATCGTTGGTTCCCGCCTTTGTCGTCAGCAGGACCGTCGGTCCCGCGCGCGTGCCGTACTCTGCCGAATAGTTGTACGTGAGGACCTTGAACTCCTGCAGCGAGTCTATGGATGACAAAATGCCGATTCCGCCGGCTGTCAGCTCGTTGTTGTCCGTGCCATCCAGCAGCCAGTCCGTGCTGTTTGCGCGGGAGCCACCCACCGACAGGGAAAAAGGACCGCGCGCTGCCACTTCACTGCTCGAATTGGTCGTAAAAAAGCTGCCGTTGCTGGTCTCCTGCGTCGTGCCCGGCGTCAACGTCGCCAGCTGCACGAAATCCCGCCCGTTCAACGGCAACTGCGCGACTTCCTGCGAAGTGATCACCTGCCCCAGCGATGGATTGGTCGTTTCTACGGCCACCGCTGCAGCCGTTACTTCCACCATGGAACTCACCGTAGCTGGCGATAGCGTGAAGTCCAATTCCCGCTGCTCATCCACTTGCAGCTTAACGTCCTTGGTCTCTGCACTTTGGAATCCTTTGAACTCCACCCGGATCGTGTAGATTGAAACCGGTAGCAAATTGACGATGTAATGGCCTGTGTCGTCGGTTTTGGTGTCGCGTGATGCGCCGGTTCCTTGTGAAGTAACCGTGACGGACGCGCCCGAGATCGGGGAGCCGGACTTGTCCGTCACCGTCCCCAATAAACTTCCTGTCGCCTGCCCGAATGTCTTTTGTCCACAACACAGCACTGCAAGAAACATCACGACCGCAAAAACAAATAGTCTTCGCATGCCTTACACCCCTCTTGATTTCCCCAACTAACCTGCTTTCCTGGCCCCAAACAAGAAAAGAAAGTGCATTCCCCGCTTCCCAAACTGAGGAAGCGGGCCGCTCTCTCCTTCAGAATGAAAACGTGAGACGGTGACCGTAAGACTTTCGGCTCAGCAAACCCCCAACCCCATGAATCAAACCGTGAGTCCAGGAAGAAACATCTGGGAAAACTACTTCTCTCCAGAGGTCATGTCAAGCGGATGTTTAGGGAAACCTGTGTAAGATTTTGAATGACTCGCACTCAAAAAGCTGAGTGTTTCCCCTCTTTCACTTCTTGCTTCGAGAAACAGTCCTTTTTTCTCGTTTTACGTGCTTCTAGTTCTCTCGCCCCTGTTCTTCATTTTGTTGCAGGCATGGGAACGCCAAACTCCGCAGTTTTCGATACACTCTTAAAGGCCGCTCCGCCACTGCTCTATCCGCTCGCGCACTGCCGTGCAGGGAGTCGCACATGAAGGTCTTGGTCATAGATGTCGGGGGGACGAATGTGAAGGTGTTGGTCAGCGGCTCGGACACTCCTCGCAAGTTTGAATCCGGCCCGACTCTCACGCCAAAAGAAATGGTCTCCGGCGTGAAAGCGATCACCAGGGATTGGCAGTTCGACGCCGTCTCCATCGGCTACCCTGGACCCGTTCTTCACAACCGCCCGCTCGTTGAACCCTTTAACCTGGGTAGAGGCTGGGTTGGTTTCAATTTTGAGCGCGCCTTTGGCGTTCCCGTGAAGGTTTTGAACGATGCGGCCATGCAGGCGCTCGGCAGTTATAAAAAAGGGAAGATGCTTTTCCTGGGCCTCGGCACCGGGCTTGGCACAGCCGTCGTCGTGGATGGAATTGTCGAACCCATGGAACTTGGCCATCTTCCGTACAAGAAAGGCACCTACGAAGATTACGTCGGCAAACGCAGCCTCGAAAAGCGCGGCAAGAAAAAATGGCGCAAGCTCGTCTTCGACGTCGTCGAAGAAATGTCTAAAGCGCTGGAACCCGACGAGGTCGTTCTCGGTGGCGGCAACGTCAAGAAACTGAAGGAACTCCCGCCCCACTGCCGCGCGGGGAATAATCTGAACGCATTCTTCGGAGGCTTTCGTCTCTGGGATGGCGTGGATGCGCCCGGCCGCCCTCGGGCTGAAGTATTTTCCTCCCGATAAATCGGATGCACCCAAGGAGCCGCATCATGGCCGCACGCACCAAGCGCAGTCAAAAAACTTCTGTCGTCAAGCCGCTCACCGCGCGAAAGGCCTGGCTCGCCCTCAAAGCCCATGCCAAGAAAATTCGAGCACTTCATCTGAGAAATTTGTTTGAAGGCGATCCCAAGCGCGCCGAGCGCTTCACCCTGAACGCCCTCGGCATCTATTTCGACTACTCCAAGAATCGCATCACCGAAAAAACCGTTAAGCTCCTCCTCGACCTTGCCCGCGAATCCGGCCTGCGTGCTCGCATCGACGCCATGTTCAGCGGCGAAAAAATCAACGTCACCGAAAACCGCGCCGTCCTCCATGTGGCTCTTCGCGCGCCCAAGGACGCTTCCATCCTCGTTGATGGCAAGAATGTCGTTCCCGATGTCCACGCCATTCTCGATAAGATGGCCGCGTTCTGCAGTCGTGTTCGCAGCGGCGCTTGGCGCGGCCACACGGGAAAGCGCATTCGCAGCGTCATCAACATCGGCATCGGCGGCTCCGACCTCGGCCCCGTCATGGCCTACGAAGCCCTCAAGCATTACAGCGAGCGCAGCCTGGCCTTTCGCTTCGTCTCCAACGTGGATGGCACTGACTTCGCCGAAGCCGTCTTCGATCTCGATCCCGCCGAGACGCTCTTTATCGTCTCCTCGAAGACGTTCACGACCCTCGAAACCATGACCAACGCGCACACCGCGCGTGCCTGGGCTCTCAAAGGCCTCGGCGGCGATGAGAAGGCTATCGCCAAGCACTTTGTCGCCGTCTCGACCAACGCCGCCGAAGTCGACAAGTTCGGCATAGATACCGCGAACATGTTCGGATTTTGGGATTGGGTTGGCGGGCGCTATTCCATGGACTCGGCCATTGGACTCTCCACCATGCTCGCCATCGGCCCCGAGAATTTCCGCGCCATGCTCCGCGGTTTTCATGAAATGGATGAGCATTTCCGCACCGCGCCCTTCGAGCGCAACATCCCCGTCCTTCTCGGCCTTCTCGGTCTTTGGTACACGGACTTCTGCGGCGCGCAAACCATTGCAGTCCTGCCTTACGAGCAATATCTGAAGCGTTTCCCCGCGTACCTCCAGCAGCTCACCATGGAAAGTAACGGCAAGCACGTCACCCTCGACGCCGCCTCGGTCAATTACGATACCGGCCCGATCTATTGGGGCGAGCCCGGCACAAACGGCCAGCACTCTTTCTATCAACTTATCCATCAAGGTACGCGCCTCATCCCCTGCGACTTCATCGCCTTTGCAAAAACACTCAACCCCCTCGGCCGCCATCACGACATGCTTATTGCCAACGTCTGCGCACAAAGCGAAGCGCTGGCCTTCGGCAAAACTCCCAAGCAGGTGAAGGCCGAAGGCACGCCGGACTGGCTCGTACCCCATCGCGTCTTCGAAGGCAATCGCCCCTCAAACACAATTCTTCTCGAGCGCCTCACGCCGGAGTCTCTCGGCAAGCTCGTTGCTCTCTACGAACACGCCGTCTTCTCCCAAGGTGTCGTCTGGAACATTGATTCCTTCGACCAGTGGGGCGTCGAACTCGGCAAAGTCCTCGCTCAGCGCATCATCCCCGAACTCGAAAGCCAGACCGAGCCTGCGCTCCAGCACGACTGCTCCACCAACGCCGTCATCCGCCGCTACCGTGAACTGAAGAACTCTTAAGCGTCTGCTCTGTTCCTTGCATGAACCGCCTTCTGCTTGCCCTGACGGAGGAAGGGAGGCGGTCCGCCAACGCTCCGCTGGGGAGTATCTATGTGGTATGGCGCAAATTCCCTTAGCGGTCTGACGCAGCAAACCGTGTCTTACAAATCCTTACTCACGTTTGAATCTGGGGATTTACTGTGCCGTGATCTCTGCAAGCCCGCTGTTCACGCGCACCACCGAAAACTCCTGCGTGCTGTTTCCCGCCGGATCGAACGCAATCACTCCCGGTGCGCTGCGCGTTTTGTCCGTTTCCGCCAAATATTCCCGCAACCCAATCCGGCTTGCCCCCTTTGTCCGGATCCCCGCCGCAATCAAATGAACGGCCTCGTAAGCCTCAAACGCGGCCATTCCCGGTGCCTTGCCCGTGCGCTTCCGGTATTCCTCCGCAAACTTTTCCCTGACAACTTCCGCCGTTCCATTCGATGCAGCAGCCACGGTGAAGTACTCTCCACCTTGCCCACCGTCCATCTTCCCGTCGCCGCCCACGCTGCCAAGCTGCGCCGCCTTCGAGCACAGATACACGCGAGCGGATGGCGCCCACTGTCCTATCAACGGGAGCAGTCGTTTTGTCACGGAAGCATCGGCCCACACGACTACGTCATCCGGGACGCCAGCCTGAATTCTCGCACTCACGCTCTCAAGCTGCGGCGACGACGGTTCCAACTCAATCTTCTGCGGCGCTGCCAACTTCCTCTCCCGCGCCGCCTTCTCAAACTCTTCCCCGCCAACTCTGCCGTCGTGATCCTTATCCACAATCAACAGAATTTTCCGCACTCCCGATTGCTCCGAAATCTCCCGGCACATCGCGCGCGCTTGGTCCATGTCGCTCGGCCCCAGTCGAAAAACCCACGGGACATTCGTCTGAGTTGTGGCCGAATCGCTCGCCAGCGTCAAAATAGGGAAGCTGATCTTGTTCGCGATCTGCTCCGCTTGGTGCGCCGTCGCTCCGTTCGCTGAGGTAATCACTGCCAGCGCATGGTCCTGTTCGATAAGCTTCAGGATTTCGCTGCTCGCTTGCCCCCACGGCCCACTCTCGTCTCGCACGGCCAACACCAACTTGCGCCCATCGGGAAGCCCGCCGCGCTCTTGTTCTTCCTCAAGCGCAATCTGCGCCGCCGCGAGCAGTGCCTTCCCCTCTGCTTCCTGCGCTCCGCGCAAGGGGAGAATCATCCCAATCACGGCAATGTCGTCTGGCAATTGCTTGTCTGCCGCGCTCACCGGCCCGCGGTAAGTTACGCTCTGCCGATCCAGTGTTGCGTAGGGTTTTGTTCCGGAACTGTCTGTCTGAGCTGCAAGAGGCATGCCTGCTGCAAAGCAACATGCAATCAGCCACGACATCCGCCGCTCTGTCACCAAACATGAGCGGCCTGCTGGCATTACTGCCCTCCGCCGCTCTCTTTGCTTGCCGCGGTGGCTCGCGCTTTCGCTGGCGAATAAACGAACTTGCCGCCTTCCACTCGCGCCATCGTCAACGGCGCAATGTTGTTCAGCGTATGGTCGAACTGGGCGCGCCCTGCCACGCCCTCGTACTCGTGCCCTTGATAATCTCTGAACACGTCCATGACCCGCCCGCGATTCAATCCCGCCGTCGTCACCGCGCCGATCAACAGGTTCATTCCGTCGTAGCCGTATGCCGCATACGCGTCCGGCTCTTCGTTGTACTTTGCCTTGAAATCCTTCCGGAATTCTTGCCACTTGGTATCGGTCCTTGTCGGATCGATCGCCGCTGTCGTCACCAATCCTTCCGCCGCCGGCCCCGCCACTTCGATAATCTGCTTGTAGCACAATCGGCTCGGCCCAAACACCGGCTGCTTCATCCCCATCTCGCGCATCTGCTTCAGGATCAGGGCTGCGTCGGGCGCCTCGCCCCAGATGACTACGCCCTCCACTCGCGCGTTCTGCAGCATGCGCAATTGCGTCGAAAAGTCCTTGTCGCCTCGCTCAAATTTCACTTCCAGAGCGGGCACGCGCCCGATTCGCTTGGCCTCATCCGAGAATTTCTCTACCCCAACGCGCGCGTAGCGCGCCTGGGTGCGGAGGATGCCGATTCTCTTCAACTTCCGTTCCATGAAGACGACGTGAGCCAGGGCATATCCTTGTTGCCGGTCGTCCGGGAAATTGTGGATAACCCACGGGATGCGCGTTTCCGTCACCGTCGGGTCGGTCGTGCCGGTATCCATAATCGGAAATTCCAGCTTTAGCGCTACGCGCAGCATGATGTGCGTGGACGCTCCATCCACTGACCCCAGCACTCCAACGACGCGCTCGTCGAACACCATTTTCACCGCTTCCGTAGACGACGCTCCCCACTGCGCCGAATCCGAGTGCACCTTCAGCAGGTACGGCTTCGCTGGCGCCGCTCCTGCCGGTCGGTACCCGCCCTTCGCATTCGCCTGTTCGATCGCGAGCTGTGCGCCATGCAGCATGGCCAGCCCGTAGGGAGATTCCGGATTGTTATAGATGGGCCCCAGGAATCCGATGTTCACCGTGTCCGACTTCTCCAGCTCTTCGCCGGAACGTTCGCGTGCCGCGCCGTTGTACGCCAGCGTGTCCTCGGTGATGAACCATTCTTTGTATGGCTTCGTGAACTTCCGGTATGGAACTGCTTCTTCCGGCATATTGGCGTACCTCTGGCTCGTTCCGGGAGTCTGCGCGCTCGATTTGTCCGGGTCTTGATACTGCCCTTGCCCCGGCGTGTGCGAACCTGCCAGAAGTAGAAACGCGGTAAACAATACGCAACCAAAAATTCGGTGAGCAGTCTCTTTGTTAGACAGCATGGGCTCTCCTCGGCGCTCTTAAATCCGTGTGAAAATCGATGAACCGGACAATCCGCCTGAGCGTAGCTGGATTGATGGCTTGTACGGCATCGCACTTCGGCCTCGGCGACCCTTCTTCGTCGCAGGCCACCTCGATAATCAGCCCGTGGCTGCCGTACTCCACCGCCGCGCAACTCGCGCCCTCGACCATGCTCGCCACACCTGTTGCATGGCTCGGATCTACGATGACCGGAAGGAACGTTTCTTCTTTCACCGCCGGAATCACGTTCAAGTCCAAAACGTTCCGCGAGTATTCGCCCGCCGGAAACGCTTTGATCCCCCGCTCGCACAAAACTATTTCCAAATTTCCTTCTTTCGCCACGTACTCCGCTGCGCCCAACCATTCGCACAGGCTCGCGGCCATGCCGCGCTTCAGCAGCACCGGCTTGCCAGACTTGCCCGCTTCCACCAGCAACGGATAATTCTGCATATTCCGCGAACCGATCTGCAGCATGTCCGCGTATTCCGCCACCGTCTCCACCAGCCGCGGATCCATCACTTCCGTAACGACCGGCAGACCCGTTTCCCGGCTCGCCTCCCGCAAAATCCGCAGGCCTTCCACTCCAAGCCCTTGAAAATCGTGCGGCGAGGTGCGCGGCTTGTACGCCCCACCGCGCAGCATTTCGGCCCCGGCGGCCTTCACCGCCCGCGCAACCTCCAACGTCTGCTCGCGGCTTTCGACTGCGCACGGTCCTGCAATCACCACCGGCCGCGCATCTCCAAACCGTACTGCTCCCACCTGAACAACTCGCGTCTCCATCGTGTCAGCCGATTCCTGCACTCTCCGGCTGATCAACGGACAAATCCGCGGCAGATCTCCCAAACCAACATTTCCCGCAATGCTCATCGAATCCTTCCTTTTCCTGGCTCTTCCGCGGAAGCAAAGAGCCAGGAACAAAAACCAATTAACCCGCTACCGCTGCCGTTCTCGCCCGCCTCAGGCCTTCCGGTCCGTCGGGAAGATGGCTATCGCCTCGATCTCGATCAGCAATTCCGGCCGGCACAGAATGGCTTGAATGCCCGTGGAAGCCGGCAACGGGTTCAAGCCCTGTTCCTTGAAAAACTGTGTGCGAATCGCGTTGAACTCGGCGTAATCCCGCTCGATGTCCCGCAAGTAGCAGGTCGTCCGCACGATGTCCTTCCACGTCGCGCCCTCCGCCGCCAGCAAGCCCGTAATGTTGTGATACGTGCGCAACGTCTGCGCGCGGAAATCGCCGATGTGCACGGACTTTCCGTATTCGTCAATGCTGGCGGTGCCGGAGATCAGCAGGATAGTCATCCCGTTGATGTCCAGCCGCATCCCCCGCGAGAACGAGGAAGGCTTCGCATAGTCGTACGCTTCGTTCAACACCTCTTTCGCTTCGATGGCCTTTTTCTGGACCGCCGGAGTTGTTTCTTCAACGACCATTTCTTGCTTGCTCATTCGTTTTACCTTCCTTGTGGGATTCATGCATTCCGTGGCTCAACCCCGCGGCCGTGGCCACCCAAATGTCGTCGCCTTGGAACGTCATATTCAGAATGTAGTTGTGCGCCAGCGTCGTCGGCGTTTCGCGCGTCGTCACTTTCTTGTCCGGGCCCGTAATCACAATTTCTCCGTGACCGGTCTTCTGGTTGGGCCGGTACGTCACCCAGGTATTCGTTTTGAAGTTGAGGTAACTCAATCCCTTGTCCGTGCACGCCCACACGTCGTCGCCGCGCGTCTGTGTCGCATTGATGAAATCGGACGCTAGCCCGCTGTCCATGGACAAGTAGTTGTACCAGTTGTGACCGTCGTACCCGCTCATCCCGAAATACGTAGACGCCCAGAACATCTTCGTGTCGTGGTTGTAGGAGATGTTGCTGACAATGATGTGAATCAAGCCTTGATTCTTGAACAGCACTAGCTCCATCTCGCCGTCTGGGTCCGTGTACGGTTTCCAATAGTCGCCCGCAATGTCGTACTCCAGCACCCCACCGCCCCACACCGCGAAATAAACCTTTCCCTCGCCCACCGCAATCCCGTACGACCATGGTTCGTGCATCGGCGCGGTTCGCTCGCTGACGATGGACCATTCCCCCGTGCGTAGGTTCAGCTTGTTGATGCCGGCTGTCGTGGCGACCCACAGGATGTCGTCCTGGATTGCGACGGCATACACGATGTCGTTTGCTAATCCTGTCCTCAGGCTTGTGAAGTTCTCAAAGGTCCCGCCCGAATAGCGGCTTACCCCTCCGAACGTCGCCAGCCACAAATCGCCAGTCTTCTTGTCGATCGCGATCCCGGTCACCACCCGGTTCACCAGCCCGTCTGCCGTGCCCAGCACCTTGACGACCTTCGAATTCTCGATCAGCACCAAGCCGTTTTCTGTCCCGGCCCATACCCGGTCGCCATCTATCGCCACGCAGAAGACCTTCGCATCCGGCATGCCGTTCGCTGTGGTGAAGTTCTCCCATTTCGTGTACAGCGCAGGCGTCTGCGCCAGCGCTGTCGGTGCAATGCACAAAAGCCCCACAAGGCAGCCCAGCCAGTGATTTCGTTGTCCGCTCTTCATGCTCGCGTCTCCCTTTCGCGCCTCGCTTCTCCTTACAGCGACTTCAGAAACTCGATCAGGTCGTTCAACTGCTCCTTGGTCATGTCCGACGTGACTCCGTGCTTGTCCGTCGGGTTATATATCGTCCAAATCTCTTCCAGCGACTGTGCCTCGCCGTTGTGCAGATATGGTGGCTTTTCGTATATGCGGTCGAGTTGCGGAATGTCGAACAGGCCTGACGTGTCGTACTTTGCCGCCGTGCCCACGTCCGAACTGATCCTCGCGGTGTAGTGCGTTGCCGGCGGGTGGCATGTGTCGCAAGCCTTCTGGAAGAAAATGTTTCTCCCCCGCTCCTGCGCTGGCGTCAACTGCCTGTCCTCAGCCAGGTGGCGGTTCGGAGGAAGCGGAATCGACTTGATGAAGCTCACCAGGTCCGCCAGTTGCTTCGCGTTGAACCCTTCGGAGTGGAACAGGAACTTCGCGATGCGCGGCCCGCACTGCGTCTCCAGGTCCGGATTGTGCCCGTTCCACTTGTACGGCGCAGTTTCTGCAATCCCGCGCAGCGTCCGGTTGGCCACGCGGTCCCGGCCCAATTGCGGCGTCTCGAGATTCCACGCCACTCCATCAATGTGGTCGTCGGGATGGCACGTTGCGCAGGCAAATTGTCCCTGGAAGCAGAATTTCGCGTCATGAAAGAGTTGCTGGCCGTGCCGCAACACCGAAACTTCCTTCGGCCCGCCCAAATCAATCCTCGAACGAACCTGAAATCCGGGAATGCTCAACACCGTCAAACTGTCATCCAGCCGGTTGACCACAACCGCCGTGCGTCCGTCCGGCGACACTTCTACGTCCGTCGGATTCGATTCCGTCTGCAACCGCCGCACCACAAACTCCCGCGCCGAATCCAACCGGTTCGGCAGTTCCCCAGTCGAGACGCTCTGGAGCCGCTTCCTCAACAAGCCCGTGTCAATTACCGACACCATCGCCGCATCCGCATGCGTCACCAGCGCGTACCGCCCATCCGGCGTGAACGCCGCGCCATCCGCCCCGGCGTAGTAGTAGTCCATGTCATCCAGCAGTATCTGTGTCACTTCCGAGCGTGCCGCTCCGCCCGGCTTGGCCAATCGCACAATCGCCATTCCGTGCGTCAGGATCCAGCCGTTCGCCACTTGAATCAGCGGATTCAAATTCTTCGGCCGCATGAGCGGCACCAGCAGATAGCCGCCCTGTGCCGCCGGGGCTTCCGCGATGTGCCGCAACTCCAACACGCCGGGAATCAGGATGCGTTCGGCCACCGTCTGCTTCTGCGTGTCAATAATCACGAACTCCGAAACCGGTGACTCATCCGGCGAAACCAAATGCGGCAGCAGGTTCGTAACAAAGACCTGCCGCCCGTCGCGTGAAAGCTCCACGTAATGCGGCGAGCGCAGCGACACCAGCCGTTTCAGCTCCGTCCCTGTCGCCAGGTCCAGCACGGAAATGTCGTTTCCAATGCTGTTCGCCACATACAGCGTTTTCCCTGGCTTGTCCGTTGTCAGTCCGACCGGCCCCCATCCCGTTGGCAGCGTCTGCCGCACCCGCAACGCGGCGGCATCCACGACGCTGACCGTGTCGCTCCATTCGTTCGCGACATACAAGCTCTTGCCGTCCGGCGACACCGCCAGACCCCTCGGCTTGTGCCCCACCTTCACTCTTCCCAGTGTGCGCTGCGTCCGCGCGTCCACAACCAGCACCGAATCATCGTCCTCGCACACGACGTACAATTTCGCCCCATCCGGCGAAAACTTTGCCTCCGTCGGCGTGAGGTAATTACTGGCGACCGCACCGGTTGCCGTCCCACTCACTTGTGCTTTGCTGGTCCCTGCCGGCCACAGCCCCATCGCAATTACACTGGCTGTCGCAAGCAAAGTTGGCAGTGTCATGCTCCGAATGGTTCGTTTTTGGGAGGCTTCTTTCATTTCGCTTTGCCTCCACCCACTGCCGTACGCTCACCGGGTTCCTTGACCGTCAAAATCTGATCTGCCTTCACGTGCTCCAGCTTCTGTACCGTTCCGTTTGGCCAACGAATCGTCAGCAGATCCACCTCTGCGTGCGAGCCCAAACCAAAATGCGGCCGTGGATCGTTCTGCGAGAGGTAGCCCGCTTGCGGCACGTTCTCAACCACCTGATGCAGCTCGCCCGCCGTCGCCTCGATGCGTGCTCCAAATCCATCCCGATTACTCGTCGTCCCCACCAACTTCAATGTCAGCCAGTGATTCCTTGGCCCCACCGGCGGCTTGGCGTGCACGAGGATGCCTTTGCCTCCAAGCGCCACAATGAACGCGTCGGTGTATCCGTCATTGTCATAGTCCGCGAAGCACGCCCCCCGCCCCACGATTTTCGCCTTGAAGAAACTCCCCGCGTCCGCCGAAACGTCCACGAATGTCCCGTCGCCGTTGTTCCGGAAAAGCGAAGCCTCCATAGGCACCAGCCAGTGCAGCCCGCCGTTCACGATGAACACGTCTTTCCACCCGTCATTGTCGAAATCCAGAATCGCGTCGCCCCAGCCCACAAACTGCCCCGTCGTTTGCGCGATGCCGGACTCCAATGTCGTGTCAATGAAAAAGCCTTCCTTCAAGGAGTTGCGGAACAGCCTGTGATAGCGCATGTCCGAAACGAACAAGTCCAACTCGCCATGATTGGTGTAATCCGCGAAGATCGGCCCCATCGCGGAGGGCGTATCGCCGTTCGTTCCGTAAGCCACGCCCTGTTCCGCCGCCACGTTCGTAAACGTTCCGTCGTGATTGTTGTGGTAGAGGTAGCTCTCCATCGCGTCGTTCGCGATGTAGATGTCAGGCCAGCCATCGTTGTCGAAATCGCCCACGGTCACGCCCATCGCGCGCCCCGCCGGATTGGCGATTCCCGCCTTTTCCGATACGTCCGTGAACGTTCCGTCGCCGTTGTTGTGGAACAGCCGATCCGCATCTCCTTCGTAATCCAGCGGGCCTGCAAACGCTTCCGCGGAGTAGTACGGCTTCTTCGAATTCGGATCGAACTTCAGATAATTGCCGACAAAGAGGTCCAGCCGTCCGTCGCGGTCGTAATCGACCCACGCCGCCCCGACGCCGAAGTGATTGTTCTGCACCCCAGCCTTTTCCGTAACGTCTGTGAACGTGCCGTCCCCATTGTTGTGATACAAAATCGCCGAGTTCCAGTTCGTGACGTAGATGTCCTCGAATCCGTCATTGTCGTAATCGCCGACGGTCACGCCCATCCCAAACCCTTTGCCCGCCACCCCGGCCTGCGCCGTCACGTCGGTGAACGTCCCATCGCCATTGTTGCGGTACAAATGATTCGTCGCGTCCTGCCCATCGGCCTTCGAATGGTTCGTCACGCCATCGAGGTACCGTCCGCTCACCACGTACAGGTCCAGCAGCCCGTCATTGTTGTAATCAATCCACGCGCATCCCGAGCCGGTGGATTCCATGATCGAGCTCAGTTTCTGTTCCCCGAATGAGTGCCGGAATTGCAGGTTCGCCTTGTCCGTCACGTCTTCAAAGGTGGGCCACTTGCTCGCCGCGGCTGTGCGACCACTCGTCTCCGGACCGTTGACTCGGCCAAAGCCCCAGACCAGCAGCGGCAGGCTCACCGCGCCAATCACCGCCAGTCGCGCGAGCCCGCGCATCCTATTTCGCCTGAGATGTTGCTGAGCCATGTTCCTTCTCTCCCAGGGCCGTTGGCGTATCAAACCGTTTCAGCGTCAGTGGCCAGTGGTTCTCCGGCGCCACGGCCTTATCGCCATGGCAACCAGGGCAGCCGCGCTGTTCGCCGGGGCGCGTCCACATCCAGCCGCGCTCTTCGCGGATTGTCTGGCCCTTCGCGTCCAGCAGCACAAACCGAATCGGCGCGTTGGCGGGCACGCGCACGTAAAACGAACCATCGCTCTCGACCGGTGCCACTCCCAAGCTGTGTTCCGTTCCATCCGACGAATTCGCCGTGAGTACGCGCACCTGCGCGATCGGCGTCGTGATGTGGCCCTTCGCTACGTCCGCGGCGAGGTAGCTGTTCAAACTGATGAAAAATCCGTCCAGGGATTCTGGGTTCAGCGTGCTCCAATACCGCTTGGGCACCGCATGTGGTGCCACAGGCACCGCCTGAATGCTGGAAATGTGCCCATCGGCGAAAATCTCTTCTCCCGTCAAACCCGTCTTCGCACTCAGCGCATACAAATCGAATTTCGCGGCCGAGCCATTGGAAGCGGCGCTCTTCTTTGAAACAATCAACTGATCTGTGGACAGTGGCCGCAGCGTCTCATAAACCGCTTGAGGCGCACCAAACGCCGTCGAACTCGCCGCGCCCCTCCTGATCTGCTTGATCTCTCCACCCGCTGCCTCAACGCCCGCTTTCTTCACGAACACCAGCGAGCCATCTTCCAATTCGCTTGCATCCGCCACCATGCCGCTCCTGCCGTGCTCGCAGCGGAATGATTCCAACGCCGTCCCGTCCGGCCTCAGCGTGTACAGCAACCTCGAATTGCTTGCTTCCTTTCCCCCGATCAGAGGCCACGGCGCTGTCGCCACGATCCGGCCATCCCGCAAAACCGTTTCCAACTGAAATTCCGCCGGCCCGAACGTAATCCGCCGCATCTGCGAGCCATCTGCCTTCACGACCGCGAGGTACGATTCGCGCCGGCCTTCCCGCGCCTCTTCCACCGTGAACGCGATTTCGTCCGCGGGCAGGTACGCGCCTCGCAAGCAATCTCCTTTGCACTGCGTGATCTGCCGCTTGCTTCCGCCGTCCAAATCCATTTCCCAGATTTGCCAGTGCTCGCCCTGATTCTTTTGTGCGGAAAACAGAATCTTGGTCGCATCGAAGTTGATTTCCGGATCTGCCGCCGCGAAAAATCCGTCCGTCAGGCGAATCGGTTCGGCCTTCGTTGCCGCGCCATTCGACCGCACGATCACGCTTCCTTTTGGGAACCTCTGCGCCAGCGTCCCCGCACCAATTTCGGGTGTTTGAACGAATACGATGTCGGGGCGAAGCATGCCAGGAACTGCCTTCTGCTTCCCGGGTTGATTCTGAGGAGCCGCAAAGAGGTGGCTGGCCACCCAAAGGCTGAGGGTGATGACCGTTATTCCCCAAGTCCAAGCTGTAACCCGTGAATGCCCCAAACCCTGACCTGCCACCGGCTCACCCCGCCCTAGTTAATTACTTCTATTCGGTCCGAGTCCCCTCCGTTCACACCAATGCCGGACGCATTCCTCGACTTTGGAGACTCACTTCTCTGCGGAAGTTCAACGCTTGTTACGCATCAGTTAGCCGTAATAAGGAAGGACGGACAATACTGCGAAACGATTATTTTTCAATAAGTTGTGACCAAGGTCACTTAGAACTGTGGCGCACGTCACAATTCCCCCGCCTCACCCGCTCGTTTTCCACAAGTTTGCAAATGTGTACGGGCGGCTTCCAGCCGGCTCCTCTTTGGAGTGCGGCAGCCCTGCTGCCGCTTTGGGCTCCGCAATCGGTGCCGCATCTCGCTCAGCGGGAGCCTCGCTCCCGCCCACTCTTACTGCTTCAACGATTCCGCAACGTTCTTCCCGTACTCCTTCGCCTTTGCCATCGCCTTGGCCTCATCCACCGTCAGCAACTTGCCATCCTTCAGCAGCGTCTTCCCGCCAACCACCACTGTTTCCACCTCGCTCGCCTTCAACGCATACACGATCTGCGAGTACACGTCATACATCGGCACGGCATTGGGCACGTCGAGATTCAAGATCGCAAAGTCCGCTTTCTTCCCGACCTCCAGCGACCCAATCTCTTTTTCCATGTGCAACGCCCGCGCGCCTTCGATCGTGGCCATTTCCAGCGCGCCCTTTGCTCCCAGCGCCCTCGGGTCCACGCGGCTGATCTTCTGAAGTTTTGCCGCCAGGTCCATCTCCTCCATCATGTTCAAGTCGTTGTTGCTTCCCGATGGCCCATCCGTGCCCAATCCCACGCGCATTCCCGCCGCCCTCTGATCCACAACGGGAGCCACGCCGCTCGCCAGCATCATGTTGCTCGAAGGATTGTGCACGCAGCCCACCTGTCGGTCGGCCAGGATCTTCATGTCCGTGTTATCGGTCCAGATGCAATGCGCTGCCAGCACGTCTGGCCCGAGCACTTCGATCCGCTCCAGGTACTGCACCGGCGTCGTCCCGTTCTTCTCCAGGCTGTCGGTAAGCTCCTTCCGCATCTCCGCGACGTGGATCAGGATCGGCGCGTGATATTTCCGCGCCAGCGCCGCGGCCTCTCGCAGCGTCTTTTCCGAACACGTATAAATCGAATGCGGCGCCACCGCGGCGTGAATCAGCGCATCGCCCTGCCACTTTTTCAGAAACTTCTCCGTGTACTCGGCCATCTCCGCCATGCTCTTATTGTCCGGCGCGGGAAAATCGATCCACGTCTCCCCTAAAACTCCGCGCACTCCCGCAGCCTTTGTCTCTTCTGCCTCCGCGTCCTCGAAGTAGTACATGTCCGCAAACGTCGTCGTGCCGCTGCGGATCATCTCCGCCAGCGCCAGCCGCGAGCCCCAGCGCACGTAATCTTCGGTCACGTTGCGCGCCTCCGCCGGGAAAATGTAGTTGCGCAGCCAAACGTCAAGCGTCACGTCATCAATCAGCCCGCGCATCAGCACCATCGGAATGTGTGTGTGCCCGTTGATCAACCCGGGGATGATTAGCTTCCCCTTCGCGTCAATCGTCTGCCCAACGATCATTCCCTTCGGAAAAGCCAACGCGGCGCTTTGCCCGACAGCAACAATCTTGTCGCCCCGCACCGCGAGGAATCCGTTCTCGATCACCCGGCGCTCCGGGTCAACTGTGACAATCGTCGCTCCCTGCACAACCAAATCCACCGACACTGCTTCTTTCGCCGCTTCCTGCGCGCGAAGTCTGGTCGCGGCGGTGAAGCTGCAAACCAGCGTCGCGCAGAGCAAGAGACAAACACTCTTTGAACCATGGAGCACACGATTCTTCATGACGATTTCCCTCAATGCTTTCATCCAGCGGGAATCTGAAGCTCTTAGTTTCTTTAGGAGGTGGGGGCTTCAGCCCCCACGTTTGTCCTTTGCTATCAATGGGGGCTTTAGCCCCTGAAGTCACCTTTCCTCACTCTATCAACACTCTGTCAAAGATTCGAAGCATCAAACGGCTTCGGGAAAAGCTGGCTCATCCGTAGCACTTCCACTTTCCCCTTCAAATTCGCCATCACCACCGGCACGTCCCCACAAAATTCCCAAATGAGTTGCCGGCACGCCCCGCAAGGCGGCGTCAGCGTCTCCGTGTCTGTCACCACCGCAATCGCATCGAATTTTCGCTCGCCTTCGCTGATCGCTTTGAAAATAGCCACGCGCTCCGCGCACACCGTCAGTCCATACGTCGCGTTCTCGACGTTGCACCCGCCATATATCTTTCCCGAAGCCGCGCGCAGTCCCGCGCCGACCGTGAATTTCGAAAATTTCGCGTGCGCATTCTCCCGCGCTCTCTTCGCCGCCTCAATTAACGCCTCGTATTCCGCCACAACTCCCTCCCGGGGAAGCACTGCAACAAGTCGGCGCCAAACTGCCGCAAATCCCACACCTTTGTCATCCCGAGCCCGCCTGCCGCAGGCGGAGCGAGGGATCTGCTTTTTCCGAAAAACTCCGGGCTAACCCTACAGCGCCGACGCCATATCCGGAATCACCGCCCTCAGCAACGCGATGAATTGCCCCTTCACTCGTTCCGCCGTTTCCAAGACCTCCTTGTGATCCAGCGTCTGGTCCAAAATTCCTGCCGCTGCATTCGTCACACACGAAATCGCCAGCACGCGCATTCCGCCGTGCCGCGCCGCAATCACTTCGGGCACCGTGGACATCCCTACGAGGTCCGCCCCAATCGTCCTCAAGTAGCGAATCTCCGCCGGGGTTTCGTAACTCGGCCCCACCAGCGCCGCGTACACGCCTTCCCCGACATTAATCCCGAGTAGCCGCCCCTCCGCCAGAACCAGTTCCCGAAACTTCTTGTCGTACGCAACGCTCATGTCCGGAAAGCGCGGCCCAAAGTTCTCGTCGTTTGGCCCTCGCAGAGGATTCGCGCCCTGCAAGTTAATGTGGTCGCTAATGACCACGAGCCGTCCCTGCGT
>Ga0187778_10000982_pt1 | contig 20334 bp, 25 predicted proteins | sample 1015_Q2_SP5_20_M_FD_132418 | JGI IMG/M metagenome (GOLD analysis project Ga0187778, IMG submission 132418) | Tropical peat soil microbial communities from peatlands in Department of Meta, Colombia - 1015_Q2_SP5_20_MG | ecosystem: Environmental > Terrestrial > Soil > Wetlands > Peat | place...
CCCGTTAAGGTTTGGTCTTCTGGAGCCCTTGGCGGGATCTTTCCCTGTCGTCATCCCTGGCTAGAGACCGCCACGAGGTACTACTGTGTCTACGGCCCCACATGGAAGCCAACAGAGAGAGGCCCCAGTTGAGTGACTCTTACCCAATCGCTATATGGATTATGGCTACTTCCCTAACCTTGATCCTGCAGCCGATCCGATAACCTTCAGGAGATCCGCTTTCGTGATTATGCCGACTATATGCCCCTTCTTAGCCAATAGAACCGCAGACTGGTAACTTAACAGGGTTGATATCATGGATAGGGGAGTGTCTTCGGTTACGGTCGGAAACGCCTCATCCATGATGTTCTCCACGTGTTGCTTCGAAATTTCACCAGCGTTTTGTGCGGAGACTAGTTTTTGCAAGATGACCTTCTCTGTTAAACTACCGATAGGTTTCTCTCCATCAAAAACGGGTAACTGCGAAAAACCAGTCTCTCTCATCACTTTGACTCCTTTAGCGACGGTTTCTCGTGCCTGAATACGCACAATCTTCGGATGAGAAATATCCTTAGCTCTAAGCTCGTTTCTTCTCTCCAGCCCTTCTAGAGTGTCGAAGATAGCTTTCGTCTTAAGATATGATGGATTAATCGTCCCCCGCTCTATCTTAGCAATCATCGATTGAGTCACACCGGCTAATGAAGCCAATTGCTTCTGACTGAGCATCAGGGATTTGCGTCGGCGCCCTATCTCAACCAATGGTGGGAGCATCTTAAGAAACCCGATTCTGTGGGCTATTCTCACTAGAATATTCATCACGAGGCTATTATGCTCTTATGAAATCGCTTTGAAACTGCATCCGTAATGCCTCTGGGTCATGATTAAACGGGCTTTCATTTTTATCCTCTTAAGTCCCATTGTAACGCCATGAGAATCGTTTCTCTCCTCCCAAGTTCTACTGAGATTGTTTACGAGTTGGGACTTGGATCAGACCTCGTCGGCATCTCGCATGACTGCGATTACCCTCCTGAAGTCAAAAGAAAAATCTGTCTCACATCTATCGATATCGATCCTGCCAAGGCCAGCTCAGCAGCTGTAAACCAATGGGTTGCGGGGAAAATCCACAGTGGGACAAGCATATATCACATAGACCCGGACGCCTTGACAAGAGCAAACCCGGATCTGATACTTACACAGGAACTTTGCGAGGTCTGCGCACCGTCCTTCACAGAAGTTAAGTCAGCATGCAAAATTCTCGAAGGGGATCGAAAGATTATCTCTCTCGAGCCTACGTGCATCGAGGATATTCTTGATAGCATATTGACCGTCGGCCAGGCTACAGGTACGGAAGAGAGGGCCCAGCAGGTTGTAAAATCGCTGCGCAGTAGAATAATGAAGATAGAAGAGATAGTGTCTAACGCAAGCACTCGTCCCCAAGTGGCCTGTTTGGAATGGCTTGATCCAATCTTCTCTGCGGGGCATTGGGTTCCGGAAATGGTGTCGAAGGCCGGGGGAGTAGATAGACTGACTCAATCTTCCCAACCCTCAATTCGAATCGATTGGGATAGAATTGTCAATTACGACCCCGAGATTCTAATCTTAATGCCATGTGGATTCAACTTAGACAGAACCATTCAGGATTCCGAGTCAATTAGACGGTACAATGGTTGGCAAACACTTCGTGCAATTCAGAATCATCATGTCTTCGGGGTAAATGGCACAGCGTACTTCAACCGTCCGGGACCTAGAATCGTAGATGGTCTGGCCATCCTCGCAGAAATATTACACCCTGATATAGTGCACGGAATTGCACCTGCAGATTCATACAAGCGAATCGACATCTGACTTCTTTAATCTGGCTAGCAACTAGCGACGCAGGCAATCGACCGGGTAACTTGTCTCCACCTTTCATCAGATGAATCGTGTCGAATTCGCATGAATTCCTACTAGAATACTCATAGACTCTACTATTATATTGAAGGAATATTCCAAATTCGCACCAAACGGTCGATGAGCATGAGCAGAGCACGGGCATCCACTGAAGACTCAACGCAGGTAAAGAAGCAACGGTCCTATCTCTTCACTTCAGAGAGTGTCACTGAAGGTCACCCTGACAAAGTCGCTGATCAAATCTCTGACGCGATTTTAGACGCAATTATTTCGAAGGACCCCAATGCTCGAGTAGATGTTGAAACTGTAATCATGAAGGGCACGGTACTTGTTACCGGGCAAGTCACAACGTCAACTTATATCGCAATTCCACAAATTGCTCGAAGTGTTCTCCGTGATATCGGATTCCACGATGCGAAAGTTGGAATTGATTGGGAGACATGCGGCGTCCTTGTATCCCTCGAGGAGCAGTCACCCGATATAGCGATGGGCGTGAACAAGGAAGATATCGGAGCAGGAGACCAAGGAATGGTGTTTGGTCACGCGACGAACGAAACACCCGAACTCATGCCGTTACCGATAGTTCTTGCCCACAGATTGGTGAAGAGACTAACCGACGTTAGGAAGGAGAAAATCTTGCAATATCTAAGACCCGACGGCAAGTCCCAGGTTACTGTGCAGTACGTAAATGGAAAACCATCTCGTGTGGATGCAGTAGTAATCGCAGCTCAACATGATGAGAACGTGCCACGAGAACAACTACGAAGAGAGATCATCGACAAAGTAATCAGAGCAGTAATTCCTGGAAATATGCTTGATGAACGTACTAAGTTCTTCATCAATGAAACAGGAAGGTTTACTGTTGGTGGTACTTTGGCTGACTCGGGGCTTACAGGAAGGAAGATAATAGTTGACACGTATGGGGGCGTGAGCAGTCACGGCGGCGGCTGCTATTCTGGTAAGGATCCTACCAAAGTCGACCGATCTGGAAGCTATATGGCACGATATATCGCGAAGAACATAGTCGCAGCAGGCTTAGCAGATAAGTGCGATGTACAAATCGCATACGCAATTGGCGTATCTCAACCAGTCTCGGTCATGGTGAACACTTATGACACCGGTAAAGTGTCCGAGGAGGAGATCACCGCGGCCGTGAATAGAGTGTTTGATATGCGGCCGAAGGCTATAATGCGGCAATTGCAACTCCTAAGACCCATATATCGCAAGACCGCTGTTTACGGCCACTTTGGACGAGATGACCCGGACTTCTTGTGGGAGCGAATTGACAAGGTTGCTGAACTCAGGAAAGCAGTCAACCTGTGACCTGACAATTCTCTGTTGAATAAGCAGCATGTTGAATTAGCGCCCCCAACGTACGGGTCTGAAGTCGAGTGTACTATGGCGATCGCTAAATCAGCCCATCAACACGCGTCTTCAATATTGAAGATCGCTGCAGCGTTTCTAATAGTCTGTTCGGTACTATCCTACCTTATCTCGCTCGGACTGGGTCCTTCGCTCTTCTACTACACTACTGACGGACTCAAAGTTGCAACCCGGACCATAAAGGAGCTGCCTCTAGAAGTCTTCATAATGGTCCCAATGCCGCTCCCAATTAACAGTAGCATGGGTGCCTTATTCGGTGTTATCTGGCTAATTTTTATTCTCTGTTTCATAGCCGCTTGGTGCAGTCGAGGGGGCTTTCTGAAGAATGTGCGAAACCTCCTCAAAGAGCCTATCCTGAGTGGAAAAACTAACTTCCTGTTTCTTATGCCACTCATCGGAAGTTCGCTTCTATATGCAAGCGTTATAATCCAACAGTTTCAAGCGACTCAAGGGGTTCAGACAGGAAACCTAACTTTTCCCCCCCAGACCAGCCCGTATATTATACTGCTGAACCTCGCATACGCACCGATAAACGAGGAACTAGCCTTCCGCATTACTTCGATTGGTGTCCCTCTCGCTATCTATCTGCTCATTATCTACAGGAAGGATCAGAAAGTGAGCAGGATATCCAGTCGACTGAAACTGATTCTCATCACAATGGCTAGTCCCGAGCATGCCAAAGGAATGTTCGGCTCAAAGGGTGTCGCAGAGCGGGGGTTCCTAAGAGGCATCAGTGTGCTCGAATGGGTCTTGATCGTGACGACGTCACTGGCTTTTGGGTTAGCTCACTATCTCCTGGGAGGCGGATGGGAAATTGGCAAAGTCTCCACTGCTTTGCTGGCTGGGTTGGTCTTCGGAATTATGTTCGTAGCCTACGGTGCGTACGCGTCAATCTTACTCCACTGGTATTTTGATTACTTCTTCACGATCATCGGCATGGCTGACTCCACTTACGGCGGATTCTTCCACATCTTCAGTAACGCGGTCGAGGTCACAAACATAATCGGCGGAGGTATCATTCTTGTCATACTGCTTATCATCTGGGCAGTGCGGGCCGGCGGTTACCTGTCTAAGCGAGCCGTCTGGTTCGAAGAGAAACACTAATTCAACAGTTTTATACGCCCAAACAGATTCATGCTTGTGAGATGTGAATCAGGAGCTTGCATCATCGCCAAGTGCACTAGATGGCAAGAGAAATTTACTTCTAAATGGATCCCGGGATCGGCTAATGTCCTCAAAGCAAAATGGGAATCAGACAAGGTTCGAGCCCAAAATCAAAGAGAAACGTTGGAATCATCAATTTGAGCATGATATCTTCGAGTCCTGGCAAAGAGAGGGCCTATATAGATTCAAACTGATCAAGGGAGGGCGTCCTTTTGTAATCGATACTCCACCCCCATACCCGTCAGGTACATGGCACATTGGCGCAGTCGCCCAGTACTCGCAGATCGACATGATTGCTAGAACGAATAGGATGCTCGGAACCTCGGTGCTCTTCCCTATTGGAATCGACCGAAACGGTCTGCCAGTGGAAATCTATACTGAGAGCCTTTACAAAGTCAAGATGAGAGAAACCCCCCGGGAAGAATTCATCGAACTCTGCAAGAAGGCGCTGGACGAACTCGAAAGCAAAATGCTCGAAACCATGAAACGCATAGGGTTAAGCGGAGATTACGAATCAAAGTACCGAACAGATGATCCCTCATACCGTGAATTCACTCAATCCAGCTTCATCAAACTTTGGAAACAAGGCTTAATCTACGAAGCCTCGCGGCCGAATAACTTTTGTCACGATTGCGGGACCACAATCGCCGATGCGGAAGTAGAGTACAGAGAGCTTCCTACACGACTCGCCTACGTGACGTTCAAAGTCAAAGAAACTGGCGAGAATCTGGTTATCGCGACGACAAGGCCAGAGCTGATCTGCAGCTGCCAGCTTGTGATAGTGAACCCAAACGACAGCCGCTACACCCAGGTGCACGGAAAACACGCCGTCCTCCCAATTTACGGGCGAGAAGTCGAGATCAGACCCCATCCAAGCGCCCAACAGGAATTCGGCTCAGGAGCCGTGATGATCTGCAGCTACGGCGACTATACTGACGTCCTCCTATTCAGAGAATTGGGCCTAAGCGAAATAATCGCCACAGGACAAGATGGACGATTAACGAAAGAAGCAGGTCGATATCAAGGGCTAACGATCACCGATGCGAGAAACAAAATCGTCGAAGACTTCAAAGCAGATGGTCTCCTTGTAAAAGTAGAAAGTATCAGACACAGGACACCAGTCTGTTCCCGAAGCGGAACGCCGATCGAAATTATTCCCATGAAAGAATATTATCTGAAACAGCTTGACTTTCTGCCCACACTCAAGGAGTTGGCCAACAAGATCGTTTTCTACCCCGACGCGAACCGACAGATACTAATTGATTGGCTGAACTCTATTGCCATAGACTGGCCAATCTCACGCCGCCGAGTCTACGCAACGGAGATTCCCGTATGGTATTGTATGATGTGTGGACAAACGATCATTCCAAGGGGCGGCCAGTATTACAGACCGTGGCGGGATCCCGCGCCAGTCACACAATGCCCTAATTGCGGATCCACCGAATTCGAAGGAGACCCAAGAACCTTCGACACATGGATGGATTCCAGTATTTCAGCCCTCTACATTTCGAAGTACAAACGTGACAATAGGTTCTTCAAACATGCTTATCCCGCGACGATCAGGCCGCAAGGAAAAGACATCGTCAGGACTTGGCTCCACTACTCTATCCTTCGCTGCTACCAGCTCACTGGACGGGCACCGTTTACGCACGCTTGGATAGCAGGCCTCGGCATGGACGAGCAGGGCCAGGCCATGCACAAAAGCAAGGGGAATGTAGTCGACCCGTTACCAATTCTGGATAAACTTGGAGCTGACTCGTTCAGGTTCTGGAGCGCTTCCGAAGCAACTCACGGTTCAGACTTTCGATGCTCGGAACTCAGAATCGCAGGAGCCCACAAGTTCCTCACCAAATTATGGAATCTGTCACGATTCATATCCTCGTTTCCGTACGCCAAAAGTACGTCTCTCATGGCGAGCGACAAGTGGATCTTGTCCGAACTAGCGAAGCTGATCGATCGGAGCATGGTTGGATACCGCCAATTCGACTTCTTTATTCCCGCAAATGAGATCCGCGACTTCGTATGGGAAACCTTCGCGTCACACTATTTGGAGATGGTGAAGCCGCGTGCATACGGTGAAGGATTTACAAAATCCCAACAAAGAGCTGCCTGGTACACTCTTCACACGATACTCAAGACGGTGCTGATTCTGTTAGCTCCGCTAATACCCTACATGACCGATTATGTCTGGCGACAAATATACTCGAAACATACAGTTCACACCGAGCGTTTCCCCAAACCTGCATGGTCTAGGGCTTACTGCAAGTACACGGAACAGATGCTGAATTTCAACAAAGAGGTATGGAAGATTAAGGAAGAGAAGGACTTGGCTCTACGTGACTCACTAGAGATGGATGTGCCGAAAAACCTGTTACCCTTCAAAACTGACTTAGTCAGGATGCATTCCCTAATTTCAAAAGCATAAGATTAGCCCGCGGGAATACAGGCGATCGGCGTCCATCAATAAGATTAATACCAAATGCGTATTCCTATCGCACGATTTACATGAAAATCGCTGAATTAAGACCGGGAATGCGACGGGTTGACATCTCCGCAAAGGTCACCGAAGTTTCTGACTCCAGAGACGTAACTACGAGGACGGGCGAGCAAATGAAAGTCGCCACCGCAGTTGTGAATGACGAATCCGGGAGCGTAAAGCTAACGCTATGGAACGAGCAAATCGGCCAGGTCAAAGCTGACAACACAGTCAAAGTCGAGAACGGTTACGTAACCAGTTTTCGCGGTGAAATCCAACTTAACGTTGGAAGATACGGTAAACTCACTGTTGAATAATCGGTTCTGTCGAATCTAGGTCGCGTGACCAGTGCTCGACCTTGCCAGAGGACGACCGTTTTGAAGAGATAAGGAAACTTCTCGATTCCACAATAAGCGAGTTTCAATCTCTCTTTCAATCGGCGAGCGGTTTTGAAGAAACACGTGTCGGAAACGGCTGGACACCTGAAAAGATTGATGTAGAAACCTACTATGTCGAACCAATGCCTCTGAATGACGTCTCCCGAATCGCTGAAGCCCGTAAACGGTCACTTTTCGGAAAACGAATGACGTTTCCAAGACCACGTGTTGAAGAGGTTAGATCGTCGAGTCCTCCACGGTTTCGATTTGTCCCATTTTGGCGAATCAAAGGTTTTCATGAATGCTTCTACTTTCGAGGGAACTCATACAAGGTCCCCTTACATGATGACGTGATCGCTGTTGAGGTAGAGGGGAAAGTTCGAGATCTCGTTGGTCAAGATAGTAGTGAATCTAACAAGATAACTAGTTTGACCAAGAGAATCCTAGGCAGGCATGATTCGTCAGGAAAGTCAATTCGACTCAGCGAAGTGACCGAACTGGCTTACATGTTCAAAAATAGTTCACTCTTTGTCGATTCGGAAGGAAAAGAGGATTTGGAGGCAGAAGCTTTCTTTGAGGGCGATGTACCGCTAAAGAAAATTGACATGGCAGAAATGAATGATGCCTTCCCAAACGCTGAGATAGTCAAAGGGTCAATGACTAAAGATGACCTTATTCAGCGCCTTCACACATCGGTAGTGAAACCTCCAACAGCTTTCTCGAAGATTCTGAATAATCGATTCCAAATCACTGAACTGGCGCAATTCCTGATGCCATCTTACGTCTTTGAGTACGTATGGAAGGGCCAGTCGAAGATGTTAACTATTCATGGATACAGCGGGGCAATTCTCTCATAAATCATGAGGGACGCGGCGAAATCTCTGCATAAACTTGCGCGTTTTGAAGTACACTTTTCTTCCGTACCGCCCATAGATCCATCTTCCAACGAAAGCTAGGAATACGACTACACCGATAATGGCCAAGAAGAGGTAGGGCTGTCCACTAATGTCGTAAGAGGTGATTCCTGTATTACCGTAGGAATCGCTTGCAAGGACTTCGAGAGTCCATGTCCCCACATGCCACAGGTCTGAAAGGGAAGTTGAATATGACCCGCGCCAAGCCGCGATCGTTGGGTCATAGCTTAACGTGACCAACGACGGGGTAGACCCCGCGGACACCATCACTGACACGGTTGCATTTGTCACCAGTGGGGTTCCGTCTGGATAGGCCACTTTTGATATAATGCTCACGGTCCCGAAAGGAACTTGAATGTCCGTACCGTTTATTGAACTCGTAATCGTGAGGCTGGCGTTGTTAACGCTGAAGTAGTCAGAGTATGTATCTGTTGCGCCTCCCTTGTTACCGAACCCGTCGTCAAAGGACATTGCAGGCAGCTCGAATCGATATTTTGAGCTTATGGTAGCGTTGACAGGCAGTTTCGACGTCACGCTCCAAATTCCGTTCGTCTGATCAGAAAGAGAGAGCGATGCGAATGCAACTGTGGATTGATTCTGCAGAAGAACTACAGGGTGAGTATCAGACAACACGTTAGCGACTGCGCTTCCGTCCGGATAGGTCAGTGACAGAGACAACTTCGCGAGCTCAGTTCTTTGGTATGATTGACTTGGCTGCGCGCTTATAGTTGGATTAAGCGTCGCGGGTGTCACGCTAAACCGAGCGTCAGAAACGTAATCTTGTTGCGCGTTGTCGTATGTCCCGGTTCCATCAATAAGCACTTTATACGTTTCAGAGACCGCGTCCACCGGGATTCGCCAAGAATAATTGAAGTCGCCGTTCGAGCTGACTATGACCGACGTCGTTACTACGTAATCGCCTGCAGGATTCCTGATGCTCATTTTGAAGCTCGTTCCAGCAAACAGTCCTCCGCCGAGGACCTGTGCAGTTTCAGTTCTCTGGTAAAGTGGTTTCACGGTCCCCCAAATGCCATAGTGAGCAGTTGTGACTGCGTTATCGTTGCTGGAAGATGTAGAGATACTTATCATGTATGTACCTATCAATGATTGTGAGGTAATCGGTAAACCTACACTCGGCGGAATATAGCCCCCTGTAACAGGCGTGAAACTTACTCCCGTGTATGTAGTGTGATTGTCATTAGGGCCTTCTGCCCAGACGTAGTACGGTATGTTGGAATAGCCGTCTCCAACCAAGGTTACTTCAGAATCCCTCGTAGTGTAGAGGGGTTGTTCCGTCGACAATGTCTGGGCCGCTCGAACTTGAGTGGGAAGAATAATGATGACAGTAAGAGCGAGAAGGAGGATCACAATCATCCTGTTTCTGTTCACGCTCTCCTTTCCTCTTTCGGTTTTGGCGCCGGGAGAGGGATTCGAACCCCCGAGGCCCATAAGGGCCACAGGCTCACGTTGCGTGTCCACTCAAGGCCTGCGCCTTTGGATCGCGTCAGCGTTAATCCGCTCGGCCATCCCGGCTGCCGAGTATTGCCCTAAGCCGATTCCTATTTACGTTATCTGGTCGCTTTAGTACTAGCTCCTTGGGTTCACTACGAGCAATAGTTGACTGTCAATTCAAATTTCGTATCAGATTATTATTTAAGGTCCAGTAATTCATGCTCGTTAGAGCCTCTTGGAGACCACAATCGGCTACAAGCTTCTCCCACACACAACTGATGCTTATGTCCAGGCCGCAGGCACTACAATTGAAGAGGCGTTCGCCTATGCTGCGACCGCACTTATAGACAGCATGTGCAATGTTGGAGCTGTTGGAGGCGTTCTAAACGAGAAGCTGCATGTTGAAGCACCCAGTGAGATTCTTCTTCTCTACAACTGGTTGGAGCTCCTTTTGCTGAAATTCGAGATTGAACGTCAAGTCTTCTCACGCTTCGGTGCTTTGAAGATCACTCGTCAGACTGGAAAACTGATTTTGGACACTGACGCGTCCGGAGAAATTTACGATAAAGAGAAGCATGGTGCGAAGGTTGAGGTTAAAGCGGTGACGCTGCACAGGATGGAGGTTTCGCAGGTGGGTAATTTGGTGGTAGTGCGTTTTATTCTCGATCTTTAGTCAGTCGCAGTTTTGAACTTCGGTATCAAGTGCAGAGTGGTAGGGTCCACTTGCCTAAGGAGAGCCAAGTAGACCGAGACAAAGTCTCCGAAAGTCACTGCAGTCAGGAGTTCACTAAACACGTCCTCTCCTTGCCCGGCGAAAGTCATTATGGGAGGGACCGCAAGTTCGCTTAGCAATGAATACAAACTCTCAGTTGTCTTGAATTGTTTTTCAGTCCGCAGAAGGATCGGTTGCACAGAGGAGAATTTTTGCAAGGATTCGAATCCCTCAATATCGTTGTGGTAGCATTCGGGAATGGTCATATAGATTGCTGGGATCTTACTGTTCTCATTCAGTTCGTTCTTGAATCGCCTCAGAACGCTGACGCGTTCTTCAGGGCCTAAGAGTAAAGGTAGCCTGTTATGCAGACGCTCGGCCATTTGCTTCGCCTGATTATCCTCGGTGGGTGTATCAAATCTCACCGTTCGTATCTCTGAGTCGAGAGAATTCGAGGCACGGGTTAAAATCGTAGCGGGTTGTTCCAATAGTATTCCTTCTCCCAATGCGAATAGTAGAGCCGCAAGTAGTTCAGGAAGTGCTACCCGGGGTGGAAGTCCAGGGACCACTTTGAGGTATGGGATTCTCTTTGCAATCGAATTGACAAGCATGGTTCCTCCAGAGCTTATAGTGACCACCTTTGCGCCTCTCTTGTTAGCCTCGTCTAGCAAGCTGAGAGTTTCACGAGTCTCCCCCGAATAACTGATGGCTACGAAGAGCGTATCTGCATCCACATCGTTCTGAAGGTTGTAGGCTCTGCAGACGCTGATCGGTATCTTAGATCTAGTTTTCAGAAAATCTGTGACTATATCGCCCGCAATCCCTGACCCGCCTACTCCTCCGATGATAATATTTCGTGGCTCATCAAATGGGTTTGGAAAGGTGGCTTTGGCATCTGCAGGTGGTTTCAGCCGGCTCGGTGTGTTCTCCATTTCATGAAGCATACTCGACCGATCAATCTGTCTAAGTGAGACAGCGTCGTCAAGACTCATAGCCACGACATACGCATCTTCAGCCAATAAGGTTCTTCCCGAACCTTCGAGATCAGGTAAGACTATTGGTGACCTAAGCCATATCACAATCGAGAAATATTGCCCGCGAGGATGGCCGTTGCTCTTCCAGCATCAATGATTTCTGATACACCTCACCTCAGGGAGAAGACTGCGAAGCTCGGGAGTATCGCCCGCTCGTGTTCAATCTTTGGCGTAGATCAAATCATAATCTACTGCGACGACCTTGACCAGAATCAAAGACAGGACTTGCATACTTGCGCTGAAATACTTCAATTTCTCGAGACACCACAGTACCTTCGCAAGCGAATGTTCTCCATCGGCCCTGTCCTAAAGTTCGTAGGTATTCTTCCCCCGCTTCAGATCCCATCTCATAATGTCCCCCGAAAGGCGCTGGATTGCTCGGCCGGCGATCTCCGAGAAGGAGTGGTTACGGCTTGTTCAGGATCCAGCCTCAAAGTGGACGTGGGGTTAGAATCGTTCGTGGAATGCCAAGGAGCACTGACGGTTGGGACAAGGGTCACTGTGAAACTCACCTCGATTAATGAGCTCGCGGGTGAAATCGTTGATCGGACCAAGATAAGCATATATTGGGGGTATCGAGTTAGAGCGCAAAAAACCGCGCTCGGCACAATATTAGAAAAGGAGAAGTATGATCTAAGAATCGGAACTTCGCGGCTTGGTCAAGAATTGAAGGATGTCTGGTCGAAGCTAATGAGCTCACTAAACAATGAGGATACTGTAATAATCGCATTTGGTTCACCCAAAGCCGGTCTCCGCGAAATCCTACAGAGAGAAGGGAAGAAACCCGAGGAAGTGTTCGATATTTATGTAAATATGATACCCAATCAGGAAACTCTTACGGTGAGGACTGAAGAGGCAGTCGCATTCAGTCTATCAACATTCAATGCTATGAGGAGTATGTGAGACGGGAATTGACGAAGAGCGTCAGCATTTACGATTTAGAAGGCAAATCGATTGGAACCTTAGAGCTCCCCCATTGCTTCGATACACCTTTGCGCCTCGACTTGATCAAGAGAGCCGTTGTAGCTCTACAGAGCGGGGCCTTCCAGCCGCAGGGGCGCGATCCTATGGCAGGCAAACGTACAACTGCTGAATCAATCGGAGTTGGACATGCAATGTCGCGTGTGCCCAGAGTGAAGGGAGATAGGTATCCGAGAGGGAACCTTGCGGGGTTCGCTCCTAACACCGTTAAGGGCAGATTAACGTGGCCTCCAGTCGTATCAAAGACATTGCGGAAAAAGATGAATAGAAAAGAACTGAAACAGGCCATGCTTTCTGCAGTTGCTGCGACAACTTCAGGGGACCTGGTGAAGGCGAGAGGACATCGCCTTCCGCCGGATATTGAATTACCTTTGATTGTTTCGAATGATGTCGAGCAGTTGAAGGAAACTTCTAAAGCAATGAAGATACTCAAGAACTTCAAACTCTGGGAAGATGTTGAACATGCGTCCAAACGTAGCTATCGCGGAGGACGACGCAGCATACGAGGACGCCCACATAAACACCCTGTCAGCGTGCTCTTAGTGGTTGAGAAGAAGAAAGGAGTGCAAAGAGCCTTCAGAAACCTCCAGGGAGTAACAGTTGTCGACGTAGCCAGCCTGAACGTTTGCGACCTCGCCCCTGGCACTCATCCAGGAAGACTTACAATCTGGACCCAATCAGCAATCACGTCCTTAGGTACAAGACTCGGAGGTAGTGCAAGCTGACCAAACTTACCCCAATCCAAGTAGTCAAGTACCCGCTCTTATCTGAGGATGCAGTCACGTTACTCGAATCAGAGAACAAGATAACCTTCATCGTAGACGGCAGATCAGATAAGCACGATATCAAAAGAGCAATCCAGGAACTTTACGAAGTGCGAGTTAAAGAAGTGAACACTCTACTGACACCTGAGGGCGAAAAGAAAGCTTTCGTCAAGTTGACACCAGACTTCAAAGCAGCCGATCTAGCTGTCCGCTTAGGCATACTCTGATCAGAGCAGCAACATTAATTAGCCCTGCTTCGAAGCAAATCAGCAAGTGTGATCTTTGCCACGCCAATTCTCATATCGCGGGCACTCCTTCGACGAGCTTCAACAAATGTCCATGGACGAATTCATCCGTATTCTTCCCTCGAGACAGCGAAGATCCTTAACGAGGGGCTTGACTGCTGATCAACGAATCTTGATGGAGCTAATTCGTGGTTCAAGCCGCTCAAAGTCCAAAGACAGCAAACCCATCAAAACCCATTGCAGAGACATGGTAGTGCTGCCCGAGATGGTCGGACTCAATCTACTCATACATGGCGGCAAAGAATTCGAATCAATAGAAGTGAAGCCAGAGATGATAGGGCATTATCTCGGAGAATTTGTCATTACAAACAAGAAGGTAGTTCACGGCACTCCAGGCATTGGAGCTTCGAGAAGCTCGATGTATGTCCCATTGAAATAGAGTTCTAAGTACGCCGTTTTGCAATCAGAAACGTACCGAATCCAACCAGCCCCCCAAAAAGAAAACCCGTTACGACAGGCCACTCGCTCTGGTTCTGGTGAACTGCCACCGACTGTGGCATTGTCGATGGCACGCCGCTATTCTGTAGCATAACTTGGCGTGATTCCGTACCCATAGCGGGTGACGAGAAGAAGATGGTTGCTCCGAGTAATATCCCGAAAAACAACGCTGCGAGCACTATCTTCTTCATTTCACTCACAACAAAAAGTGCGTGGCCATGATTAAGTCTACATTTTCGAACGCGATTGTTCGAAATGTTTCCGTATTGGAAAGTGCGTCAATTTCGAGCACTCTTATCACATAACCTTCTCTTGCCACATTCTGAAGCACTCGTACCATGAAATAGCAGCCCCAGCCATTCCGAAAGCCACTGCTGAAGGCTGCAAGTTTTCTCCGAATAAGATCTCTAATCCCACGTATACTCCTAGAGCTGTTGTTAAGAGAACTGCATAGAATAAGTAACGGGGCAATATGACATGACCTATTCGCAGAAACATTTTGAGGGATCCCACATGTACCCTCTCCCTAAGGGCATATCGTCCCATCTCATCCTTCTCAACAACTCCAACCTCACGAAGCTTTTCTAGGTGATATAGTGCAACACTAGCGCTAGAAAGCGAGAGTGCCCGCTGAGTCTCACGGACACCGATAGGCCCACCTGCTCGAAATACGAACCAGTACACTCGGAGTGTGGTCCCGTGGATCTCGCTCTCCTTCAATACTCCATCGTCTGATGACAACCGGATTCAAGGGCTCAAACGGTTATGTCGCGAGATGAGTCTTGCGGTGAAAGCGCCTCGGTTCCTAAAATCTGCCTCAAACAACGTTTTTTAGTGTTACTGCGCACTTGCTCGGGCGCACGGTGTAGATGAATGCCAAATTGGGGGTACTCGGTGAAGGAATTTGACCCCGACAGAGCGGTCAGATGCTCAGGTAGAGAGCTCAACATCTCGCCCAAAGCCGCCACCGAGATCTGTAGTAAGATACGAGGAATGAGGTTGGATCAAGCGAAGGAACTGTTGGAAGCAGTTCAGAAGAAGAAACGCGCAATCGCGTTCAGGAGGTATAAGAAGGAAATACCTCATCATAGTTTAGATGATGCCTGGTACGCGGGACGATATCCGGTAAAAGCTGCGAAAACGTTTCTCTTCTTGCTCGAAGAACTCGAGTCCAACGCAGAATACAAGGGTCTTGATGTTGACCGCTTAAGGATCGTACACGCCGCATCCCAAAGAGGAATGAAAAGCCAGCGACACATCTCTCGAGCCTACGGAAGAGCGACACCGTACCTTAACACATTAGTCCATATCGAGCTTATGGGATACGAGGTTGCGGAATAGTTGCCAATTCAGAATTATTTCGTAAAAGAAAATGCGCGTCGCGCAGAGATCGACGAATATCTTTCCCAGGAACTAAAACGTGCCGGGTACAGCAGGGTGGAGATGGCCAAAACACCCCTTGGAACGAGAGTCGTGATCTACGCCTCTAAGCCCGGTCTAGTCATTGGACGGCGTGGCCAAAGCATCCGTGACCTTACTAAGATACTTGAGGAGCGTTTCGGAGTTGAGAATCCCCAAATCTCCGTGGCAACATTAGAGATACCGGAACTCGACCCAAAAGTCGTTGCATCTCAAATCGCGATGGCGTTGCAGCGTGGGATTCACTTTAGACGCGCAGCTTACTGGGCGCTCCAGAGAACCATTGAAGCCGGAGCGGTAGGCGTGGAAATTTCGATTCGTGGAAAACTGACAACTGATCGAGCACGTTACGAGAAGTACAAGTCCGGATATCTTCCGTCTGTGGGCGAAGCAATTAGCAGAATAGTCAGAACTGCCGTTGTTGACACACAATTGAAACAAGGTCTGTTTGGGATCAGCGTCAAGTTGATGCCACCCAACATGCGTCTTCCAGATAAGCCGACCGTTCGTGACGCACCGGAAACTCCACAAAAACCACCCGTAGTTGAAGAGGCCATATCCACAACAGAAGAACCTGAAGTCACACCGGAGGTAGCTGAAGTTGCCGATACTAAGAAAGCGTGAACTCAAACAGCTCCTTCCAGCGGAACGAGAAAAGAGGCTTGCTGAATTGCGAACAGAACTAGTGAAACTCAGAACAAACGTCAAGTCCGGAGGTACCGTGGAAAACACCGGGCGAATCAAAGAGATCAGGAAGACGATCGCTCGTCTGCTAACCGTTCAGGCTCAACCTGAACCTTCGAGGGTCAAACCATGAGCATAGCAGTTCCGGAAAATATACTGCGACACGAACTAATCGGTCTCAATGTAAAGATCGTTCATTCACCCAATCGATCGCTTCGGGGAAGGAGTGGGCTGATTATCGATGAAAGCAGGAATATGCTAACTCTCTCAAGGAAGGGAAGGAAGATATTAATTCCTAAGAACGTTGCTACATTTAGATTCAAGCTTGCTGACGGACGCCTCGTTGACGTCGACGGGTGCAGGTTACTCGGCAGGCCTGAGAACAGGTTGAAAACCAGAATTAGGCGATGGTAATGTCTGAAATCGGATTAGAAGGAAAGTCACCAAAGAAATCATGTGATGACCGCAACTGTCCATATCACGGACATCTTTCTGTTAGGCGGAAATTCCTCGACGGCAAGGTTGTGAGCGCAAAAATGACAAAGACAGTTACTGTAGAGCGGAACTATTTACAATACGTGAAGAAGTACACGCGATATGAGAAGCGAAGAAGCCGCATCATGGCTCATAGCCCGCCATGTCTAGAGGTGCATGAAGGAGATCGTGTCAAGATCGCTGAATGCAGACCCATAAGCAAAGAAGTAGCTTTCGTCGTTGTCGAGCGATTGACGGGCGAAGCTTGAGGAATACTTAACATAACCTTAATTTGCTGCAAGCAGCGTTCTGCAGCGCCTCGTGAGAGCCAATGCCGGGACCTAAGACACGTGCAGTCAGTGCTAAAGGAATGGTAGAGTACCGGCCGCATGTCTCTCGTGGTCTTCCGAACGGATGCCGTGTCAACTGCGCTGACAATACTGGCGCTAAGGAACTTAAGGTAATTCAAGTGATCGGCTACCACAGCAGACTCAGGAGGGTTCCCGCTGCATGTGTAGGCGACATGGTCATGGTTTCCGTATCAAAGGGAACTCCTGATCTGCGTCGACAAATGTTTCCAGCCGTTGTGGTTCGCCAGAGAAAGGTGTTCAAGAGGCCGGACGGGACAAGGCTAGCATTCCATGATAACGCGGCAGTGATTATGACTCCGGAAGGCGAGTTGAAGGGAACGGAGATACGTGGTCCAGTCTCGAAAGAAGCTGCGGAACGTTGGCCAAGAGTGGCCAACCTTGCAAGCATTATCATTTGAGCGTGGTATTATGGCGCGAATCGTCTCCACTAAGCCTTCCAAGCAGAGAGCTGCACTGTATAATTCCCCTCTCAGCCGGAGACGCAGAATGCTGTCCGCTTCATTATCCACAGAACTGAAGACGAGCCAGGGACGTAATTCATATCCGGTCAGGAAAGGGGATACCGTCAAGATCCTCAGAGGCGATTTCGCTGGGATTGAAGGAAAGATAACGAATATCGACACAAAACGACATCGCCTGTTCATTGAAGGCGTCTCTCGTGAGAAGGTTGCTGGTACATCAACCACTGTATCTATTGATAGCTCAAAAGTGACGATAACGAAACTGAACCTTGATGACAAATGGCGTGCTGAATCGATCAAAGTCGCAGTGACCAAGAGTTCACAACAGGAGGCTTAACGATGGGAAGTAAAGGGGGACTTAAACATCTAAAAAGACTACCCGCACCATCTTATTGGCCAATCCATCGAAAAGAGGCGGCTTGGGCACCAAAGCCTAACGCAGGTGCGCACGCAGCCAATTCATGTTTACCACTGGGAGTAATTCTACGCGACGCGTTGCATGTTGCCAAGACTCGTCGAGAAGTTGTCCACATTCTCTCCAAAGGGAAAGTCAAGGTTGACGGTCGCATTAGGTACGATGAAAACCACCCCGTCGGGCTTATGGATGTCATCGAGCTCGCAGACGCAAACCTCACTTATCGAATACTGCCAGTCGAAAGACAAGGACTAACCTTAATTCGAATACCAAAGGACGAGGCAAAATTCAAACTTTGTAAAGTCATGGACAAGAAAATCGCCCCCAAAGGCATAGTACACTTCGGAGTTCACGACGGAAGAAACGTTATCATCCCAAAGGATGAGAGTGCTGCCCCATACAAGACTAATGATACGCTCAGAGTCAGCGTACCCACGCAACGAATACTCAACCACATCAAATTCGAAAAAGGAAATCTTGCGCTCGTAGTAGCAGGCAGAAACGCCGGAAAGAGTGGAAAGATCGTAGAACTACAAAGTGGAACAGCAACCCGACCGGCCATGGTCACTATAGAGGATCAGGCTGGAAGCAAGTTCGACACAATCATGGACTACACGTTCGTTGTGGGAACCGATAAGCCTGCAATCAAACTGGAGGCTGCTTGACTTCATGGAAACCGTGACTGAACCTACACCTCAACCAGCGAACCCTATGAGAAACATACGGTTAGCGAAGGTAACCGTTCACATCGGCGTAGGAAAATCAGGCGAAGAACTAGAAAAAGCCAGAAAGGTACTTGCAGACATAACCGGCCAGAAGCCTTGCACCAAGCAAGCTAAGCGAACGCTCAAAGACTTTGGAATCAGAGAAGGCGAACCAATTTCCTGCCTAACTACCCTCAGGGGAGAACAGGCTATAGCCTTTCTTAAACGCGGATTCGAAGCCGTAAGCAACTCGCTCAAAGCATCAAGCTTCGACGAGAACGGCAACTTTGCATTCGGCGTGAAGGAGCATATTGAGATTCCAGGCACCAAATATGTTCCGGAGCTCGGAATTTTTGGTATGGACATAATCGGCACTCTCGAACGTCCGGGCTTCAGAATCAAGCGGCGTCGAATTCGACCCGCTCCGATTGGAAAAGCACACCGGATCTCGAAAGACGAAGCAATCAAGTTCATCACGGAGAAATTCGCCATACAAATCAGAGGCGCCTAATCCAATGGCAAAAGTCAAAGCAAAGAAAGTCAGAAAATACGGAAAGGGCAGCAGGCCTTGCCGTCGCTGCGGACAGTATGGCCCAGTCATACGAAAATACGGACTGATGCTGTGTCGACAATGCTTCCGAGAACTGGCACCAAGTTTAGGATTCAAGAAATACATGTAAGGTGTAACTGAATGGTACTCGTCGAACTCGCAGAAAGAACATTAGAAATCCCTCAAGACGTGCAACTATCCATCGACGGCCGACTGGTCAAGGCGACGGGACCCAAAGGTGTCCTCCAGGAAGACTTCTCACACTTACCAGTTCAATTCACAATCGATGGGACCACCCTTAGAGTTTACAGCGCATGGGCGCGAAAACGTGAAGTTGCACTCGTCGGGACCGCGTTAGCTCACGTCCGGAACATGATTCGCGGAGTAACGAAGGGATTTACATACAAGCTCAAAGTGGTCTATGCGCACTTTCCAGTCACCATAAAGGTTCATGAGAAAGAAAGGAACCTGACGATAGAGAATTTTACGGGAGAGAAAACTCCAAGATTTATCAGCATTGTCGGTTCAGCAAAAGTAAAAGTCGTTGGAGACGAAGTCCATGTCCAGGGCAACAACCTTGCCGACGTAAGCCAAACTGCCGCGAATATACAGACCGGAACGAAAATTGGCGACAAGGATCAACGCGTATTCCTCGACGGAGTATACATCTTCGAGAAATCAGAGGGCATGTAAATGAAAACTTACGCGCGACCGAAATTCGTTCGACAAGAGAGCTGGCGATACAAACGAGTGAAACCATCATGGAGGATAGCGCGCGGAAAGTCCAGTCGCGTCAGACGCAGCAAGGAAGGCTGGCCACCACTCGTTAAGGTTGGGTACGCACGACCCGCCTCCATAAGGGGGCTCCATCCATCAGGCATGAAAGAGACATTGGTCCATAGACCTAAGGATTTGGAGCAGATCGATCCGAAAGTTTGCGTTGCGAGAATTGCTCACAAAGTAGGAGAGAATAAGCGTCTTCTTATACTTGACGAAGCTGAACGACGCGGAATTCACGTTCTCAACCCAGGACCGAAGAAAGAGGAACCCGCGCCTGTAACTTCACCCTCCGAAGAGGAGAAGAAAGGAAGGGAACCAACGCCAGAGGCTAAACCTGATGGGGAAGCGTCGAAGCCTAAAGTCAAGAAAGAAAGGAAAGGAACTAAATGAGCCTGGTAAGCCAGAAGAGATTAGCAGCTGAACTACTCAAGGTTGGAACAACCAGAGTCTGGGTCGATCCTGATGACACGGACAGAGTTGCCTCGGCAATCACACGCGGCGAAATCCGGAGACTCATACATGAAGGAAGCATACGTAAACTCCCCGAGACTGGAATCAGCAGAGGCCGGAAAAGAAGACGCAGACAGGAACTATTGGCTGGACGACA
>Ga0187778_10000987_pt1 | contig 20295 bp, 18 predicted proteins | sample 1015_Q2_SP5_20_M_FD_132418 | JGI IMG/M metagenome (GOLD analysis project Ga0187778, IMG submission 132418) | Tropical peat soil microbial communities from peatlands in Department of Meta, Colombia - 1015_Q2_SP5_20_MG | ecosystem: Environmental > Terrestrial > Soil > Wetlands > Peat | place...
CGGGCCATGCCCGCGATGCGGCACGTCAACCAGCTGCATCGCTGCGCGCGGAGCACAACGCGCAAAGCGGCCGATGACGGGAGCGCGCACGGCAGGGTGCATTCTAGCAAGTTGGGATTAGCGCTCGACGGCCAGCTCAAACACACAAATGCGCACCGCCGCGCAGGAAACCCCGCTGTTCAGGCCAAATTCTGCCGCCAGAGACGAAAGTTCGCGATGCGGAAAGATTCGGGGCACGAGTCAAATCGGTAGCGGCTCCACCTTCGCTCCACCGACCGTATCGCCAGTGCCGATTCAAGATCGAGCCTCGGTCTCCCGTCAGCGCGATTCAAGTGAGTGGCGCTTCGCCTGTGGTCCCCGGCTTCGAAAAAAGGAGCGCGGAGGTTACGCCGCCCGAGCACGCGTCCCAGCTCCCAAAACGCGAAGAACGGAACGAACGCGACGTGCTGTCTGCGAAGTGAGCCTTGACCTATGTCAAAGGGAAACGGTAGCCGTCGGTTCGATAATCCGTCGGTCTCTCACTATTGTCGAGCGGGGGTTGGCATGATCCGAGCAAGTATCCGATTTGTGGCTATGGCGGTTCTTCTTGCAGCAACGATCGCGTCATGCGGCAAGCAGGAAGAAGCGAAGGTCGAGAAAGCGGCCACCGAGGTAAAGGAGAAGGCCGTTGCGGACGCGAAAGCGCTCGAAGCCCTCGCAAAAGAGAAGGAAGCACAGGAAGCCGCAATCGATGCCTATATCTACGCGTACCCGTTGGTCACAATGGAGATGACCCGGCGTGTGATGACCAACGTCGCCAATGCAGAGGCGACACGCGCGCCGATGGGCCAGTTCGTGAGAGCGCGAAACTACCCCGACGCGTCATATAAGGACGTGACAGCGCCCAACGCGGACACGCTCTATACGACCACATGGATTGACGTGTCGAAAGAGCCTTGGATTTTGAGCGTACCTGACATGAAGGGGCGTTACTTCCTCTTCCCGATGCTCGATGGCTGGACCAACGTGTTCCAGGACCCCGGCAAGCGCACGACGGGCACGAAGGCGCAGAAATACGCGATCACGGGCCCCGGCTGGTCCGGCGCATTGCCCGAAGGTGTCACCGAGTACAAGTCGGCGACCGGCTTGGTGTGGATTCTCGGTCGCATCTACTGTACCGGCACGCCGGACGACTACAAGGCCGTGCATGCGCTTCAGGACCAGGTGTCGGTGGTGCCGTTGTCGGCATACGGCAAGCCGTACAAGCCGGAGTCGGGGAAAGTCGATCCCGCCATCGATATGAAGACTGGCGTCCGCGATCAGGTTAATGCGCTGGACACCGCGGCCTACTTCAAGCTCTTCGCCGAGCTGCTGAAGAACAACCCGCCGACACCCGACGATGCGCCGATGGTCGCGAAGCTCGCCAAGATCGGAATCGTTCCCGGACAGGACTTCGACGCGTCTAAGCTCGACCCCGCCGTCGCCAAGGGTGTCGCCGCAGCGTCGAAGCCGGCGCAGGACAAGATTGCGGTCTGGATGAAAGAGGGCCTGGTTACCGGCGAGAACAAGCTCGAGAACGGGTGGGTGTACACGACGAACGCCGGGGTTTACGGAACGAGCTACCGTCAACGAGCGATGATCACTTGGTATGGACTGGGTGCCAACCGTCCGCAGGACGCCGTGTATCCCACTTCGGAAGGGCCGGATGTCCTAAAGAAGTACAGTGGCGAGCATAAGTACGTCATGCACTTCAACAAGGGCGAAATGCCGCCAGTCGACGGATTCTGGTCGATCACGATGTACAACGACCAATACTTCTTCGTGGACAACCCGCTCAACCGCTATACGGTCAGCCAGCGGAACAAGTTCAACACGAACGCGGACGGTTCGATCGACCTTTACATCCAGCACGATTCGCCAGGCAAGGACAGGGAGGCAAACTGGCTCCCAGCGCCGGCCGGCGGGTTCGTTCTCATGATGCGGCTCTACTGGCCCAAGGAAAAGCCGCCGTCGCTGCTCGACGGGTCGTGGAAGATCCCGGAGGTCAAGGAAGCTTCTTAGCCGACCCCATCTCAGGATGGCCATCCGCATGGCGCGGCCGGAGGAGTTGTCTGTTCGCGCCTTCTTGTTTCCGCATGCGTTAGACTGCCAGGGATTGCAGCGAGGCCGGAGTGGGCGAGCCTGGTGCCACGGGCACGTGGTCGCACGATGGCTCGAGAGCGAGATTGGCATCGTGGTTCTCGAGTTCGCCGTGCCCCGCAGCGGGCCGGCCCCTGCATATCGGCAAGACGGACCAGCGATGAGGCGAATGGATAGCCTGGACCGCCAGAAGCGCGCGGGCGCTCCCTGGGCGTCACAGAACGCGTCCACGCGCCGTGATGCGGGCAAGGTACTGCGCGCCAAGGTCCCGCGCTCATCGCACGGCACTTTCAAAGCACCACGCAAGGGCCGGGATGTTGTCGCGATGCTCGAGGCGTCGAATCGGAATCGAGTACCCTCGCTCGTGCCCATTCGCTACGGCCGCATGCTGCATTCGCCGTTCGCCTTTCTGCGAGGAGCCGCCTCCGTCATGGCTCACGACTTGGCGGGGACGCCCGTGAGCGGCATCCGCGTCCAGGCGTGCGGCGACGCGCACCTGATGAACTTCGGCGGCTTTGCCACCCCCGAACGTCACCTGGTCTTTGACGTCAACGACTTCGACGAGACACTGCAAGCTCCGTGGGAATGGGATCTGAAGCGGCTGGCCGCAAGCATCACGGTCGCCGGCCGGTATCTCGGTTTCTCAAACCGGCGCAATATCGAGGCGAGCATGGCTGCCAGCGCATGTTACCGCGAACACATGGCGCTCTATGCTTCAATGCGCGCCCTCGAACGATGGTACCAGCGCATCGATGCCACCAAGGTTGCCGAGCTTCATTTCAACTCGATCGGCAAGCGGGCTCTGGACGCGCCGCTTCATCCGGTGACCGAACATCTTTTCCCCAAGCTCACCGAAGTCGTCGGGGAGACCCGCCAGATCAAGGAGGAGAAGCCGCTCATATTCCGCCCGCGCAAAGGCGACCGTACGATCACCAACGTGCGCCGACTGTTGTCGCGGTACCGCGCAACGCTCCCTGCCGATCGACGCACGCTGCTGGAGCGATTCAGGCTGGTCGACGTCGCGATCAAGGTCGTGGGTATAGGCAGCGTCGGCACTCGCTGTGCCGTTGCGCTCCTTATGGCTGGAGACGACGACTCGCTGTTTCTCCAGTTCAAGGAGGCACGCGCGTCGGTGCTGGAGCCCTACGCGGGCCGCAGTCCCTATCGCAATCACGGTGAGCGCGTCGTCGAAGGACAACGGCTGATGCAGTCGGCCAGCGACATCTTTCTCGGTTGGTCCATGGATCCGGGTCTGCACGTCGAGTTCTACGTGAGGCAGTTGCGCGACTGCAAGACGGCGCCCAATATCGACACAATGAACTACGCCCACCTGTTCGACTACGCGCGCTATTGCGGTGCGGCACTGGCGCGGGCCCATGCCAAGGCCGGCGACGCTGCTGCCATTAGTGGCTACGTTGGCAAGAGCGAGGCGCTGGACGTCGCGCTGGCGCGGTTCGCCGCCGCTTATGCCGACCAGACGGAGAGAGACTTCGAAACGACCAAGTCGGCGGCAGAGACGGGCCGCATCCCGCTAGAGGATGCCTAACAGTTCGTTAAAATTATCAGCGACTTGAACAACTTGGTTCCTTGGCGGTGATGTATTTTCGGCTGAAGCGGTTACAAGGAGCAGGGGTACGGGCTTTTGTGCCTTCGCTTGCGTCCCGTTCGCCGCTATTTCGGTGCGAATTACGCAAGCAGGCGCGCCCCTGCTGTCTATCCGCTCCCCGCCATTGCCGTTTGCGCCGCCAGCAGGCTCGGCAACCGGCGCAGATTCACTGCCAGCATGGCCAGCGTAAACACATCACTGACCTTGTTTCGGCCGCGCAATTTGACCTGCCGGATCGTGCCGCCGCCTGCATCGGGCGACATGAAGCGAAACGCAAGGAGAAGTTGACTATGCGCCGCTATGAGGCTTCGACCCCTCGCATGACCCTCGGTATCGCCCCCCATTGCCATGTCGGCTATCATCCTGGGCGTGCTCGTCGTCATTCCTGCGGAAATGAATGCTTACGGCGAACCCCAGGCGTTGACGGCGGCCGGTAACCTCACAGCTGCCTCTACAGGAGTCGTCGCGGGTGCCGCGATCACCGGCTCTGACTCTGTTGACAGGCCAGCGTCGGCAACGGTCCCCTGCACGCCGGCCAACCCGGACAGCGCAAAGCAAAGCTAGACCGGAGCGTGCCTCTGACGTGGCCGGGTTTAGTGATCTGTGTGAAGCGCGGCTGCTGATCGAAAGCTGGCGACAGTTCTACAATCACGAACCGCCGCACAGCGCCTTGGGCTACGCCGCCCGCGAAGATAGCCGCTCGACCGCCAATTATTGCGATGCAACTCGCCGGCTGAATGGCTACAAGAAACGTACTCACGCCACGTTCCCCAGAGCGAAAGGGTTAGAGAATGTTTAACCTCCATGGAAGCCGCACATTGGTTGCAGGTGGCTCCTCGGGTGTTGGATTGGCCACCGCGAAGCTGTTGATCGACTGTGGGGCGACGGTAGTGATAAATGGCAGGGACCGCTCCAGGTTGGAGTCAGTGCAAAGGCAGCTTGGTGTACGGGTTTCTCTCAGTGCCTTTGATGCGGCCAATCCAGAGGAGCGCAAGCGCGCCTTAGCCGAAATAGGTGAAATCGACCACCTGGTGGTGGCTCTTAGCGGAGGAAAGGGAGCGGGTCCATTCACAGCCGTAACGCAAGCAGACTTGCGCTCCGGATTTGAAGGGAAATTCTTCGTGCATTTCTCCTTGGCGCAGGATTCGCTTCGACATCTTAGCTCGGCGGGTTCAATAACGTTTGTCTCTGCCATTTCTGCGCGCGCGGCCAATCCGGGTACCGCGGGCTTGGCAGCGATTAATTCTGCGATTGAGGGGATGGTCAAACCACTTGCGGTCGAGCTAAGTCCGCGTCGCGTGAATGCGGTTTCGCCGGGTGTAATCGACACCCCCTGGTGGAACTGGATGCAGGAAGATCAAAAGCGGGCGGCGTTTGCCCGATTCGCTGCCGCCACACCCGTCGGGCGAGTGGGAACACCGCAGGATGTTGCGGAAGCGATCGTGTTTCTCTTAGGGAACTCGTTCATGACCGGCTGCGTGCTGGAGTGTGACGGAGGGCTGCGACTGATTGGGCAATCGCTCTAACTACCATCGTCTTGCGATAATCGAGAGGCAGTTGAGAAATAGGAGAACACAACCATGCCAGCAGTGCCGCTTGGCTCCTCAGGCCAAACAGTCCCCACGATCTTGCTCATCGCAGCTTCTCGCGGTCTTGGCCTCGCAATGGCAGAGGAATTCCTAAAAAAAGGGTGGAGTGTCGTTGGTACGGTTCGTGGAGGATCGACTCGAACGAAGTTGCACAATCTTGCCGACGAGTACAAGGGACGCCTCGAAATCGAAACGCTGGACATTTGCGAACAAGCGCAGGTCACGGCGTTACGCGAGCGTCTGTCAGGCAGAGTCTTTCAAATGCTCTTCGTGAATGCCGGCACGACGAACAATGAAAAGGAGACGATTGGCGAGGTAACAACTGAGGAGTTCGTGCGCGTCATGACCACGAATTCCCTGTGTCCCATGCGGGTGATTGAGTCCCTGCAGGATCTTGTTGCTGCAGACGGCCTTATCGGCGTGATGTCATCCGGGCAAGGGAGCGTCGCAAACAATGTCACGGGAATGCGAGAGGTCTATCGCGGTAGCAAGGCGGCCTTGAACCAGTTCATGCGGAGTTATGCAGCCCGTCAGGCTGGGACGTCGCGTGCGATGGTACTGATGGCTCCTGGATGGGTCCGCACGGAGATGGGAGGACCCGAGGCGCGCCTGAGCATAGACGAAAGCGTTCCGAACTTGGTTAACGTTCTGCTCAAGAAGCAAGGGAAGGCCGGTCTTGAATACCTCGATTATCTTGGCCGGACTGTTCCTTGGTAATGCGTACGGCGGTCTTCTTGCGGCAACGCTGCTGCACATGCGTTCTCCGCTGGTGCCGCTGTCCAACGCTAGCTTCCGAGAAGCGCGAAAGGCCGCTGAGGGTCGAGTTGAGCCGTCCATCGTGTGGCTCAGATCGGCCAGAAGCTGGTTGGGGTCTGATCTCTTGCTTTGAGATTGTGGGCGTGCGCCACCCTTGCGTGAAGCCGGCTCGCCCCCAATTAGCTGCAATGCCTCCGATCACCAAAGCCCTGGTCGCCGCCAACGTGGCGATGTTCCTGCTCGAGCTCGCCGCGCCCGGCCTCGTCAACTTCCTCGCGCTGTGGCCGCTGGGAAGTGGGTCGTTCGGTGCGGGCTTCGCGCCGTGGCAACTCGTGACCTACGCCTTCCTGCACGGCGGCGTCTTTCACCTGCTGTTCAATATGTTCGGGCTCTACATGTTCGGCAGCGCGATCGAGCAGGTGCTGGGGCAGCGTCGCTTCCTCGCGTACTACTCCGTGTGCGTGGTCTCCGCGGCGCTTACCCAGCTGCTGTTCGCCGCCATCAGCGGGGGCGTCTATCCCACCATCGGCGCGTCCGGCGGGGTCTTCGGGGTCCTGCTCGCGTACGGCATGTACTTCCCGAACAACCGGGTGATGCTGATATTCCCGCCGATCCCAATGCCGGCGCGGGTGTTCGTCACCGTCTTCGCGCTGATCGAGCTGTTCCTCGGCGTTACCGGAACACAGGAAGGTGTGGCGCACTTCGCCCATCTGGGTGGCATGGTTGGCGGCTACGCCCTGCTGCGCCACTGGCGCGCCATCCCGCGGCGGCGGGTGTAGCAGCGCTTCGGGCTCCTGTCGATGTGCTGAAGGAGGTAGGGGCCCAACGTTAGCACAGGACCGGTTCGTGGGGCTAAGGTGCGCTTTAGCGCTCCGGGGAAAGGCGGACAGGCAAGCTTTGGAGAACAGCTCCTGAACCGCAGCTAAACAATGGCAAAATGAAGAAGCGCCAACTTCAACGCCTCAGCGCTATCTTCACCATCACGCCGGGACTCGGGTTCTGATGACCAAGAGCGTTTCAAGAATCGTCCGCACGATGTGCCCGATGAACTGTCATCCGACGCTGTGCGGCATGCTGGCGGAGGTGCGCGCTGGCGAGCTCATGAGTGTCAAGGGCGATGAAGCCAATCCTGATAGCCGTGGTTTCCTTTGCATCCGAGGGCAGGCGTCGCGCGAGATCATTGGCAACCCGGCCCGGATGCTCCATCCGCTCGTTCGCGATCGGCGCAGCGACGAATTCCGCCGGGCAACTTGGGACGAGGCATTCGACCGCATCGTCGCCGGTATCATGCAATCACCGCCCGAGGCGACCGCAATCTGGCCAGGTCACGGTCAATTCACCACGAGCTACGGCACCCGTATCAGTGCCCAACTTCTTGCTCGCTTCGCCAATTTCCACGGGAGCCACTTCTTCAGCCCGACGATGATCTGCTGGGGGCTGGGCGCTTTCGGGCTTGGTCTTACCGGCATGCTCGAGACCAATACCAAGGAGGACATGGGAGAGAACGCGCAGCTCATCGTCCTGTGGGCGGCGAATCTCACAAGCCAACCCAACACTGCCCCGCATTTGCTCGCCGCCAGGCGGCGGGGCGCTCATGTCGTCACGATCGACGTCCGTCGCACCGAGGCTGCCGCCAAATCGGACGAGGTGCTCATCATCCGTCCTGGCACGGACGCCGCACTGGCGCTCGCGCTGATGCACGTGATCTGCGTCGAGCGACGTTACGACGCCACGTTTGTCGCGAAACACACTGTCGGCTTCGAGCAGCTCGCCGAACACGTGCGGGCTTTCTCGCCGACCTGGGCATCCGAGATCACGGGTATCGGTCCCGAGCGCATCATGGCGCTGGCGCGCCGCTACGCGGACACCCGACCGGCGATGATCGTCCTCGGCGGAAGCTCCGTGCACAAGGGGGCGAATGGCTGGCTGGCCGCGCGTGCGATCTCCTGTCTGCCCGGACTCACCGGAAACGTCGGCATCCCCGGCGCCGGCTTTGGTCCCCGGCATGGCAGCGCTGCGCATGGACGAGGCCTCGGCGACATCAGGGCGCCGGAACGGCGGCGCACGCCAGCATTACCAAACCAGATGTCCCGGCTTACCGAATCATTGCGTAATGGCCGCATTCGCGTGCTGCTGCTGATGGGCACGAACATGCTGTCATCGTATGCGGACGCTTCGGCGGTGGCCTCGGGACTGGAGCGAGCCTCGCTTGTCGTGAGCTATGACCTGTTTCTCAATGAGACGGCGCGCCGATTCGCCGACGTCGTGCTGCCGGCCACCGCATGGCTCGAAGAATTGGGATGCAAAATGACGCATACGCATCTCTATCTCATGGAGCCGGCGCTGGCACCGGCCGGCGAAACGCGATCGGTGTACCGGGTGATCAAGGAGCTAGCAGAGCGCCTGGGCCTCGACGGCTTCCATCCCTGGGTATCGGAGGAGGCGATGGTAGACGCGATCCTTGACCATCCGTGCACCGGCCACGCGACCGTGGCGTCGCTGCGCGCCCGAGGGGGCATTGGCGCCCTCAACATATCGCACATCGCCAACCCGACCCTGGAGTTCGCCACGCCATCGCGTAAGATCGAGTTCTACTCCAAGCAGGCAGAGCGGCTCGGCCTCCCGCCTCTGCCGATGCACGGGGCGCCGACCACGCCAAGAGTAGCCGGCGCTACCGCCTACCCCCTGGCGTTAACGCAGGGCCGAACGATGACGCACTTCCACGGCTTCTATAACAACGGCCGCGAATTGCCAACGCTCGCGAGGCGCACGTCCCGGCCTGAGCTGTGGATCTCTCCTGCCGACGCGCAAGCGCGCCACATCACGGATGGCGCGGCGATCCGCATGTTCAACCAGCGGGGCGAGCTACTGGCGCGCGCCCATGTCACCGATCGCCTACCGGCAGGCACCGTATGGATGCGCGATGGCTGGCTCGGTCTGAATGCGTTGACCGGCGGTGTGTCCGTATTGCCCGACGCCGCAGTCGACCTGTTCGATTTTTCGGGCGGGCAGGCGACGTTCGATGCGATGATTCAGGTGGCGTCCGCTTGAGGATGCAAAACCATCTCGGACTCCTCTTGGTTGCGCTCGCACCCCGCACGATGTAAGGCAGACCATGGCGAGTCCACTCGACACGTCCGGCATTGCTGAATGGTTGGTCGAGCGGGGGCTGCAAGGTTTGCCGCTCGACGACCAGGTCGATGGATTCTGCCGTCGCGTAGTGGACGCGGGGTTCCCCGCGCGCCGTTTCAACATGTCTCTCGGGACGCTGCATCCGCGACATGGTGCGCGAAGCTACGTTTGGCGCGTTAGTGGCCTGGAGACGGAGGAGTTTGCCCGTCAACGCCGCAGCGAGGAGCGTCAGACCTACCGGCAGAGCCCGATCTATTACCTGCTGAGTTCGGGCCAGCTTAGGTTGCGCCGCCGACTCGACACGGCTACCCCTCACGAATTCCCAGTGCTCAACGAACTGCGCGAGCAGGGCATGACAGACTACGCGGCGCGGCTTGTAGGGTTCGATGGTGGACAGGCTACAACACTGCGTTCGGGGGCCCTCAAGGAACTGATCGATCAACCCAACCCGATGCAAGGCATCTTCTTTTCCTGCACGACGGACGTGCAGGGCGGATTCGACGATGAGCAGCTAAGGCAGGTGGATGACCTGCTGCCTTATCTTGCGCTTGCGGTGAAATCGCGATCCATGTTTGAGGTAGCACGCACGCTGCTGGAAACCTATCTCGGCGCGGACGCCGGGCGCCGTGTCCTAACGGGCGAGATTGACCGGCACTCCGTGGGAAGCATCCAGGCCGTGATCTGGCTATGCGATCTCCGCAGTTACTCCGCCGTTGCCAACCGGGTGCCGCACGATGAACTCCTCGAAATCCTGGATGCGCACCTTAATCTAATGGCCCGTCCGGTTCTCGATAACCATGGGCAGATCCTCAAGTTCCTCGGCGACGGGTTCCTCGCTACCTTCGACTTGTCCCGGCGTGATGCACAAGCGGTGTGCATGGATGCGTTGACGGCCGCTGAACAACTGCTGCGCACCTTGCCGCAGTTCAACGCCGAGCGCCGCGCAGCCAGCAAGAGGACACTTGACTTTGGTGTCGCGCTTCACGTGGGCAAAGTGCTTTACGGCAATATCGGCTCGAGCGATCGACTGGATTTCACCGTCATCGGCTCAGCGGTGAATGAAGCGAGCCGTATCGAAGGATTGTGCCGGGTGTTGCAGCGAAAGGTGCTCGCATCGAGCACCTTTTTTGAGGCAGCCGCAGCCAGCGCCGAACGAATGATTTCGGTGGGTGTCCACGCGCTTCGCGGCATCCGTGAGCCCCAAGAGCTGTTCACGATCGAAGCACCTTAGACACGAAATTCATAGGATCCGAATCGACGGATGCCCAGATTCGCTGCCAATCTCTCGATGCTCTATCCGGAGCATGATTTTCTTGATCGGTTCGCAGCAGCAGCGCGAGACGGATTCAAAGCCGTGGAGTATCTCTTTCCGTACGCCTTGGAAGCAGCCGAAATCGCTTCGCGTCTGCGAGACAACGAACTGCAACAGGTCCTCTTCAATGCGCCGCCCGGTGAGTGGGAAAGCGGCGAAAGAGGCATCGCTTGCCTTCCCGGTCGCGAGTCCGAGTTCCGTGCTGGCATCGACAAGGCGCTTCAATATGCTTCAGCACTTGAGTGCCCACGTGTCCACGTGATGGCCGGCATCGTCCCGCAGGGCAGTACGCGGGAGACGCTGTATCCCACCTATGTGCGCCAGCTGCGCTGGGCTGCTGCAGAAGCTGCCAAGCAAGGCGTTGAAGTGCTGATCGAGCCGATCAACACACGAGATATCCCCGGCTTTTTCCTGAATCGCCAGGACCAGGCGCATGATGTCGTCGCGGACGTCGGTGCGCCGAATCTGAAGGTTCAGATGGATCTCTATCACTGCCAGATTGTCGAGGGCGACTTGGCCGTCAAGGTTCGCCAATACGTGCCGACCGGCCGCGTGGGTCACGTCCAGATTGCGGGCGTGCCCGAGCGGCATGAGCCGGATCTTGGCGAGGTCAATTACCGCTACCTGTTCGAGTTGCTGGACGCTTGCGGTTACGACGGCTGGATCGGTTGCGAATACCGTCCGCGGTTCGGCGCCATTCCGGGTGGCACTTCAGCTGGGCTCGGCTGGCTGCGGCCCTACCTGTAACCTATCGCAGTCACGCCCAATCGCCTCAAACTCGGACCGTGCACTTCACGCACACCGGTGTCGGGACCCGCGCAAGGTCGGCGGTGGCCTGCAAGCGTCCGTTCTGCGGATCGATCCGGAACGTCACGACCGAATCACTATCCTGGTTGGCCGCGAGCAGGAAACGCCCAGTGGGATCGATGTCGAAGCTCCGAGGAGTGCTGCCCCGCGTCGACTCGTGGCCGACATAGCTCAGGATTCCGGAGGCGGGATCGACCCGGTAAATCACGATGCTGTCGTGGCCTCTGTTCGAGGCGTATACGAACGCGCCCGACGGGCTGACGTGTATGTCGGCGCAAGTGCTCTCGCCGGCGAACCCGTCGGGAAGAGTCGGAACGGTCTGCAGATGCTCGAAGCTGCCTGCAGCACTGTGGTAGGAAAGGGCTGCCACGGTCGAGTCGAGCTCGTTGACCAGGTAGGCGAAGCGGCCGCTCGGGTGAAACGACAGATGGCGCGGACCCGATCCCGGCTTCATCTTGATCCACGGCGTCGCGTTCGGCCCGAGCATGCCGCGCTTGGGGTCGAACCGGTAGATCATCAGTTTGTCGAGCCCGAGATCGGGAACGAAGGCGAAGCGGTTCGCCGCGTCGAGCGTCACCGAGTGCGCGTGAGGGCCGCTCTGCCGGCGGGGATCGATGCCCGATCCCTGATGCTGAACGAAGTCGCAGGCCTCGCCGAGCGTGCCGTCGTCGCTGATCGGCAGCACGCACACGCTGCCGCTCATGAAGTTGGCGACGAAGACGTGCTTGCGCTGCTCGTCGACGACAACGTGGCAGGGATCCGTGCCGTGCGTGAGCTGCGTGTTCAGCAGCTCGAGTTTCCCCGTGACGCGATCGACAATGAACGCGCTCACGGTGCCGCTGGGCCTGCCCTGGTAGGTCTTCAATTCGCTGACCGCGTACAGGAAGGTCTGCGAGGCATCCAAGGCGAGGTAGGATGGATTCACGATGCCGGTGGTCTTGCCGACGAGTTCGAGTCGGCCGGATTGCGGATCGAGGCCGTAGGCGTAGATGCCCTCGCCCTTGCCTTGCAGAATCTTGCCGGTGCCGAAGAGGATCGGCTCGGTGTACGTCCCGATGAACACCAGCGTGTCGTTGCTCATACCATTAGTGTCGCCCTCGACTGAGCCAGATGCGACCCACCAGGTCGCCCGACTCGAGCCGCGCAACCGCATTTCCGATTTCGTCGAGCGGATACGACGCGCCGAGAATCGGCGTTAGCTGTCCGGCGCGCACCAGCTCCACGACGTCGATCAAGTCCTGTCTGGTGCTGCCCCGGCAGCCGATGATCTGCAGTTCGGTCTTGAATAGCGGGATCGACGGAACCTCGAAGGTCTCGTCGAGATACGCCACGACCAGGAATTTTCCCCCTGGCCGGAGCACGGCAAGGCCGCGTCGAACGCTGTCGCAGGTGCCGATATTGTCGACAACAACGTCCACCCCATCACCGTCGGTGAGCTTCCTTACCGCCGCCTCGAACGGCTCGCTGGCCGTGTCGATGCCCACCGCCCCGTACCGCTCGGCGAGCGCCAATCGCTGTGTCTGACGGCTGGTTGCGAAGACCTCGGCGCCCCTGCTCTTCGCGATCTGCACGCCGTGGATGCCGAGCCCGCCGGCACCCAGGATCAGCACCCGCTGCCCGATGCCCACTCCGCCCTGGTGGATCAGGCTGTGGTACATGCATGCCACGGCATCGGGCAGGATCGCCGCCGCTTCGTAGGAAATCGCCGCGTGCAGCGCGACCAGGTTCGCCGCGGGCACCGCGACGTACTCGGCATGTCCGCCGTCCCGTTCGAAGCCGATGCGTTTCATGGCTCGGCAGCGCTGCGTGTTGCCGGACAGGCAATCCCGACAGCGGCCGCAGGTGACGTCGATCGCAGCAGTCACACGATCGCCAAGCCGCCAGTCGCTCACGCCATCGCCCAGGTCGACGACGTCGCCAGCGAGCTCGTGGCCAATGATCCGCGGCAGAGCTCCGAGCGGCTGACGGCCGGAGACCAGGTGCAGGTCGGTGCTGCACAGGCCGCTCGCGCGCACCCGTACCAGCACCTCGCCGGGCGCCGCTCGCGGAACGGGCCGGCTGGTCGCCTCCAGCGACCCGCCGTAGCGCGAAACGACCACCGCACGCATGGTGTCCGGCATGGTCATTCCTTCAGCCCGGTGGCCGCGATCCCCTGGATGAACGCGCGCTGCAGGAAGAAGAACAGCAGGATCATCGGCAGCGTTCCGAGAACAGCGATCGCCATCAGCTGATCCCACGAAGTGCCGTAGCTGCTCATGAACAGCGAAATCCCCAGCGGCAACGTGCGCAACGCGTCCTTGGTTATGATGATCAGCGGCCAGATGTACATGTCCCAGGCTTCGCGGAAGGTGAACACCGCCAGCGCGACCAGCGCGGGCTTGCACAGCGGGAGAACGATCGTCCAGAAAATCCTGAACTCCGACGCGCCGTCGATGCGCGCCGAATCGATGAGGTCCTTCGGGATGCTCATCATGTACTGGCGCATGAGGAAGACGCCGAAGCCGTCGACGAGGAACGGGACGATCAGGCCCTGATAGCTGTTCGCCCAATCCAGGCGCTTGATGATCAGGAACAGCGGCACCATCGTCACCTCGAGCGGCAGCATCATCGTGCTCAGGATGGCGAGGAACATGACGCCGCGACCGCGGTAATGGAATTTCGTCAGGCTGTAGCCCGCAAGCGAGCAGAGCAGGAGGTTGCTCAGCGTAATCGTCACCGCGACGAAGCCGCTGTTCAGGAAGTAGCGCGTGAAGTCCTGCGCCTGCCACGCCAGCGCGTAGGAGCTCCAGTTGGGCGGGGAGGGAATCCACTGGATCGGCAGACTGAACATGGTGTCCATCGTCCGCAATGACGACGAGAACATCCAGTAGAACGGCAGCAGCGTGACGCAGGCAACCGTGGCCAAGACGCACGACACGACGATCTTTCCACGGAGACGCAACGCGCGGCGCTTCCATCTCCGCGGCTGCCCGACCCAGCGTGCCGACGGCACAGCTGCTCGCCTGGCGGAGTTGGTCATCGCGATTCGTCTCCGCGAGTGAACAAGCGCACCTGGATGACGGAGAACAGCATCACTCCGACAAACAGGAATACGCTCATCGCCGCAGCGCGACCCATGTCGAAGAACTCGAACGCGGTCTGGTAGATGAACAGCGGCAGCACCCGCGTCGAATCGGCGGGGCCGCCGCCGGTCATGATCATCGGGACGGCGAAGACCTTCATCGCCACGATCACGTTCATCACGACGACCAGCAGCGTGGTCGGCTTGAGCAGCGGCAGGGTGATGTGCCAGAACGTCTTCCAGCTCCCTGCCCCGTCGATCTTCGCCGCATCGTAGTAGTCCGCCGGTACCGCCTGCAGGCCGGCGAGAAAGATGACCATGTAGTACGGCGTCGCGCGCCAGATGCCGATCAGGATCACTGCCCACAGCGCCGTCGAGCTGCTGCGCAGCCACGGGATGGGATCGATGCCGAGCCCGCCGAGGATGGTGTTGACCACGCCGTCCTGCTGGTACATGAACGTCCACACCACCGCCATGACGACTGCGGGCATCACGACCGGCATGAAGATGGCGGAGCGCAGCAGGTTCCTGATGAAGACGCTCCGATTGAACAGTACCGCGAGGCCGAGCGAGAGCGGCAGCACCGGCACGACGCTGAACAGAACGTAAGTTAGCGAGACGCGCGCCGACTTGAGGAACAGCGGGTCCTCCAGCAAGCCCGCGAAGTTGGCGAGCCCGACGAACTTCGGGGGATGAACCAGATCGTAGGCGGTCAGGCTCAAGTAGAGAGCCTGCAGCATGGGGAAGAAGCGGAAGATCGCCAGGATTGCGAGCGTGGGCAGGATGATCGCCAAGCCGAAAGCGGCCTGCTTGAAGGCGAGGCTCAACCGCGCGCGCCGGCGCACCGCGGGGCGGTCCGGGCGCGTGGTCGACGACATCCAGGTTTGTTTGGTCGCGGGAACTTGCGACACCGGTAGTGGACGAAGGACGCAGGCGCGGAGAATCGCGCCCGCGTCTTCGCCTTACTCCCTCACTCCCCTACTGCTTGAAGATCTTGTCGACTTCGGCTTGCGCCTGATCGAGCGAGACCTTGGGATCGACACCGTCGTAGACCGTGCGCTCGATGGCGCGGCCGACAGCCTGGCCGATCTCGTTTGTGTACTCGGAGCGGATGTACCAGGACGCGGTCGAGACATCCTTCATGTGAACGTCGTAGAACGGGAAGTTCTTGGCGACGGCCATCTCGTTCACGCCTTTGACCGGCTGCACGAATGCGACCTTCGCCAGCCACTCGTCGGGCTTGGACAACATGAAGGCGATGAAGTCCCACGCGACCACCTTCTGCGCCGCCGGCTTCGCCTTGTTGACGCCCCACATCCAGCCGTACACGATGGTGTGCGGCTTCGCCGGATTGACTTGGGGATACGACACGACCGTGAATCCTTCCTTGATCGCCGACTGCCGGATCTGCGACGTTGCCCATGGACCGGTCACCCACATCGCCGTGCGTCCGTCGATGAAGTCCTGGTTCGGGTTGCTCGGCGTGTTGAGCGTCGTCTTCGGATCGCCGGTGGCCTTGGTCACGTCACGCCACAAGGTCAACGCTTTCACGGCTTCCGGGCTGTTGAGGTATACCTTCTTGCCATCGTCGCTGACGAGCTTCCCGCCGAACTGTTCGACCAGAGGCTGGAACATCTGCATTTCCCAGCGCGGGCTGTGGTACGGGAAGTCGAACGCCTTCTGCACGGTGCGTGTGCCCTCCACCTTCTTCAGTTTGGGCCCCAGCGCCTTCATGTCGTCCCATGTCTTCGGCGCATCCTTCACCGGGTCGAGCCCCGCGGCTGCGAACGCCTTGTTGCTGATGAAGAGGCTCATCGAGTTGCCCTGATACGGCAGCGCATAGACCTTGCCGCCGAATGTGGCGGCGGCGAGGCCACCCGGAATGTAGCGCGCCGCGAACTCCTCGTAGCTCTTCACACCGAACACCTCGAGATTGAGCGGCTCGAGCACGCCTTTCGCGTAGTACAGCTCGTAGAACGAGGCGTCCTGATCCATGATGTCCGGGCCGGTACCGGTGGCCAGGCCAACGGTGAGCTTCTGGTTGATGTCGCCGGACGACGTGATCACCGGATTGATGGTCACGTTCGGCCGCACTTTCTTGTACGCCTCGATCAGCTCTTTCATATACGCCGTGAACGGGCCGTACTCGTGCCACCAGATCTCGATCGTGACGTTGTCCTTCGGGAAGCCGGGGGGGGTATCGGCGGCAACTGCCGCACCTCCGGCCATCAGCGTCAGCATCGCGGCCGTCAGCAGCGACGACAGCGCGCGCTTGGTGCTCCACTTTTTCATGGCTACCTCCGATTGTAGTGACGTCAAACTCAATGCAGAACCTTTCCGCTTGCTGAGTCGAACACGTGGACGAGCTCGGCCTTCGGCTGCAGCCAGATCGTCTCGCCAGGCCTGAATGCGAGCCGCTCTCCGAACACCGCGCAGATCTGCGAGCCGCACGCCTCGCAATAGACGTGCGTGCCCGCGCCGGTCGGCTCGACAACCAGGATCTTCGCCGCGATTCCTTGGCCGGCCGCGCCGAGCGTGACGTGCTCGGGGCGGAAGCTGTACACGACTTCCTGGCCATCATGTCCGTCGTGACCGCGACCGTTCGGCAGCCCGGTACCATCGTTCGCTTCGATGCCGAACGCACCATCACTGCGGCGGAGGCGGCTGCGGATGAAATTCATCGCGGGCGAGCCGATGAAGCCCGCTACAAACAGGTTCGCCGGATGGTCGTAGAGCTCCAGCGGCGTGCCGATCTGCTCCACGCGCCCTTCCTGCAGCACGACGATCCGATCGGCCATGGTCATTGCCTCGATCTGGTCGTGCGTTACGTACACCGAAGTCGCATGGATGCGCTGGTGGAGCGACTTGATCTCGACTCGCATTTGCACGCGCAACTTGGCGTCGAGATTGGACAGCGGCTCGTCGAAGAGGAATACCTGGGGATCGCGCACGATCGCGCGGCCCATCGCCACGCGCTGCCGCTGGCCGCCCGAGAGCTGACGGGGGTAGCGTTGCAGAAAGGCAGCGAGATCGAGCGTTTCGGCCGCCGCCAATACCTTGTCTGCCACCGTCGCCTTGGATTGCCCGCGCATCTTCAGGCTGAACGCCATGTTCTCGCTCACCGTCATGTGCGGGTAGAGCGCGTAGTTCTGGAACACCATGGCGATATCCCGATCCTTCGGCGGGAGGTCGTTGACCACGCGACCGCCGATGACGATTTCACCGGCGGAGACCTCCTCAAGGCCTGCGATCAGGCGCAGCAGTGTGGACTTGCCGCATCCGGAGGGGCCCACTAGGACAAGGAACTCTCCGTCTGCGACATCGAGGTCAACGTCATGCAAGACAGGCGTAGCGCCGAACGTCTTGTCGACGCCACGAATCTCGATGGATGCCATACGAGCAGCCTAAGCGTTGGTTTCGCGAAGGCGAACCCAATGGCAGTGACTCTAACGCTGCGCTTTGCCTCCAGAGTTGATGTAAATCAAATACATGCACTCGCCGTGCCTATTGCACCGTCTCTGCCCCGTTGGGTTCGATGACGACCTTGATCACCCCGTCGCGACGACCGACGAACGTATCGAGTCCTTCGGCGAAGTCCTCCAGCGGGAACGTATGCGTTATCAGGTCCTTCACCTTGATCTGGCCCGAGGCCATCATTCCAATGATCTTGCGCGAGACGTTTGGATTGGCACGCGACCCGAAGATGGCGATCTCGTTGTGCACGATGTACTTGAAGGGCAACTCCTCGAGAACGTTGTCGGGCGGCACTCCCAGCAACCCCACGTTCCCGCCCTTGCGTACCATGCGTACCGCCTGTGCAAAGGTCCCCGCTGCGCCGGAGCACTCGAACGCTTCGTCGACGCCGAGCCCGCCGGCTAGATCACGAACAGCTTTCACCGGCTCCTGCTTTTCGAAGTCGATCACTGCATCCGCGCCCTTCGCTGCCGCTGCCTTGAGTCGGGCGCTGCGTCCAACCACGATGACGCGCGCCGCACCCAGCGCCTTGGCGAAGCGCATCGCGATCAGACCTATGGGCCCGGGACCGATGATTGCGACGGTGCCGCCAGGCGTGATCCCGGTGAGCTCCATCCCGTGCAGCGTGACTCCAGCGGTGTCGACCAGCGCCCCTTCGCGAAACGAGATCGTGCCTGGCAGCTGGTTGATGCTGCGCACGGAATAGACGTTGTATTGAGCGTAGGCACCCTGCGAGACGAAACCGTAGTGACGATGGCCGGTCTCCCCTCGCCCGTAGTTCTCGCACAGGTTGTAGCGACCCTGCAGGCAATTGCGGCAATAACCGCACCCCTTGTGCGCCTCGCCGGCCACGCGGTCGCCCGGCTTGAAATTGAGAACGCCATTGCCGACCTCAACGACCTCACCTGACCATTCGTGGCCTGGGATGAACGGGTACGAGGGCGGCCACGTTCCCGCCAAGCCCCCACGGACGATTTCGGGATCGCTGCCGCAGATTGCCACGCCGCGAATGCGGCACAAGACTTCGTGTGGCCCTGGCTTGGGGACAGGCACTTCCTGGACTTCGAAAGCTCCTGGCGAAGTCAGAACTAGCGCCTTCATCATCGGTTCCTCCCTTCACTTTCCACTGCGACCATCCATCGCCAGAGCAGATTGACGGCGCACTCGCAAATCTAACCCGCGGCGCGCCCACCAGATGTTCATGGCGGCTCTCTCCTTGGCGCTATAGTGCGCCCGTGCAACGGTTCAAAGTTTGCGCGGGATCAACCATGCTCTAACCAAGCCCGCTACACGCGCTCTGCCGATTCCTCGCCCTGTCCCTCGAGCAGCCTCTTATGTCGACCTGTCCTGCTTTGAGGCCAAAGTTCCGGTCGCCCTTCCAACCCGAGCGGTGCGTCTACTCTGGGCGCGATCGATGTGGCTAACCGTTCGGGTCGAGGTGGCGACTGCGATGTCCGCTTCCGCGAGCGCCGAACGACCGCAACGGGTCGCGACTTGCATGTCCGGTAAGCGCTGCGGGCTTGGGGCGCTTATCGGCCCAGAAGCGGTCACTGGTGTTTGCTGCCAGATAGCGGACTTTGAAATCTTCGGTGACCCGCAGTCAGCGGGTACGGCAGGAGTTCGAGAGGTACAAGAACTAGACGGCCCCTATATTCCTCAGCATGTTCATCCCGGGGGTCATCACCTTGTCGCGCTTGAATGACTGATCTCGGTAAACTCTCTTGCCTAGCAATCGACCCGGGGTCGGGTGCGGCATACATTTGGAGAAAACCATGCACGAATTTCTTCAGCGCGACCTGGATTACGTCATGCGGCTCGACGAAGTCATGTGGGGCTGTCTGTTGTTGGCTGTTACGCTCATCATTCACGGGGCCGGGCTGTTCCAAATGATGCGCGCGAGCCTCGCACTGATGGGTCACACGAAAAAGCGGGGGCCGGGCTTCGGCATGGGTGTCCTCATTCTCGTGGCCTTGGTGATCGTTGTCCTCCATCTCATCGAGGTCGCGGTGTGGGCAGGATTCTTCACGTGGAAAGATGCGCAGCCGAACCCCTTCAGTGCTTTCTATAACGCGCTGGTGAACTACACCACGCTCGGGGCAGGGTATCTTCCCCTTCGCTGGAGATTGCTGGAGGGGATGCTCGGGATGGCAGGGCTACTTTCGTTCGCATTCTCGACGAGCGCGCTGATCGCGCTCGGGCAGGAGTTGGTGCGGCCGGCCTTGATAAAGCAGCAGCATGAGATTGAGCCGGCTAGCGGGCCGCGTCGCACGCCTAATTGAACACGAAGTTCGACATCGCCATCATCTTGCAGACGGCAAAGTCGCTTGGCATCACGATTCCCTCAAGCGCTACTGGTGCGCACGGATGAGGTGATCCGGTGGCGATTCAGTCCAGCCGGTCCCGGTCCGTTGAACGCCAGCTTCCGCCAAGGACCAATGAC
>Ga0187778_10000988_pt1 | contig 20279 bp, 19 predicted proteins | sample 1015_Q2_SP5_20_M_FD_132418 | JGI IMG/M metagenome (GOLD analysis project Ga0187778, IMG submission 132418) | Tropical peat soil microbial communities from peatlands in Department of Meta, Colombia - 1015_Q2_SP5_20_MG | ecosystem: Environmental > Terrestrial > Soil > Wetlands > Peat | place...
CTGCATCGACGGGATCCACACCGAGGGGCGCGGGAGACCGCGCCCCTCGGTCGTGCCGCGACACGCGTCAAGGAAACGGGCGCCGGCGCCGAAACAACACGCGATGGCCGTTGACGCAGCCTCCCTTCGCGCGCGACGGCCGGTGACCGCACTGCTGACGGGGCTGCAGGCGATCCCGGCCGGAGCCGTGCTCGGCACGCTCGTCGCGCTGAGCGCGGCGGTCAGGATCCGAACGGCGTTCGCGCACGCGACGCCGCGGTACTTCCCCGACGAGTACATCTACTCGGAGCTCGCGCGCTCCCTCTCCCACGGAACGCTCGAGGTCCGCGGAATCCCGGCACACTTTCCCGCCCTCCTCGAGCCGCTGCTCGCAGCGCCGTTCTGGCTGACCGCGAACGTCGAGACCGCCTACCGCCTCACTCAGGGCCTCCACGCGATCGCGATGTCACTCGCCGCCGTGCCCGTCTATCTCCTCGCTCGACGCCTCGCGCTCGCTCGCTGGCAGCAGCTCGCCTCCGCGGCTCTGACGCTCGCGCTGCCGGGGCTCGTCTTCTCGGCCTATGTCACCGCGGACGCGATCGGGCTCACGCTCGCCCTGACCGCGGTCTACGCGGGGACAGTCGCGCTCGAAGCTCCGACGCACCGGTCGCAAGCCGCCTTTCTCGGCTTCGCCGGGCTCGCCGTCCTGGCACGTGTGCAGTACGTCGTGATCCCGCTCGCTCTGCTCGCCGCCGCTCTGGTCGTCTCGCGCGGGCGCCCCGTCCGAGCAGCTCGGACCTACCCGCTCGTGGTCGGCACGCTCGCCGTGCTCGCGGCGGTCGGCGCCGCGGTCGGTACGAGCAAGACCCTCGGGTACTACCACGGCGTTCTCCACCTCCACGCCGGCGTCGGCCCCGTCGTGCACTGGATCGGCACGGACTTCCTCCTGCTCGCATACGCCGCCGGGCTCGTGCTCGTCCCTGGCGCGCTGATCGGGATGTTCCGCACGCTCGGTCGCGAAGCGACGAGGAGCGAGAAGGCCTTCGGCTCGCTGGCGAGCGCACTCGTCGTGCTTCTCCTGCTCGAGGCTGGGATCTACGCCGCGACGGGCACGGCGCGGTTCCAGGAGCGCTATCTCGAGGCCGCGTTGCCGCTCGTGCCGCTCCTCTTCTTCGTCGGGATGCGGCACAGCGCGAGCGCACGTCAGCGGGTCACGCTCGCCGGGACGTCGGTCGTCGTGGTCGCACTCGGCGTCTGGACGCCGCTCGGGAGCTACGCGGTCGACGAGGGCCGGCAGGACTCGCCGTTCCTCCAAGCCGTCTACCAGCTCGAGCAGCGCGCGCACCTCTCCGCCGACTCGCGCGTGCCGGCGCTGATCGCGGCGCTTCTCCTCGGAAGCGCCCTGGTCGCGTCGTCCCGGCCCCGCGTGGGCTCCGTAGTTGCCTGCGGCCTGGCACTGCTCGTCTCCGCCGGGACCGCGGCGGCAGCCGTCTCCTTCGACCTCGAGCACGCGCGGCTCGCCCGCAACACCTTCCTGCCCGGCGACCGACGCTGGGTCGACGACTCGGGCCTCCGCAACGTCTCCGTCCTCGTGACGCCGAACGCGGTTCGCGCCGGTGTGTCCGAGCAGCTGTTCTGGAATCGCAGCGTGACCCGCGTGCTCCAGCTGACGGGATCGCAGCAGGTGGACTCGTTCGGCGCCGCGACGACGAGGATCGCCGCGGACGGGACGATCCTCGCCGACGGCCGCGCGGTCAGGGGCCCGTTGCTCGTGGAGGAGTACGCCGACCGCGCCGAGCTCGCCGGCGCCGAGCTCGTGCAGCGGTCGATCGACACCGCGCTCTGGCGGCCGAGGGGAACGCCACGCGTTCTGTCGCTCACGAGCGGCCGCTACTTCGACGGCTGGTTCGCCCAGTCGACGAGGATCGCCGTCTGGCCCGCCGCAGCGCGCGCGAGCGGGGGCGAGATCTGCCTCCGATTCGCGCTCCCGCCGACCGCGAGCACGGTGCTCCGGCTCGACGGCCCCGGAACACGCTTGCGGGTCCGCGTCGGCGGCGGAGTCGTCACCCCCGTGGCCGTCCCGGTGCGCTCGGGAAAGCCGTTCCAGCTCGTCGTCAGCGCCGTGCGGCCGGGAACGACCGCCGACGGGCGCGTCGTCGCCGCGTACGGCGCACCACCTCACTTCGTCGCGGGTAAAGCTTCGCCGTCCGCGTGCCGATAGAAGCGCCGTGACTACGACGCTCAGCCCTCCCATCAGGATTCTCGGCATCGTCGGGATCCTCGCGGCCGCCGCACTGGGCCTCCTGCTTCTCAGCCAGCACCGCTCGTCGCACAGCTCGTCCGCCTCGCTGCCGAACGTCACGCCGACGCACCACTCGGCGGCCGGGTCGGCGGTGAAGCCGACGCAGAAGCCGGCGACGCCCAAGCTCGAGCTCGCGCCCGGTCTGCCGGCGCCCGTCGCACACGCGTTGCGGTACTCGAAGATCGTCGTCGTCGCTCTCTACTCGGCCGGCGTGCCGAGTGATGGGGCGGCGTTGCAGCAGGCCCGCCAGGGCGCCGCGGCGGCACACTCGGGCTTTGCCGCGGTCAACGTGCTCAACGAGCGCGTGGCGAAGGGCCTCGACAAGTTTGCCGGCACCGTGTCCACGCCGGCGGTCCTCGTCGTCAGGCGCCCGGGCAAGATCGTCAACCAGTTCGGCGGCTATACGGACGACCAGATCGTCGCCCAGGCAGCACAGAACGCCGGCGCCGGCCGCTAGCCCGGCCGGCGAACGCCATGCGCGGCAAGGGCGGAGCGCGAGACCTCTTCAACCACGAGCTGCGCCGCGACGGCAAGATCGTCGCGCAGCTGCGCGGAGTCGAGGGCGAGAACGGCACGGTGACCGTCGAGGCAGAGGTCCAGGCGGGCGCCCTGGGCCGGGACTCGCAGGTGGTCCCGTTCTCGTTCCCGTCGCGCGACCATGCTGCACGGTTCGTCGACGAGGCACTCGACGCGCTGCAGTACCTCGGTTGCGTCGTGACCGACTAGCCCGCCAAGCCCGACACTCGGAGCCCGACACCCGGTGACTGTCCCGGGACAGTCACCGTCACGAGACGTTCCCGAGGGAGTGCCTAGAGTAGGGAGTGCCTAGAGTGTCACGACGCGGGCGAGCTCCTCGATGGAGGTCAGCCCTGCCGAGACCTTCGCGATGCCGTCGTCCCAGAGGGAGCGCATGCCGTGCGCTGCCGCGGCGCGCTCGAGCTCGTCACGGGAGGAGCCGGACGCGGTGAGCTTCTCCAGCTCGTCGTTCATCACGAGCAGCTGGAAGATGCCGATCCGGCCGCGGTAGCCCGTGCGGTTGCAGCGCGGGCACCCGACCTTGCGGTAGAGCACCATCCCCTCGCGTTGCGCCGCCACCTCGGGCGTGATGCGCGCGGCGAGCAGCTCGTCCACGCTCGGCACGTACATCTCGCAGCAGTTCGCGCAGAGCTTCCGCGCCAGCCTCTGCGCGAGCACGGCCGAGACGGCAGAGCCCGTGAGGAAGGGCTCGACGCCCATCTCGTTCAGACGCGTCACCGCACCGGGAGCATCGTTCGTGTGGAGCGTGGAGAGCACGAAGTGCCCAGTGAGCGCAGACTCGATCGAGATCTTCGCGGTCTCCGTGTCGCGGATCTCGCCGACCATGATCACGTCGGGGTCGGAACGAAGGATCGTCCGCAGCGCGCCGGAGAACGTCAGGCCGGCCTTGTTGTTGATCTGCACCTGGTTCGTACCGGTGACGCGAAGCTCGACAGGGTCCTCGACCGTGATGATGTTGATCTCCGGCCGGTTGATCTCCGCCAGGGCGGCGTAGAGAGTCGTCGTCTTGCCGGACCCGGTCGGCCCCGTCACGAGGAGCGCCCCGGTCGGCTTGCGGATGATCTCGCCGATCCGGATGCGCATCGACTCCGAGAGGCCGAGCGCCTCGAGCGTCGGCATCTTGCGCGACTTGTCGATCAGGCGCATCACGACACCCTCGCCGTCGACCGTCGGCAACACGGCAACGCGGATGTCGAGCAGCCGCCCGACGGAGCGGGCGTTGAGGGAGATCCGGCCGTCCTGCGGCTTGCGCCGCTCCGCGATGTCGAGCTTCGCGAGCACCTTGAGGCGGGTCGTGACGCCGCTCGCCATCTTCTTCGGGATCCGCTGCGCCTCGGTGAGCACGCCGTCGACGCGTACGCGCACCACCAGGCAGTCCTCCTGCGGCGCGAAGTGGATGTCGCTCGCCCCGTCGCCGGCCGCCTGCATGATGATCGAGTTGACGAGCCGGACGAGTGGTGCATCCGAGATGCCGTCCTCGGCCTCGAGGTCGTCCTCGTCGTCCTCGACGACGATGATCTCGTCGAGCGCCGACTGGGTCTCGGTGAGCTCGGCGTTGCGGGCGAGCTTCTCGATCTCGAGGAGGATGTCCTCGCGGGTGGCGACCGTGAGGTCGAGCGCATGGCGCGTGGAGAGGCGCAGACCGTCGATCGCGTGGATGTTCCCCGGGTCGGCGACGGCGACGCGCAGCCGGTCGCCGACGAGTGCGATCGGGATCGCTTCGGCGCGCTGGAGGATCGTGAGCGGGATCAGGTTCGTCGCCTCCATGGGCAGCGCCGAGTGCCCGAGCTCGACGTACTCGAGCCCGTACCGTCGCGCGAGGGCCGCGGCGACGCCCTCCGGGACCGCGACACCTTCGTCGACGAGCGCCTGCGCGAACGAGCCCGTGCCTGCCCGTCCACGTGCAGCAGCAAGCCGGTCGGGTGGGACGAGCTCCGTCATCGCGATCAGCTCGGCGACCATGTCGGCGATCGTCTGGAAGCCCTCGGCGTCGCCATCGGGCTGCGGTACAGCGAGCCCGCCCGTGACCTTCCTGAGCGTCCGCAGAGGCCCTGACTGCTCGGCGCTCATGTCGCTCCCATCACTTCGGCAGCCCGAGGTACCAGTGGAGGATCGGGCCGCCGGCGAACAGTGCGACGACCGCCCCGAACGCGAGGAACGGCCCGAGCGGAATCGCCATCTTCCGAGCTGCCTTGCCGTGGCGCGCGAACAGCGCGACCGACGGCACGAGCGCTGCGAGCAAGCCGACCATCAAGGCCACCGAGACGCTCCACCCGAGGAACGCGCCGAGGAGCAACGCGAGCTTCACGTCGCCCATCCCGAGTCCCCTCGGATGGGCGACGGCAGCGACGAACAGGAAGAGCGCGGCGCCGAACGCTGCGACGGGCCACTCGACGCCCGGCTCCCGCGCGAGCTGGAACGCGAGCGCCGCGACCGCCGCCGGGATCACGATCCGGTTGGGGATGATCCGGTGCTCGACGTCGATCGCCGAGACGGCGACGAGCACGCTGCAGAACCCCGCAGCGAACAGTGCGTACCAGGTGAATCCGAAGCGCAGCGCACAGCCGGCCACGAGCAGCCCGGTCGTCAACTCGACCGCCGGGTAGCGGAGCGGAATGTGCGCCCTGCAGTGCCGGCACCGTCCCCGCAGTAGGAGATAGGAGAGGAGAGGGACGTTGTCGCGGGCCGCGATCTCGTGACCACAGCTCATGCAGGCGGAGCGGGGCTTGACGAGCGAGCGGTGGAGCGGCAGCCGTGCGGCGACGACGTTGAGGAAGCTGCCGACGGCGAGGCCGGGCGCGGCGAACGCGGCTGCGAGCGCCAAGCTCATCGAACGGCCGCCGCGAGAGAAGGGCTTGCCGCAGGTCCGCGCTTGATGCTCCGCATCTGCATCGCTGACACCCCATCGGCACTGCAAACGCGGCACTTTAGGCGGCGCACGCGGCCAGAGCGTACGTTGGTCGCTCCGCGCGGGGCGACGGCGCTGCCGGAGCCCGGGGCGAGGCTCAGAGACGCCCGGCGTCGGCGACGCGGAGCAACGGCGCGCCCGGTCGCGTGGCCGCAACCTTCCCCTGCGCCGTGTCGTCGTCCTGGCGCTTCTCTGCGTTCTCCAGAGCGACGAGGAAGTCGTGCCGGTTGGTGGCGGCGTTCGCCGCAACCTCGCGCTCGACCTGGTTGGAGAGGACGAGATCGATCAGCGACCTCGTGAACGTCTGCATCTCGTAGTACTCGCCGGCGTCGATCGCATCCGGGATCTCGTCCGGCCTGTTCTCGCGGATGAGGTCGCCGATCCGGGCGTTCGTCACCATCACCTCGACGGCAGGCACGCGGCCGCCGGTGACCGACGGGAGGAGGCGTTGGGAGACGACGCCGCGCAACGTCCCGGCCAGGATCGACCGTATCTGCTGCTGCTTGCCGGGCGGGAAGAACTCGATCATGCGGCCGATCGACTCCGCGGTGTCGATCGTGTGCAGCGTCGAGAAGACGAGGTGGCCCGACTCCGCGGCCTGCAGCGCGACGTGCGCCGTCTCGGTGTCGCGGAGCTCGCCGATCAGGATGATGTCGGGGTCCTGACGCAGCACCCGGCGTAGCGCCTGGTCGAAGCTGACCGTGTCGAGGCCGATCTCCCGCTGGTTGACGATGCAGCCGCGGTCGGCGTGCAGGATCTCGATCGGGTCCTCGATCGTGACGATGTGCTGGCGACGCGTGCGGTTGATGTGGTCCAGCATCGCCCCGAGCGTCGTCGTCTTGCCGGAGCCGGTCGCGCCGGTGACGAGGATCAGCCCGCGGTGCTCGGACGCGAGCCGCTTCACGCCGCTCGGCAGGTGGAGTTGCTCGAAGCTCGGGATCTCGCTCGGGATCACGCGGAACGCGAACGAGATGGCGCCGCGCTGGCGGAAGCCGTTGACGCGGAAGCGCGGCAGCGTCGGGTGTGAGAACGCGATGTCGAGGTCGCCGGTCTCCTCGAACGACTCGCGCCGCCGCGGCGAGATGGCCGTGATCGTCTCGAGCACGTCGTCGAGGTCGCCCTCGCCGAGCGGCTGGTGGTCGACGAGCGGCTCGAGCTCGCCGTCCAGGCGAACGACGGGCGGCTGACCGAGCTTGAAGTGCACGTCGCTCGCGCCGGCCGCGACGACCTGCTCGAGGAGGGGTACGAGCTCCACGGCGCAATTGTCGGCAGCGCACGCCGCTGCCTTTAGCCAGGCCCGTCAGCGCGCGAGGCGCGCGATCAGCCGCAGCGGCGGCCTCGCCAGGCCGTGCGCCTCGCTCGGGTGCCGCACGTCACCCGCGAGCAGGCCCGCGACGATGCCGAACACGCCGGGAGAGCGGGCAGCCCAGAAGCACGCCGCGGCGCTCCGGTCCATCGCGCGTTTGGCGGCCCAGGATGCAGCGGCGTGGTGGTCGAGTGCGTCCGCCAGGTGCGCGGCGTACGCCTCCGGCTCGCCGGCGAGGATCGCCTCTGCCGCCAGCCGGCCGGAGACGAACGCCTCGTACATCCCGTCGCCGGAGAGCGGGTCGACCAGACCGGCCGCATCGCCGACGAGAAGCACTCTGCCGACCGCCGGTGCGGCGCCGAGCGGCCTCATCGGCAGCCGATGCCCCTTCAGGTCGCTGAGCTGGTCGAGGCCGACATGGTGCGCTGCGGCGAGCCGGCTCAGGTGGTCGCGCAGCCTCGGCCCTTCGCTCCCCCAGCCGCCAACGCCGATGTTCGCGTGGTCGCCCTTCGGAAACACCCAGCCGTACCCGCCGGGCACGACCCCGAGCTCGACGACGGCGCGGTTCCGGTAGCGGTCGGGATCGAGGGCGTCCCAGGAGACGTTCCCCTCGAGGGCGACGCCGCGGACGATGCCCTCGCCGAGTCCGGCGGCCTTCGCGACGATGCCGTTCGCGCCGTCGGCGCCGACGAGGACGTCGGCGTGGACGAGCGCGTCTCCGACCCGCGCCCGGATGCCTTGCTCGCCGATCGCGACCTCGTCGACACGAGCCTCCTGCCGCAGCTCGGCGCCGGCCGCGACGGCCTGCTCGGCGAGGTGGGCGTCGAGCCGACGGCGCTGGGTCATCAGGATCATCGGCTTGCCGCAGTCGCGCGCGAACCTCGAGCCGTAACGGAGCCGGAGCTCGAAGGTGTCGACGACGCGCTCGACGACCGGCTCGACCGAACAGGGAGCCGCTCGGAGCGCGCGGCCGGTCAGACCCCCGCCGCAGGGCTTGTCGCGCGGGAAGCGGGCCCGCTCGGCGAGCAGGACGCGGGCGCCGCCGCGGGCGAGGTGGATCGCCGTCGCCGAGCCTGCCGGCCCGGCCCCGACGACGAGGACGTCGACGCGCTCCACGCCCAGATGGTAGGCGGAGCCGCGAAGTCGACGAGGCTATGATGGCCGTCCCGCAGGGGTTCCCGAGTGGCCAAAGGGGGCGGGCTGTAAACCCGCTGGCTCAGCCTTCAGAGGTTCGAATCCTCTCCCCTGCATCGCCGATCGGCCGCGTGCCGCCGAGCCGGGTCGGTCAGTAGTAGGCGTTGAGGCTCTCGCACGTGACGAGGATCGGCATCGAGTAGTCGCGGCCGTACGCAGGCGCGCTGAAGCCGAAGCGCTCGAACCCCCACGCGTACTTCTCGACGAACGCGGGCATCTCGTCGGCCCGCCGGTGGTCGGGGGCGAGGCGGGCTCGCCCGTCGACGATCACGACGCTCTCGCCCCACTCGTCTGCGTCGAGGTGGAGACACACGTGAGGGTTCGCTTCGATGTGCTCGACCTTCGCGGCACTCGGTTGGCTGTAGAGGAGGAAGCTCGCGCCGTCCCAGAGGAACCACACCGGGCGCACCCGCGGAGCGCCAGCTCGATCGACGGTCGCGAGCCAGATCGTCCGCTCCGTGCGGAGGCGGCGATCCACCCGCGCGCCCAGCTCGGTGCTCGTGTCGATCGCACCCATCGAGCCAGCCTACCCCGGCCGTGACGTGCCATGGCCGAGGCTAGAATCGGATCTCCTGCCCTCTTAGCTCAGTCGGTAGAGCACCTCCATGGTAAGGAGGGGGTCGACGGTTCGAGTCCGTCAGAGGGCTTTGGTTTCAAGCCGATTCTGACTTGTTACTTCGTGCCAATCGGCACGCATAGTCAAGTCAAGTCCGAGGCATCGCCTGAACGCACCGCGCCCAGCCTGCACGACGTTTGGCCAGCACATGAACAGGCAGCGACTCAGGCTGGTAGGCATCGTCGATGCGCATCAGCCGGCCCTCTTTGACCAGCGCGTCGAGCAGCTCCGGCACTCCGCTCCTACGTCGGCGACCAGTACGGACCCGACTAGCCGGCGGGCTAGTAGCGGCCGCCACTGACCAGGTCGGCAAGCCCGAGCCCGTACGCAACCGCAAGGGCAACCAAGAGCAGTTTCGCCAGCGTTGGAGTGAACCTCGAGGCTGCTACTGCAAACCTGATTCGGCGCGCCTGGGCCCAGAGCCCGAGTCCAAGTGAGGCGAGATACCCAGCAAGTACGAGATCGCCGTCGTGCGGCCCGCTCGCCAGGATTGACCAGACCCCAGCAGCAACGGCGGCAGCCCATGCGACGCACGCGGTCAGCCTCCATTGACGGGCTCGCTCGTCTCGCCCAGCATCGGAAGCAGGCTTAGAAGCGCCCTCGTTCATCGGTCAGCGGACAAACCCGGCCGTCTCTTGGATCTGGATACGGGGTTAATGAGAAGGCGATGAAATGAGAAGGTGATGAGATGGTAGTGGCGGCCCGTCGAGGCGGTATCGCCGTAGGGATCGGAGGACTGCATCAGTGAAGCGCTGAAGAGAAACCCCACCGATCTCGCTCTACAGGTGCGGATCGGGCGGTTCGTCCGGCTCCAAGCTCCGACTACACCGAGATCAGCAGGCGTGCTGCGAGCGCGAGTAGGGCGCCCGCAAGCAGCCACTCGATCACCCGTCCGCGCAGACGCAGAGAGACGTGCGCGCCAAGCTGGGCCCCTCCGATGACACCGACTGACAGTGCCAGCGTGCGGTGAACACCGTGGCCGTGGGCGAAGCTGCCCTGGGCGATGTGCGTGATCGTGCCCGTGCCGGCCATGATCGCGAGCACAAAGTGCGACGTCGCAGTCGCAAGATGCGTGGGAAAGCCAAGGGTGCGCACGAGCAGCGGTACGTGAATGACACCGCCTCCGATCCCAAGGAAACTCGAGACGAACCCGACGACCATGCTGTACACCGCCCCGCGTCGGAGTGGAACCCAGTAGACGTAGCGATCACCGGCACGGTCGATGAGCTCGCGGCGCTCCAGGTTGCCGGACGGGCGAGCTAGCGGCCACCGCTCGCCGGCAAGAACCCAGATCGCCAGCAGCGCGAGAACGGCACCCATGATCGCGTCGAACACCTGCCGGGAAACCACGCCGACAACCAGCGCGCCCCCAACGGCGCCGGGCAGCGTGGCCAGTCCGAAAACGGTCCCGCTTCGAAAGTCGATCCGACCCTGTCGCGCATACGCGGCCGAGCCACTCACGGCGTTGAAGAAGACCACAGCCAGGCTGATCGCGGTGAGCGTCTGCGCAGAATCGTGCGGATAGAGGAGCAGCAGGATCGGGGTCAAGATGAACCCGCCGCCAGCACCGATCAACGTGCCGAATGCACCAACCCCGAAGCCGATCGCAACCAACACAACCGCCGTCGGGAAGGTGAACGCATGCACCCCACTCGAGCCTACCCGCTTCTCCACCACAGCCCGCGAGCCCTCTAAGCGTAGGAACATTCAACGCGAGGCCTCTCGCCCAGCTACGCTCGCCGGACTGATGGCTGCGCTCCGAACCGACCAGTCACGCGATGAGGAGTTCGAGGGAACAAGGAACCGGCTGGCGAAATGACGAACTGACCCGTTGTCATGGGTGTCGGGTACCGGTCAGCGTTGCGGACACTCGTCGCGGCAAGCGCAGCGCCATATGGCTACACGCTGACGATCTGGACAACGGGCGCTGTGTTGACCCACGCGCGTGGGATCCCCGACACATCGGACGCGCTGTTCCTACTCGGCGGCGCCGTGGGGGCGTACGCCGTTGTCGGAGGTGTTGCGTTCGGCGGCCTATCGGAGCATTTCGCCCCCCAGCCAGCGCGTGCGGCGATTTGGGGCGCACTTCATTTCTTCTCGGTTGGGCTCGCGATCGCCGGCGCAACTCTCGTCGCACACCAGGTCCACAGCGCCATTGCCTGGCCACTTGACGGCTTCATCGCCACAGCGCTCTACCTGCTCGGCTCCGCGGCCCAACTCGCTATCGCGCACACATCGCTCACGCGCCGGCCCCGCGCCGAACGCGACATGAACTCAGACTGACTACCCAACAAAGGGTCTGTCAGATCAACGGTGTAACTGCTGTTGTCCAGTTGGTTAATTGTTGATCTCGATTCTTCCTTCGATGGTGATGGCGAAGGCGTTGAGGGCGGGCTTCCAGCGAGTGATCCAGCGCGCGCGGCCGTGGCCGCGCGGGTCGAGGCTTCTGATGGTGAGGTACAAGCATTTCATCGCTGCTTGCTCGTTGGGGAAGTGACCGCGAGCACGGACGCTGCGGCGGAAGCGTGCGTGCAGGCTCTCGATCGCGTTGGTCGAGTAGATGACCTTGCGGATCTCGGGGTAGGCGAGGAAGGGCACGAACTCGGCCCAGGCCGACTGCCACAGCTTCACGATCGCGGGGTAGCGCTCGCCCCAGCGCTCGGCGAGCTCGTCCAGGCGCTCCCTGGCCGCCTGTTCGGTCGCCGCCGTGTAGACGGGCCTGAGGTCGCGAGCGAGCTTGTCCCAGTCGGCCTTGCTGGCGTAGCGGAAGGTGTTGCGGATCAGGTGCAGCACACAGGTCTGCACGATCGCGGCCGGCCAGACGGCCGCGATCGCATCAGGCAGGCCACGCAGCCCGTCGCAGACGACGATGCAGACGTCGACCGTGCCCCGGTTCAAGATCTCGGTGAGCACCTGATGCCAGTACTTCGCTCCCTCCGACCCGTCGCCGACCCACAAGCCGAGGATGTCGCGCTCGCCGTCGACAGTGACGCCGACGACGGTGTAAACCGGCCGGTTGGCGACCTTGCCGTCGCGGATCTTGACGTGGAGCGCGTCGATGAAGACGACCGGGTAGACCGTGTCGAGCGGCCTGGACTGCCAGCCGGCCAGCTCCTCGACCACGGCATCGGTGATCCTCGAGATCGTGTCTTTGGAGACCTCCGCCCCGTACACGTCCTGCAGGTGCGCGGCGATCTCGCCGGTGGTCAGGCCCTTGGCGGCGAGCGAGATCACCAGCTCGTCGACGCCCCGCAAGCGGCGCTGACGCTTGCGCACGATCCGTGGCTCGAACGACCCCTCCCGGTCGCGTGGCACGTCGATCTCGACCTCACCGACCTCGGTCAGCACGGTCTTCGACCGGGTGCCGTTACACGAGTTGCCCCTGTCGCGCCCCTCCGCGGCGGGCTTCGGATAGCCGAGATGGTCCTCCACCTCCGCCTCCAGCGCGGTCTCCAACACCGTCTTCGTCAGATCGGTGAGCAACCGCCAGGCCCGACCAGCTCGACGCCCTCGGCGCGAGCACGCGCGACCAGCTCCTCCGCGAGCTCGACGCTCGTCCCCGCCGGCTCACCCGCCGGCACCGACACATCAGACACCACAACTCCCTTCCGCCAGCCAACGCTGGCAAGTCAGGACACTGCAGTTACACCGTTAGTCGGACAGTCCCCTTGGCGACGACGGCGTCATCCCAGACATCGCTGAGGCGGCCGAGAGTCCGCAGCGCCTGAGCGACGACACCGGACAGGCGCGGCGGCTGCTCGAACTGGTACCGCAAATGCCCACGCCGGTCTGGGGCCGCGACGAACTCAAGACCGGTGAGATGTGGAACTCGAACTCGTTCATCTCTTGGCTGATAACGCGCAGCGAGCTCGATGTCGACGCGGTTCACCTCCCGCGGAGAGGACGCGCCCCCGGCTGGCATGCCGGCATCGTGCTGGCGAAGCGACAACTGACCGAGAACGCTGGACCGGAGACGACGTCCGACCCTGGCGCTGCGTAGAACCCGCAACCTCAGCCTTCGAGCTGCGCCTTGATCGAAGCGAGATTGCGCTCCTGCTGTCGATGCATGTAGCGGGCAAGGAGCGGCAGCAGGAGCCTCGGGACGCCGCGCGGGCGCAGCTCCATCCGCATCGTCAGCCTCGCACCATCAGCGGTCGCGGTTACTTGGCCGTAGGTTCGGGCGTCGAGGCGGTCTGACCGGCCGACCGTTTCCCACCGTCGTGGCCGGTCGAACCCAACGTACTCGACCAGCATCGGATCGCCCTTCAGAAACTCGGCCTGGAAGCGCGCTCCGACATCGATCCGGTCGCCCGTTAGCTTCTCAACCCGCTTCAGCTTCGGATTCCACTCGTGCTCACGAGCGAGGTCGATGCAGTAGTCGAACACCTCCTCCGGCGCCGCGCTGATCTCCACGCTGTTCTCGAAGACGGCAGCTTCCATCTCACCCGGCAGCTGAGCTTTCCCCTTGCTCCAGCAGACGCTTGAGCTCTGACCAGATGCGGCGCTCCTGACGTCGGCCCATCCAGCCGACAATCGGCGCGGGCGCTCGCAGCAGCCCCGGGGTGTGCACCTTCCAATCCCAACACATGCGTGTTCCTTGTGGTACAGGACTGAAGGTCAGCTCCCCTTCGGTGACCATCGGCTTGCCGCGGCCGTCGCGCGGCTGCGACGACGAGCGGGAAGCCAGTAGCCGCGGTCGCTCGTAACGGGTGAACTCGATCGTCGTCTCGATGCTGCGGCCGAGCATCGACATATCTGCGTTGAAGCGTGTGCCGGAGCCGATCGGCTCCGGCGTCAGTAGCTCGACCTTCGTCATCTGCGGGTTGTACCGCGGCTCGTTCCGCTCGTCGGCGACGAAGTCGAACACCTCCTCGACCGGCCGGTGGATCACGATATCTCCCTCTACACGCGCCATCGATCTCACCCTGGAAGCCCTCAGAACTAGACCCGCGAGGTCGAACGCAGGCCGGGCAACGCGAGCGCAACCCGGTCGGCCCACGCGTCAATCTCGGGCCAGTCGCGGTGATCGCCGAAGCGACCACCGAAGGCATGGAAGAGCAGGCGAGACTGCAACGGCCACTGATGCTTGCGGATGACGCCTTGGAAGACGCGGTAGTCGCGCGCACGGATACCGGCACGAATCTCCGCGATCCCCTTGGGCTCCTTATGCGTCAGCGGCCCGATCAGGCGCTTCGTATCGCCGAACGACCCGACGCTGAAGAGCCAAGGCCGGCAAGTGGCTAGCGCGTCGCGGTTCGCACCCACGAACCTGGTCGCCTCCGGCGGCCACGACTGCTCGTAGACCGGTGCGCCAAACACGACCGCGTCGTAGCCGTCGAGCCTCTCGACCTCATCGACGCGACGCAGGTCGACGGTGGCGCCGGAGTCGACGAGGCGCGCGGCAATGCGGGCCGCAATCTCCGCGGTCGCACCATGGCGACTGGCATAGACGACGAGCACCGTCATGGTCTGAAGATCGCCGCTGCGGAGCGCTGCCGCATCGGGGAATCAGCGCAGAACGGAGTAAGGGGTTTCACGAGCCTCATCGATCACTGAACGGATCGAGGAGTCTCGCGCAGACCACCTCTCAGTTCGAGAGGTCGTCAAGACGCCCCGTCGCCGCGACTCCACCGAACCCGGGGTACAGCGGACGTGTCCATCAAACCGGGGGCATTCCAAGCAGGCGTTGAGGATTTGCCGTGCTCAGCCACTCCCCAGCGCGAGGGAGACGGCTCGTGTGGCGTGGAGTCGAGTGGTGTCGAAGAGCGGGACTGGCGAGTCGCTTCCGTCGATGAGGAGATCGATCTCGGTGCAGCCGAGGAGGATGCACTCGGCTCCGTCTCCGACGAGCGTGTCGATGATGCGACGGTATTCGGCCCGCGACTCGCTTCGCGTCACGCCGCGGCAGAGCTCCTGGTAGATGACCTCGTGGACGATCCGGCGGTCGGCCGGGGCAGGGACGATCACTGAGAGCCCGTGCTGTGCTTCGAGGCGGCCGCGGTAGAAGTCTTGCTCCATCGTGTACGCGGTGGCCAGCAGCCCGACCGTCCGGTAGCCGGCTTTCCGTAGGGCGTCGGCGGTGGTGTCGGCGATGTGTAGGAGCGGGACGGAGATCGCGGTCGTGATCGTCTCGGCGACCTTGTGCATGGTGTTGGTGCAGAGGACGATCAACTCTGCACCAGCTCGCTCGAGCTCGACCGCTTCGACGGCGAGCAGCCGCCCAGCCTCCTCCCACTGTCCCGCCGATTGCATCGCCTCGATCGGGGCGAAATCGAGCGAGCGGAGCAGACAGTCTGCGGAGTGCAACCCCCCGAGCCGGTCGCGCACCTCCTCGTTCAGGAAGCGGTAGTACTCGATCGACGACTCCCAGCTCATCCCGCCCAAGAGCCCGATCCGCTTCATTGCCAATCCTCTCTGTGGAGGCGACGTCGGCCATCACTCAGCTGTTCGTCGGAGCAGGGACATCGCGATGCCCATCGCCAGCTACCCACCCTGCCTGGTCCCCTTGCCGCCCTGGCCATCGCTAGCCGATTCGGTTCGCCAGCAGCCGGACACGGAGGCGGTGCAGGTGCGGCATCAGCCCGTAGATGACGATCGGAACTGCGATGGTCGCGAGGACGAAGGTGCGCTCGACAGGCGACATCGGGCGGAGCCAGTCGCTGAAGGCCAAGTTGATCGCGGTGAGCGTCGGGAAGACGCACAGCCAGATCATCAGCGCAAGCTGGTGCTTGCTGGGCGGCGGGATCTGAGGGCGATGTCTCTCGTCGGTGCTGGTCATGTGGATTCCTTTCAGGTCACTGACTGTCGGGTTAGCGGGCGTCGTTGAGGGCGTCTCGAACGTCCTCTTGCACGAGGTCGGCGTTGATGGAGATCGCGGCGGCGGAGCCTTCGCCTGCGGCGGAGATCACCTGTGCGCGTGGGTTCGCGACGTTGCCGGCGGCCCAGACACCGTCTGCGCTGGTTCGTCCAGCTTCGTCGACGCGGACGAATCCGAGGTCGTCCAGGTCGCAGCCGAGCTGCTCGATGAGCCCGCTCGCGTTCGGCCGCATCTTCGGACGGATGAACACTGCATCACGGCGGATCACCGATCCGTCGGCGAGGGTGACGCCGCGCAGGCGGTCGTCTTCGACGACGAGCATCCACACGTCACCGTCGACGATGCGGATGCCGAGCGCTGCGAGCCGTTCGCGCTCATCGTCCGGTAGGTCGTGGGTGTCGGTGAAGAAGACGAGGTTGGTCGACCACTGGCGGATCAGCTCGGCGTGTTCGACGGAACCGGCGCCTGTCGCAAGCACCGCGAGAGCCTGATCGCGTACTTCCCAGCCATGGCAGTAGGGGCAGTGGAGGAAGTCTCGGCCCCAGCGCTCGCGCGCACCATCGATCTCCGGCAACTCGTCGGTCGCCCCGGTCGCAATCAGAAGTCGCCTCGCCTCGAGCAACCCCGCTTTCCCGACTTGGACGGAGAAGCCGGGTTCGACGGCGGCGACGTCATCCCGGACGAACTCGACGCCATAGCCGGTCGCCTCTTCCCGTCCAGCCCTGATCAGATCGGCAGGCGACGTGCCGTCGCGAGAGAGGTAGCCGTGCATGTTGGCTGCGGCGCCGTTGCGCGGAGCTCCGGCGTCGATCACGACGACGCGCCGTCGTGCACGGCCGAGTACGAGAGCTGCGCTGAGTCCGGCGGCGCCTCCGCCAACTATCGCTACGTCATAGGTCGCTGTCTCCACGGCTCGACCCTGCCGGTCGGCTGCCGCCGGCGCCACTTTCGTTGCTGTTTCCGGGAACGGTCCAGTAGCTTGAGTGTGTGGAACACAGGTCGGCGATCCCGGATGTTCTCGCCCAGGTCGGCCCGCGCCTGAAGCGCCTGCGCACCCATCGAGGCATCACCTTGACGAGCGTTGCCGCGAAGACCGGCATCTCGAAGAGCACGCTCTCGCGTCTCGAGAGCGGGCAGCGGAAGCCGAGCCTCGAGTTGCTGCTCCCGCTCGCCGACGCGTATCAGCTGCCTCTGGACGAGCTGGTCGGCGCGCCCGAAGTCGGTGACCCGCGCGTCAGGTTCAAGCCGCGCACCCGCAACGGCCGTCTTGTCTTCCCGCTCACCCAGCAGACGAGCGGCCTCGCGGTCTGGAAGGTCGTGATCCCGCCCGAGCGCGAGCGCAACCTCCGTACCCACGACGGCTACGAGTGGCTCTACGTGCTCTCTGGGCAGATGCGGCTGATCCTCGGCGAGCACGACCTCACGATGGGACCCGGCGAGGTCGCAGAGTTCGACACCCGCTTACCGCACTGGTTTGGGCCGGCGCACGACGAGCCCATCGAAATCCTGAGCGTCCACAGCACGCACGGCAAACGGATGCACGTACGCGCCGCGCCCCGCGGCAAGCATCCGGCGCACTGAGTCCGCTTTCCGGAAACGGCAACGAAAGTGTCAGACCGCCTGACCTGCTCGCTCATCTCGAGCCTCCTCGATCCAACGCGGGTTGCGACCGGTTGCCGTTCGGAGCGCCGGAGGGGGTGGCAGCACGGAGAGCCGCCATCCCCCGGGGCTACGCGGACTCGGCCGCGACCTGCGCGGCCGGTGTCCGGCCGCGGATCCGAAGAGCCACGCGCGCCCATTCCGGCATCCACCAGTTGGCCTCGCCGAGCAGGCGCATCAGCGCCGGCACGAGCAGGGCGCGGATGATCGTCGCGTCGAAGACGATCCCCGCGGCCAGGCCGATCGCGAGCGGCTTCACCTCGTACGCCGGACTGGTCGAGAGCACCAGGAAGGCGAACATCAGGATCAGCGCGGCGCTGGTCACGAGCTTGCCGGTTCGGGCGAGCCCGAGCTCGATCGCCCGCTCGGTCGATCCGGTCTCGTCGTAGGCCTCGCGCATGCGCGTGAGCATGAAGACCTCGTAGTCCATCGAGAGGCCGAAGAGGAAGGCGAAGATCATCAGCGGGACCCACGCGATCACGGACTGGGTCGCCGGGATGCTCCAGAGCGACGAGCCGTGGCCTTGCTGGAAGACGAAGACAACGACCCCGAAGGCGGCGGCGAGCGAGACGAGGTTCAGGAGCGCGGCCTTGAGCGCGAGCACGATCGAGCGGAACGCGCGCGCGAGGAGGATCAGCGTCAGCACCATGACGAAGGCGAACGCGTACGGGAGGCCGCCGAAGAGGGCGTGCACGAAGTCGCGGTCGACCGCGGTCACGCCGGTCAGCGTGGCGTGCGTCCCGCCGAGCGCGGCGTCGACCCGATCCACGATCGGCTGGATTCCCGGTGCCGAGCCGTCGATCGCCGGGAACGCCTCGACCAGCGAGTCCGAGCCGCGACGCCAAGCGGGCGGCGCCGTCGCGCCGACGACTCCCGGGACCGCGCGCAGCTTGGCCGCGATCTGCTGCGCGCTGCCGCCACCCTCGACGAGGACGTCGAGCGGCTTCATCACGCCCGGGCTGATGTGCGCGTCGGCGAGCATCTGCCGGCCGGCGATCGCCGTGCCCGTGCCTGGGAAGTTCTTCAGCTGCGCCTCGTTCGCGTTCAGCTGCGTTCCCAGTCCGGCGAGCACGCCGACGATCGCGAGCCCGACGGCACCGACCGCGATCGGGCGTCGAAGGACGAACCGCGCCCAGCGGCCCCAGGCGCCGTCCTCCGGGTGGCCGTGGTCAACGAAGCGCTTCGGCAGCACGCGCACGCCGTTGATCCGCGTGCCGAGCACCGCGAGCAGCGCCGGCAGCAACGTGACCGCAGCCAGGACGGAGACGGCGGGGATGAGCATGCCGCCGATCGCCATCGAGCGGACGAGCGGCAGCGGCAGCACGAGCATCGACAGCAGCCCAACCGCCACCGTCGAGCCGGACACGATCACGGAGTGCCCGGCGTGAGTCATCGTCTCGACGATCGCCGCCTCGACGTCGCTCCCCTCGCGCAGCTCGTCGCGGAAGCGGAAGATCATCAGCAGCGCGTAGTCGATCGCGACGCCGAGCCCGACGAGCGCGATCAGGAACTGCACGATGATCGAGACGCTCGTGACGTAGGTCAGCGCCCACACGAGCGTGAAGGTGTTGAGGATCGCCGCGGCCGCGACGGCGAGCGGCATCAGCACCGCCGGCAGCGTCCCGAAGACGAACAGCAGGATCACGAGCGCGCCGAGGCCGCCGATCAGCGCCTCAACGAGGACGCTCCCGCCGCCGCTCGAGCCGTGCTGCGACGCCTCCTCGAGCGCGTCGTGGCCGGTGACGTCGACGGTGATCCCGGCCGGAAGGCCGCGCGCCGCCGCGGCACGCATCCGCTCGGCGCCGCTCGCCGAGTCGGTCCGGGCCGGCCCGGGCGGGTAGACGTTCATGAAGGTCGTGTGCCGGTCGCGCGACACGTACATCAGGCTCCCGGTCGAAAAATACGAGCTCGTGCGTGCGCCAGGCATGGTCTTCGCCGCACGCCGCGTCGCCTGCTCGATCGCGTCGCTCCCGGTCGCGTCGCCGCTCGTGTGGAAGACGACCACGCTCGGTGGCCGGGAGCCCACGCCGAACGCCTTCAGCGTGCGCTGGCTCGCCTCGTACGCCGGCTTGCCCGGGATCGCGAAGCTCTGGTACCAGCGGTTCGACACCTGCGCGGCAGCGAAGACGCCGAAGAGCGTCAAGGCGAGCCAGGCACCGATCACCGCCCAGCGGTGTCGGACGGTCAGGTGGGCAAGGCGAGCGAGCATGGGCGTCTCCTGTCTGTCTCGGGTCACAATCGACAGGATTCGCTGCGCCGGCCGCCGCGACAATCGGCCGCAGGGCGATTCGTGGGGCGACCGAAGTCGATCGCTTCGTCGACTTCGGTCGGGTGTTCAACCACGGTCGCGCCGCCTACGCTGGGGCGGTGATCGATCGTCTCCGCCTGCTCTTCCTCCCCGAGGAGGACGACGCTCCGCCGGCGCAGCGCTCGCGGCGCGACTGGATCGCCGACTGGGTGATCTTCCTCGTTGCGATCGCCGGCGGCGCCGCCTCGCTGACGAGCAGCATCCAGCACGGCTTGCACGGGACGCTCGTCGCCGTCGACGTCGTTCTCGGCGCAGGAGCCGCGATCGCCCTGTGGTGGCGGCGGCGCTGGCCGGTCGCGCTCGCGCTGGCGGTGCTGGCGATCGGCCCGCTCTCCTCCTCCGCCGGCCCGGCGGGCATCTTCTTCCTCTACACCGTCGCGGCCTACCGTCGCTGGCAGGCAGCGGTCATCATCGTCGTCCTCGGGTTCGCGCTCCTCCCGGCAGAGAACGCCGTCCACCCGCAGGGCGACTCGCTCTCCTCGCAGCTCTTCGGCGGCGTCCTCTTCGCGGCGATGGTCGTCGCCTGGGGCATGTACCGGCGGAGTCGCCGGCAGACGAAGCGCGAACGCCACGGGCGTGCGCAGGCCGAGGAGCAGCTGCGGATCGAGGAGATCCGGCACGCCGAGCGCGAGCGCATCGCGCGCGAGATGCAC
>Ga0187778_10000990_pt1 | contig 20249 bp, 18 predicted proteins | sample 1015_Q2_SP5_20_M_FD_132418 | JGI IMG/M metagenome (GOLD analysis project Ga0187778, IMG submission 132418) | Tropical peat soil microbial communities from peatlands in Department of Meta, Colombia - 1015_Q2_SP5_20_MG | ecosystem: Environmental > Terrestrial > Soil > Wetlands > Peat | place...
GATCTTCTTCCCTTTTCATTAATACTCCCCTGTTTCCTTTCCCCGGAGAAGGCGAATGAAGATTCTGGTATGCATGAAACAGGTCCCGCAAAAGGATGCTCCCCTCAAGCTGAACGAGTCGGGCACCTGGATCCGCGAGGACGTTTCTTACGAAGTGAACGAGCCCGACGCCTACGCGCTGGAAGAGGCGCTGCGGCAGAAGGAGAAGCACGGCGGAGAGGTGGTAGTGATTACTGCTGGACCGGCGCGCGCCCAGCAGGTGCTGCGCGAGGCGCTGGCCAAGGGCGCCGATCGCGCCATCCATCTTGAGGATCCCGCGTTCGTTACCTTTGACGCGGCGAACATCGCTCGCGCCTTCGCCGCTGCTATAAAGGACGAAAAGTTCGACTTGGTGTTCACAGGACTGCAATCCGACGACTTCGGTTTCGCGCAGACTGGTGTGATCCTCTCGGAGCTGCTGGGCTGGCCGCACGCCACGATCATCATGCAGATCGAGAAGGCGGATGGCGGGATCAAGGTGAAGCGCGAGCTCGAAGCCGGATACTTCCAGTATGTCGAGATGCCGCTGCCGGCCGTGCTGACCATCCAATCGGGCATCAACAAGCTGCGCTATGCCACGCTGATCGGCATCAAGCAGGCCAAGAACAAGCCGCTGCGCAAGGTCGCGCTTGCTGAGGTGCAGCCTTCGCTCGCGGCAAATCAATTGAACATCCAGAAACTGTACGTACCGCAGAAGACGAAGAAGACGGAGATGCTGGAGGGCCCTCCCGGCGACATCGCCCGCAAACTGACGGAGAAGCTGAAGAACGAAGTGAGAGTGCTGTGACAGCCGCCAGAGCTGAAAGCCGGGCCGCTGGCCAAGCCCCGTAGGGGCGAGAGCGAACTTAGCCCAGGGCGGAAGCCCTGGGTAGACATTAAATTGATCCGTGAGCCCCGTAGGGGCGACACATTTTCCGAATTCGGAATCATTTCTTATGAAGATCCTTGTCATTGTTGAGCAGCGGGAAGGCAAACTGAACCGAGTTTCATTCGAAACCCTGACGGGTGCCCAGGCCATTGCCCGTGAAACCGGCTGGACGCTGGAGGCAGCGGTCGTAGGCTCGGGCGTGGGCGAGATCGCCAGGGAAGTTGCCGGGAAGAAGGTCGCGAGGGTGTACGACATCGAGTCGGCACAACTCGCCGCGTACGCGCCGGACGCATTCGTCGCGGCACTCAAACCCTTTATCGCAAGTCAGAAGCCGACGCTGGTGGCCATGCCGCACACCTACCAGGTGCGCGACTTTGCGCCCAAGCTGGCCACGGCACTGGGGCGTGCGCTGGTCAGCGACTGCACCGGCTATAAGAAAGAAGGAGACAAGCTGCTGTTCGTTCGGCAGATGTTTCAGGGCAAGTTCTCAGCCGACGTGGCCTTTGCCGGCGAGCCTCCATACTTTGCCACGTTCCAGACCGGCGCATTCCGCGGCGACCAGGTCGAGGCGGGCGCGTCGCCGGCTGCGGTCGAGACCGTGCAGGCCGATGTGCCGGCGGCCGCTCTTCGGAATAAGCCGGGCGAAGTGTTCAAAGAGGCCAAGCAGGCGGTAGATCTAACGCAGGCCGAAATTATCGTTGCCATCGGCCGAGGAATTAAAGAAGAGAAGAACATTGCGATCGCCAAACAACTTGCCGAAGCGCTCGGCGGTGAGATCGCGGCCTCGCGTCCTATCTGTGATGCGGGGTGGCTGCCCATGGATCGTCAGATCGGCTCTTCGGGCCAGACCGTGGCCCCCAAGCTATATGTGGCGCTGGGCATCAGCGGTGCCATCCAGCACATCGTGGGGATGAAGGGCTCGCGGACTATCGTCGCCGTCAACAAGGACTCTGAAGCCCCCATCTTCGAAGTGGCTGATGTGGGCATAGTCGGAAATCTGTTTGAAGTAGTGCCGCCGCTCATCGAAGAAATCAAGAAAGCTAAAGCCGGGGCCTGAGCCTCCTTCGTCGCGGCGCTTATGATCATTTTTCGCAAGCCTCTGACCGGCATCGAACGCCCGCAGATGGAAGCCGACGTCGTGATCGTCGGTGGTGGTCCAGCGGGCCTGGCCTGTGCTCTGCGCTTGTCACAACTCATAGACGAGCACAACGCCAAGAACCCCGATAGGCAGCTCACCAAAGAGAACATCTACGTTCTGGAGAAGGCGCGCGAGATCGGACAGCACTGCCTCTCGGGCGCCCTGCTTGATCCGCGCTCCATGCGCGAGCTGCTTCCCGGATTCGAAAAGGAAGCGCCCATCGAAGCCGAGGTCACGAAAGAAGCGGTTTATTTCATGACCCGGACCGGCAAGTTCAAGCTGCCTATCACGCCCCCGCCACTGCGCGATCACGGCAACTACGTGATCTCGCTCAACCGTTTTGCGAAGTGGATGGGAGAGAAGGTCGAAGCCGCCGGGATCACCGTGTTTAGCGGGTTTGCCGGCTCGGAGTTGCTGATCGAGGGCGAACGCGTCATTGGCGTCCGCACCGACGACAAGGGCGTCGACAAAGCCAATCAGCCCAAGGGTAACTTCGAACCCGGCTATGACCTGAAGGCCAAGGTCGTGATCCTGGCCGAGGGTACGCGCGGCTCGCTGACCAAGCAACTGGTCGCGCGCTTCCATCTCGACCACGACCGCAATCCCATGACCTACGGCGTGGGCGCGAAGGAACTGTGGGAGCTTCCGCCCGGCCGGATCGCGCCCGGCGAAGTGATCTACACCATGGGATGGCCGCTGACCACGCGCGAGTACGGCGGAGCGTGGATCTATGGCGGCAAAGACAATGTCATTTCATTGGGATTCGTTACCGGCCTCGATTATCCCGATCCGCGCCTCGATCCGCAGCGCGTCCTGCAGGAGTTCAAGCTGCACCCGATGGTGCGGTCGCTGCTCGAGGGCGGAAAGATGATCCGCTATGGCGCGAAGTCACTGCCTTATGGGGGCTGGTGGGCGATTCCGCCGGTGGCCGGCGATGGCTGGATGATCCTTGGCGACTCCGCCGGTTTTCTCAATTCGCAGCGGCTCAAGGGCATCCACCTGGCGATCAAGAGTGGCATGCTCGCTGCTGAGACGGCGTTCGATGCTCTGTCGCAAAACGATTTCTCCACGGCTCGCCTGGCCACATATCAACAACGCGTCGAAAACAGTTGGATTAAAGATGAGCTGTGGCGAGTGCGCAACTTCCACCAGGGCTTCGAGCACGGCTTTTGGGCGGGAATGTTTCACGCCGGTCTGCAGCAGCTCAGCGGCGGACGCGGCCTGCACGCGCGCTATCCGGCGACAGCCGGGCCTCACCGCCTGAAGAAGCTCGCCGAACTGCCGGCAGATGGCGGCGCCGAGGCGCACCTGATCAACGACTACAAAGGCGACGGTAAGCTGACGTTCGACAAGCTCACCGACCTCTACCATTCCGGCACCAAGCACGAGGAGGACCAGCCGGCGCACCTGGTCATTCATGACACGAACATTTGCAACACGCGGTGCGTCACAGAATTCGGCAACCCCTGCCAGCACTTCTGCCCGGCCAGCGTCTACGAGATGGTGGAGGCGTCGGACTCGCCCAGCGGGAAGCAAATCCATCTGAACCCCTCGAACTGCGTACACTGCAAGACCTGCGACATCATGGACCCGTACGAGATCATCACCTGGGTCCCGCCCGAGGGCGGCGGCGGACCGAACTATGATGGGATGTGACGGCGCTGGTGGTAGCGCCGCCGTCTCTCACCCCAGAACGCCAAAATCGGGCGTTCTGGGGTCCCCGGTCTCGGCGGCTGTCGTGCGGGCGTCTCGCCCGCACCGAGGGCAAGATGCCCTCAGGACAGCCGACAAGATGCCGGCGCTATTTTGCCATGATTTCGTGAAGGGATCTCGGCTTCTGCAGTTGACGCACGTTCCCGTGCGAGGGATGATTCAACATACACGATGCGAAGTTTTGCTTTGATCTGTTTGCTGTTGGCCATGCTGTCCGTGTCCGCGGCGGCGCTTGATCGCGGCTGCTCCCAGGGTGTCGGCGAGTGGACCGAAAATCTCTGGGACGGCTACAAGATCGAGATCGCGGCTGCGCCCAGCGGCGCCCCGGCACAGTGCCGCGCAGCACTGGAGTCCGCCGACGGCAAGGTGCTCTTCGAGGTCACCGGGGCGGAAGCGCTGGTGAACTCCATCAGCGGGCATGACCTCAACGGTGACGGCAAGCCGGACGTGGTAATCGAGACCCATCGCACCGCCGGCCAGTGCTGCTACACGTACTCGATCCTGACTCCTGGCGCCGACCCGCCCCTGGTGCGCCAGATCACCACTACACCAAAGCTGGTTTTCGAAGACCGCGACAACAACGGCAAGATCGAAATCTCCACCTACGATTTCGCCTTCGTCGGTATTGAAGGTCTCAGCGAGTCCGATTCACCACGCCCGCTGGTGGTGTTCCGCCTGCGCGGCAACACCCTCTACAACGTGAGCGCTTCCTATTGGCCCGAATATCAGCGCGAAATTGAGGCGGCGAAGAATGGCCTCTCCCGTAATGGGCAGGAGCTGCTCCTGGGGCGCAATAATTCGTCCGGCGCCAGCGTGGGCGGAGGCGGCGGCAAACCCAGAGAGCTGAGCCCCGCTGATGAAAAGGACTTGGCGGACGCAAAAAGTGTGGTGCTGACCATGGCGTTGAACTATCTCTACGGAGGCCGTGGCGAGGAGGCGTGGAAGACGATCCGGGAGATGTGGACCGACCGCGACAAGGAGCGCATCCGCCAGGCCATTCTGGTGAGCCGTTCGCGCGGCGTACTGAGCGAGGTCAATCGGTCGTCGTCGTCGGCTAAGAATACAAGCCAGTGAGCAGCGGCGTGCTGCTTCCTGCCTCCTTCTTTCGATCCGCTCAAAAGCGTATAATTCCGCCTTGTTTCCGACCGCCGGGACCTGCCGGAATACCCATGGTCCTGGAGGCGGTGCTCCTCAGGCGCTGAGGAGCCAAGGGTAAGGGTGGAAACGCCTTTGCCTCCCGTGCTTGGAAAGGAAACGCCTGCCTGCGGCGAGTCTTCGCCGGAAGTTGCTTTTCCTTCCCTGCATCGGAAACACGGCAAGTGGCTCTGGAGCGCATGGAACGCCTGATCGACAAATTCGGCCGTCCTATCACCGACCTGCGGATCGCTGTCACCGACCGCTGCAATTACAAGTGCGTGTATTGCCGAACGGGCAACGAGGGGGCGCAATATGCGGAGCTGCCCTTCTCCGACTACACGCGCATCGCGCAGGTATTCGTCGGCTTGGGGATCGAAAAGGTCCGCATCACCGGAGGCGAGCCGCTGCTGCGCAAGGGAGTGGTGGGATTCGTGGAGGAACTGGCCCAGTTGCGCACGCTGGACGGCCGTCCGCTGGACCTGGCGATCACCACCAACGGCCACCTGCTGGCGGAGTTGGTGCGGCCGCTGAAGGACGCGGGCCTGCGCCGGGTGACGGTATCGATGGATGCGGTCGAGCCAGGGCGTTTTGCGCGCATCACGCGCGTACCCGACGGATTCCATGCCGTGCTGTCAGGCATCCGTACCGCGCGCAGGATCGGTCTCGATCCGGTGAAGGTGAACTGCGTGCTGCTGCGTGGCTTCAACGACGATCAGATCGTCGAGTTCGGCAAGTTCGCTCGCGACGAAGGCGTGGTGGTGCGCTTCATCGAGTTCATGCCTCTCGAGGAAGACCGGGTATGGTCACCGGAGATCGTAGTTACGCTGGAGGAAGTCCTGGAGCGCATCTCGGCATTTCGTCCGCTAGTCGAAATCCCGCACACGCGCAGTGAGACGGCGCGTCGCTATCGCTTCGACGACGGCGTGGGCGAGATCGGCATCATCGCGCCCGTGTCCCAGCCCTTCTGCGGGCATTGCAGCCGAGTGCGTGTGACTTCCGATGGCAAGATCCGCACCTGCCTGTTCTCGCTCTTCGACCACGACCTGCACGGGGTGATGCGTAAGGGCGGTTCGGATGAAGGCATGGCCGAATATATCCGCGGAGTGGTCGAGCAGAAGGAGGCCAGGCATCACATCGGTGAGCCAAGCTTCGAAAAGCCCTCGCGCAGCATGGTGCACATCGGGGGATAGAGAACAACTTCATCCGCCGCGGATTGACGCGGACAAACGCGGATCAAGCGCGTCGCCACGTGAGCCGCGTCCCAGGATCGGACTTGCCTGGAATGCAGATGGGATGCGACAATAATGCGATGGCAACAGGCGGCGGGGTCGAATCTGGCCCGCGCCGGCCGAACCAGACTGTGGCTTCAACAACCCCGTAGATCGGGCCGTGTGTAACGGCAGTGGATCTACTGGAGCCGCAGGATGCTTTCAACATCCCCGTTCCGGGTCCGCCGTGACGGACGCCGGGACTGAAGGCGGTAAGAAAATGTCACTGGCAACAGTTTGCCGTTTGGACAACTATCTAGTCCTGCCCGACGCGTCGATGGACGACCGCATCACCGCTGCCAAGCAGGCGCTGGGGCGCGAATGCGTCATCCTCGGGCACCACTATCAGCGCGATGAGGTCATCAAGTTTGCCGACTTCCGCGGCGATTCCTACAAGCTCTCGCAGCAGGCGGCTCAGGCCGCGGGGCGTTACATCGTCTTCTGCGGCGTGCACTTCATGGCCGAGAGCGCGGACATCCTGGGGCGCGCTTCGCAGCAGGTCATCCTGCCCGACCTGAACGCGGGCTGCTCGATGGCCGACATGGCGGAGATCGGCCAGGTGGAAGACTGCTGGGAGCAACTGGTCCAGCTCGGATTGACATCCGATTCCGGCGACCAGATCACGCCCATCACCTACATCAATTCGACGGCGGCGATCAAGGCCTTCTGCGGCGAGCGCGGCGGGGTGGTGTGCACTTCGTCGAATGCCGCGGGCGCATTCCGCTGGGCGTTTGCCAAGACGCCCAAGGCCTTCTTCCTGCCCGACCAGCACCTCGGTCGCAACACCGGCTACGCCATGGGCATTCCGCTGGCCGACATGGTCACCTGGGACCCGTACCTGCCGATGGGCGGCCTCACCCGGGAGCGGCTGCGCAATGCGCGCGTGATCCTCTGGAAGGGACACTGTTCGGTTCACCAGCGCTTTTTGCCTGAACACGTGGACAACGTGCGAGCGCGCTATCCCGGCATCCGTGTGATCGTGCACCCGGAGTGCCGCTGGGAGGTTTGCCAGAAGGCGGACGCGCTAGGCTCGACCGAGAAGCTCATCAGGCTGGTGACGGAAGCGCCGGCGGGCGCGAAGTTCGCTATCGGCACCGAGATCCATCTGGTGAACCGCCTGGCCAAGCAGCATCCCGACAAGATCGTGGTCACGCTGGACGACTCCGGATGTCTATGCACCACTATGTTCCGCATCTCACCGCAGCACCTGTGCTGGGCGCTGGAGAACTTGGTGGAGGGCAACGTGGTGAACCGTATCGCAGTGCGAGAAGAAGTAAAATACTGGGCCAGAGTGGCGCTGGACCGCATGCTGGAGATCCGGTGAGGTCGTCGGCCTACTTGAAGGGGCGCGGCTTCAGCCGCCCCGTTGGGGCTGGACGATTGCCGGGCTTTAGCCCCTCAGGCCTCAGCGGCTAAAGCCGGCGCTTGGTGAGTTTGCTTGGCGCGGCTGAAGTCGCGCCCCTTCAAGGCAGAAAGCTTCATGGCAGACCGCACATTTACTCTCGACGAAGCGCAGGCGCTGGTGCCAGTACTGGGGTCGCTGCTGAAGACGGCGATCGACGGCAAGAATGCCGCCGAGCGCATCGAGCAGGACTTCAAGGCGGTTTCCAACCGTGTGTTCCTTAATGGCGGCACGCTGCTCGACGTGGTTCAGCTTGCCGCGCGCAAACGCGAGAGAGAGCGCTTGGTGCAGAAGGTCAAGGATGCGCTGGCGGAAATCGAGGCCAGCGGCGCGCTGGTGAAAGATCTGGAGATGGGCCTGCTCGACTTTCCCTGCCAGGTCGACGACCGCACCATCCTGCTGTGCTGGAAGCTGGGCGAGAAGACCATCACCCACTGGCACGGCACCGACGAAGGCTACCGCTACCGTAAACCCATTGACGAGAAGATCGCCAAGGCCGCGAAACGGCCCGAAAATTGAGCCATTGGGTCATTAGGGCCGACACCAGGCTGTCTCAAGCTTCCGAATGGCCCAATGACTCAATGAGTCAATGACTCAATTTCCTTTTCTTCTTTCTTCCAATGAGGCGTAAAGTCCGAATTCGCCAGCCACTCGGCGGGGGCGATCATGGACTCGATGGCTTCGTCGAGGTGAGGGAAGTCGATGTGCGCCAGAGTGTCGCCGGGCTGATGGTAATCGCGATGCAGCCCGAAACTTGAGACCGTGTGCGCCACCACGCCCTTGCGCGCCAGCGAGTAATTGTCGGAGCGCTCGAAGAAGTGCTCGCTGGGGTGCGGATCGGCCACCAGGGGCGCTCCGTGCGCCGCCAACTCGTTTCCCAGGTCGGAGCGGTTGTATCCGGAGAGCCAGAGCTTGTGTTTAGGAATACTGTCATCGGGGCGGCCCAGCATCTCGAATTCCAGCGCTGCCACGAAGTGCGAGAGCGGCAGGGGCGGAAAATTGCCGAAATAAGTAGAGCCCAGCCCACCGCGCTCCTCGCTGCCAAAGAAGGCGAACAGCACGGTGCGACGCGGACAACCGGGGCCCCCAGCAGGCGCAGTTTTCGCCTGCTGGGGTGAAGGACACGGCCCGGCGGCCATCGCCCGCGCCAGTTCCAGTACGGCCGAGACCCCGGAAGCGTCGTCGTCGGCGCCGTGATAGATGACCTTGCCGTGGCTGGTGATTTTGGTTCCCAGATGGTCGATGTGAGCGGAGAAGAGCACTGCCTCGTCGCGGAGACCAGGATCGCTGCCCGTGATCATTCCCACCGAGTTCCAGGTTTCACCTTGCTGCACCGGGTTGAGCTTGGCCTCCAAGCGGATGGTGGTGCCGTCGGCCAGGGCGGAAAGCGTCTTGAAAGCGGTCTCGCGGACCACCGCCACGCTCATTTCCTCGATGCCGGTGGTGCTGGACAAGCTCTTGATACGCGTTGGAAGCTTGGGCAGATGACGTCGGGCGCTCGACCAGACTTCTTCAAACGCGGGGCTGTCCCGAAGCAGGACCAGCGCGGCGCCACGCTGCGAGATATCGTAGGCATGCTGCCAGGCGATAGCATCACCCGTCGAAGTGAGCAGGACGACCGCGCCGGCTTTCACCTCGACTTGGGCATCGCTGGGATCGAGCTTCTGTAGCGGGCCGGAGATGGCCGCGTCGGCCAGCCAGCGGACGGCTACCTCGTGGCCGCTGGTCCAGTGTACGGTTCGTCCGTCGGCTTCGAAACTGAGCACCGGCGGCGAGGCCAGCGAGCGATACTCCAAAGCAACATGCTGCACGTACCCATCATCATTTCCGAAGGCGGGGGGTACGCCGTAGCGCCGCAGTTCGGAGGCAACATATTCGGCGGCCATGTGCTCCTGAGGAGTGCCACTGCCGCGGCCGCCGAGGGCGTCGCCGGCCAGATAATCCATGTGGGCCCGAATGGAGCGGGCGAGGTCCGGCAAGGGAGCGCGCGCTGCCGGACTCTCGCTGCGCGCCGGCAGGACCAGAATCAGCATCCAACCGGCAGCGCATAAAATTTTTTGCCGGGACGAGGGTTCCATGCTGGATAAGATCGGTGGTCTCTGCCGGCAGTATACTTCTAATTGACGGGCGATCATGGGGAGCGAATGAGGACGCGACTGGCTTGTTGGGGCACACTTCTGCTTGTAGGGCTCGTGGTTGCAGGTTGCAAGGGCTTCTTCACCAGCGGACCGACTACGCCGGGCACGACCGGCTTGGTTTATGTGCTGAACAGCGCCCAGGGTGCCGGCAACGTTGGAAGCGTTTCGGGATACCTCGCGAGTTCTTCGACCGGCGTCCTTAGTCAATTGGTGAACTCGCCATTTGGCACGGGCAAGCTTAACACGCCCACTTCGATGTCCGCGGATGCATCCGGCAAGTTCGTCTATGTCTCCAGCGCCGCCGGGGCTGGGGGCGGACCGGGAGTGGCCGGTTTCGTTATCAGCTCGAATACGAGTACGCTGGGGCAGCTTGCCAGCGTGGGGGCGGTGCAACCTGCCCAGGCGACTCCGACGGCGATCGCGGTGGATCCTTCGGCGCGCGCCGTCTATGCGGTGGAGACCACGTCAACCGGCGCAGCGCAGGTCGAAGCGTTTACCATCAATACTTCGACGGGTGTACTGACCGCCCAGGCGAACTCTCCCTACTCTCTTGGGGTGAACGGGACCCCAACCAGTGCCACCGTGGCCCTCTCAGGGGGCTTCCTGTTCGTGGGCATGGGGACCCCAGCCATGCCCGATGGGAGCATTTTCAGCGTGCCCATCAACAGCGATGGCACACTGAAGATAGCGGCTATCGTCAAAGCGCCGCCTCTTGCCGGCGTATCTGCCGTAGCAGCCTTGGCAGCGGACCCGACGGTTAGCTTCCTCTACGCAGTGGACGGGATCCAGTTCGTGTCGTTCTACACAATCAATAGCAGCACAGGCGCGTTGACGGCGGTGGCCAAGTACACGGCGGGGTCGGCGCCGGTAAGCGTGGGGACGGCCGTGGTCAACCCGACTACGACTTTCGTGTTCACGGCGAATCAGGGCTCCAACAACGTGTCGGGTTTCATCGTCGGCAGCGGCGGCGGGCTGACGGCGCTGGTCAATTCCCCGTTCTCCGTGCCAGCCACGGCTCAGACTCCGGTAGCTCTGGCCGTGGACCCTTCTCAAGCTTTCTTGTACGTCGTCTGCAAGGTATCCAACAGCGTGTTGTCGTTCGTGATCGTTCCCAACAACATTCCTGTCCTGGTCGCACCCGGCAGCTCCAACCCGTCCACGGGGCAGGCGCCGACTGCGGTAGTGGCGGTGCAGTGCCCGCTCGGCCGTGGTCATTGCGGATAGGTATGGTCCGACGTGCGCGTCTCTCCCGCTAAGGCAGCAAGCGGCGCGCGCTCGATCGCCTCGATCTGGCCGCACACCCGGCGAATCCGCTTCGTTAACCGGTCTTTGCCGCGCATGGTGTGGGACATGTTTGCCTCAATGTAGCGTAGCGGGGTATATTACTGAAACTTGTTGCGGAGTATGCGTTCGCTGGGGAAATTCGCGGCGTTGCTGTGCCTGCTGCTGACGGTGTGGATTGCAGTAGCCGTGGTGGCGCACCACCACGCGGATAGCGCCGAGTCGCACACGTGTCCCCTTTGCGTTGTGGCGCGAGCCGTGGCAGCGGTCACGGTTCCCAGTTCGGCCCAGCCTGTCCTTGTCCGGCTCTACGCGGTCCGCCTGGAATCAAGTCCCGTCCAGCACCGCCTGCCAGTATTCGCTCTCAGCAGCCGCGCGCCTCCTGCCCTTCAGGGTCCAACCGTCGTCTCGGTTTTTTGATCCTAACCCTGATCACTGGCTTTCGCAGGAGGGAGTTCGAAATGCACGCTTACAGGCGGCGATCGTCCTTTATTGGCATAGTGTTGGCGGTTCTCATGGCGCCGAGCGCGGTCCAGGCCCAGTCCGCGGGAGGTTCGGGTTCCATCAATGGCACAGTTGTAGATCCGTCGGCGGCAGTGGTTAAGAATGCGACCGTGGAAATACGCAACCCGGTCAGCGGCTATGAGCGATCGACCGCCACAGACGCATTCGGCCGTTTCAGCTTTACCAACGTGCCCTTCAATCCCTATCACCTGACCGTCACGGCGACAGGCTTCAGTCCCTATGCCCAGGACGTTGAGGTTCGGTCCACTGTGCCCCTCACGATCTCAGTCACACTGTCGGTTGCCGCTTTTACCACGTCGATTACGGTCGAGGCCAGCGCCGAGGATCTACTGGAGAATAATCCGACCTTTCACACCGACGTGGATCGCGGCTTGTTCGACAAGCTTCCTCTCGAGAGTCCATCGTCGTCGGTCAGTTCGCTGGTCACCCTGGCGACACCGGGGATCGCTGCCGATTCCAACGGCCTTTTCCACGGACTGGGTGACCACGCCGAAAACTCCTTCTCCGTGGACGGCCAGCCCATCACCGACCAGCAGAGCAAGGTCTTTTCCAATCAAATCCCGCTCGATTCAGTTCAGTCGATGGAAGTCATCGCCGGCGCCCCACCCGCCGAGTATGGCGACAAGACCAGCGTGGTCATCAACGTCACTACCCGCTCCGGCCTAGGCATGAGCACGCCCAAAGCGAGCATTACGACCTCCTACGGCTCTTTTGGCACCTCCAATGTGGATTTCAATCTCGGCTACGGAGGCAAGAAGTGGGGAAACTTCTTCGCCGCGAGCGGCCTCAACAGCGGCCGCTTCCTCGATCCACCAGAGTTAACGGTGATGCACGACAAGGGCAACGAGGAAAACCTGTTCGACCGGGTGGATTATGTGTTCTCCAGCGGCGATTCCGCTCACCTGAATCTGGGATTCACGCGCTCGTGGTTCCAAACTCCGAATTCGTTCGACAACCTCAACATTGGGGTGACGGCGCCTCCGGACAACGCGCTGGGGCTCGCCGGTCCGGTTGGCCCCACCGACCAGCGCTCGCAGATTAAGACTTTCAACATCGCACCATCCTGGACGCGATTGCTCAGTTCATCTGCCGTGTGGACCCTCGGAGCGTTCATTCGGCGCGATGAGTACAGCTACTACCCGAGCGGCAATCCTTTCGCCGACCTCAGTCCCATCCAGTTCGAAACCGTCAGCCAATACCGGACGCTTACCAACGCGGGCCTGCGCTCGGACATCTCTTATGTGAAGGGTATACACACCCTGAAAGCGGGAGCCACTTACGAACAGACGTTTCTCACCGAGCACGACCGCCTCGGCATCGTCGATCCGACGCTCCTTCCAGTTACATTTGGCTGTCCAAACGGCCAGCCCGCTCCCGATCCGTGCGCCGTCCTGCCGCCCTTCGACTTGACTCAGCCCGGAGGACACCTTTTCTTCTTCCCCGGGCACACGGACGTGAAGGAACTCGCCCTCTATCTTCAGGACGCGATCAGCAAAGGAAATTGGTCCCTGAATCTCGGCTTGCGCGGCGATTTTTACAACGGCCTGACCACACACCAAGAAGCCGAGCCGCGCCTTGGTGTCGCGTACAACGTCAAGCGGACGAACACGGTGCTTCGCGTTTCCTATGCCCGTGTGCTGGAGACCCCTTTTAACGAGAACCTGGTTCTCTCCAGCATCGGATGCAACAGCGACGTATTGAGCCCGCTTCTTTCGTGCTCGGCGCAGAATCCGACGCCGCTGGCTCCCGGCTGGCGAAACGAATTCCACGCCGGCTTGGAACAGGCGTTTGGGAAATATCTGGTTTTTTCCGGCGAGTACATCTGGAAGTACACCCACCACGGCTTTGACTTCAGCGTGCTGGGCAACACGCCGATCACCTTCCCCGTGGAATGGGACAGGTCGAAGATTCCGGGCGTGGCCGGTCGCGTGAGCGTGCCGAACTTTCACGGCTTCACGGCGCTGGTGGTGTTTTCGAGCGTCGCGGCGAGGTTCTTCACCCCGCAAGTCGGCGGCGCCGGCGCCGTGCCTTCGGCTCCTTCAGGGGTTTTTCGCATCGACCACGACGAGAAATTCAACCAGACCACGCACCTGCAGTACCAGCCCTGGAAGCGGGGGCCGTGGGTCGGATTCAATTGGAGATATGACAGCGTACTTGTAGCCTGTGCGGTACCCTGTGCGGGAGGCAATTGCGCGAACGGACCGGCGGGAAGCGACACCGTGGTGGACGCCTCCATCCTCAGTCCGGACCAGCAATTCCAGGCCGGTCTGTTTTGCGGCCCAGTTCACGCCACGCCCACGACGCCGATAAGCTCGATCCTGGGTCCGAACCTGTGTCCGGCGTCGCAATACGGATCAACTCTCCTGCAAATCCCTGCGCCGGGGACGGAGAATGACGACCACAATCCGCCCCGCGTGGCAGCCCGTCATCTCTTCGACCTCGCCATCGGGCACGACAACATTTTCAATGGCGACAAGTACAAATGGAGCGCGCGCGTTACCGTCATCAATCTGACGGACAAGAAAGGCCTCTACAACTTCCTGTCCACCTTCAGCGGCACGCATTACGTTACGCCGCGCGCTGTCACCGGGCAGATCGGACTCAACTTCTAGCGATTTTTCCAGCGGGATGTTCGGCTTCGTCGCGTTCGCGCTCCAGTTGCCGGACCGTCTCCTCCAGCGCCTGGACCTGGCTGGCCAGCGCCGCCAGCGCGTCCGACAGCGGATCGCGGATTTCTTTGGGGTCAGTGATGACCACGCGCTTGCCGTCGCGGAAGATGATGTGCCCGGGCACGCCCACGATGGTGGAGTTGTCCGGAACGTCGCTTAGCACGACCGATCCCGCGCCCACGCGGCAGTTCTCGCCAACGGTGACGTTGCCGAGGATTTTGGCCCCGCCTCCAACGACGACGTTGTTGCCGAGCGTGGGGTGGCGTTTGCCTTTCTCCTTGCCAGTACCGCCCAGGGTCACGCCCTGATACAGGGTGACGTCATCGCCAATGATGGTGGTCTCGCCGATGACCACGCCCATGCCGTGATCGATGAAGAAGCGGCGGCCGATCTCCGCCCCGGGATGGATTTCGATGCCGGTCAGCAGACGCGAAACCTGCGAGCAGAAGCGCGCCAGCAGCCGCAGATGGTGGGTCCACAGCCAATGATTCACCCGATGCGCCCACAAGGCGTGCAGGCCGGGATAGCAGAGCAGGACTTCGAGCCAGGACTTGGCCGCCGGGTCGCGGTCGAAGACCGAAGCAACGTATTCGCGAGCTGATTTGATCAGACCTGCCATAGTTCAACTAGCACAGCTTACATGTGCTGCAGCCCTCCCTCAACCATAGATCCGCCGGCCATCCTCACAGTCGGAAAAGCCGGTTGGCGCCCAGCACCAGAACCAGGGTCAGGGCCGCGATTGCCAGTTCACCCAGCGCTCCCACGATGAAGGGCCGGACTCCCTGTTTCGTCATCTCACGGAAATTGGTCCGCAGGCCGACGCCTGCGAAGGTCAGCAGGAACGCCCAGCGCGAGAGATTCGCCAGGCTGGTGAGCTGCTCTTTGCTGAACACGCGCGCGGTCGCCAGCAGGGAGATCAGCAGGAAGCCCAGCACGAACTTGGGAAACTTCTGCCACAGGAATGAAGCCTTGTTGGAGATGGTGCGCGCCTGCCCGGCGCTAGCCCAGTAGATCGCATATCCAAGCACGACGAACCCGATCATGGCGTTGCGGGTGGTTTTCGCCAGGACGGCGATCTTGCCCGCGGCATCGGAGAACAGCGCGCCGGCGGCGGTGGCTTCGGCGGTGTTGTCCACGGCCAGGCCTGACCACATCCCGTAGGCGTGATCGCTCATACCGAGCCAGTGCCCGATGAGCGGAAAAGTGAACAGCGCCAGCGCGCCCAGGGCAAGGATGGCCGCGATGGCGAAGGACGAGTCTTCATCGTCGGCATCAATGGCGCCCTTGGCCGCGATAATGGCCGACACGCCGCAGATGGACGACCCTACAGCCAGCAACGAGGCCAGCTTCGGCTTGAGTTTGAAAAGCCGGCCCAGCCAGGTCATGAGCGCGATCGAGACGGCTAGCTCTACCACCACCAGCGCCAGGCTGATTGAGCCGAGCTTCATCACGTCGCCCAGCACGAAGCGCGAGCCCAGCAGCACAATCCCGGCCTTGAGCCAGAATTCGTAGGTTGCGATCCCCGGCAGGAACACCTCAGGGATTTTCACCGTGTTCGCAATCGCCAGCCCGATCACGATCGCCCAGAGCACATACTCGATATTCGGAATCACCGTATGATGGGCCTTGGCGTAGCGGGAGAGGTTCTGTTCGAGCAATTTTCCCGCGTATCCGATCGCGGCCAACAGTGCGATCCCGGGAAGCAGTCTGATCAGGTGAATCTGCGGACTGATGGGCCGAAGCCGAGGAAGGGCAATGGAGTCAGCCATTTCGTCTCCTGGATTATCGAAATTGTGTTTCCTCACCTACCATGGGATGTGCTTCAGCACGCCGGCCCGCACCAGCAGCGCCGCGGCCAGCGCGGTTGCGACTGCCCACGTGTCGAGCGAGAGTCTGAAACGTGGCCAGCTCGTGCCGTTCTTCTTTGCATTCATGCAGCATCTCCTTTTGTCATCAATTGATTTGCCGTTCGTCCTGTAGTTTGGTTTCCTGGAGCTGTTTCAAGATGTCAGCCGTGATGCTTTCCACCTCGGTGCGCACAACACGGCCCAAGATAAGCAGGGCTGGTGCCGCAACAGCACTCAGCCTTCCCAGGCCGGCCAGGTGGGTCCAGTGCATCTGCTGAGATTGTTGCGCCGCACAAGCGACGATAACACAAGGCGTCTGTGGATCGAGTCCGCTGCTCAACAGAGCGTGCCCAAGTTCTACGTAAGCGGCGCCGGGCATATAGACCACAACTGTGGTGTCAGGAGTGATGGCGCGCATCCAATCCATCGAAATCGCGCCGCCCTTGCGGTGGGCGGTGGTTAACAGCACCTGTGATGCGAATCGCCGGTCGGTAAGTGAGATTCGCGCGGCTGCCGCTGCCGCCAGCGCCGATGTGATCCCGGGAACGATCTCAAAATCCACGCCGGCGTTGCTCAGCGCTTCGATCTCTTCGCCGGCGCGCCCGAAGATCAGCGGGTCTCCGCTCTTGAGGCGCACTATAACGTCGGAAAGCGTGGCGGCGTGGATCAGATAAGCATTGATCTCGTCCTGGGTGAGCAACTTTTGCCCGCAGCGCTTGCCGACGTCAAGCACTCTAGCCCTTGGCGATACCAACTTCAGGACCTCGGGGGTGACCAGTGCATCATGCAGCACCATGTCCGCGGAGGCAAGGATGCGCGCGGCCTTCACCGTGAGCAGCTCGGGATCGCCCGGTCCGGCACCGACGAGGTAGACCTTTCCCATCAGGCGGAACCTCCGGCAAGGCGGCGACCGGCGCGCAGGAAGCGTTCGTACCCTTTGCGGCTGGCCAGCCGATGCAGCAGACGCGTACGCCGCCTTGGGTCAGCCCGCAGAGTGAAGGCCTTCTGCCGCAGCATGCCCAGTTCCTCAAGCCAGTGTTCGTATTCCGGTCCGAACTGTTCTTCCAGCTCCTGGCGCAGCCGGCTGGCCAGCGCCGGGCTCAGGCCTCCAGTGGAGATGGCTATCTGCAGCGCACCGCGGCGGACGATCGCCGGATAGTAAAAGTGGCAGCGCTCGGGTTCATCGACCGCATTGCACAAAATCCCCCGCGCCTCCGCCTGGCGAAACACAGATTCGTTCACCGCATCCACTCCCGTCGCGGCGACTACCAGGAATGCGCCATCCAGATCGGAAGGCTTGAACCGGCGTGCCTGCCAGGTAAGACGGTGCTCACGGCTCCAACCAGCAATCTGCTCCGTCACCTTAGGAGCTACGATCACAACTGTTGCACCGGACGCGAGCAATCCCTCCACTTTGCCTTCGCCGACCCGCCCTCCGCCCACGACGAGGCACTTGCGGCCGGCGAGCTTGACGAACATGGGAAACAGGCTGGTCATGCTCATCCCTCGATGCCATGCGACGGCCGGCCGCTCGGAAGGTCGCGTTCAACCGCCGCCATCGGCAGTCCTGCCAGAAACTCTCGAATCTGCGGATCGCTGAACCGGCCGAAGAACTGGCGGAGGTTCTCGCCGGGCAGGCGCAACTCCAGGTACGAGCGCAGCAGCCGCTCGATGGCATCCGGGACATCGCTCGCCAGGCAGCGATAGCCGGTCGGACGTGCGACCGCCTGATGTTTGCCGACCGCTCCGCCCACGCAAAAGTAGTAGGCATCCTGCAGCCGGCCGTCGGCTTTGATCTTCTTGCCCTCCAGGCCGATGTCCGCGATCCAGTGCTGCCCGCAACTGTTGGGACAGCCGGTGACGTGTAGCTTCAACTGCTGGTCGAACTCCGGCAGGCGTTCGTCCATCTCTTCTACCAGCCAGCGCGCGAAGCCCTTGGTCTCGGTGATCGCCAGCTTGCAGAATTCCGTGCCGGTGCAGGCGATGGCCCCGCGCCAGAAGGGTGAGCCGCTGACCGGCAATCCGATTTCACCGAGCTCTCGCGCCAGTTGTTCCGTGCGGGCGTTGGGGACATTCACGATCAGCAGATTCTGCATGTTGGTAGTTCGAAGTTCCCCGCTGGCGAAGCGCTCGGCAAGGTCCGCCGCGCCCTGCATCTGGCCGGCGGTCAGGCGGCCGCGCAGGACCGCGGCGCCGACATAGCTGTATCCCGGCTGCTTCTGCGCGCGGATGCCCACGTGGTCGCGGAGAATGTCGCTCGGGGCCTCTTCCGGGACAGCGGGATCCAGAGGGACACCGATGCGCTCTTCGAGCGCGCGCAGAAAAGCCTCCGCCGTCCAGCCGTGACGGAGGAACAGGAACTTCAGACGAGCCCGCTCGCGGTGTTCGCGCAACACGGCGGCATCACGAAAAAGTTCGGCGATCCCTTTGATTACGGGGACGACCTGCTCCTGGCGGACGAATGCGTTCAAGCGCACGCCCAGGTGAGGATCGGTGGAGAGCCCGCCTCCGACGCGAAGAGAAAACCCGGTCTCTCGCCTGCCGCCGCTCGTCCGCCGCACCGCCGTCAAGCCTACGTCGTTGATCTCCGGGTAGGAACACCAGGCGCGGCAGCCGGTGGTGCAGATCTTGAATTTGCGCGGCAGGTTGTAGAACTCAGGGTTGCCCACCAGCAGCCGGTTGGCCTCATGGACGAGCGGCGAGGCATCGCAGATCTCGTCGGCATCCACACCGGCCAGCGGGCAGCCAGTGATGTTGCGGGCCACATCGCCGCAGGATTCCATCGTGGTCAGACCCGATCGCATCAGCCGCTCCAGCAATTCCGGCAGGGCGGTGATCTCGACCCAGTGGAGCTGGATGTTCTGGCGCACGGTGATGTCGGCGACGCCGCGCGCGTAGTTCTCGGTTAGCTGGGCAATCGTGCGGAGCTGCCGGGAGGTCAGGATGCCGTTGGGAATACGGATGCGGATCATGAAGTAGGGTGTCGCCTTGCCCTCACCGTTACTTCCGCCGACGGCACCGGCACCGTCTCCCTGCGTGTAAACACCCCACCAGCGGAAGTATGTCCCCAGCCACTCCGGAGGGATGGAAGCGCGTCCTTCGCGCGCGAACCTGCGGATTTCCTCCAGACCCTGCAGCGGGTTCTTCTCCCGCTTGAGGCGTTCCACCCGCTGGGCCTTGGTTTCCTGCGCTGCCTGTGTCATCGCGACCCCTTGCGACCGAAAAAACAAAGGGCCTGCCGCTCATTGCTCTTCCGGCGGCAGGCCTCTTAGAAATCGACTTTGATTGCTAGATTTCTATATCAGCTCTTCTCCCCACCAGAAGACACGCCGCTACAACAACAGCAGCAGCAACACAGCATACCGCTCTTCTGGCCGGTGCTCGACATAAACACCCATTAGACCTCAGAAAGGTGGTTTGGTATTCACAATTTTTTCGATACAAGCGATCAGCGAGTCGGGGAGAGACACTCACGTGAAGCCGATCTCTCAACAATTACATTCAATCGCCGTGGGAGTTGCCAGACGGCGAAAGGCCGGGAGCGCAACAATGGCTTGTTGAATGCCCCGCTGGGCAGAGTTTTATGGGTGCCAGGCGGGTAGTTGTTGTAGACAGCACTTAGCACATTTCATCCCTGCGGGGAGCCACACATTGGGTCAAAAAGTGCTACGGCTATTTCTTGCGCTCGTCGCCGGCGACTTTTCCGTCCTTGAGGAGAATGACGCGGTGGGCATAGGCGGCGATATCGTGCTCGTGGGTGACCAGCACGATGGTGTTGCCTTCGCGGTGCAGGCGGTCGAACAGAGCCATGATTTCGGCGCCGGTCTGTGAGTCCAGGTTGCCGGTGGGCTCGTCGGCCAGGATGATGGCAGGATTGTTGACCAGGGCGCGCGCTACCGCGACACGCTGCCGCTGGCCGCCGGAGAGTTCGTTGGGCTTGTGCATCATGCGGTCGGCGAGGTCGACCGCCTTCAGCGCCGCCTTGGCGCGTTCGATACGTTCCTCCGACGCGGTGCCGTTGTAGATTAGAGGCAGTTCCACGTTGTGCAGCGCGGTGGCGCGGGCCAGCAGGTTGAAGGTCTGGAAGACAAAGCCAATCTCTTTATTGCGGATGCGCGCCAGTTCGTCGTCGTTCAGTTGGCTGACCAACTGGCCGTTGAGCCAGTAGCGTCCCTTGGTGGGACTGTCCAGGCAGCCGATCAGGTTCATCAGCGTGGACTTGCC
>Ga0187778_10000992_pt1 | contig 20218 bp, 20 predicted proteins | sample 1015_Q2_SP5_20_M_FD_132418 | JGI IMG/M metagenome (GOLD analysis project Ga0187778, IMG submission 132418) | Tropical peat soil microbial communities from peatlands in Department of Meta, Colombia - 1015_Q2_SP5_20_MG | ecosystem: Environmental > Terrestrial > Soil > Wetlands > Peat | place...
GATTTCGGTACCGGCTACTCCTCGCTGTCGGCGCTGCAGCAGTTCCCGATCGGCACGCTGAAGATCGACCAGTCCTTCGTGCGTGATGCGACCGAGGATGCCGGCGATGCCACCATCGTGCGCACCATCATTGAGATGGGGCGGAGCCTGGGCATGGAAGTCATCGCCGAGGGGGTGGAGTCGCGCCAGCAGCTGCAGTTCCTGCGCGCCAACTCCTGTCACTACGCGCAGGGACGGCTGTTCGGCGAGCCGTGCAGCGCAGATGAGCTGCTGACGCTGCTCGCGCAGCAGGCCGCGGGCAACGCCCCCTTTGCGCATCTGCTGCGCGACGCCGATGAGGCCGCCTCGCGCTCGGCCTGAGATCCGCTTGCTCCGCATGCGAGCGCGCTGGCGGCGCGTGGCGACTCTCTGCCTGGGCGGTGCCGTGATCGCCATAGCCGTAACGCAGGCCGTGAAGCCGCTGCCGCCCGGCATGCACGTGGCCTCGCCACGCTGCACCGTGGCGGCGGACGCGGTCGAGTTCATCGCCGATGTCACCACCGCGGACGCCTGGGGACGCCCGGCCGTGAGTCACGGGATCTTCGATGCGGTGTTCGCGCTGGTGCACGACGCGCGGCGCTTCATTGTGCTCGACTACGCCGCCTTTGGCGCCGGCACAGCCGCGCTGCCGCCCGAGCGGCGCCTCGCCGGCGAGCTCACCGACGCTCTGCTCGCGCGCCGCCGCGAGCGGCGCGCGCCTGCCATCCTCCTCATCACCGATCCGTCCACGGAGCGCTACGGCACGGCGCGCTCGCCGGAGCTGCAGCTGCTGCGCGCGGCCGGGGTCGCGGTCGTGACGACGGACGTCGACCGCCTGCGCGACTCGAATCCGGCGTACTCAAGCCTGTGGCGGCTCGGCCTGCGGTGGTGGGAAACCCCTGCGGGACCGCTTGGCGCCGCTGCGCGGCGGCTCAACTTCAAGAGCAACGACCGCAAGCTCATCGTCGCCGACGACGGCCGCGGTGGCATCGCCGCGGTCATCGGCTCGGCCAACCCCGAGGACAGCCAGAGCGCCTGGTCGAACGTCGCCGCGCGCGTCGGCGGCGGCGCGCTGCCGGCGCTACTCGAGAGCGAGCTGGCGGTGGCGCGTTTCTCCGGCTGGCGCGGCAGCGCCGCGGACTTCACGCCGCCTCCGGGGGCGAGCGGAGACTGCAGCGCGCCGGCCGCGCCGGGCGAGGCCGGTGCCGGCGTGCAAGTACTCACCGAGGGTGCGACCCGGGCGCAGCTTCTCACCCACCTCGACGCGATGGCCGCGGGCGACGCGATCGACGTGGCGGTATTTCAGCTCGCCGACCGCGGCGTGGTCGACTCGCTGCTCGCGGCGGCGCGGCGCGGCGCCGACGTGCGGCTGATCCTCGACCCGAACGAGGGGGCGAGCACCGGCGGTACCGCCGGCCTTCCCAATCAGCCGGTGGCAAGCGAGCTGGTGTCGCGCAGCGACCGAGCGATCCGCGTGCGCTGGTACCGCACCCACGGCGAGCGCTTTCACGGCGCTCTGGTGGTCACCTACGGCCCGCAGCGTGTCTGGATGACGCTCGGCTCGGCGCAGCTCACCCGCCGCAGCCTCGATGACTACAACCTCGAGGCGAATGTCGCCATCGAGCTCGCACGCGGCGCGCCGCTCGCGCAGCAGGTGCTCGAGTACTTCGACACGTTGTGGGCCAACCACGCGGCGCTCGGCATCGAGTACACCGCGGACTTTGCCGCCTACGCCAGTGCCGCGCAGTCGGATTACTGGCTCTACCGCGCGCTCGAGGGCAGCGGGCTCGCGCCGTTCTGAGCGGCGCGCTGCGTGTCGGTGCGCACCGCCTGCAACGCCTGCTGCGAGAGGCTCTCGAGGGCAATGCCGGTCGCCTGCTCGAAGGCGGCGACGACGTCGCTCATGCGGTTGGCCGTGGCGGGAGCGCTGCCCGAGGCGCTGAACGTCGCCAGCACCTCGCGCCCCTGGCGGCGGCCGATGATGCAGTCGAGCCGCACCTGTACCACCGGGACGGCAGCACCGGCGCCGTAGTCGGCCTCGAAACGTCGCACGCGGATCTGCAGCAGGTAGTCGGACGGGAAGGGGCTCGTGGAGTCTTGTACCGAGCTCCACTCCCCCGAGGCGCGCAACGTCTCCACGGCCAGCGCCTCGAGCACGTCCGGCGCCGTGGCCGGCCAGCGGCTGCCCGTGTAGAAGTTCATGCGGTGGTCGGCCTGCACCAGCATGATGTGGGGTGAATCGAGACCCGGCTCAGCGACCGGGCGTCCGACGCGCAGCGATGCCCGGGTAGGCGAGGCCTGGGCAGCGGTGGCGCTCGCGCTGGAGCTGGCGCTCGCGCCATCGTGGCCGAGCGCGCTCGGGGCGCGCAGGTAGTAGATCTGTTCGGGCTTGGTGTTGCTGTGGAACAAACCTCCGCAGCCAGCGAGCAGCAGCGGCAGCAGCGCTGCGGCGCGCGTGACCGCTGAGCGTGTCCCGCTCACCGCGGGATCTCCACGCCGCGCTCGGGCGGCTGGTAGAGAAGCTGTGCGGGATTCTCCCGCAGGCTGTTGGCGAGCGAGCTGATGTCCTCGGCCGCCGCCCGACCTTCGCGCACGAAGCGCTCGATCTCCGGCAGCCCGTCGCGGGCGAACGAGCGCAGGTCCTGGCGGTTCTCGGCGAGAATCCGCTCGAGCTGTCCGCTGGCGTCGTCGAGGTGATCGGCGATGGTGTGCAGGCGCTGCGTCGCGGCGCGCACGTCGGGTTCCACGGCATCGAGTATGCGGTGGGCGCTGCGCGCGGAGCTGCCGAGCTCCACGCTGACGCCGCGCAGGTCGGCGATGAGCGCGCGCAGGTCCAGCAGCGTCTGCGGCAGCTTGGTGCTGGCGCGGTGGAAGTTGCCGAGCGCCGTCGACACCGCCGCGAGGTTGTCATCGCTCAGCAGGCGGTTGGCCCGCTGCACCACAGCGTTCGCCTGCACCAGCAGCTCCGGCAGGCTCGCGAGGAACACGTCGAAGCGCGACGGCGCCGAACGGATCACCGGGTACTTCAGCCCCTGCACCGCCGGCGCACTGCGCCGGTTGGTTATGTCCTCACCGAGATCGATGTACAGCAGCCCCGTGACGCCCTGCAGCTGCAGCTGGGCGACCGTGTGCGTCGAGATCGGGGTGCGCGCATCGATGTCGACGATCACCTCCACGCGGCTCGAGTCGCGCGGATCGATGCGCATGTCGACCACGCGGCCGACGCCGACACCTAGGTAGCGCACCGCCGCGCCTTTGTCGAGCCCGCTGACGCTGCCGCTGAAGTAGATCTCGTAACGGTTGTAGTCGCGGTGCTCACGCGTGTCCGAATACCAGTAGACGAACAGCACGCCGAGCAACGCGACGATGAGCACGAACGCACCGACTGCGGCGTAATTCGCTTCACGCTCCATGGCTGGTGCTCCCGTACCGGCGCTCCCGCGCGCGCTCGCCGTGGAAGTACGCGTGGATCCACGGGTTGGGGTAGTCGACGATGCGCGCCAGGGTGTCCGATACCATGTGCCGGTCCACGATCACGCCGACACGATTGCAGGTACGGAAGATACTGTCCAGATCGTGAGTGATCATGACGATGGTCAGCTTGAGGTGCTTCTGCAGATACAGCACCAGATCGTCGAACGCCGCGGCGCTCACCGGGTCGAGCCCCGAGGTGGGCTCATCGAGAAACAACAGTGCCGGGTCGAGCGCCAGGGCGCGGGCGATGGCGGCGCGCTTCACCATGCCACCGGAGAGCTGCGCGGGGTACTTGCCCGCGGCATCCGCAGGCAGACCGACCAGGCGGATCTTGAGCAGCGCCAGCTCATCGAGCGCCGCGGACCGCAGATCGAGATGTTCGATCATCGGCAGCTGCACGTTCTGCAGCACCGTGAGTCCGGTGAACAGCGCTCCCTCCTGAAAGGCAACGCCGTAGCGCTCCTTGGTGGCGCGCAGCTGCGCCTCGCTCATGCGGGTGATGTCGCGGCCGTAGATGCACACCGTACCCGCCTGCGGTCGCTGCAAACCGAGGATCGTGCGCAACAGCACCGACTTGCCGGAGCCCGAGCCGCCGACGATGCCGAACACCTCGTCCTTCTCGACCTGCATGTCGAGGCCGTCGTGGACCAGCTGCTCGCCAAAGCGGTTGACCAGGCCGTGCACCTCCAGCACCGGGTCCATGGTCAGATGTCCAGCTTCATGAACAACACCGCGAACAGCGCGTCCGCGAGGATAACGAAGAAGATCGCCTGCACCACGGCGACGGTGACCAGCCGTCCCAGCTCACGCGCCGAGCCGCGCACCTGCATGCCGCGGTAGCAGCCGGCTACGGCGATGAGCAGCGCGAACACCGGCGCCTTGATCAGGCCGACCCAGAAGGTGGTGGGCGAGATCGCCACGGTGACGCGATTGGCGTACTGCGTGAGCGGCATGTCGAGCAGGTAGCGGCACAGCACTGCACCGCCGGTGAGCCCGATGATGTCGGCGACGATGGTGAGCAGCGGCAGGGCGATGGTGAGTCCGATCACCCGCGGGACCACCAGCACCTCGAAAGGATCGACAGCGGTGGCGACCAGCGCATCGACCTCCTCGTTGAGCTTCATCGAGCCGAGCTCGGCCGCAAAGGCGCTTCCCGAGCGACCGGCGACGATCACCGAGGTGAGCAGCACCCCGAGCTCGCGCAGCACGCCGATGGTGACCAGGTCGACGACGTAGATATCCACGCCGAGGCCGCGCAGCTGCTGCGCGCTCATGTAGGCGATGATGACGCTGATGAGGAAGGCAATGAGCGCGGTGATCGGCATCGCCGTGATGCCGGTGTCGTACACGTGCCGGGCAATGGAAATTGGCCGCAGGCGCTTGAGGCTCACGAGGCTCGCAATGAAGGTGGTGCACACACGTCCGAAGAACGCCAGCCCATCGACCAGGTTCGACCCGGCGCCCACCGCGTAGCGGCCGATCGTGGCGAGCGCTCCCGTGGGCGCCACCGGAGCCGCGGCGCTCGCCGCTTCGGGGGCTGCGGCGGCGCTCTCCTTGAGTGTCTGGTCCAGCAGCCGCAGCTGATCGGGCGGCTCGCCCCGGTAGGACACGCTGACGCCCGCCGTACGGGCGCGCTCGACGAACTGCCGCAGCGCCCAGGCGCCCGACAGGTCGAGCGCGGTGAGATGCCGCGCGTCGATCAGCACCTGGCGGGTCGTGGTGAGGTCGAGCGCCGCCAGCTGCGCCGCCAGCTGCCCGAACTGCCAGACGTCCCACTCGCCGGTCAGATCCAGCTCTAGCCCTTCGGCGATGCGGCGAGCCTCGACGGCCATGCGAGCGGCGGCGGGACTCCTCAGCGCTTGGCGTGCAGGTGTGACTCGAGGAACCAGAGGTACTTGTCGGTCTCGCGGGAGAGCCCGGTGAAGAGGTCGGCGGTGTCGGCATCGCCGAGCTTGTCCGCGCTCTCGATCGCCGCGCGCAGCTTCGCGCCGTAGTCGGCCAGCGCCGCCGACAGCGCCTCGACGTGCGCGAGCCCCTCGGAGATGTCCTCGGGGTAGGGCCGCAGCGTGGTGCCGCGCGCCGCCATGGCCAGCGTGCCGTGCGCGCGGCCGCCGAGGGCCGTAATGCGCTCGGCGATCGTGTCGATCTGCTCCTCGACGGTCTCGGCCACCTTGTCGAACAGCTCGTGCAGCGCGATGAAGTTCGGGCCCTTGACGTTCCAGTGGGCGTGTTTGCTCTGCGCACCGAGGTCGATGGCATCGGCGAGGCGTGCGTTCAGCAGCTCGATGACGCGGGTACGGGTGTTGACCGGCAGGTCGTTGCGGGTGTCGTACATGGGAGCCTCCTCATCCACGCTGCATTTAAGCAGCCGCCGGCGGACCACACCAAGCGGCTGTCCGTATGGGGATGATAAGCGCGATCTATCGCGCGAGGTAAGCGCTCGGGTGGGCGACTGCGCCGTGTGGGGAGGTGCGCGGTATGGGTGAGCTGCGCGGTGCTCAGCTGTCGTCGCGGTAACGGCGGATGCGCGCGGCGGCGTACAGCATGACCACGCTCGCCGCCATCCCCAGCCACAGATCGATGTCCGTGAGCGCCGCGCCAATGTTGAATTCATCGAGCAGCGTGCCGATGGGGTGCAGCCCGTGGTGGGTGATGATATTGATATGCCCGTGGGTCGGCCCGTATGCGAGCGCGCCCCAGATGCCGAAGGCACGGTAGTGGAGGAAGCTCGACAGATAGTGCGTGCCGAAGGCGATGCGCTCGAGAAGCGGCGCCACGATCGGCGCGAGGAACGCCCAGAGGAACGGGTTGGGCCGCGCCCAGACCGACAGCAGCATCATGGCGGCGACGACCGGTGCGTACCAGAGCACGGCGACGATAAGCATGATCAGCATCGCGAGCTCGGTGCGGAACCATTCGACGAGGTCCCAGGAGAACACCGACGGGACGCCGCCCGCGGCGACGCGCATCGCGACAATGCCGGCAAACACGAGAAAGCCGACGAGCGCCACCACGAAGGACACGAGCGGCGCGGCGAGCAGCGCCACCAGGGCCTTAGACAGCACGGTGAGGCCGTCGGACACCGGCAGTGACTTCCAGAAGAGAATGCTGCGGTCCCGCCGCTCGGCGTACAGGCAGTCGAGCGCGTACCAGCTCACCACACCGACCAGCACGACACAGGCCGGCACGGAAAGCGTCCACTGCAGGATGGTGAACGCCGCCACCTTCTGCGCCTCGAGGTCCGGCCAGCGGCTGAAGTCAATGTCGCCGAGTTGCACGCGGCCGTGCCTGACGATGGCGCCGAGCACGATCAGCACGGCCTCGACGGCGACGGGCGCGATCCACAGGTAGCGGTGCTCCCAGAACTCGCGGCGGACCAGGGTGGCCAGTGTAATGGCGAGCGGTTTTGCCGCCGGCGGTGCGGCGCTGCGCGCGCTGTCCTCGGTGACGTCGGCGAGGGTGCTGTTCATGTGCTGGCGCTCCGCTGCATCTTGGCGACGAACAGATCCGCGATCGACGGCGTGCGCAGCTCGCCGAGGGGCTTGAGCTCGGCGGCCGTGCGCCCCTCGAACAGCATCGCCACGCGCCCGAACACCTCGCGTTCGTAGAACGGGTGCAGCGCGCGCGCGCGCGCGGCCTCACTCCCGGCGAGCGTCAGCTGCTGGTAACGGGTACCGAGATCCTCGACCGAGGACTCGAGCACCACATGCCCCTGGTTGATGAAGATCACGTCGGTAAAGAGATTCTCCACCTCCTCCACCTGGTGCGTAGTGAGCAGGATGGTGCGTGCCTTGTCGAAATAGTCGTTGAGCAGCGTGTCGTAGAAGCGGCGGCGGTAGAGCAGGTCGAGGCCGAGCGTCGGCTCATCGAGCACCAGCAGCCGCGCGTCGATGGCCATGATCAGTGCCAGGTGCAGCTGCGTCACCATGCCCTTGGAGAGCTCGCGCACGCGGCTCGCCATGCGGATCTCGGTCTTGCCCAGTATGCCCTCGGCCACGCTGCGGTCGAAGCGCGGGTGCACGCCGCTGCAGAACTCGAGTGCCTGGCTGACGCGCAACCAGCGCGGCAGCACGGCGACGTCGGCCATGAAGCACACCTCGCGCATCAGCGCCTCGCGCTGCGTGCGCGGGTCGAGGCCGAGAACCCGCAGCTCGCCGTCGAAGGGCGTCAGTCCCAGTATCGCCTTGAGCGCGGTCGTCTTGCCCGCGCCGTTCGGGCCGATGAGGCCGACGATGCGGCCGCTGCCGACGCTGAAGCTCACCGCCTCCAGCGCACGCGTTGCGCCGTAGCTCTTGCTCAGGCCGCGCGCCTCAATCACTGCTGTCATCTGTGTCACCTCCCGAGGGGGGGGCGTTGGCCGCCAGCCATGGGGTGGCGGGGGCGGCCGCACCGGCGCGCTGCAATTCGTCCTGTGACAGTCCCAGCCGCTGGATGGTGGCGTAGATCTTCGGCCACTCGTCCTCGAGGAAGCGCTGGCGCTCGTCTTTCAGCAGCGCCTTGCGGGCCCCGGTGCTCACGAACATGCCACGGCCGCGGCGCTTCTCGACCAGCTGCTCGTCGACGAGCTGCTGGTAGCCCTTGAGCACCGTGAGCGGATTCAGGCGGAAGTCCGCGGCGACACTGCGGACCGAGGGCAGCGGGTCTCCTTCCTTAAGCACACCTTCGAGGATCATCGCGACCACTCGGTCCCGCAGTTGCCGGTAGATCGGCAGGCTGTCGTCCCACTGCGGATCCATGATCGTCTGCACGGCGCCCTGTATCGGAAGATTAGCGGACTAATCTACCAAAACGGCCGGCTCGGGCTGCCCGAACCAGGCGTGCATCGGGGTAACCGCAACGGTCGATCCGGTGGCCGCGCGCGACCCCGGCGGCAGCGCAGTCGAGTGCACGAAGCTCATGCCGAGGATCAGTGTGATGAGGGCGGCAGCCGCGCCGCAGGTGAGGTCACGATAGGCAGTAGCGACGAACGTCTTCATGGTTGGCTCCTTGTGTTCTTGGGTGTTTCCTCAGGCCTGGCCGTAGCGGGTCATGGCGGCACTCGTGGACGCCTGGGTACCCCGCGCAACGGACGTGGACTCAACGAAGCTCGCGCCAACGATCAGCGTGATGAGCAGGGCCGCCGCGGCGCAGGTGAGGTCGCGATAGGCAATTACGATGAACGAGTTCATGGTGGCTCCTCCCGGGTCGGCTCTCGTCAGGCCTGCTGATGCTGGCTCGCCGGGGCGGCCGCGGACGCTTGCGTGCCGGGGACGACGGACGTCGACTCAACGAAGCTCGCGCCTACGATCAGGGTGATCACGAGGGCTGCTGCGGCGCAGGCGACGTCTCGGTAAAGGGCTGAGAGGTAAGCGTTCATGTTGATCTCCTTGGCAGTCTGTGGTTCTGGGCTCTCTTCATCCGGCGGCCCGCTTCCGTCCGCCTTCCATAGTGTTATACACTAGTACAACACTACTCAAGTGTCAAGCCATACCACCGGATCGATTTCGGAGGTCGGCTCGAGCCCCCGCAGGAGGGCTCTCGGGGGCCCCGAGGGCGGCCCCAAAAGGGCCTCAGGGCCGTCTGGACAGGCTTTTGAGCGCGCCCGCGGCCTTACCGTTTGAGTTCGGGGGCCGCGCCTAGGGAGGCGCGGACTCACACGCTAGAATTCCTGCCTCTCTCTCTCGCGGAGCGAATCGAAGCGTTATGAAAGCCGCCGTCAACGTCGCCATCACGGGCGCTGCGGGTCAGATCGGCTACGCGCTCGCCTTTCGCGTCGCCTCGGGTGCGCTGCTCGGCCCGGACACGCCGGTCAAGCTGCACCTGCTCGAGATCACGCCGGCACTCGCAGCGCTCGAGGGCGTGGTGATGGAGCTCACCGACTGTGCCTTCCCGCAGCTCGGCAAGGTGGTGGCGACCGACGATGCGAAGATCGCCTTCCGCGACTGCCAGGTGGCGCTGCTGGTCGGTGCGCGACCGCGCGGGCCTGGCATGGAGCGCAAGGACCTGCTGCTCGCCAACGCGCAGATCTTCTCCGCACAGGGCAAGGCACTCAACGAGGTCGCCGACCGCAAGGTGAAAGTGCTGGTGGTCGGCAATCCCGCCAATACCAACGCCCTCATCGCGCAGGCCAACGCGCGCGATCTCGAGGCGCGCAATTTCACCGCCATGACGCGCCTCGATCACAACCGCGCGGTCGCGCAGCTCGCCGTGCAGACCACTGCGCACGTGAGCGACATCCGCCGCGTGACCATCTGGGGCAATCACTCGGCGACCCAGTACCCGGACCTCTCGCACGCGCTGGTGAGCGGCAAGCCTGCGAAGTCGCTGGTGGACGAGAAGTGGATCGCGGAGACCTTCATTCCGCGCGTGCAGCAGCGCGGCGCAGCGGTCATCAAGGCGCGCGGCGCTTCATCGGCCGCCTCGGCGGCCTCGGCCGCAATCGATCACGTGCACACCTGGGTGCACGGTACCCGCGCCGACGACTGGGTAAGCATGGCCGTGCCGGCCGACGGCAGCTATGGCATCGGCGCCGGCGTCATCTACTCCTATCCGGTCACTGTCACCAACGGCGAATACCGCATCGTACCGGGACTTGCCGTCGACGAGTTCAGCCGCAAGCGCATGGATGCGACCTACGCCGAGCTGCGCGAGGAGCGCGACGGAGTGAAGAACCTCCTCGGCTGAGTCGCGTGCGGTGCGCGGTAAGCAAGTCACACCCGCACGACGGCGTGCGCGGCGGAGGATTGTTGATGATGGGTGCAGTCGTCTTCCTGATCGTGGTCGTGGCCGCGCTGTACGCGCTCACCCAGGTCGGCGGTGTGATCACGCTGCTGTTCGTCGCGGCGGCACTGTTCCTCGCCTACCGACGGCGGTCGCTGCTCGCCTTCACCGTGACGTCCACCGCGCTGCTGGCTGCGTACACCGTGCTCGGGGCTACCGGCACGCCCGCGCTGCTCTGGAAGCTGTTTCTCTGGCTATCGCTCGCGGGGTTGTGGCTGCTCAACGTACGCGCGCTCCGCAAGGCGCTGATCACCCGCCCCTTCATGAAGGAGTATCTACGGCTGCTGCCGCCGATGTCGCAGACCGAGAAGGAGGCACTCGAGGCGGGCACCGTGTGGTGGGACGGGGAGCTGTTCACCGGCGCGCCGCGCTGGGAGAAGCTGCTCGCCGCCCGTCCCCCGCAGCTCTCAGCCGCCGAAGCCGCGTTCCTCGACGGGCCGTGCGAGGAGCTGTGCCGCATGCTCAACGACTGGAACATTACGCACGAGCGCGCCGACCTGCCGCCGCACGTGTGGGAGTTCCTCAAGACGCGCGGCTTCTTCGCCATGATCATTCCGAAGAAGTACGGCGGCCTGGAATTCTCCGCCTACGCGCACTCGTGCGTGCTCGTTAAGATCTCCAGCCGCAGCGCCACGGCCTCCTCCACGGTCGCCGTGCCCAACTCGCTCGGGCCGGCGGAGCTGCTGCTGCACTATGGCACCGAGGAGCAGAAAAACTACTACCTGCCGAGGCTGGCGCGCGGGGAGGAGGTGCCGTGCTTCGCGCTTACCGGACCGCGTGCCGGCTCCGACGCCGCCTCCATCCCGGATACCGGCATCGTCAGCCGCGGCATCTGGCAGGGCCGCGAGGTGCTCGGACTGAAGCTCAACTTCTCCAAGCGCTACATCACGCTCGCGCCGGTGGCGACCGTCATCGGTCTGGCGTTTCGCATGTTCGACCCGGAGCGGCTGCTCGGTGAGCGCACCGACATCGGCATCACCTGCGCGCTCATTCCGCGCAACACACCCGGCGTCAGCATCGGCCGGCGGCACTTCCCACTCAACATCCCGTTCCAGAACGGACCGATCTGCGGTAAGGACGTGTTCGTGCCGCTCGACTTCATCATCGGCGGGCCAGCGATGGCGGGCAACGGCTGGCGCATGCTGGTCGAGCAGCTGTCGGTCGGACGCTGCATCTCGCTGCCCTCCAACACCACCGGCGCGGCCAAGGCGGGGGTGTGGGCCACCGGCGCCTACGCGCGCATCCGCACGCAGTTCAACCTGCCGGTCGGCCGCTTCGAGGGGGTCGAGACGGTCATCGCGCGCATGGCGGGCCTCACCTACACCATGGACGCGGCGCGCTCGGTCACCGCCGGCGCCATCGACGGCGGCGAGAAGCCCTCGGTGCCCTCGGCGATGCTCAAGTACCACGTCACCGAGATGGGCCGGCAGGTGGCCAACGACGCCATGGACATCCATGGCGGCAAGGGCATCATGCTCGGCCCCCACAACTATCTCGGCCGCGGCTACGAGATCGTCCCGGTGGCGATCACCGTCGAGGGCGCGAACCTCCTCACCCGCAACCTCATCATCTTCGGCCAGGGCGCCATCCGCTGCCACCCCTTCGTGCTGCGCGAGATGAATGCGGCGCGCAACCCCGACCGCACCGCCGGGGTCGATGAGTTCGACCGGGCGCTGTTCGCGCACATCGGCTTCACGCTCTCGAACGCGGTGCGCTCGTTCATCATGGCGCTCACCCACGCGCGCTTCACGCGCGCACCGGTGCAGGGGGCCACGGCCCGCTACTACCAGCACGTGGTGCGCTTCTCCGCCTCGTTCGCCTTCGCCGTGGATGTCGCCATGCTGTCCCTCGGCGGTTATCTGAAGAAGAAGGAGGGCCTGTCGGCGCGGCTCGGGGACGTGCTGTCGTGCATGTACCTCGCCTCGATGGTGCTCAAGCACCATGAGAACCAGGGCCGCCAGGAGGAGGACCTGCCGGTCATCGAGTGGGCCTGCCGCAATCTCCTCTATCACGCCCAGGAGCAGCTGCACGGCTTTCTGCGCAATTTCCCCAACCGGCCACTCGCCGCGGTGCTGCGTGCACTCATCTTTCCGCGCGGACGTATCTACTCGGCACCCGGTGACCGTCTCGGCCGCAGCGTCGCCGCGCTCGTGACCACCCCGAGCGACACGCGCCAGCGCTTCGGTGAGCACGTCTACCGCGCGCTCGAGCCGGGCAATCCCCTCGCGTTGCTCGAGGAGGCGCTGCAGCTGGCGGTGCAGCTCGAGCCCCTCGAGAAACGCATCCGCGTCGAGGGGATCAAGGCCGGCAAGGTGAGCGCGCTCGATCTGCCTGGGCGTATCCAGCAGGCGCTCAGTGCCGGGATCATCTCGGAAACCGAGGCCGCGGCGCTGCGCGACTATGACCGCAAGGTCATGGACATCGTCAACGTCGACGACTTCGAGCCCCACGAGCTCGCCCGCCAGGCCGAGCCCGCGGCGCGCTCGAGCGTGCACGTCGCATGAACACGCTGGCGCCGCACGCTGGCACCGCGGTGCAGGCACTGCCACAGCCAGAGGCAGCCGCCGCGCCGCGGAGACCGACGCGGCGGCGTACCCGCGCGAGCCTCCGGGCTGGTCGGCACGCTGCTACCGGTTGCGAAAGCGTGGGAATAAGCTGAGGACGCGGTCGCGGGGGAGCTCCATATGGCACGCACCGTGCTGCACGTCGACATGGATGCCTTCTACGCATCGGTGGAGCAGCACGACAACCCCGCGCTCACCGGCCAGCCGCTCATTGTCGGCTGGGACGGCGGCCGTGGCGTCGTGGCGGCCGCCAGCTACGAGGTGCGCCGCTTCGGCGTGCACTCGGCAATGCCGATGCGCACGGCGCTCAAGCTGTGCCCGCAGGCGGTCTGCGTGCGACCACGCATGCAGCGCTATCAGGAAGTGTCCGCGGTGGTGTTCGGCTTGTTTCGCGAGATCACCCCGCTCGTTGAGGGACTGTCGCTCGATGAGGCGTTCCTCGACGTGACGGCGAGCCAGAAGCTGCACGGCGTCGCGGCCGACATCGCCCGGCACGTCAAGCACCGCATCCGCGGGGTCACGGGACTCACCGCCTCGGTCGGTGTCGCCCCCAACAAGCTGGTGGCGAAGATCGCCTCCGACCTCATGAAACCCGATGGACTCACGGTCGTGCCGGCCGAGCGCGTGCGCGAGGTGCTCGACCCGCTGTCGGTGTGGCGTCTGCCCGGACTCGGGCGCAAAACCGGGGCGCGGGTGGAAGCGGCGGGCATCCGCACCCTCGGCGAGCTGCGCAGCGCGCCCGATGCGGTGCTGTGGCCGCTGTTCGGGCGCTATTCGGCCTGGATGCGCGCGCGCGCCTCCGGCATCGATGAGCGGCCGGTGCTCGCCGAGGTCGAGGAGAAGTCCCTTAGCGCCGAGGACACTTTCGAGCACGATATCGGCGACCCGCGCACGCTGCAGCGCCAGCTGGCACGTCTGGCGGCGGTGGCCTCGCGGCGGCTGCGCGCGCGGCAGCTCGTGGCCGGCTGCATCGGGGTGAAGATCCGCCGGGACGACTTCACGACCTTCACCCGCCAGCGCGCCGTCACGCCCCCCACGAGCGAGGCGCGGGCGGTCGCGGGGGTGGCGGCCGAGCTGCTCACGCGCTGGCTCACGGCAAACCGCGGTACGAAACTTCGCCTGCTCGGGGTGGTCCTCACTGAACTGACGCCCGCCTCACAGCTGGGCCTGTTCGGGGACCTCGGCGGCGCCGGCCGCCTCGATGCGGCGCTCGACGAGGCGTTCGCGCGCTTTGGCGGCCGGGCGCTACGGCGCGGCAACACGATCGAGTAGCATCGTTCCATGTACCTGACGTTTTTCGGCCTCAGCGAAAAGCCCTTCGCCATCACCCCCGACCCGCGCTACCTCTACCTGAGCGAGCGCCATGCGGAGGCACTCGCGCACCTGATGTACGGTATCAACGAGGCCGGAGGCTTCGTGCAGCTCACCGGCGAGATCGGTACGGGTAAAACGACCATCGTGCGCTCGCTGCTGGCGCAGGCGCCGAAGGACGCCGAGATCGCGCTGATCCTCAACCCCAAGATAACCGCGCCGGAGTTCCTGCTCACGATCTGCGAGGAGCTCGGCATCGGCGTGCCGGACTCCGCCCTCGACAGCCTCAAGGACCTGGTAGACATCCTCAGCCACTACCTGCTGCGCGCGCACGCCGCCGGGCATCGCGTGGTGCTGGTGGTGGACGAGGCCCAGAATCTCTCGCCGCAGCTGCTCGAGCAGGTGCGGCTGCTCACCAACCTCGAGACCAACACGCAGAAGCTGCTGCAGATCATTCTCATCGGCCAGCCGGAGCTGCGCGAGCTCCTCGGGCGCAGCGAGCTGCGTCAGCTCGCGCAGCGCATCACCGGCCGCTACCACCTGAAGCCGCTGTCGCACGCCGAGACGCTCGCCTACGTGCGCCATCGCCTGCGCGTCGCCGGGGCGACTACCGACATCTTCGCTCCGCAGGCGCTCAGTGCCGTGTACCGCTTGTCGCAGGGCGTACCACGCGTCATCAACATCATCTGCGACCGCGCGCTGCTCGGGGCCTACTCGCTCGACCGGCATCGGGTGACGGCGGCCCTGGTGCGCAACGCCGCGGCGGAAGTTTTCGGACGGCGCTTCACGCCGCATTGGCTGCCGTGGGCGGTGACCGCGGCGAGCGCCATGATGCTCACTGCCGCCACCGTGGCAGTGTGGAAGCTGCAGCCGTGGAACGCTCACGCGCATGTCCCACACAGCGCGCCGTCCGCGGCCGCGGACGTGAGCGGCGCCGCCGTGCCGGTGCCGACGGCGGCAACGCTGCCCGCCGCGTCGCTCGCGCCGGCCCGGCTCGCGGGGCTGCTGCGCGCGCACGCCACCGAGACCGATATCGACAGCGCGTTCGGCAAGCTCTTTGGCCTGTGGAATGTGAAGTACCAGGCCGAGAGCACCGATCCGTGCACCCAGGCCGCGAGCCAGGGGCTCGCGTGCGTCGCCGAGCGCGGCTCCTTCGGGTAGCTGCGACTGTACAATCATCCCGCGATTTTGCTGCTGAACGACGGCAACGGTACAAGTCACCAGGTGGTGCTCACGCGTCTCGACGACGAGCGGGCACAGCTTGAGCTCGGCGGCCCGCAGACAGTGAGCCTCGGTGAGCTATCGCACTACTGGCTCGGAGATTTCGTCATGCTCTGGCGTCCGGCGAGCTCCCCAGTGAAATCGCTGTCGGTCGGGATGCGTGGGGAGCAGGTGCGCTGGCTGCGCCAGAGCCTCGAGAAGCTGCACGGCAGGCACGTCGATGCACCGGTGAGCGACGTGTTCGATGCCGAGCTCAGCTCCCTGGTGCGTGAGTTTCAGCGCCAGCATCAGCTCACCGTGGACGGCATTGCCGGCGTGCAGACACAGATTGCGCTCGCGAGCGCGGTGGCAGGTCCCGATGCGCCACTGCTGTCGGCGGTTGACACGCATGGCGGGTGATCGATGTCGTTCATCCTCGATGCATTGAAGAAATCCGAGAGCGACCGCCAGCGCCAGAGCGGGCCTGCGCTATTCGAGGTCAAGGTGGCACCCCCGCGCGCACGGTTGCCCCTCTGGGGGTTCGCCATCGCGGCGCTCCTGGTCGTCAATCTCGGCATCGTGGCGTGGATCGTGCTTCGGCATCCCGAGCACGCCGGCGCCGCCGCGCGCGCCCCCGCACCCGCCACGACCGGTACGACGCCGCCCGTGGTACCGCCGCCCGTGCTGCCGGTGAGTGCGGCCAACACGCCGACGACCGCCCTCGGATCAAGCGCGGGTGTAGCGGCACCCGCCGCACCACCCCCGCCGCCACCGGCGGCGCGAGCGGCACCGGCGGGCGCAGCACCCTCAGGGGTGCTGTCGGGGCCGGCGGCGGCAGCAACCGCCGCCACGGCGGCTGCGGTCGCGAGCGGTGCGGGCGCCTCGGGGGCCGCAAACCCCGAGGATTACGCACCCGCCGAGGAGCCGGCATCGCCGGGTCTCGGCAGCCACGTACGCCGCGGCACCGCCGCCGGCGTGCCGCTCTATCAGGACGCGGCCGCCACGACGCAGCTACCGCAGCTACGGCTCGATCTGCACGTGTTCGCCCCGGCGCCGCAGGATCGCTTCGTGATGATCAACATGCACCGGCTCCGTGAGGGCGACACGCTTCCCGAGGGCGTGCACGTGGACAGCATTACGCCGGACGGGGCCGTGCTGTCTTACAACGGTTCGAAGTTCCTGCTCCCACGCGACTGATGGTGTTGCGAGCGGTTTCACGCACGCCGCTAGAGCCCGGCATGTCGTTCAAAGCGAGTCTCTCTCCTTGCGGCGGAAGATCGGCCCGGAGGTCTCGATGAGTTGGGTCCGGAGGGTGTCACCGGGCGATCCGGCCTACTTCTGCAATTGCCCGCCGTGCCCGTTCTGCTTCGAGTGGGTCAAGGAAGGCGACGACGCACGCAAAAGGAAGAGCCGCGAGCGGCCGACAACCCTGCGGTTCTCGCTGTCGATCCTTGCAGGCATCGCCGTTGCGCTGACGGTCGGCATCACGCTGCTAGAGCAGAACCTGTCGACCGCGTCGAGCGAGCACGCGGCAGACCCCGCCACCGCCACCCGGAAGTCGGACGCCGCGCGACAGGAACCCATCCCGATCCGGCTCGCTGTGACGTCATCTCCCGAAACGGGTGTCACGGTCAGCGTGCATAACGGGAACGCGGCTCCGCTGGATCTCAAAGTGACCGCCGTCGATCCGTCCAGCGGGAGCCAATCCATGGTGGCGGTCAACGTTCCGGCGCTCGAGACCATAGACCTGACACGGGCGGGACTGATTGCCGAGCAAGGGTACCAGCTGACGCTCGAGAGTCCGGGGTATGTCTCCCGGAAGCTGATGGTGCAGTGACGACATCGTCGACGACCCGACAACTTGCACGCTGATCACATACACGAACATTCCGTGCGCAACGGTGGCGTTCAACTGATTACAGCAGGTGGCAACTTGCTGCATCGCCCGAAGAGCCGTCTGCAGCCCGAAGAGGGCCAGAAGCGACAGGGCACGTAGGCCGCCCGGACGAGTGCCCGCCACCGTCCGGTGGCGCACTTTTCAGGTGCCGGGATGATGAGTGTCACAGAAATCCGGCGCCGTTAGCGACAGGCGACAGGTATTACGTCATCTTTGATTCCGCGGCGGGCCTACGGTCCGACGGGCGGGTTTTAGATTGTGACAGTCGTCGCCTCCAACACCCCTGGGCATGACCCGAAGGCTGCAGCGCGTGCACTCGAAGCGCCCATACGCTTTGCGCCCGGCGGCGCGCGGCCGCTGATCGCGCTCACTAAAGATGCGGCGTTGCTCGCCACACTCAGGAAGGTCACTGAGCCCGCGCACCAGGTGTGGCCGGCAAACTCCGAGCTCGATCTGCCCACGGGGCTCATGGGACATCATGCCGGGGTCGCGCTCATCGACTCCGCTGCGATCACTACCCCGATCGCGACGTTGACACAACGTCTGCACGCGCAGTTCCCCGAGTTGGTGCTCATCGTCGCCGGCAACGCCGACGAGCAGGGGGCACTCGCGGCGCAGATCACCGCCGGCTCGGTGCATCGCTTTCTGCACAAGCCGGTCTCCGAGCAGCGGGTGCGACTCTTCGTCGAGGCGGCATGGCGGCGGCACGAGGAAGGCCATGTCATACCGCCGGCCACGGCACTCCTCGCCTCACCGCCACTTCCCGGACGGGCCGCACACCGCTGGCTCGGGCTCGTGGCCGTGGTTGCCGCGGCCGGGCCGCTGCTGTGGATCGGCATGCGCACGCCTGAGGTCACAGTGCCCGCCGCGCCGCCATCGCCGAGGGCCCCGCCATCGGCCGCCAGCGATGCCGCGCTCGAGAGCCTGCTGTCGCGCGCCGACCGGGCGCTCGCCGCCGGGCGGCTGCTGGCACCGCCCGGGGATAACGCCGCGGACCTGTACCGCGAAGCCCTGACGCACAACGCGCGCGATACGCGCGCGGTGAACGGGCTCGAGCAGGTCATCGACCGCTTGCTCTCGGCCGCGGAGGCGCAGCTCCAGGAGCACCACCTCGATGTCGCACAGCAGCTGGTCGACCAGGCGCGCGCCTTGAGTCCCAATCACCCGCGGGTGGCGTTCGTTACGGCACAGATCGGCGCACAGCGCGAGCGCGCCGTGCTCGGCAAGGCGCAGCGTGCCGCCGCCAGCGGCAATGTCTCGGCGGCGCTCGCCGCGCTCGACGACGCGGCGCGCGGCAGCCGGCCCTCGACGCTGGTCGATGAGGCACGCCAGGAGCTCGCGCAACAGCAGGTTGATGCCCGGGTGGCCGACTACCTCGGCCGCGGCCGCGACGCCCTGAAGCAGGGGCGGCTGATCGAGCCGGTCGAGGACAACGCGCGCTTCTACATCGAGTCGGCGCGTGCGCTCGCGCCGCAGAGTACGGACGTACAGCAGGCCACGCTGGACCTGATCACGCGGCTCGAGAGCGAGGCACGCGACGCCCTCACCGCGCGCAATGCGGATCAGGCGGACGTCTGGGCAGCCGCCGCAGCTGATGCCGGCGCCGATCCCGAACAGGTTGCCTCGCTCCACGCGCAGGCGCAGCAGCTGCGCAGCGCCGCCGCGGCGGACGCGCGCGCGCAGCTGGCGCACTCCTTCAACCAGGCGCTCGAGCAGGGACGCGTCCTCGAGCCGACCACCGACAGCGCCAAGTTCTATCTCGCACAGCTGCAACAGGCCGATGCCTCGAGTCCCGCCACCGCGGCCGCGCGCAGCGCCTACGGTACGCGCGTTCTCGATGAGGCCCGCGACACGCTGCGCGGCCAGGACTTCGCCGGCACGCGACGCTGGCTCGCCGAGGCACGCACCGCGGGCGTCGACCCGGGGGACATCGGCAAGCTCGACGCCGCGCTCGCCGCGGCCCAGGACGAAGCGCAGCAGGCAAGCAGCATCGTCAACGAGAGCACGCTCGTGCGCACGCGCTACGTGGCGCCGCAATTTCCGCAGGCGGCGCGCGAGCGCGGCATCGACGGCTGGGTCGACCTGCAGTTCCTGGTCGACACCGATGGCGCGGTGAGCGACGTCGCGGTCGTCGGCGCGCAGCCGGCCGGCATCTTCGAGCAGGCGGCGCTCGATGCGGTGCGCCACTGGCGCTACCAGCCCGTCGTGCGCAGCGGACACGTGGTCAGCCAGCGCGCGCGCCTGCGCCTGCGGTTCGCGGTGCAGCGATGAGCTCACCGCGCCCGTCGCCCCCGGCCCGCGTGATGGTGGTGGACGACGACCTCCGCTACAGCGAGTGGCTGCGCCATCATCTGGACGTCCTGTGCCCGCAGGCGAGCGTCAGCATGCTGAACCTCTCGGAGTTCGAGCGCTGGTGCGTGACGTTCTCCGGTCGCGACTGCGACCTGTTGATGCTGGCGGCGCCGTTCGGCAGCAGCCCGGAGGATCCCGGCTCGCACGGATTGACGCTGCTGCGACGGCTGCGCGAGCAGCCGGCGACGCCCGCGGTCATCGCGATCGCCGAGGACGGCAACGAGCTGACGGCGGTGCGCGCGCTGCAGCTCGGGGCGGTCGACTACCTGCCGAAGCGGCTGCTCACACCCGAGCGGCTGAGCACCGCCGTGCGCGTCGCGTTGCGCCGCGTGGAGCGCCGCGTGGCGCGGCGCCTGGCGAGCCTCGCGAATCTCGCGCGCGACGCGGCGCGTCAGGCCCGCGGCAACGCCCCGGCGGTCCCCGACGTCTTCCCGGCCGCGGATGCGGCGGCGGGGCCCGCGGGTGAGGCCGCGGTGCAGGCGGCGGCGGCCGGCGACGGTGAAGCCCCGGCCGAAGCGCTGCAACCCAACAGCATCGCCGCGCTCCTCACGGCGTCAAACCCCGAAGTCATCCCCGGCTACACGCTGCGCCTCAAGATCGGTGAATCCGAGAAGGCGGTCGTCTACCTGGCGAGCAGCGCGCA
>Ga0187778_10000993_pt1 | contig 20209 bp, 18 predicted proteins | sample 1015_Q2_SP5_20_M_FD_132418 | JGI IMG/M metagenome (GOLD analysis project Ga0187778, IMG submission 132418) | Tropical peat soil microbial communities from peatlands in Department of Meta, Colombia - 1015_Q2_SP5_20_MG | ecosystem: Environmental > Terrestrial > Soil > Wetlands > Peat | place...
AAAATGGCGGCCGCTCCGGCGGCCGAGAAAAAAATCGAGGTCGACGCAAGCGCCTTGGGTACGGCGCGCCACGCGATGACGCGGCTGCTCATGTCGGGGTTTTCGCCGGAGCTCGTGCGCCGGATTGGCGAAGTCGTTCCCCCGCAACTGGAACCCAAAGACATCGACAAGTGGCTGCAGGCGGTAATTGCCCGGCACCTACGCTGCCCCGAAGACGTGGACAACCCGCTTTTTCAACCCGGCGCGATTGCACTGGTTGGACCCACCGGCGTTGGCAAGACAACGACGATCGCCAAGTTGGCCGCCCGTTTTGTCGTGCGTCACGGCGCAGGTGCGTTGGGGCTCGTAACACTCGATTCGTACCGCATCGGCGGGCACGAACAGCTGCGCAGCTACGGTCGGATACTGGGTGTGCCGGTTCACAGCACCCACGATGCGATGAGCCTGCGCGACTTGCTCGCTTCGATGCAGGGCAAGCGCCAGATTTTGATCGACACCTGCGGCGTATCGCAACGCGACCAGCGGCTGGCGGAGATGCTGGCGATGCTCGATGAGGTGCGCTTTGCCGACCAGAAGATTCGTCGAGTCGTGTTGATCAACGCGGCCTCGCATGCGGAAACACTCGATGAGGTTGCGCGCGCCTGGCGCGTAGAAAGCTCGCTGGGGGCGGTGCTTACGAAGGTCGACGAAGCGGCGCGCATCGGCGGGGCCCTGGATGCGGTCTTGCGCTACCAGATGCCCCTGCTGGGTTTGACCAACGGGCAGCGCGTCCCGGAGGACTGGCATCCGGGCAACCCCGCGCTGCTGGCGCACATCGCTCTGAAGCCCTTCGGCGCGGCGTTCCGTCTCGGGGCCGAGCAGATGCAGACGCTCTCCGGCCGAGGAGCGCTTCTTGCCTGAACAAGCGGCGAGCGCGGCGCTCGCGCGCGGTGCCCCGCTGGACCAGGCAAGCGGCCTGCGCAAGATCTTCGACCAGCCTTCGTTGCGCTGGCGCTTGGTTTTGCTGCCGACCGCGCGCTCCGCAATGCACGCACAGGCGCTGGCCGATCGGGCACGCGGACTTGCCGCGCATTTTGGCAGCACGCTGCTGGTCGATGCGGCGCGCAGCCAAGTGGCACTGCCGCTCGGGTTGCGGTTGCGGTATGACTTGCAGCACGTACTGACGGGAGACTGCGAGGTTGCCGACGCCTGCGTTGCGGCGACGCAATCGCTTTGGGTTCTGCCCGCGGCTCGAGCGCTCGATCTGGCCGGCGGCGACGAGCCGCATGCCGCCCAGGTGGCCGATGCGATCCAATCGATCGCGGCCGAAATGCGACAGACGATCTTGATCCTGCCGGCGGGGCGCGTTTCGTGGGTCCGGCATCTGCCACAGTCGGCGCGACCGCGTCAGGCGCTCATTCCGGTGCTGCACAACGCGGACGCAAGCGCCGCCGTACTGACGGCCGTGCGCCTGGCGGTAAGTGAAGCGGAGATCGACACTTTTCGCCTTCTTTTTCTGGGTATGGGGGAGGCGGCCGCAGGTAGGCTGTTATCCGCTATGGCTGCGATCGCGCAACGCCACTTTGGCGCGACACTGCTAGCTGCCGAACCGGTGCCCGAGGTTGGCCCGGGTTCGAGCCGCGGCCGTTCTCGGCATCGATCCGTGGAGAATGAGTTTTGAAGAACGACGCCTTCGTGTACAACGCGCGCGGCACGATCGAGCGACAGCAGGATTACGTCAAGCAATACGCGCCGTTGGTGCGCCGCATCGCGCACCAGATGATTGCCAAGCTGCCGGCCAATGTGGAACTCGACGACATGGTGCAGGCGGGCATGATCGGTTTGATGGATGCGGTAAACCGGTTTGAAGAATCCCAGGGCACCCAGTTCGAGGTCTACGCGGCGAGCCGCATTCGCGGATCGATGCTCGACGAACTGCGTGCTAGCGACTGGCTGCCACGTTCGGCGCGCAAGAGCCAGCGAGACATCGAAAACGCGATTCATCGCCTCGAGCAGCGTCTGCAGCGAGCGCCGCAGGAGTCCGAGATCGCCCAAGAGCTTCACTTGTCCGTTGCCGACTACCAGGAACTCCTGGGGGATGCACGAGGCGCCCAGCTGGTGTACTTCGACGATCTGGGGGGCGGCAACGACAACGACGACTACCTGGAGCGACACCTTGCGCAGACCGGCGGCGAGCCGCTCGAGGTCTTGCGCGACAAGCGCTTTCGCACGGCGCTGGTTGCCGCCATCGAAGAGCTTCCCGAACGCGAGAAACTGCTCATGAGCATGTACTACGAGCAGGACATGAACTTGCGCGAAATCGGCGCCGTGATGGGCGTTACGGAGTCGCGCGTGTGTCAACTGCACAGTCAAGCCGTCTCGCGGCTGCGCGCCAAACTCAAAAGCTGGTAGAGCGCAGCGTGGGCGCACCGCCCACGAACCTGCGCGCGAGAAAGACCGGGAAAACGTTCGAATTCGGTCGATCGACCCACGTCCGGTATCCGGGAATCTTGCCGAAATAACGATGCGAGCCGCACTACGCGACGGCGGCGTCGGTCTATTCGGAGCCTGACATGGGTGTAATGGAGCGGTTTGACACGGCGCGTCCGGTGCACGCGAGCGAATTTCTCACCTTCCGGCTCGGTCCCGAGGAATACGGAATCGACATCCTGAAGGTCCAGGAGATCCGCGGCTACGACACCGTAACGCGGATCGCGGGCGCGCCGCCCGTCGTCAAAGGGGTCATCAACCTGCGTGGGGTGATCGTACCGATCGTCGACCTGCGCATGCTCTTTCGCCTTGGGGAGGCCACGGTCGATGCCTTGACGGTGGCGATCATCTTGAATCTGGGCGGACGAATCCTCGGTGCGGTGGTCGATTCGGTAAGCGATGTGCTCGAGCTCGAACCGGCACAAATCAAGGCGGCGCCACGGTTTCGCTCGACACCCGACGCGAACTACCTCCTGGGTCTGGGCGTACTCGGCTCGGCGGAAGAAACGCGCATGATCCTGCTCGTTGATATCGACAAGCTGATGGCGAGCTCCGATATCGCGCTGGTCGGTGTCGCGGCCGCGTAGCGGAACAGCATCGGACGCGCCCGGACGCGGTGCGGGGCAATCATGCGCAAGCTGCTCAATCGCATTTCCCTGGTTCGACGGCTGGTCCTGGCTTTCGTCTTCCTGGCGCTCGTGGGCGCAGGGATCGGCAGCGTCGGCGTGTTCAGCAGCGCGCGCATGAACAGTCGCGCGAACCTGGGCTACGAACAAGATCTCACGGGTCTGAAATTCGCTGCGCGCGCCGAGACCGCGGTCGGTGAATCGGGCCGCGCGCTGGAAGCGGCCATCCTGGCTCCCGACGAGCGGATCCGAAGCGAGCTTCTTGCCCTCGCGCGCCGCCGTCACGACGAGGCCCGGGAAAACCTCGAAAGGGCCCGGGCACTGTTCGAAGGCGAGCAGGGGCGCGGCCTGTGGACGCTTGCCGAACGGGCTTTTGATCCGTACGCCGGCGCTTTCGCCGAGCTTGCCGGCGCCATCGAACGCGACACCCCGGCCGATCGCGCACGCTCATCATCGCTGCTCTTTGGGGCGTACGCGCAGTCGCTTGCCCCCGTCAGCACGGCCATACACGCCATGGTGGAGTGGAAGGTCTCCCACTCCAAGGACAATGCCGACGAGACGCAGGCGGCTTTTGCATCCGGCGCAACGCTCATCCTGGCACTCACCCTGATGGGGGTGGCGGCCGCCATCGTTATGGGGATCGCGATCGCACGGTCCATCGCCCGCCCGCTTGCCGTATCGATCAAAGTGGCCGACGCGGTCGCGCGGGGCGATCTGACCTGCGACCTCGTACCCGAAGGAGCCGACGAGATGACGCGGCTGCAGCAAGCTTTGCGTGACATGGTGCTGGGCCTGCGTCGAGTGGTCTCCTCGGTGCGCACGGGCGTTGATTCCGTCGCCACCGCCTCCGGCCAAATTGCTTCGGGAAACCAGGACCTTTCCGCGCGAACCGAACAGCAGGCCAGCCGCCTGGAGCAGACGGCCGCTTCCATGGAGCAGCTCTCCACCACCGTGCTGCAAAACAGCCAATCGGCGCGCCAGGCCAACCAACTTGCGGCCGCGGCCTCGGCCGTGGCCGGGATCGGTGGCCAGGCAGTCGGACAGGTGGTGCAGACGATGGGCGAGATTCAGGCCAGCAGCCGCAAGATTGCGGAGATCATCGGCGTGATCGATGGCATTGCGTTTCAGACGAACATCCTCGCGCTCAATGCTGCGGTGGAAGCGGCCCGTGCCGGAGAGCAGGGCCGAGGGTTTGCGGTGGTTGCCGGCGAAGTGCGCAGCCTGGCGCAACGCAGCGCCCAGGCGGCGCGCGAAATCAAGAGCTTGATTGCCGACTCGGTCGATAAGGTCGAGAGCGGCTCGCGCCAGGTTACCGACGCAGGCAAGACGATGAAAGAGCTCGTTGACCGCGTGCAGCGCGTCACCGACCTGCTGGGCGAGATCGCATCGGCCACGATGGAGCAAAGCTCCGGCATCGGCCTGGTCAACGATGCCGTAAGCCAGCTGGACAAGATGACGCAGCAAAACGCCGCGCTGGTCGAGCAAAGTGCCGAAGCGGCCGCAAGCCTGCGCGAGCAAGCCAGTCAATTGGCACAGGTCGTTGCGATCTTCAAGACCGGTCAACCGCAGTCCCAAAAGGCGACCGCTTCCGCGCAGGCCCCCTCCCTCGATCGCCTAAGCGCCGTCGCCTCGTCCTGGGCGGCAAAGCCCTCCGGCGCTTCCCAGGCAGCGGTCGCGCCTCGGGCGCCGGAGTCGGACAAGACGCCGCGCCCGCGCAGCACGCCGCCCGCGGCGGTGTCCGAGAATTTTCGACCCAGGACCGCCGAGGCCGATTGGGCGCAGTTCTGAGTTCAAAACGCACCGCGCCCGGGCAGCCCTAGCGCCGGGCCGATCGCGCCGCGGCACGGCATTTGGCTCGAGCAGCAAGGGCCTTCGAATCCCGGCGCGGACCGGGCGGAGCAACTAGGCGCTTTGCGCGGAGCCGACGCGAATTCGACCAAGGCCGATGGAGCCGTCGGCGCCATAGACCGGGTCGCGATCGACGGCGGACTGCAAAAAGCGCAGCCGCGCGCGGTTGGCCGAGAAGCGAGGCACGAGCACGAGCGCGTTGCGCTGGTTCAAATGCTGCGCGCGGGCCAGTGCCTGTCGGCAACGCGCGAGCTCGCGCCCCCCGTCGACTTGCGGCGTGCTCAGGGCAGCGCTCTGCGAGGCTAGTTGCGCAAGCAGCTGCTCCTTGCGCGAAACGGCGCAGGCAAGCTGCTCAAGGTCGGCGGCAAGCAGCGCGCCAAACTCCGCTTCCAGGCATTGGAGCAATGCGGCCACCGTGCCGCTGGCTTCGTGCGTCGAACTCATCCGAAGTCTCGGGTCCGTTTGGCAGGCGGCGCGTGGTGCGCGCAGATCCGCGAGACGCGGGATCGGCCTTAGTTCGCCGCGCCCGGCTTGCCGGCCAGCGCTGCGGCGCTCGATATCAGCTTGTCGGCCACTACGCCGGCATTGACCTGGTAGCGACCGGCCGCAATCGCGGCGGAGATTTCACCGACCTTGGCGGAACTGAAGTCCGTCGGCGAAACTTGGGAATCCACCGGGTTTACGCGAGCGGAGGAGTCCGTGGAAACGGAGGTCGTGCTCGAGTCCTTCAGCGAAGCGCCGCGAGCGCTTGCGCCAGCGCGCGTCGCACCCGTTGCCGCCGCGGGCTTTGGCGCTTGCGAGCTGTTCGTGATCTTCATGTCGACCGTCTCCTGACGCTAGCTACACACATTCTGACATCGAATCGGCCTGGCAGCCGCAAACTTTAGCCTCGTCATGCATTTTTCCGCACGCGCAAGCTACCGCAATTCCGATAGGCCGCAGCCGCCGGTGTCTAGAAGCTGACTTCTACGACGCGTCCCTTACGGGCAATTCCGGAAATTGTCCGGCCCGAATCGGTCCGAACCCGCACCACGTCTCCCACCCCCGCGTTGGCAAGCGCCGTAGCGTCGGTGCTGATAATAAATCCGCTGCCGACTCCGACGAGCTTCACCGGGTCGCCCTGTCCTATGGCTGGCACGCTGCGCAGACAGTTCAGGGGGATCGGCTGCCCCACATCCAGGGCGCGAGTGCAGACCCGGTCTTCGAGCTGCGCGGTTTCGACGACCACGCCACCGGGCTCGCGCGTCACTTCCACTTCCTGCTCACGCACGGCGTTGGCGGAAATCGCCTGCAGCGCGGGAACGGGTTGCGTCGCCACCAGGGCCGGACCGAACAGGCGGATGGTCACCGGCACGGAAATCGACCAGCCGGGATGCTCCAGGCAACGGTAGCCAACAAAGCTGCGTCCCCAAAGCCGGCCACCCGGGCGCAGGAAGGGTTCGGTGTGCTCGCAAGGCGCCAAGCGCAGGTGCGGATCGATTTCACCAATCAAGATTTCGGCACGCAGCTTCGGCTGCGTACGCGCCAGTTCGGCTTCAACGAAACGGCGAATGGTGTCCGTGGGAGAGTTCGGGGACTCTGGCGGCACCGTGGCCCGCGCAACAAGCGCTGCGGCGCTGCCGCAAAGCAGTAAGGCAAGAAGGAGCCATCGCTTCATGCCTGCAAGCGTAGGCCAGGCAGGGCGTACCGATCCCGAAAGAAGGCGCGGGCGCTCTGGCCTTATTGGCCGATCGACATTGGTCCCCGAATCAATAATCGGCGGGACGCAAAAAAACTTTAGGGACTTTTTGACCGTAACGGGGTCCGACCATGTCAAGCGGTGTACTCGGATCGATCGATTTTCAAGCCAGGGCGCTGCAGCTGCAGGCCGAGCGCGGGCGGGTGCTCGCGTCGAACATCGCCAACGCGGACACGCCCAATTACAAGGCACGGGACTTTAATTTCCAGCAGGCGCTGGCCGCGGCCACCGCGGGCGCCAGTACGCAAAGCGTACCGTCGGTCCAGGTCGTGCGCACCAATGCGGCGCATCTTCCCGGCTCCAGCGGTGCGAGCGGCAGTCCGACCTTGCTATACCGCGCGCCGTTGCAAAGCGCCGTGGACGGCAACACGGTGGATCTGGACGTGGAGCGTGCGAATTTCGCCGAGAACTCGGTGCGCTACGAGGCGACGCTGCGGTTTCTCAACGCACAGATCAAGCAGATGATGACGGCGATTAACGGACAGTAGTGGAGGGCCATCAAGATGTCGCTGTTTAAGGTCTTTGACGTTTCCGGATCGGCGATTTCCGCGCAGAGCCAGCGATTGAACGTCGTGGCCAGCAATCTGGCGAACGCCGAATCCGTAGCCGGCCCCGACGGTCAGCCGTACAAGGCGCGCCAGGTCGTATTTCAGACGCAGATGTTTGGCGCCGATCCGGCCTCCGCTGGTGTTGCCGTTTCGCAGGTGGTCGAGGATACGTCGGCGCCGCGCAAGGTCCACGATCCGCAAAACCCGGCCGCCGATGCCGATGGCTACGTCACTTTGCCCAACGTCAACCCGATCGAGGAAATGGTCAACATGATCTCGGCCTCGCGGGGCTATCAGACCAACGTCGACGTAATGAATACCGCCAAGGGTCTGCTGCAGAAGGTTCTGCAGCTTGGCTCCTAAGGAGTAGCACCTCATGACAGTTAGCAACATCGCCAGTGCCAATCCCAATTCATGGAACAGCATACTGGCCAACAGTACCGTCAGCGCGCCGGCCAGCACGTCCAGTGCGACGGCGGCGAGTTCCCTGGGTTCCTCCCAGGACCTGGCACAAACCTTCCTGACCCTGCTGGTTGCGCAGATGAACAACCAGGACCCGCTCAATCCCGTCGACAATTCGCAATTGACGCAGGAGATGGCGCAGATCAGCACCGTCACCGGTATCAACAACCTCAATGCAACGGTTCAGGGCCTGATGAGTCAGTTGCAGCAAAGCGCCACGATCCAGTCGGCGCAGCTCACCGGGCACTCGGTGATGGTGGCCGGTTCGAACCTGAACTTGGCAACGAATCCGAATTCGGGCAATGCGTCGGGAGAAAGCGCGGTCGGTGCCTACAGCCTGGCCGGCGCCGCGAAAAATGTGACCGTCACGATCACGGATTCGTCGGGACAAGTGGTCCGAACCCTGCAATATGGGCCGCAGAGCGCCGGGCTGCAGGACTTCACCTGGGACGGCACAACCGATTCGGGCACCACGGCGGCAGCCGGCAACTATCAGTTCACGGTGCAGGCGTCATCGGCCGCGGGTGCCCCGGTGGGCGCGACCACCTACAACCTGCAAACCGTCGTCGGCTCGGTGCCACAGCCCAACGGAACGACACAACTGATGCTGGGCAATGGCACCCAAGTGCCGTTCGGCGCGGTCGCGCAGATCATTTGAAAGTGGCCGGGCGGCTCGCGCAGCAACGCAAAGGCGCAACGCAATCGGTGCAGCAGTCGTTGTAACAGGAGAAAAGCATGGGTTTTGAGCAAGCACTATCGGGCCTGCAGGCCGCGTCGCAATCCTTGGACAACATCGGCAACAACATCGCCAACGCCTCGACCGTCGGATTTAAGGACGTGACGACGCAGTTTTCCGACGTCTACGCCTCCACGCTTTGGGGTGCCACTGCAACGCAGATCGGCATCGGCGTTCAGGTGGCGGCGGTCACACCCAACTTTACGCAGGGCAACATCACCACGACGGGCAACCCGCTCGATGTGGCGATCAACGGCCAGGGTTTTTTCCAGGAGTTGAACAACGGCATCACAACCTATTCGCGCGACGGCGAGTTTCAGCTCAATGCCAACGGCGTCATCGTCACAGCAACGGGCGCGCAACTGTTGGGCTACCCGGCCACTGCCACGGGCCAGATCACTTCGGCGCCCCCCGTACCCCTGACGCTGTCCCAGGCGCCGGTGCCGCCAGCGGCGACCACGACGGCCAGTGTCTCTCTGAACCTGGACTCGACCTCCGCGGTGCCCACGACCGTGCCGTTTAACGCGGCCGATCCGACGTCGTACAACTCTTCGACATCGATGACGGTGTACGACTCGGAGGGCAACTCGCACATCGTGTCGCTGTACTTCGTGAAGACCGCGGCCAATACGTGGAACGTCTATGCCACGGGCGACGGCGCCGCGCTCAACGGCGGCTTGCCCTATGCGACGCCACTGGCCTTCAACTCATCGGGCACCTTGGTGGGGGGCACGAGCGTGACGCTGAACCTGTCCATGCCGTTGGCCAACGGCGCGGCGACCCCTTTGGCGTTTCCGATGACATTCCCGGCCGCTTCGACCAGCCAGTACGGCGTGGCGTTTGCCGTGAGCAGCAACACCCAAAACGGTTACGCCACGGGCCAGCTCGCAGGATTTTCGATCGGCACAAACGGAGTGATTACCGGCCAGTACACCAACGGCCAGACGCTCGCGCAGGGGCAGATCGCCCTGGCCAACTTCACCAATCCGCAAGGATTGATCGCCGTGGGCAATAACCAGTTTGTGCAAACCGAAGCGGCGGGAGCCCCGATCGTCGGAGCGCCGGGCGCGGGTTCCCTCGGAACGGTGCAGTCCGGGGCCTTAGAGAGCTCCACCGTGGACATCACGACGGAATTGGTCAATCTGATCACCGCGCAGCGCGTGTACCAAGCCAACGCGGAAACGGTCAAGACGCAAGATCAGGTGGAGCAGACCCTGATGAACCTGCGCTAGCCGGCCAGCGCGGGTCGAACCTTCCTAAAGGAGCGAACCAATGGACCGGCTGATCTACACGGCCATGACGGGCGCGAAGTATTTGCTCGAGCGCCAGGCGACGCTTGCGCACAATCTGGCCAACGCCAGCACCACGGGTTTTCGTGCCGATACCGTCGGCCTGCGCGCGGTTCCGACGAACGGACCGCAGGCCGGGACGCGCGTATTTACCGTCGAAACCACGACCGGGTCGGATTTCTCGCAAGGACCCATGGTGTCCACGAGCCGCAATCTGGACGTTGCGATCCAGGGCTCGGGCTGGTTGGCCGTGCAGGGCACGGACGGCAACGAGGCCTATACGCGCGCGGGCGCAATGCAGATCGGCCCCGACGGAACTTTGCAGTTGGGCAACGGCGCCCTCGTGCAAGGCACGAGCGGTCCCATCAGCATGCCTAGCGACGCGCAGTCCGTGCTCGTGGCGCCGGATGGCACGATTTCCGTGAAAACCGCGAGCTCGGTTCTGCCCACGACGCTCGGTCAGCTCAAACTGGTAAATCCGCCGGTGGAGAGCCTCACCAAGGGTCTGGACGGTTTTTTTCACCTCAAAAGCGGCGACACCGCCGACGCCGATCCGAACGTGCGCGTTGCCAGCGGCACGCTCGAGGGCAGCAACGTCAACGTGGTCGAGTCGATGGTTGGCATGATCGGTGCCGCGCGGCAATTCGAGTTGCAGATGAAAATGCTCAGCACGGCCGAACAAAACGAACAAAAGGCGGGAACGGTTTTGGGATCTTGACGCAGGCGGTTGCCGTAGGCGGGATTTGACTCTTCCCTTTTTGGACAGCGCCGGCGAGCCGGGTTTTGCTTGGCCGGTGCCGCGGAGAAAACGATGATTCGAAGTTTGTGGATTGCGAAAACCGGAATGGATGCCCAGCAAACCCAGCTGGACGTCATCTCCAATAATCTGGCCAACGTGGGAACGACCGGATTTAAGACCTCCCGCGTCGAGTTCCAGGATCTGCTGTATCAGAACCTGCGGCAGTCCGGCGCCAATTCGTCGCAGCAGACGCAGTTGCCGGCCGGGCTGCAGATCGGCACGGGCGTTGTGCCGGTGTCGACCGAAGTGATGTTCACGCAAGGCAACTTGCAGCAGACCGGCAACCAGTTTGACATGGCGATCAATGGCCAGGGTTTCTTTCAAGTCCTTATGCCGGACGGAACCACCTCGTACACCCGCGACGGTTCCTTTCAAATCGACGCCAACGGGCAGCTGGTGACCAGCGCGGGTTTTCCCGTCACCCCGGCGATCACCATTCCCCCCGGTGCGCAGTCGGTGACCGTGGGCCAGGACGGCACGGTGACCGTAACCTTGCAAGGAAAGACGGCGCCCCAGGCGGTGGGAACGATTCAACTCGCGAACTTCATCAATCCGCCCGGACTGCAAGCAACCGGCCAGAACCTGTACATCGAAACGGCTGCGTCGGGGACGCCGACCGTCAATACGCCGGGAACGAACGGTTTGGGAACCCTGCAGCAGGGGTATATCGAAACGAGCAACGTCAACGTCGTATCCGAGCTGGTGAACATGATCCAGACGCAGCGCGCGTACGAAATGAACTCCAAATCGATCCAGACGGCGGACCAGATGCTCGCCAAGCTCAGCGATCTTTGATCAATACGATGGAGCGCATCATGAACGCGGTGACCTGCGGCCGCGCCGCGACGGCCTTGGTTGCCCTCGCTGCGCTGCTCGGGGGGTGCGCGGCACCTCGTGCGCCGGTCGCCCCCAACGCGCCGCTGACTGCGCGTGCACAGCCCTACGACCCACTCACCGCCGCGCCCACCGGCGCCATCTTTCGTCCGAACAACATTGTGTATCTTTTCGAGGACCGCAAACCGCGGATCGTGGGCGACCTGCTGACGATCCAGATCAACGAAAATACCAACGCGAGCCAGACCGCCAACTCGAGCACCGAGAAAAAGACCGGGATTACCGCCAAGTTTCCGCAGGTCACCGGCGTGTTCGGGCACAACATCAACGGCCTGAATCTGAATGCGGCGAGCGACAATGCCTACAACGGTACGGGTCAGACCGCATCGAGCGGACTGTTTACCGGGACCATCGAGGTAACCGTCATCGAAGTGTTGGCCAATGGCAACCTCGTCGTCGCCGGCGACAAGCAAATCGGGATTCGCCAAAACTCCGACTCCTTGCGCTTTACCGGAGTCGTCGACCCCGCGCTCATTCAGCCGGGCAACATCATCAGCTCGACGCAGGTCGCCGACGCACGGTTGGACTACCGCGGCGGAGGCTACATCGAGGAGGCGCAGATTCAGGGCTGGCTGGGGCGCTTTTTCAACTCGTGGTCCCCCTTCTGATTTTCGCGCCGGCTATGCATCCGAGGTCTTGGCGCGTTCGGGCATTTCGTGACGACTGGCGCACGCGGGCGGCGGCCATCTTGTGCGCGCTGGCCGGCGCGCTGCTGGCGCCCGCCGCGCGCGCCGAGCACGTGCGGGATCTGGCGGTGATCCAGGGCGTGCGCTCCAATCCCCTGATCGGCTACGGCCTGGTGGTGGGACTGGACCGCAGTGGAGATCAAACCACGCAGACGCCCTTCACAATACAAACGCTCGAGACGATGCTGCAGCAGCTCGGCATCACGCTTCCTCCGGGCACCAGTCCCATGTTGAGCAATGTTGCCGCGGTCATGGTGACGGCGGTCTTGCCACCCTTTGCCCAGCCGGGACAAGCCTTGGATGTAACGGTCTCCTCGATGGGCAATGCCAAGAGTCTGCGCGGCGGCACGCTGCTGATGACTCCGTTGAAAGGCTCCGACGGACTCACGTACGCCATGGCCCAGGGCAATATTTTGGTCGTCGGCGCCGGCGCTGCGCAGGGCGGCTCCAAAGTGCAGATCAATCAACTGGCGGCGGGACGAATCCCGAACGGGGCCACCGTCGAGCGTGGCATCCCGAGTCCCTTTTTGCAGGGCGATCGGATTCATCTGGAGCTAAACGTGACGGACTTTTCGACGGCCAACGCGGTTGTCGAGGCCATCAACGCCAAGCTTGGGGACGGAACCGCCATGGCCCGCGACGGCCGCGTCATCGAGGTCAAGGCGCCAACGGCACCCAACGACCGCGTCCGGTTCGTCGGCGAAATGGAAAACATCGATGTCACGACGGTTGAACCAATGGCCCGCGTCGTGATTAACGGCCGCACCGGCTCGATCGTCATGAACCGCACCGTTACGTTGGAGCCTGCGGCCGTTGCCCACGGCAATCTGTCGGTGACGATCACGGCCACGCCGATCGTCTCGCAGCCCAATCCCATGTCCGGCGGTCAGACGGTCCTTACGGAAAAGACCGACATCGCCATCAAGCAAGAGGGCGGAAGCCTCATGCACCTGCCTGCGGCGACGAACTTGGCCGATCTGGTCAAGGCGCTCAACGCCTTGGGGGCAAACCCCGGCGACCTGGTGGCAATTTTGCAGGCGCTCAAGGCCTCAGGGGCCCTGCGCGCCGATCTGGAAGTGATCTGAGCGACCGACACGAGTATGGGCCCTCCCATCATCGACACGCAGGCCGCCAAGGAGATGAGCGGCGTTGCGGCCGATTCGCGCTCGCTGGACCGCCTTCACCAGCTGGCCAATCGTGACCCTGCCAAGGCCGTCAAACAAGTTGCCACGCAGTTCGAAGCGCTGTTCATGCAAATGGTGATCAAAAGCATGCGCGAGGCGACCATGAAGTCGGGTCTGCTCGATTCTTCGGATCAGCAGCTGTACACGGGCATGCTCGATGAGCAATTTGCGCAGAAGATCGCCGGTGGGAGCACCGGATTGGCCGATGTGATTGCCCGGCAGCTAAGCCGCAACCTTCCGGCGTCGGCGCCCGCGGCGGGCGCCAGCGAGCCGCCGGCAACCGCAGCGGCGGCGCCGGACGTGGGCGCGGTTTCCGCCGGCCGCGAGCCGACGTCCGGGGTGCTGCAAGCGATACGCGCTGCCTCCGTGGTGCATACGCGCAAATGAAGGCGACGGCGCTCCGGGCCGGCTCGATGTGTCCTGCGCGGGGCAATGACGGGAATACGGGTCGGAAGGCGGCAATGACTCAAGATCGTCAGACGCCTGCCGTATTCCGGTAACGGCGAGGTACAGGAAAAATGGCCAATAGCCTTTTATCGATCGGATCGAGCGGGCTGAACGCGGCGTTTACGGCGCTGCAGACGACTGGCAACAATATTGCCAATGTCAACACGCCCGGGTATTCGCGCGAGATCACGAGCTTTTCGCCGCAGATCCAGACCGATCTGGGCAGCATCTACATCGGTACGGGCGTGCGCGTCGATGCGATCTCCCGCGCCTACAGCAGCTTTCTGGCGCAGCAAACCAACCTTGCGCAGGCAATGGCCAGCCAGGCCGATCAGACCGCGACGCTGACCCAACAAATCAACAGCATGTTCTCGGATTCGACGACCGGCCTGGGCGCGGCAATCGACAACTTCTTTACCCAGATCCAGGCGCTTTCGGCCTCCCCGGGCAGTGCCTCCACCCGCCAGGCCACGCTGTCGGCGGCCCAGGAGATGGCCGGGCAATTCAACGCGGCCGCGGCCCAGTTGCAGTCGATGAACCAAAGTGCAACGCAGCAGCTCAGTCAGGAGATCTCGACGGTCAATACGACGGTCGGGCAAATCGCGAGCCTGAACGATCAGATTGCCCTGGCCAGTGCCAGCGGCAACTCCCCCAATTCGCTGCTGGATCAACGCGACCAGGACATCCTGACGCTCAATCAAGCGGTCGGCGTGACGACGTCCGCGCAAACCGATGGCAAGGTCAATATTTACCTGGCCAACGGCCAACCGTTGCTCGTGGGCGACACGACCTTTGCGATGACCATGGGCGCGGATCCGCAAAATCCCCAGAACGTAATCGTGGGTACGAGTGTCGGCGGGATCATTGCCCCCCTGGATCCGAACAACAGCGGGGGCGGCGCAATTGGCGCGCTGCTGCAGTTTCAGCAGCAAACCATCCCGACCGTCGAAAATCAACTTGGCCGGCTGGCGGTTACTTTGTCCTCGCAGTTCAACGCCCTGCAGGCGCAAGGCGTCGACCAAAACGGCAACCCGGGGACCGCCTTTTTTTCCACACCCAGCATCGCGGTCGTCGCGGCGTCGACGAACCCCGACGTGGGCACCGTGAGCGTCAACGCGAGCTACAGCGACGTTACCAAACTGCAGGCCTCGAACTACCAGCTTCGGGTCCAGGGCGGCAACTACACGCTCACACGACTTTCCGACGGTGCGACCGTCGCCAGTGGCACCGTTGCATCACTGCAAGCCGCTCCCCTCGTCGTCGATGGCATGAGCCTGAGTCTGAGCAACGCACCGGCCAGCGGGGACGTATTCACCATCGAACCCGTGCAGCTTGGGGCAAACAATCTGAGCGTTGCCTTGTCGCAAGGCTCCCAGATCGCGGCGGCAAGTCCCATGCAGGCAACGGCGGCTTCTACCAACGCGGGTACGCTGGCCGTGGGTAATTTGGCGCTGCAGCCCCTTCCGCAGAACATCGACTCCAACCCCGCAAACCCCAACGCGCAGCTGCAAGACTCGGTGACGTTTCATTTTACGAGTCCGACTTCGTACACCTACACCGACACGACGACGGGGTACACCAGCGGGCCGCAAAGCTATACCGCGGGCCAGCCGATCAATATCAATGGGTGGTCCCTGACACTGACAGGCACGCCCGCCAACGGCGACTCCGTGACGGTGGCGCCCAATGCGAGCGCCGTGGGCAGCGGCGATAACCGCAACGCGCTTCTCATGACGCAGTTGCAGGGCCAGCCGATCGTCGATGGGGTAACGCTCGACGGCGCCTACTCGGCGGCCGTTGCCAATGTGGGCGCGATCGCCTCGACGGCGCAGACCGACCAGACATCCAAGGACGCCATTCTTCAAAACGCCACCGCGGCGCAAAGCTCGGTGTCCGGAGTAAACCTGGACGAAGAGGCCTCCAAGCTGATGCAGTATCAGCAGCAGTATCAGGCCGCGGCGCAACTGATCCAAGTGTCCGACTCGGTCTTCAACACCTTGATAACCGTCATCGACGCGGTGCCGGCATAACAGGCGGCCGCGAGATTGCGCTCGGTACTTTTGGGGACACACCATGATCCGCGTTTCCACCGCCGACTTGTACCTGAACAGCCAAAATGCGATCAACGCGGACCAGTCCGCGATGATGACCACGACGGCGGAACTCTCCAGCGGCAAGCAGATCAATTCACCGGCCGACAACCCCGTTGGGGCGGGACAGGCGGCATTGCTGCAAAGCGACCTGACGCAACTCGGTCAGTACAAGAGCAACCAAGCGCAGGCGACCGGGTTGCTCAACAACGCTTCCTCGACCGTCACTCAGGCCCTGAACGTCCTGCAGACCGCGAATACGACGTTGGTGCAGGCCGGCAACGGGACCCTGAACGACTCGGACCGCAGCGCGTTGGCCGCGCAGTTGCAGCAAGACCTTGACCAGCTCGTTGGCTTGGCCAATACGAGCGACGGACAGGGTGGATACCTATTTGGTGGCTCGGTCAACTCGACGCCCCCGTTCGTGCAAAACGGCAACACCGTGACGTACGTGGGCGATAGCCTGGTTCCCGGCTTGCAGATTTCGCAGACGCGCAGCGAACAGGTAAAGTACTCCGGCGCTTCCGTCTTCATGTCGTTGCCCAGCGGCAACGGAACGTTTGCCACCGCGGCCGCAAGCACCAACACGGGTACAGGCGCGATCAGCACGGGCAGCGTTACCAACCCGAGTGCGCTGACCGGTGACCAGTACACGATTACGATCCAGCCCGGCGCAACGACTTACACCATCACGCAGACGCCCCCCGGCACGACCGGAGCGCCTCTGCCGTTGTCCCCGGCCGGACCCACGAGCTTGCCGATTCCCGGGATGCAGGTAACGCTCAGCGGCGCTGCGCAGGCCGGGGACACGTTTACGATTTCGCCGTCAACGAATCAGTCGATCTTCAGCGTGCTGGCCTCGGCGATCAGCGCCCTGCAAACGCCGACCACCACCCCGGCGGCGGCTGCGCAAGTCAGCGCCGCCGTGACCAATGCCTTGGCGGGCACGCAACAGGGCATTTCGAGTCTGTCCACGACACAGGCCTCCATGGGCGCACAACTGGCCGAACTGAACACCTACGCGACGGTCAACAGCGATCAGGCGTTGCAGGACCAGACGCAGATGTCGGCGGTCGTGGATCTGAACTACGCCCAGGGGGCCTCGCAGCTTGCGCAGCAACAGACCGAATACCAGGCCGCGCTGCAGAGCTATGCGGCAATTTCGAAGCTTTCGCTCTTTAACTATATCTAGATAGCAATCCCCGCCTTCCGGTATTCTTCGCCTGCGTCCGGCGACGGTCGGTACGCACCCAAAGTCATGGCGAGCACTTGGAACGGTCGAGCGTGGCGGATTCGATGAGTTTCGATCGCAGGTCGGACCCGGCGGCGCCGGCGATGGACCTGACGGCTCCTCCAAGCGGGGATCCGCCGCTGGAGCCGCCGGCGATGGGGCGGGACGTTGTCGTGACGCCTCCCCCCGGCCGGCTGTTTGACGAACTGCCCGACGGCGTCTGGCGCTTTGACCGGCGTATGGTAATTGTCTACGCCAACTCCGCCATGGTGCAGGCGACCGCCGTTCCCTGGCGCGATGTCATCGGTCGCCGACTGGGCGAAGTCGAGGCGTTTCGGGAATTTGCGGCTTTCTGGGAAGCAAAACTGGCCGCCGCCTTCGATTCGCTTGAGGGCCGCACGTTCAAGTTCACGTACCCCTATCCGTCGGGCGCAAAAAACTTCGAGGTGCGCCTGTTCGTAGAGTGCGGCTCGGGGCGCGAGGCCTCGCACGTTACCGCCATCGCCCGCGACATCACCGTTCCGCGGAGCGCCCTGCGTGCGAACCGGGCGGCCGATGCGATGGTCTCGACGCTGATGTCGAGCGCGCGCATCGGCATGGCGGTGCTCGATCGCGATCTGCGGTATGTGCGCTGCAACCTGTACTTGCTGCAGCTGCTCGGCGTCGAATCGCGACAACTGCTGGGCCGGCGCTTGGACGAGGCCTTCGATTTAAGCGGCCAGCCCGATGTCATGCGCTCGCTGCTTCGCATGCGCGACAACGAGCTGCGCAGCTCGCACCAGGTCGAATACCAGTTCTGCGGCGGCGACTTTCCGTGGATTCGCGAGCGGCGCACGCCGTTGCTCAACGCCCGCGGAGAATTTAACGGCGTGTTTATCACCATCGAGCGCCTGGACCGGGAGCGCTTCGCGGAAACCTCGCTTGCCGCCTTGCGCCAGGCGCTCGAGCGCGCCGGCGAGATGATTCTGGAAATCCGGCGCGACGGGGGCATCGTCGACGCCAACGAGACGGCGCTTGCCCGACTCGAGTACAGCCGCGAACAGCTCACCGGACTGCGCCTGAGCGCGATCGATTCGAACCTGAGCGAAGAGCGATTTGCGCAAATTCTGGACGTGCTCAAGCAGCAGGGCTCGTACCAGGGCGAGACGCACTACCGGACCCGTACGGGCGCGGAGTTTGTGGTCGACGTCGTATTGCAGCGCGTCGAGCACGGCGAGCGGGAATTCATATTTTTGCTGGTTCGCGATATTTCCGACCGCAAGCGCATCGAGGTTTCGCTGGCGGAGCATGGCGAGCGTCTGTCGACGATTTTCAACGAAAGTCCGGTCGGCATCGTGCTGCTCGACAGCGACTTTCGCATCCGCCGGATCAATCGTGCCGCCTGTTCGCTGCTGGGCGAGGCGGAAGCCGATCTGATCGGACGCGATCCGGCCGGGTTGCTGCATGCCGACGATTTTCATTCGAGCATGCGCGACCGCGAGCGCCTGGCGCCCGCCGGTGCGGTGGTGACCGAAGAGGACCGGCGCCTGGTGGATCGGCAGGGCAACGTCCTGTGGGTGAAATTGGTCTGGCGCGCCCTGGGCGCCACCGATGAGCAGCGCGAGTACCTGTTGGTGCTGGAGAACTTCACCGACAGAAAGCGCTTTGAGGAGCGCTTGCAGCGCCTGCTTGCGGAAAGCCGGTTGATCTTCGATACGGCGCTGGTCGGTCTGCTGTTTGTTCGCGACGGCAACGTGGTGCGCGTGAACGCGGCGATGGAGGAACTGCTCGGGTGCGAGCCGGGATCCTTGGTCGAGCAGATCCAGCTCTTTGCCCATCCTTCCGATCGGCTGCTGCTGTCGGGATTAAGCGACCACTACAGCCAGATTCGGACCGCGGGCGGCTGCGAGTTCGAGCTGTACATGTATCGGCGCCGGGGCGATCCGATCTGGGTCGCGGTGCAGGGCCGGGCGGTCAATCCGGAGCGCCCCGAGCTCGGGTACATCTTCGCCTTCGTGAACATCGATCAGCGCAAGCGCTCCGATCGGGAGCTGCGCGCTACGCTCAACGAGCTGCAGCTCATTTTCGACAACGCCCTGGTGGCGATCGTGTATGTCGCCAACGACCTGGTGATCAAGGCCAACGCGGCCGGCGAGCGGTTATTTGGCTTCGGGGCCGCGGATCTTCGCGAAGTGCAGTTCGGGTCGCTGTTCGTCGACCGGGGTGCGTGGCAACGGGTGCAGGCGCAGTGCAGCGCCGAATCCGAGGCCGGCCACAGTCGGGCGAGCGCCAGTTTCGAGTTGCCCATGTATCGAGCCGACGGCACGACGTTCTGGTGCGCGGGAAATGTGCGGCCGATCGAACCGGGTTCGCCCGAGCGCGGAATGATCGTGGCGCTCACCGACGTGGACCTGCGCCGCAGGTCCGAGGATGAGCTGCGGCGCGTGCGCAATTTCTTGGATCTGGTGATCGAGAGCCTGCCCGTCCTCGTAGCGGTGCGGGAGGCGCAAAGCGGGCGTTTTGTGAGCATGAACCGCGCCGGTGAGGCTATGACCGGCCTGTCGCGTCACCAGGTCATTGGCCGCACCTGGAACGAGATCTACGGTCGGCCGTTTGCCGATCAGTACTCGGAGATGGATCGGCGCGCAATTCTGGAGGGCCACCAGATCGAACGGCCGCGCGATATCTTGCAACGCGCGGACGGACGGACCTTGACGGTCAATCAACGCGTGGTTCCGATCTTCGACGAGAAACAGGAGGGCCGTGGGCATGAAGCGGCGCACTACGTAATGTCAATCATCGACGATCTGACAGGGGAAGTGCTGGCGGAGACGGCATTGCGCGAGACCGAGTCGCGGTTTCGCCAATTTGCGGAGAACATCGACGAGCTGGTGTTCATCGCAAGTGCCGATCTCACACACGTGTTTTACGTCAACGACCGCTATGCGCAGTTTGTCGGCGCTCCGGCCTCCGAGCTTCTCGCGGACGCCCGGTCGGCGCGCAAGTACGTCCAGCCGGACGATCTGGCCGTACTCGATCGGCAGATGCCGCGGCTGCTCGCGAAGCTGCGGCGCCAGCGCCGTGCCGAGTTCTCGGTGCGGGTCAGCCATCCGACGCGAGGCGCACGCGTACTGAGCGTGCGGCTCAACCCGGCGCGCATCCACGACGGTTCGATCCGCGTTT
>Ga0187778_10000994_pt1 | contig 20204 bp, 19 predicted proteins | sample 1015_Q2_SP5_20_M_FD_132418 | JGI IMG/M metagenome (GOLD analysis project Ga0187778, IMG submission 132418) | Tropical peat soil microbial communities from peatlands in Department of Meta, Colombia - 1015_Q2_SP5_20_MG | ecosystem: Environmental > Terrestrial > Soil > Wetlands > Peat | place...
GCAACCATCCTGCGAAAGAGAACCGACGGCAAGCCGCTTAGTGTTCCCGGACGTTTTGGCGCCTATGGCGGGCGCTATGTTCCGGAGACGCTGATGGCTGCTCTGGAAGAACTGGATCGCGAATATGCGAAGGCCAAGCGCGACCGCGGCTTTCAACGGCGTCTCGAGGAACTGCTGCGAACTTATGCCGGGCGCCCGACGCCGTTGTTTTTCGCGCGGCGTCTCACACAAAAGCTCGGGGGCGCTCGCATCTATCTCAAGCGCGAAGACCTTCTGCACACCGGGGCGCACAAGATCAACAACTGTCTGGGCCAGGCGCTGCTGGCGGAGCGCATGGGCAAGCGCCGCATCATCGCAGAAACCGGCGCGGGACAACATGGCGTCGCGACGGCCACCGTGTGTGCGTTACTAGATTTCGAATGCGTTGTCTACATGGGCACGGAAGATATGCGGCGGCAGGAACTGAACGTGTTCCGTATGCGGCTTCTGGGAGCCGAAGTGCGCGGCGTGGAATCCGGATCGCGCACCCTGAAGGACGCGATCAATGAGGCTATGCGCGATTGGGTGACCAACGTGCGCACCACCCACTACCTGCTGGGGAGCGTATTGGGGGCGCATCCCTACCCCACCATGGTGCGTGATTTTCACAAAGTGATCGGCCGCGAGGCGCGGACGCAGATCCTCAAAGCGGAACGCAGGCTGCCGGCCGCGATTATTGCCTGCGTCGGCGGCGGATCCAACTCGATTGGAATCTTTCACGAGTTCCTCAAGGATGCTCGCGTGAAGCTGATCGGGGTCGAGGCCGGCGGACGCGGTGAGGCCCTGGGTGAACATGCTGCACGTTTTCACGGCGGCTCGCCGGGCGTGTTGCAAGGAACCTATTCCTACGTCTTGCAGGATGGGGCGGGGCAGATCGCGAATACTCATTCCGTATCGGCGGGGCTTGATTACCCCTCGATCGGCCCCGAGCACGCCTGGCTCAAAGACTCCGGCCGTGCCGAATATGTCTCGGCATCGGATCGCGAGGCTCTGGACGCGTGCACGTTGTTGGCGCGGACGGAGGGAATTATCCCGGCTTTAGAGTCCGCTCACGCGGTGGCCGAAGTGGTAAAGCGCGCACCCAAAATGAAGAAGTCGGACCTTGTCATCGTGAATGTCTCGGGGCGCGGCGATAAGGACATCGGAATTCTTAGAGAAAATCTCCAGCTGGATTGACGATTTGGGTTTGGAGCGGCGGCAACCACGTGAAATAATTCAGCACCCGGCATGCCGCTCGCTTTCGAAACCCGCCCTTCCCTCGTCGCTTATGTCACCTGTGGCGACCCTGATCTCGCGACCACACGGAATATTATTCTGGCCGCGATCCAGGCAGGCGCCGATGTCATTGAATTGGGTGTGCCGTTCAGCGACCCGGTCGCCGATGGTCCGGTGATCCAGCGCGCCAGCCAGCGGGCGCTTCTTCGCGGGACAACCCTCGCCGATGTGTTGAAGCTGGCAGCCGAAGTGCGCCAACACGCGCAGTCCACCGGGCTGATCATTTTCTCGTATCTCAATCCGATTCTGCGAATGGGATTTGAGAAATTCTGCAAGGTGGCGCGGCATGCGGGAATCGACGGGGCATTGGTGACGGATATGCCGGTCGAAGAAGCCGACCTCTATTTGCGCGAGATGGCGAAGCGCGAGCTGGCGACGGTGTTCCTGGCTGCACCCACCAGCACCGAAGAACGGCTGCAACGGATTGCCGAGGCCTCCAGCGGATTCGTTTACGCCGTGTCGCGGACGGGCGTGACCGGTGCGCGCCAGCAGTTGCCGGTGGATGCCCAGAAACTGGTCCGGCGACTGCGCAAATACACCAAGCTTCCCATCGCCGTGGGATTCGGCATATCGACCGCAGAGCAGTTTGCGGCGGTGGGCCATTTTGCGGATGCGGCAGTGGTGGGTAGCGCTATTGTGGAAACCATAGAGCGCCATCCCGGCACGGAAGCCCAGTCTGTGGCAGAATTCATACAGTCGTTGGTCGTTCGTCGTTAGCCAGGGCACAATGTGCGGCGGCGTTTGCGATCCGGACGGGACGAAATAGGGAACGAAGAGACTAACGACCAACAGCGAACGATCAACACAGCCTCTATGGACATTTCCGACTGGCGTAAGAAAATCGACGAGCTTGACCGCAAGCTGGTGGAGTTGCTGAGCCAGCGGGCGCAGGCAGCTCACGAGATCGGCAAGCTCAAGCGAGTCGCTGGCATGCCAATTTACGAGCCGGATCGCGAACAAAGTGTTTTTGAGAATGTGCGACGCGCCAATCCAGGGCCGCTGCCCCACCATGATTTGCTGAATATTTACGAACGCATCATGGACATCATGCGGCAGATTCAGCAGGAAGAGATTGCGCCGCGATCCTCCAAACACTCTGCGCCGGGGGACACAGAGTTGGATTCGGAGGTCAACGATTAGATCGGCCCTGGGCTCTTAGCCCGCCGCTCTTGGTTGAGGGATTGAGCTGAATGCTAAGAGCTAATGGCTGAGAGCTTTTTCTTATGATTGTCGCAATGCAAGAATCGGCCACGGAGCAGCAGATCCAGCATGTGATCGAGCATCTGATCCGTATGGGCTTTTCCGTGCACCGTTCCACCGGGGCCCGGCAGACCGTAGTGGCAGCGGTGGGCGCTCGCATCGACTTCGACGTTCGCAACCTGGAAGTTCTCAGCGGCGTTCAGGAAGTTCACCGCATCAGCGCGCCTTACAAGCTGGCGGGAAGAAGTTTCCGGCCGCAAGGCACCATCGTGGAATTCGCCAACGGCTTGAAGGTCGGAGGCGAGGAAGTAGTGGTCATGGCAGGTCCCTGCTCGGTGGAGTCTCGCGAGCAGCTTTTCCAGGTGGCAGAGAAGGTGGCGAAAGCTGGTGCGCGGGCGCTGCGCGGCGGTGCCTTCAAACCGCGCACTTCTCCGTATTCTTTCCAGGGGCTCGGTCTGGAAGGGCTCAAACTGCTGCGCGAGGCAGGCGACCGTTTCGGACTACTGGTTATCAGCGAGGTCATGGAGATTTCACAGATTGCCACCATGACGCCTTACGTTGACATTTTGCAGGTCGGCGCCCGCAATATGCAGAATTTCAATTTGCTGCGCGAACTGGGAAAAGTGAAGAAGCCGATCCTGCTCAAACGCGGCATTGCCGCAACACTCGAAGAATTGCTGCTCTCCGCCGAATACATCATGGCCGGCGGGAACTACAATGTCATCCTGTGCGAGCGCGGAATTCGCACCTTCGAGACGTACACGCGCAACACCCTCGATATCTCCGCGATTCCCATCATCCACAAGCTTTCCCATTTGCCCATGGCGTCTGATCCTTCGCACGGCACCGGGCGGAGGGATAAAGTGGCGCCGATGGCGCGGGCGTCTCTGGCGGCCGGCGCCGATGTGTTGCTGATCGAAGTTCACCACGATCCTGAAAACGCCTTGTCGGACGGCGCCCAGTCACTGTATCCGGAGCAGTTTTCTGAACTGATGGACGAATTGCGGAAGATTGCCCCAGTGCTTGGCCGCAAGATCGCCTGACGGCACCGTTCTCAATTTTGGGACCTTCCATGGGGAAGTTGACCGAGACCGATCGCGTTCTTAGCAAGCCGGATAGCAGGGCGGAGACGGCGCCCAATTCGTCCGGCAGCGCGCGTTTGGACTGCTGGCTGGCAAGGTTGGTTGAGCAGGGCGGAAGCGATCTGCTGCTCATCCCGGGGGCACCCGCGTCTATTCGCTTCGAAGGCGAAGTGCGAAAAATCGAAGCCGAACCGTTGGATGGACCAGAGATTGAGGCTGCGGTACTGCCGGCGCTGACGCCCCATGGATTGCGGCTCTACCAGCAAAACCACATTGGGGATTCATCCTATCGGATAGGTGGTCTCGGACGTTTCCGCATCAACTTGCACCAGCAACGCGGTATGGCTGCAGCGGCCATTCGCGCCCTGCCTTCCAAACTGCCTTCGATTCGCGAACTCCACCTTCCGCCCGGCGTAGAGTCGTTGGCACGGTTGCGCCGGGGACTGGTCCTGGTCGGCGGAGCGACCGGAACGGGAAAATCCACGACTCTGGCCGCACTCATTGATGAGATCAACCGACGCGAATCGCGCCATATCATCACCATCGAAGATCCGGTCGAGTACGAGCACCTGCACCTCAAGAGTGTGGTCGAGCAGGTGGAAATCGGCGTCGATGCCCCAGACTTCCCCACCGCTTTGCGAGCCGCGCTGCGCCAGGCTCCCGACATCATTGTGGTGGGTGAGATGCGCGATCCGGAAACCATGCACATCGCGGTCGCCGCCGCCGAAACCGGGCACCTGGTGTTTTCTACGCTGCACACCACGGATGTGCCGTCGACCGTCTCTCGAATTTCGGATTCTTTCCCGCTGGAACGGCAACATACCATCCGCCAGGAGCTAGCCATGGCACTGGCAGCAGTTCTGGTGCAAGTGCTTTTGCCGAGCAAGGCGGGAGGACGGGTTCCTGCGGCAGAACTGCTGATGATGGGATACGGAGCGCGGCAGCACATTCGCCGCAACGCCCTGCAACATCTGCATCAGGAGATCACCATTACCAAGAACAAAGGCTCGTTCACCCTGGAGGAATCTCTGGTGCAACTGATCAATCAGGGTTTGGTGGACCGCGAGGACGCGCTGCTCTGCGCCGTTCATCCTGACGACCTCAACAGCCTGTTGAAGAGTTGACACACACATAGCCGCGTACAGGTTACAATCCACTGCTCCGGCGCACTCGCGGTGTTGCGCGCACATGTCCATTCGCCAAATTACCGTCATCGGGACCGGCCTGATCGGCGGGTCGTTCGCTCTGGCACTGAAGAAGCACGGATTCAAGGGGCGAATTATCGGCTGCGACCGGCCTCCAGTTCTGGAACGGGCGCGGGAGAAAGGGGCGATCGACGAGGCGCGTCCTCACCCCTTCGAGGCGACGCGGGGAAGCCAGGTAGTTCTACTGGCAACGCCGGTGCTTGGAATTCTCGAATTGATCGAGCGGCTGGGGCCTTCGCTAGCACCAAAGACTCTCCTCACTGATGTCGGCAGCACCAAGGCGCAAGTTCTTACGCGCGCCAAATCGGTGTTCGGCAAGACTGCAGGCGGGCGCTTTCTGGCCGGGCATCCCATGGCCGGCAAAGAGCAGGCTGGGGTGGATTTTGCCGATCCGGATTTGTTCCACGGGGCGGCCTGGTTCGTGACCCCGTTTCCCGGGCAGAAGATCCATGAAGGCTTGAGCGGAGATTACCTGGAGTGGGTGGAAAAGATTGGCGCGCGCATCGCCAGCATGGAGGCCAACGAACACGATGAGTTATGCGCCTGGATCAGCCATTTGCCACAGTTCATCTCGACCGCGCTGGCCGCCAGCCTGGTCGACCAATACGGTGAAGACGCCCCACTGCTGGAAGCTGGAGGCCGCGCGTTGCGCGAGATGACTCGCATTTCCAGCAGTCCTTACTCCATGTGGCGCGACATTGCGCTTACCAACAAGAAGAATCTGCAGGATGCCCTGCTCAAACTTGAGCAGCGATTGGCCCACATCCGCGAGAATCTCGATACCCGCGAATTGGCCATGGAGTTCGAGCGGGCTCACCATCTGCGCAAGCCGCAAGTCAAACTACAGCGGACACAGAAAACCTAAGTACCTTTAGTCGCACCACCCAGCTGTCAAATAGGTCGTTGGCCGGAGTCACCGAGCTACTCTGCTGTGACCTCTGTGCCGCTATCGTTTAGAATCGTTCCCTTATGAATAAAGTCGTGGCCAATGCGGACGAGGCCGTCCGCGATGTGTTCGACGGGGCCGTCATTATGGTAGGGGGCTTCGGCCTGTGCGGCATACCGGAAAACCTGATTCGCGCGCTCGTCCGGAAGGGCGTCAAGAATCTCACCACCATCAGTAACAACGCGGGCGTGGACGGGTTCGGCATGGGGCTTCTGCTTTCCGCGGGACAAATCAGCCGCCATATTGGAACTTATGTTGGCGAGAATAAATTGTTGGAGCAAATGGTGCTGCAAGGAAAAATCGAGTTGACGCTGGTGCCGCAGGGAACCTTTTCTGAGCGCATTCGCGCCGGTGGTGCCGGCATACCTGCCTTCTTCACTCCCACGGGCGTCGGCACGATGGTGGCGGAGAACAAAGAGACACGCGAGTTCGATGGGCGCATGTATGTGATGGAGCGCGCTCTGAAGGCTGACTTTGCCCTGGTGAAGGCGTGGAAAGGCGATCGCTGGGGCAACCTGGTCTATCGCAAAACGGCGCGCAACTTTAATCCCATGATGGCGACGGCGGCCAAGGTGACCATCGCGGAAGTGGAGCACCTGGTCGACATAGGCGAACTGGAACCGGACATGGTTCATACTCCGAGCGTGTTCGTGAAACGCATTTTCCAGGGTGAACTGTTCGAGAAGAGAATCGAAAAAAGAATGGTAAGAGCAGTCCCTGTCCGTTAGCTTGAAGCTGCACTGCAGGCGGCCGGGACGATTCCGCACGGCGAACGACAAACGACATGACTCCAGCGAAACCCAGCAAAGACGTCGAAAAGCGCGAACGCATTGTGAACCGTATTGCCCGCGAACTGCGCGACGGCTTTTACGTGAACCTCGGCATTGGCATGCCCACGCTGGTCGCCAACTACGTGCCAGCGGGAATGGATGTCATCCTGCAAAGCGAAAACGGGATGCTTGGCATCGGCCCATACCCGGTGGAAGGTCAGGAAGATTCTGATCTCATCAACGCCGGCAAGGAAACCGTCAGCGAGTTGCCTGGCACAGCCTACTTTTCCAGCGCCGATTCCTTCGCCATGATTCGCGGCGGCCACGTCGACCTGAGCGTACTCGGCGCCATGGAGGTCGATGAAGAAGGCAATCTGGCCAACTGGATGATTCCGGGCAAAATGGTGAAAGGCATGGGCGGGGCGATGGATCTGGTGGCGGGAGCGCGCCGGGTGATCATTGCCATGGAACACACCACGCGCGAGGGCGAACCGAAGATCCTGAAAAAATGCAGCCTGCCGCTCACCGGAGTGCGCGTGGTCGACACCATTGTCACCGACATGGCGGTTATTCAAGTGACGCTCGAGGGTCTGGTTTTGGCAGAAATCGCGCCCGGATTGACGGCTGACGATGTGCAGCGCGTCACCCAGCCGACGCTGATTCTTAGCCCAAACCTGAAGACGATGGAAGGCTAAACGGAATGCGGTCAGTTACCGCCAGCGCTCTTTGATCTTGCAGCCTCGAATTCATCGCCCTTTTGCCAGCCTATGAGCGTCGATTGGGCGGCGGCTTCCCATCCTAACGCGAACCCGAAGCGCGCCATCGCGGCGTCGCCCGTGAAGTCCATGTCGGCGTGATATTCGTCACTAGGCTGATGGTAGTGTTTAGCGGTAAACTCTTCGGCCTGTTGGATACCCCAGGCCGCGTCATGTCCCTTGTATTTCACCCCTTCATTGATGGCAAACGCAGGAATGCCGACGCTCGCCAGGCTGAAATGATCGGAACGATAGTAGTGTCCAGCCTCGGGGCGCGAGTCCGGGCGAATCCGGAGGCGAAACGTTTTAGCGGTGGATTCAACCACCGGATAGAACGTCGTCCGCTCCGCGCCGGAAACCTCCACCTCCTCCGGCGATCCCAGAGGAGGGATGTCGTCATAATTCAGATCGAGCGTGATTTTTCCCACCGGGATGGGCGGATGCTTTCCCAGATACTCGGAGCCCAGTAAGCCTTGCTCCTCCGCTGTGACCGAAGCGAACAGGATGGAACGGCGTGGCCTCTGCACTCCCTCGGAATAAGCCCGGGCCACTTCCAGCAGAATGCCGCAGCCGGTGGCATTGTCGTTGGCGCCGTTGTAGATGTTGTCGCCGGGCATATCCGGCCGAATGCCCAGGTGATCATAGTGGGCGGTGTAGAGGACGGCCTCCGCTCTCAGTTTGGAATCAGCTCCCGGCAACATGGCGATCACATTACTCGACTCAAACGGACGCACTCGGCTCACCATGTGGGCTTTCAATTTCACGGGCAGGATGACGGGGCGAAAGCTCGGGGAGCGCGCATCGGCCAGCATTCGGTCCAGTTCCAGGCCTGCGCTGGCAGCCAACTGTCGGGCAGCATCGAAGTGAATCCAGGAGGCGACCTGCAGCGCCGGCGCACCGTCCAGCTTCAGGAACGACTTCTCTCCAGAATTCGAGTTACGCACCACCTCCCAGGGATAGCTGGCCATATCAGTCTGGTGGATGAGAATCGCGCCCACCGCCCCTTTGCGGGCGGCTTCCTCGTACTTGTAGGTCCAGCGTCCGTAATACGTGAGGGCCTTGCCTTTGAAGAACTTCACGTCATCGGACGGCGGCTCATTGACCAGCATCAGCAGAACTTTGCCACGGACGTCTACCCCTTTGTAGTCGTCCCATTTGTATTCGGGAGCTTCAATGCCATATCCGACGTAGACGATTTCGGCATTCACGTCTGATTTCGGTTGCTGCGTCTGGTCGTAGGCGACGTACTGCTCGAGCGGCTTCAAATCGATCGCCGGGCCGCTGGCAGGAACAAGGGAAAAGGTAGTCGTTGGAGCCGGAGTGATGCCCACGAGCGGCACCTTCTGCATGTAGGTACCGTTGTCACCGGCCGGTTTCAACCCGTAGAGGGCAAATTGCGTGGCAATGTATTCCGCTGCAATGTCACCGCCGCGCTGTCCCGTGCCGCGGCCTTCCAGCAGATCGTGGGAAAGAAAGCGCACGTGGGCGCGGATGCGTTGCGGGTCAATCTTCTGCATGGCGGCGATCGCAGCACCGGATAATCGTACCGAGGACTGCGAACGCGCCTGCTTACGCGCGCTCTGTCCGGCTGCAACACCTGCAACGAAGAGAATTGCCAAAAGCACAAACATACCTCTGTGCATGCGAGGAACGCTCCAAGAAGTTGTTTACCGGGTGATGGTTTTATTGTACGGGAATCGCAGTGAAACCAAGGCCTGGACAGGGCTTACCAAGGTACTAAGGAGGGTTCGGGCGCGTCGGGACGCGTCTGAGGCGATTTTTGTAATTTTTCGTTGCTAAGGGCCTGGCCCGCGACCGCGGGCTAGTTCCTGGACCCTCAACCGGCGCGGAAATCCGGCACCTCTTCGCCGGGACGGAATACCGGTTTGGGGCCCTCGCCTGTCATCTCGGCGGCCCTGCGGTTGATCTCGTCAATCTCTTTCTTCAGCCAGCCGACGCTTGAAATTTCAATCTCACCGTCCTGCGCAATCCAGAAGATGGTTGGTACGTTGGTCAGCCCATATGCGTTCGAGACTGGATAGGTGCTCGTATTGTCGAGCAGAACCGGAAACGATATGCCGTATTCTTTGATGAAAGCCGCAGTGTCTTTCTGATCATTTTGTGAGATGCCTAGGATCGCAACGTTGCGATTGCCATAGGTTTTGTAAATGCGATCCAGGAAAGGAAACGCAAACTGGCAAACCGGGCAGGAAATCTTGAAGAAAGCCGCCAGCACGGGTCCCCGAGCCAGTGCTTCTTTCAAGCAGAATTGCTTTCCCTCCATGGTTGGCAGGGTGAAATCCGGCGCCGGGGTCCCCGGCGTTAGCGCAGCCATCCTTTGTCCTCCGAAAATATTGTGCAGCCACTTCATGTGGCCTTTCCTATTCTAGCCTGCGTTACGAAGGTCTGGCCGGGTGCGGAACCACCTCACTTCTTTACATTGTCTACGATCACGTGCTCCTGGGAAACGAAGTAAGCAACTTTACTGTGATCGATGAAATTCGCTTCGTCCTCGCTTGAAGCCTTCCATTGCGGCGACTTACGAGCCTCGAGCAAAGCCTTCCCGTCGTCAAACCAAAGCTCCGCCATGCCATCGTAATCAGGATTTCGCTCTGTGGTCACTGAGAGCCGGTGACTTTGCACCAGTTTGCGAAGGCCAGGAATCTGGGCGCCGATGGGGCCGTGGACATTTTTCCAGTAACGGAAGAATTCTTCGTCGGTCAATCCCGCTTTCTTGGTGATGCAATAGACCAACTTGACCATGGAATTTAGATGACCTTGGCCGCCCGCAGGATTTTTGTTGTGAGCCCCGTCAGCGGCAGCTTGGTCAGACGCGACTTGGCGATCCAGCGGCCATCCGCTGTGTTGGGCGGGGGCCCCTGTACTACTCGCACCAGATAATCCGTAACCGTGATGGAGTGGCGCAGGGTCAGGTGGGCTTGGCCATTGGCATTCGTCAGAGCAATCTCAGGCAGCTCCCACATAGCTGGCATCAAACTCACCATCGATGGGCGCTGCACCAGAAATACGGAGTCGTCGCGGCAATCGAGCGCGTAATGAATTTCACGTTTTCTCTGGCGAGTTGCTTTTCCGGAGGTAGGCAACTCTCCACGAGTAGCGCACCGATCAGAAACCGGGCACTGCAAACACTTCGGTTGTCTGGGGAGACAGACGGTCGCTCCCAACTCCATCAATGCCTGGTTGAAATCGCCCGGCCGTTGAAGATCCAGCAGGGCCTGCGCCGCCCGCCAGAGCGCTTCGCCGGCAATCGGTTTCCCAGAGGCGCGCTCCAACACCCGTTCCACGTTGCCATCGACGACGGCTACGGGTTCAGTAAAGGCGATGCTGGCGATCGCAGCCGCAGTGTAGCGGCCAATTCCGGGGAGGGTTTGCAGCTCGGCGGCATTTCTCGGGAGAACTCCCGCAAATTCACGCACGACTTTCCTGGCAGCGGCGTGTAACATGCGAGCCCGGCGATAATAACCGAGCCCACTCCAAGCCGCCAGTACCGATGACTCCCGCGCCGCAGCCAACTTCTCAATCGTGGGAAACCGTTGCAGAAATTTTAGGTAGTGCTCCTGTACGGCCGCGACGCGCGTTTGTTGCAGCATGATCTCGGAGAGCCAGACACGATAGGGATCGCGATCCCGTCGCCACGGCAAATCACGCTTGTGCTGGTCGAACCACGCCAGCAGTCGTTTCTGAAAGCGCTTCACCTCCGGCCTTTGCGGATTGCCTCTTTTCCGGTTCATCATCGTGTGTTGTGGCATTGTAAGCCAGGGTGCTCCCTGTTGACCCCCTCCCGGGATCACGAAATAATGAACAGGCCTGGTGTCCGCAATTCACGAGTGGCCAGTTTTGCACTCACGAAAGCGAAGGATCGCGATGAAAGACTTCAACCGCAAGGTGGAAGAAGCGTCGGTGCGCCTGGGAAAATCCGCGGGCGAGATCGCCGCCAGCCTGGAGAAGGAGACGGCGGAGTTGATCGACTACTTGAACACAGAAGTGGTTCCGGAAGTGCGGCAGCACTCGACCAAAGCTCTGCGTATTGCGGCGGAAAAGCTCACACGCCTGGCCGAGTATATGGAGTCGCATCAGCCCCCGCGCAAATAGATCGTTGTTTGCGTCCCTGCGTTGCCGCTTCACTGTCCGCCTGCCTATTCCTGCTCGCCGGGTGCGGCGGGCACAAGGAAGCAAAAGCGAACGTGCCTTTTGCTCCTGAGATCAGTGAGTCGAAGCCAGAGAGCAATTCTGGCAACTCCGAGACGCCTCCTAGAAAAACCACCCCGGCCGGAGAAGTACGCTCGGAGGCAAAGCCTCTCCTGGTAGAAACCGGGCTGGCCAGCTGGTATGGCGGCCCCTACCACAAGCGTCAAAGTTCGAATGGTGAGGTTTATAACATGCATGACTTGACCGCGGCTCATCGGACACTTCCGCTGGGCTCGGTCGTGCGGGTCACGAATGTGAAGACCGGACGCTCCGCCATCGTCCGTATTACCGACCGCGGCCCGTTTGTCCAGGGGCGCATTCTGGATCTCTCGCAGGCGGCGGCCAAGAAGACCGATGTCTACCTGGCAGGGATTGCCATGGTGCGGCTGGAGGTGCTGCGCACCCCCGTTCCCCTCGACGCTGCAGGGCGTTGGGCAGTGCAGATTGGTGCCTTCGAGAAAGAGCACGCTGCCGACAAGCTTGCCGACCATCTGTCCCATCGGTACCAAACCGCGAGAGTCCTGTGTTTCAGTAGCCCCGTCGGCGACTGGTGGGTGCGGGTGCGTGTCCAGGGCGACGACCGCAAACGCGCGGAAGAGGTCGCGCATAACACCCACACGGCGGAGGGAGACGTGTTCCTGGTCCGGCTGGACTGAACGTCCCTAGCCGGCGTGGAAAAGGGCCAAACACCTCCGTGTTTTGACTGGCGCACCAGGCTCCCAGAGGATTGAGGAATCGGGGGGGTCTGGAATGCGGCACCGGCTTGCGGTTCTCGCGGTGTTTTGCCTTTATGCACTCCTCCCCGCGCGCGCCCAAACTGATACCCTCGGCCTGAACGCCGCCCAACTATTCGACAAGGGTATGAATGCCCTGCTCGGCTCTCCCGCCAACCGCAACGATGTGACTGCCTTGGACAGCTTCCACCGTTCGGCTGAATTGGACTATGCTCCAGCGCAGGTGGTGTTGGGCTATCTCTACCAGACCGGCAGGTTTGTGGCTCCGGATCCGATGCAAGCCTTCGACTGGTACAAACGAGCCGCTGGGCAGGACGATCCATTGGCAGAGTGGCTCGTCGGCTACATGATCTACACCGGCGCGGTTCCTCCGCGCGACCTCAACGAGGCCAGCCTCTGGTTTCAGAAGGCTGCCGCGCACAACGATCCTTTCGGCCAATATCTTCTCGGCCGAGTCAAACTGGATCGCAAGGATTATGCGGGAGCGGCGCTATGGCTGCAAAAGGCGGCTATCCAGGGAGTGCCCCAGGCCCAGCAGCAACTGGGACTGCTGCTGCTCCAGGGTCGCGGCGTTCCCGAGGACAAGTTTGGAGCTTATGTGTGGCTGTTACTGAGTGCCGAAACCAGCCATCGTTCTCTCAACTATGACTTGCAGGGGCTCGAAGCGGATCTGGGCAGTAACCAGGTGGAGCAAGCCAAAAGCAAAGCTCGTGAGCTTGAGGCATCTTTCAATCGGGCCGTCGTAGCTCATGGATGTACCGGCTGGGACGGCGAATTGTTGGCCATCCCCGCCCCGCCGCCACCCAATATCCAACGGTTCTGCCGCTAGCCCGCGAGCCGGTCCCGCGACTTAGACTTGAGCCGGTGCGAATCTCCCGACCCAGACAGAACATCGCTCTCACATTACGTCTCCCATCAGGTATAGTAGTGGACGCTTTTTCCCCCACAATTTTGGACCCTGCAATTTCCGTCGGGCCTCTGATTTCAACTATGGACGTGTCATGAAAGACTGTCTCTTCTGCCGGATTGTCAGCGGCGAGATGCCCTCCAAGAAAGTTTACGAGGACGATCAGGTCTATGCGTTCGAGGATATTCACCCGCAAGGCCCGACGCATGTGCTGGTCATTCCCAAGAAGCACATTCGCGGGTTAAAGGAAGCGGGCGCGGAAGACGCCGAACTGATCGGCCGTTGCCACCTGGTAGCTGCGAATATTGCGCGGGAACACAGCATCGAGGATGGCTATCGAATCGTGCTTAATGTGGGACCGCGGGCGGGGCAATCCGTGTTCCATCTGCACATACACCTGATCGGCGGACGGAATCTGCACTGGCCGCCCGGCTAGGCGCCGGGTTGCGCGGGTGCTTCCTCTTCCGGAGCACCGTGGCGGCGCAGGAGCTGGGGCAAATTCTGGGAAAATGCCGAGCGCGGCAGAACCATGTCGCATCCGACTTCGTGTGCCTTCTGCTTCAAGTCCCCCTGCACATGGGACAGAAATCCGATGATCGAAGTTCCCTTCTTCAATTTGGTCTTAAGCTTGGGAATCAGGGTCAGCGGTTTCGCATTGGCGTTGTTCAGGTCAAAAATGATGAGCGAAGGCTTCTCTTCGCCATTCTGTTTCATGCGCTCACCCAGATCCTTGTCAGTTTTCACGAACTCGACTTTGACGTTAAGCTTGCGCGCGGTTTCCTGGATCTTCGCTTGGAAGAACAGATCGTCGACGAAGGCAAAAATGCGCGAATTGGCATCGTCGCGCTGCGGCAGAGGCTCCGGTTCGGCGGGCGCATACGAAGGCCCAAAACCGGGACGGCCGTGTCCGCGCGGGCCTTTGTCGCCGCCCAGAGCGGCTCGATAGCTGTGATCCATGGGAGCGGTGTAGATGCCACCGTGCTGTTGCCGGTCGCGGCCACCGGGCTGCCCGCCGCGATGTGGTGGGCGGCGCCCACGGCGCCGTCGGTTTCGCCCTCCTCCTCCGGAGGGACGTCCAGGTCCAACATTCATAGGTTTCTCTTAGTTTCCAGCGTTTCAGCCCGCCGACCCAAAAGACAAACTGGATTCAGCGTCCTGGTCTTGCTGTTTCCCAATCAGTCCACTTCGCGTGTGAATGCACGAGCCTTGCATAAAACCCGATGCGGTTGGAACTGATTCGAGAAATGATCGTTATCCGTTTAGGCGCCTGGAGCTACGCGGCGCGGAAGGCCAGCCAGGAAGCGTGGCCGCTAGGGAACATTAATGATGGTATCCTCGCCGGCGGAGGGAATGCAAGCCCAAAGTAGGCTCACTTTTGCACAGAAGTAACGCTAGGGGTGCCTGGGTAAGGTGGACGACTGCGGCCCAGCCTTTTATGTCCGGAAGGGCGGAGGGTCACGCTGAATTCAGCTGGCCGAGGCTGAGGTCACCTCCTTCGCCCAGCGCATGGCCTCCCAATGACATTCGGCCACTTCGTTCTCCGCAAGATGGAGCTCTCCAGCCAGTTCGCTGACGCTCTGCCACTCCCCGGATTCCTGGGCCAGCATCAGCTGATAAAACGGCCGCAGCCGGCTGGCCCCGCCCAGCAAAAGGGATTTGGTTTCCTGATCCACAGGAACGCTTTCCAAGACGCGGCTCATGGGAATTTTCAGGATTACGTCCATCAGGGACAGCAGCCCCAGCAGAAACAAGTCCGATTCGCCATGGTGGATCTTGGGGGAAAGCAGTTCGCAGAATCGAGCCCGCACCAGAGCCGACAGAACCAGTTCGCTGGAGGCTTCCTGGGCAGCGCTGAGCGTCGCCACCAGCCTGACCCAGCGACGAACTTCACGCTCTCCCAGCATGGCCAGTGCATGGCGCACGGAGTGAATCTCGTTGGAGAATCCGAAAGCCGGGGAGTTCAGGTAACGCAGCAGGCGGTAGCAAAGCGAGGCCTCGCGCTTGATCACCTGCTCGATCTCGTGCACATCCAGTTCAGGCCGGGACACGGCCTGCCACATGCGCAGATAGTTGGCCTGATTGGCGGGTATCTCGCGCGCCGTCATGGTCTCCGGCCGGCGAAAAAAGTATCCTTGGAAGTACACGAAGCCGGCTTTCTTGGCAGCCACGAACTCCTCGCGGGTTTCGACCTTCTCGGCCAGCATGCGACAGCGCCAAGGTCCGTACTGCTTCACCAGAGGAATGGCCTTTTCGAGCGGCGTGCACCGCAAGTCTACTTTAATGATGTCGGCAACCTCGGTAAGCCGCTCGCGCGGATCGGATACCACAAAGTCATCGAGCGCAATTAGGTAGCCGGCTTCTTTGAGCCGCTGGCACGCCGCAATGACCAGGTCGTCGGCGGGAACGCTCTCCAGAACCTCCACCACAGTCTGGGTGGAGGGCAGCAGCGTCACGTATTCCTTCAACAGGACTTCGCGCGTGCAGTTGATAAAAGCGCGGCGCCCGTCACAAAGCACATCCAGACCCATGAGCATGGAAGTGCTCAACGTGCTGCGCGAGGCAGCGTCCGCATCCGGGTTGCGAAAATACTCATCCACTCCGTTGCGAAACAACAGTTCGTAGCCGAAGACCTTTTCCTCGGCGGTCAGGACAACCTGCCGGGCAACGAACCGTGCGCCGGGTGACGGGGTGGGTGCAGGAGACATTGTCGGTGTGGCCACCTTGTTGTGATCGGCAGAATTCCGCTGAGGTTTAGGCTGGGCAACAGGTTCGCAGCGCTCGGTTTCTTCCTCAATTGGCTGCACTTGCCTGGTTACTGAGGAGCATTGCCCTGGGGAAGCGAAAATCCATAGGTTTTCAACAGCTCAACGATGGCGCGGGATTTCACATAATCCAGAAACTGCTGTGCGGACGCCTTCTGCTTGGAGGACTTCAAGAGCACCGCCGCCTGCCTGATGGGAGGGTAATCGTCGCTGGGAATTTCCACATACCTTCCCCGCTCTCTCATCGACGGAGCTAAAGCCAGCGACAGCGCCACGATACCGATTTCGGCGCTGCCCGAAGCGACGAATGATGCGGTCTGGGAAATGTTCTCGCCCAGAACAAATTTGCTGTGCACGTTCTCGTAGATCTTCTCATGCTGCAGAGCCGCCACCGCGGCCCGCCCATAGGGAGCATGCTCGGGGTTGGCGATGGCGATTTTCTTGACGCTCTCGTCCAAGAGCACCGCCAGTCCCCGGCTCAGGTCGAGTTTGGACTCCTTGGGAGCCCAGAGCACGATTTTGCCGACGGCGTATTCGTAGATGGTCCCCGGCTCTGCCAGGCCGGCAGTCTCGAGCCTTTTGGGATATTCGCTGTCGGCTGAGAAGAACAAGTCGAACGGAGCCCCGTTTTGAATCTGGGTAAAAAAATTGCCCGATGATCCGAAGATCAGCTTGACGCTCATCCCGCGGTCGTGCTGAAAACGCGTCGCCACCTCTTGAAAGGCAAATTGCAGGTCGGAAGCAGCGGCCACGGTAATCTCCTGCGCCCGGCCCGTTTCAGTGCTGACCAGGACAGCGAAGAAGGCCATTGCCAGAAGAGTTCGTTTGCCAATCATGGGAGCTCCGCCCTCCAGTCCCGTTTCTACACTTGATGCAGATCGAAACTGCAATCTTACATGATTTTGTGTGATTCTCTCGCCAGGAGAGAAGGAAGGAGAGAAAGACCAAGGAAGCACGCTACAGCGTGCCGGGAATCCGGCCAGGCAGCATCCGCACCAAGAGACGCAGCCGCTTCAACCAGCAACCGCTGCGTCAGACCGCTTTTTATTGCACGGTGAGGGTAATTGGCACGGAATGGCTAAGAGCGGAGCCCGTGGTGGCCGCTGTGACCGTAACCGTGCTGCTGCCGACGGGTGTTCCGCTGTTGCCGCCACCACCGCCGCTGCCACCACCGCAGGCCGGCAGGCCAAGCGTCAGAACACACAACATGGCAATCAAGCCCAGCACACGCAGGCCTTGCCGCTTCCGCATGCCGCCACCGCCCGCGGCGACCACCAGTCCCAGGAAACCCGGGAGCAGGAGAGCGTAGAACGGAACCGTACGGCGGCCCACAGGATCTTGATGCAAGCCGGCCGAGGCAGCCATGGTGGTGATTGTCAGGGTAGTCGTGATGGCTTTGCCGCTGGGAGTTACGCTGGCGGGCTTGAAGCCGCACGCGGCTTCCGCAGGCAGTCCGCTGCAACTGAAGCTCACGGCCTGACTGAACCCGGCGATCGGGGTGATGGTAATTGTTGTCGTTCCACTCTGGCCGGGCGCGCTCACGGTAACCGTCGTCGGATTCGCCGTGGGGGTTGCGAAATCCTGTACAGTCAGCGAATCGGCGGACGAGAACGAACCCTCGTAATTGCTGTCGCCGCTGTAAGCCGCTTTGACGGAATAACTACCGCCAGCCAAAGAGCTGGTTTGGAAGGTCGCTTGCCCGCTGCTGTTCAAGGTACCTGAACCCAGCTCGGTGGTGCCGTTGTTGAAAGTCACCGTGCCACTAGCGACCGCTGTGCCGGCGACGGGAGTTACGTCGGCGGTAAAGGTGACGGCGGTCCCGGCGGTAATCGTCGAAGCCGTGAGGCTCAAGCTGGTTGAAGTGGCTGATTTCTTGCCCGCCTTTGCGTCCCACGCAGCAATCAGAGTGTTAGCATTGACCGAACCCAGACCCGTTACCTGGTCGTAGCCGACAGTAGCGTTGTACCCGAACTGGAAAGGCGCTTTCGCCGGGCAACTCCGCGTGCCTTGAGTGCAGGGAACCATATTGTTGCCCGTGGTGACGTCATGAAACGCGGCCGGTGTGCTTTGAGCAAGCTGATAAAGAGTCGAATTGATATTCCCTAAACCGGCCGGCGGGACATTCCCCAAGCTCTGATTGAGCAGGGTGACGATTCCGGCGAAAACCGGCGTCGAAGCCGACGTGCCTCCGAATGTAAACGCAACGTCGGTCACTCCGTCGGCGCAGGTGTGGGTCACAGGGTTGGTGGAAGTGTCGTCGTAACAAAGCATGTATCCGTCGTGATCGGGCGACGCCGTCATGGAAACGTCGGGCACGTCCCGCACTTTATCGGCCGGCACACCTGTGCCCGTTTGCCATGCGGGTTTGGGGAAACCAAAACCACCCGTGCAGATGCTTGTGGACGCAATACCACAACTACTGGCGCCTCCTCCGCTGGCGGACAGCGCGCCATTCTCCGCCGTATCATTCCAGCCCATCTCTGGAATGTAGGAAAGCGCCGATCCGAGATTGGCGCCGTTCTTGCCGCTCCAGTAAGTGCCACTGCCCTCGTTGAACTCGGTGCCGCCAACGCCGGTCACCTCCGGACTGCTGGCCGGGTAATTCACCGCCAGACCCTCACTGGCGACCATGCTGCTATCGGAGTCACAACCAGCGGCCCCGGAGTCGCCGGAAGACGCAAGAAATGTTATTCCGAAGCTGTTCGCCGTCTGCAGTTCGCCCTCTAAGCCGCTCAGAGGAGCGTTTGCCGCTTCGCAAGCCCCATAGCTCATGCTGATCACCGGCGCGAGCTTCTGATCAATAGCGTATGTGGCCGAATCAAATACGTTGTCCGAATTGACGTAGTAAATCGTGGCATTACGCGCGACCGCTCCCGACCACTCCAGGTCCAGGTAGGCTTCGTCCAGATCGGGGTCGCTTACCTTGTGGCCGGTCAGGTTGACCACCACCGGATCGTTCGTGGGCAAGTTGAAACCAGAGCGAAACTGGTCGATATTGGTCAAACTGATGTCCGTCTGCCCCACGACGACCATCTTCATCCCAGTGCCGTCGATTCCGGAGCTGTACAGGGGAGTAAGGTTGTAAATCGTCGCGATGTCGCCGGGAGCCAGAAAATGTTCGCCTCCGGTTGTGTAAAAGGGGCGAAGAAGATCGGGAAGAATCCCACCCGTCAGTGCCGGAACCCTCACGCCCATGGGTTTCCAACGAAAATCGTTGAGGCCCCGGAAGCCGCTCACAATTCCGGCCAGCGCGGCGGGAACGGACAGCTCGGTGGCATTCGCGAAATGCATTTCGCCATCGACACCGTAGTAGTGAATCTCGGTCTGAAAGGCGTTTTCCACCAGTCTTGCGGTGCCGCTGAAAGCGATCCAGTTCCGGCCGCGCGCCACCTGCACAATGGTAAAACCCTCAGAGCGCAACCACACCGTGAGCTTCTCCACATCGTTCTGGCTGAGGCCGAACCGGCCGGCGTATTGCTCGGGCGTGAGCCACTTGTGGTAATTAGGCAAGGTCGGATCCTGCTGCTCCGCCAGAAGCCGCTGCAGGCTGGCCTGCTGCTCCGGCGACGGCTTGGTCATCAGGGTGATGTACTCCAGCGGCATGGAAGCCTCGACCGCTCCCCGGTCGTATTGCGGCTGAGCCTTGGGATGAACATTGCCCGGCAGGATTACCATCTGCCGCTTGTCGATGCCGCCAGCGATGCGGTCCGGCTGGGCCGTCGCGGCCGGGGTTAGGGCAGCAACCAGGAGGAGCGGAATGACCACCAACGCCGTTTTCATGGCTTTGCTTTGTCCGGGATAACCCAGGTGAAACAAAATTTGAATTGGAGACACCACAATACGAGTACCTCGGAGCATAGCAAAAGATTACCCCCGTAACTCAGAAAAATCGGGAGCTGAGATGACTTTTTGGACGCGGTCGACCTCGCCCGCGAAAAAAGCATTCGTTGCGAACAAAAGTGTCCGCGCCACACGGACCGTGCCGCAGTTGACGACCGCAGATGTAACTGGTTGAATGGACAGCAGTGGGCGCTTAACTCAGCGGTAGAGTGCCATCTTCACACGGTGGAAGTCATAGGTTCGAATCCTATAGCGCCCACCATTCCTGCACCTCAAATCTGTATTGCTCGCGAGCTCCTACGCCCTGCGGGCTCGGACGCTGCGTGAACGCCTCAAGCTCGAATCCCCATAACCCACCATATTCTTCCGGGCCTCGACTGCGGGTAGAATGAAATCAGCCACTAGGGCCCGTAGCTCAAACGGAAAGAGCATCGGATTTCTAATCCGAGGGTTGCAGGTTCGATTCCTGCCGGGCCTACC
>Ga0187778_10000995_pt1 | contig 20185 bp, 17 predicted proteins | sample 1015_Q2_SP5_20_M_FD_132418 | JGI IMG/M metagenome (GOLD analysis project Ga0187778, IMG submission 132418) | Tropical peat soil microbial communities from peatlands in Department of Meta, Colombia - 1015_Q2_SP5_20_MG | ecosystem: Environmental > Terrestrial > Soil > Wetlands > Peat | place...
GGAAGCTCCACTCCGGAAGTAACCATCGCTGGCTCAACCCTTGGCATTCTCGGCCTCCTTACTGAAACAGCAAGGCGTTTACCGGTGCGATTCTACCCGCTTGACAGGCGCTCTGCGAACAATCTTCCTCTGCTATTCTCGAATTACGTGGAGACGCTTTTTTACATCCTGGCAACGCTGCAGATTCTGATTGGCGCATATTTGATCTGGCAGGGTCTGCAGTGGCTCGGCTACGTGCGCCGACGGTTGCATGTCGATCCTGGCTTCTATGCGCCGCGCGTCGCTGTGCTTTGCCCATGCAAAGGAAACGAGCCGGGGCTCGAGCGCAATCTCGTTTCACTTACGGAATTTGACCGCCAGAATTACGAGATTTTCTTCATACTGGCCTCGGAAAAAGATCCGGCTCGGCCGACGATCGATCGCGTAATAAAAAGTTCGCGCGTCAAAGCACATCTCGTGATCGCAGGAAATCCCATCAACTGCGGCGAAAAAGTGAACAATTTGCGCGCGGCCGTCGAGCAGCTTCCGGAAGAATTTGAAGTGTTGGTATTCGCGGACTCGGACGGACGTCCCGGGAAGTCGTGGCTTCATCACATGGTGGCGCCTCTGGGAGACAGCACCATCGGCGCAACCACGACCATGCGGTGGTTTATTCCCAACCGCAGTAATTTGCCAACTGCCCTCCTCGCCGCATGGAACGCGCCGGTCGTAACGATGTTGGGTGAGAAGAGTCGCAATTTCTCCTGGGGCGGAGGCACCGCCATCCGTCGCAGCATTTTTGACCAGTCCGGCGTGCTCGAGGCCTGGAGGAATTCCATCAGCGATGATTACTCGCTGACGCACGCTCTCGAGCGCACCGGTCGTTCTATCGTTTTCATTCCCGAGTGCCTCACGCTTTCTTATGTGGAAACGGATTTTGAAGGGTTGCTGGAATTCACGAATCGCCAGATCCTCATTACGCGAGTTTATGCAGACCGCATTTGGAAATCGGCATTCTTCACCCATTTCCTTTACTGCCTGACAATCCTGCTGGGTTTCGTCCTGATTGTGGGTGACGTCATTTCACAGAGGCCCGCCTTTCACATCGTTACATTGACTTTTCTTCCGATTCTTCTTTCCTCGATTCGTGGAGCAATTCGGCTCATTGGCGTGACGGAGTCTCTACCAGCAGCCCGCTCGCAAATCACGGGACAAGCATGGATTTACATTTTGCTAACCGTCTTTGTTCCATTCTTGTACTTAAGCAATTTTGTGAACTCTTTGGTCACACGCCGAATTCGCTGGCGCGGTGTGACGTATGAACTTGCAGGCGCCGAGCAGACCCGGATTCTTTGAACTGTAACAATCGCTATATTCAGCTGAAATCCTGGAAAGTTTTCCACAGGGCGTGGAGCAACAATTCATGGACTTAAGCTGCATTGAATCAATAGCTCGCGCGTGGTGGAAAAATTTCGCGGCCTGTGCAATTCCTACCCGTGAAAATCCTCATGGAGTTGATCGCTGCTCGCTAAGCACCCCTTTTTGAGTGACTTGCATAATTCGCATTTCGGAAGATTACTTGCATGTCGTTGAAAGGTTCGGTAGATCGTTTACAGGCGCTCTTTCAGGGAGTCCTTGCCTAACGCCTGGGCGCTGCCGTTCGATGGGGAGTGGACGCCGAACCGCCAGCCCTCTGTTCTGGAAGCCGGTCTGCTAACCACTTGAGGGCTACCCTTTCTGAGGGGAAAGTACGAAAATTGTAAAGGCTTCGGTTCCGTCACGAGGCTGCATTCTGAGGGGGTGCACGTGAAGGCAATCCGTAGAAGTGACCATCCGCATCGTTTGTCCGCTACTCAACCCACTTTTCCCCGCGACGTCTTCTTTTTCTACGAGAAAAATACGGGAGTCTCGCATTTCCACGTCGAAGCCGGCCCGGATGGGCGGTTCCCGGTGGACCAGGCTGCGGGGCTGCTGGCAATGCACTGCGTTGTCCGCGGGCAGGCGCCAAGCGACTACGTGGTGATGGTGCAGGCCGATGAGGAGCATCTCGAGGGTCTGAACGAAAAAGCCGACAAGCTGCTGGAAGCCGGGAGATCGGTTCACAGCCGCGTAAAGCTCACGCGGAGAGAAGAGGAAGTTTTGGCTGGCTTGATGAAAAGCCTGGCCAACAAAGAAATCGCGGCCTCACTGAATCTTTCCGAGCGAACGGTGAAGTTCCACGTTTCCTCATTGCTGGCAAAATTCCAAGTTCGCGGAAGAATGGAGCTGGTCCGCGAAGCCGCGCGCCACACCGCAGGCGCACTTCCTGCGCCCATGCCGCTGGCGACTCGCGAAGCCCCTACTCCCTCACTTGCGAGCGTAACGAAAGGTTACGCCGCGCCGCGGCGCGCGGCTGCGGTAGTTCCTCTGCTGAAGCGGCAAGTTACCGCTTGATCGAAAGTTCTTCTCAGAAGTAGCAAAAAGGCCTCCGAGAAATCGGAGGCCTTTTCATTGCTTGGAAGCGTAGAAGTGGAGGGCTACTTTTTCGCGGCGGAGAAAAGTTCCGCAGCTCTGTCCCAATTGACCACATTCCACCAAGCCTTGATGTAGTCAGCCCGCAGGTTTTGATACTTCAAGTAGTACGCATGCTCCCAAACATCCAGGCCAAGCACTGCTTTGCCTCCACCTGCGAGCAAATAAGGAGTGTCCTGATTGGGAGTCGAGTCGATTGCCAGTTTGCCGTCCCTGAGAACCAGCCACGCCCAGCCCGAGCCGAATCGCCCCATGCCCGCAGCGGCAAATTTCTCTTGAAAACCAGCGAACGATCCAAAGGCGGAGTTGATTGCTGCCGCAAGATCACCTTTAGGCTCGCCGCCGCCCTTTTTCATGAGCGTCCAAAACAAAGTGTGGTTCCAGTGCCCGCCGCCATTGTTGCGGACGGCCGTGCGAATATTTTCCGGGACGGAGTCGAGTCCCTTCAGAAGGTCGTCGATGGATTTGGCCTGCAAATCCGGATGCCCTTCCAGCGCTTTGTTCACATTTGTGACGTAGGCTCCATGATGTTTGTCGTGATGGATTTCCATGGTTTTGGCGTCGATGTAAGGCTCGAGCGCGTCGAACGAATACGGCAGGGGCGGCACAGTGAATGGCACGGGTTTTTCCTCCAACGTGAAATTTGAATCCGAATGGGCTACGGAGCCGGCGTACAGAAGTTCGGGTGAAGCCTTCCCTGCCCCGAGCAATCCTGCGCCGACAATACCGGAATTGAACAAGAAGCTGCGGCGATTCATGAAGCCCTCAGCAGCTCGCAGAGCCGACCGGCTAGCGGCTGGGATTATACCGCCACTGGCACCGGGACGGTAATGGAGCTGCTTGGAAATATCCCGGCAGTTATTGGATGCGCGAGAGCGCCCATTGGGCAGATTCCACAAGAAGGGAATCTCCACTCGAAACGAGTTTGGTGAGCAAATCGCAGAGCCGAGCGTGAGCTGCACTGCCGCGTGCCACGCTGCTATTACCTGCGGCGATGCAGGCATTCCGCAACAGGCCCCGCCACTTGGCGCGCCTCACCGCGCTTCCGCGAAAAAGTTCTTGGAACTCCGCTTCGCTGAGACCTAATAACCGCTCAAGTCTGGGAAGAAACAAGGAATCGTTCGAAGCGCGCGGCGCAGACCCTGCATTGTTTTCTTCGGAAGAGGACAAGATTCTTGGCTGAAACTGGGGAACGGAAGAGGTTGGAGCGCGCTGATTCCAGGGACAGACGTCCTGACAAATGTCACATCCAAAAACATGATTTCCCATAGCGGCACGGGATTCCATAGGGATGGAACCGCGCAATTCGATCGTCAGATAAGAGATGCACTTTCGCGCATCGAGCACGTACGGTTCCGCAAACGCCTGCGTGGGGCATGCATCCAAACATTGCCGGCAATTCCCGCACAAGTCCGCTGGAGGCAATTCGTTCGCCGCAAGGGTGGGCGCGAGGTCAAGACTCGTGAGAACGACGCCTAGAAAAAAATACGATCCCATTGCTCGATTGAGAAGCAACGTATTTTTCCCGAGCCAGCCGAGCCCGGCGTATTTTGCAAGTACACGCTCCTGGATCGGCCCGGTATCAACGTAGGACCGCGCTTCAAACGGACCGGTGAATCGTTCGCGAAGAAGTTCAATTAAGGCGTCCAACCTCGCCCGCAAAACTTCATGGTAGTCATCGCCCCAGGCATAGCGGGAAATCCAAGCTCGCGGTGGACCATCGCCTGGCACTACGGTCAAATCGGTCGATAGCGGATGTTCGGTCTGATAATTCAGCAGGCAAACGATAATGCTGCGAACGCCCGGCATGGAGAGCTCTGGGTTGGTCCGGCGGGCATCGAGCAGGTACTTCATCTCGCCCGCATAGCCACAAGCGAGCCATTCCTCAGTGTGAGCGAACTCGGGGAACTTCTCCGCGCCCACAACACCGCACGCATCGAATCCCAGCGATTTCGCCTGCTCGACAATCCAGGCCGCATCCGCTGCTCTTGTCATCCCGGAGATTGTGACGGGTTGGGCCGGCTATTGAAAGCTGCGGATCGCCGTGCCTTCGTCGGAAAACACTTCGAAAACCGTGTAAAGTTTAGTGATTTGAAGGAGATCCCGAACTTTCTTGGTGAGTTGCAGCAGCTTCAAGTCCCCGCCCTGGTTCTTGACTGCCGTGAAGCCGCTCACCAGTTCGCCAATCCCCGAACTGTCGATGTAATCGACGTCGGCCAGGTTCAGCAGGATTTTCTTCCGCTGGTCTTCCAGCAGGCCGCGGACCGTTTTGCGCAGAAGGGCGCTGCCGTCACCCAAAATGATCCGACCGCTCAAATCCACTACCGTAACTTGTCCTGAGTCGCGATGTGTTGCGCGCAATGACATTTTCTTCCCTAAGCTCCGTGCTGCGGCGAAGCCGCTTGCCCGCCTTGCCCATTCGGGGAGGCGCTGCCCGGAGTCGGCAACCGCTTCGACATCACGATTTCCGCTCCCCCGTTTTTTCCTGCTACGACGTCAAATTCATCCATGAACGCGCGCATCAGAAAGATACCTCGCCCCGAAGTACTCAGAAGGTTTTCTTCTGCGAGCGGATCGGGAATGTCCGCCAAGTTAAAACCGGTTCCTTCGTCCAAGACGTGAATAATCATCTTTTCTTCCGTGAGGTCCACGGCCAGATGGATTTTTTTCTCGGGGCATTCCCGGTTGCCGTAGTGAAACGCGTTGATTACCCCTTCGCGCACGCTCATTCCGATGCGGTAACACTCGTCTTCGCCAAATCCTGCTGCTTCCGCAACCCGCAGACACAACTCCTCCGCGAGATTTACGCTCTCAACTTGCGTCTCCAGCGTAACTTCGAGGTGCTTGGTGTCTGGCGCCATCTTATGTGTTGCCGCAGCCCCGGAAGCGACAATTGTTAGCGCTTTATGGGTAACACAGCGGAGGAAACGGAGTCAATGGAGCAAGCGCTTGTCTGGGTTTCTTTTAATTAGATGTGGGGCGGATATTCGCCGCTGCCTGCTCGGCTAGGCCCAGTAGGAACGGTCCAGGGTGCGGTATTGAATTGCCTCACTCAGGTGCCGCGGCTCAATGGTCGGGCCGCCTTCTAAGTCGGCGATGGTGCGGGCCACTTTCAAAATCCGGTCGTGGGCGCGCGCGGAAAGTCCAAGCCGTGTAATTGCATTCTCCAGCAACTTTTCGCCTTCTGCGTTGATGGCACAGTGCTTCCGAATCATCTTCGGCATCATCTGCGCGTTTGCGTAAGTCTTTTTCTCGCCGCGAAATCGCTCGAGCTGCCTTTCTCGCGCTGCCATCACCCTCTGCCGCACCGCAGCCGAGTCTTCCGCAGAAGACGGCGCGCGCAGCTCTTTGTATTTCACCGCCGGGACTTCAATGTGAATGTCGATGCGGTCCAGCAGCGGCCCCGAAATCTTCGACACGTACCGTTGAATCATTGGCGGCGTGCAGTGGCACTCCCGCGTCGGGTCTCCAAAATACCCGCATGGGCACGGATTCATCGCCGCCGCCAACATAAACCGCGAAGGAAACGTCACTGATATCGCCGCGCGCGAAATCGTGACCATTCCGTCTTCCAGCGGCTGCCGCATCACTTCCAAAACATTCCTTTGAAATTCCGGCAGCTCATCCAGGAACAGCACGCCGTTATGACCAAGCGAAACTTCTCCAGGCCGCGGGACCGCCCCGCCTCCGATCAATCCGGCGTCGCTAATGGTGTGGTGCGGCGAGCGGAACGGCCGCGTCCCCACCCAGCCCTCGGCTGTCTTCCAGGACACCGGCTACGCTGTGGATCCGCGTTGTCTCAATCGCCTCTTCCAGCGACATCGGCGGCAGAATCGTCGGGATGCGCTTCGCCAGCATCGTCTTTCCCGCACCGGGCGGCCCGATAAACAAAATGTTGTGCCCTCCCGCGCACGCCACTTCCAGCGCGCGCTTCGCCGCCTGCTGCCCGTGCACGTCCCGCAAATCCACCGAATACTGCGCGGCCTCGGAGAGCAGCAGCTTCGCATCCACTTTCACCGGAGCAAACAACTCAGGCGAATTCACCAGGTCCACCGCCTGTGGCAACGACTTCAACGCAAACACGTTCACGCCGTCCACTACCGCCGCTTCTTTAGCATTCGCTTCGGGAACCGCAACCGCCTGCATGCCAACTTCGCGCGCGGCAAGCGCCGCCGACAGCGCTCCGCGCACCGGGCGCACGCCGCCATCGAGCGACAGCTCGCCCAAGAACATGCATTTGTCGATCCGCTTTCCGAAGAAATGCCCCTGGCAACCCACCAGCCCCAGCGCCATCGGCAAATCAAATCCCGAACCTTCCTTACGCACATCCGCCGGCGCGAGATTGATCGTCACTCCCTGCCCGTAGGGAAATTCATACCCGCAATTCCGCAGCGCGCTTTTGATGCGCTCGCGGCTTTCTTTCACAGCGTTGTCCGGCAGCCCCACTACATTGAAGTCATTCATCCGCGCAGACCCCACGTCCACCTCGACCTCTACGAGGTACGCGTCTATCCCATAAACCGCCGCGCTCTGTGCTTTGAACAGCATTTCGAGGGAGGCTCCTGCCAGCCCCGCAAGCATAGAACAAAATGGATACTATACCAACCTATAACTTTGACGGAGTGAGGTAATCCTTGCTGCGGCCCCCTCGCACCTCTGCTTTACACTCGCGCACGCCCCACGTATATTTGGCCTTTGCTGGTTCGCAGGTATTTCAACCCGCGTGAGGTCCCCCGATGCTGCTTGCCGTTCTGGTCATTCTCATCTTGCTCGTCATTTTTCTCATCGGCATGTACAACGGCCTGGTACGCTTGAAAGTCCAGTGCGACAACGCTTGGGCTGACATCGATGTCCAGCTCAAGCGCCGTTACGACCTCATCCCTAATCTCGTTGAGACTGTCAAAGGCTATGCCGCTCACGAAAAGGACACGCTCGAAGGCGTCATCAATGCCCGCAACCGCGCCATGACCGCCACTGGGCCCGCCGAAAAGGCCGAAGCCGAAAACATGCTCACGGGCGCGCTCAAAAGCCTCTTCGCACTTTCAGAAGCCTACCCCCAGCTTCGCGCCATCGAGAGTTTCACCTCGCTGCAGAATTCCCTCTCTCAAATTGAAGACACCGTCCAGAACGCGCGTCGCTATTACAACGCCGTTGTTCGCGACCTCAACACCAAAATCGAGCAGTTCCCCACCAACATGATGGCCAACCTTGCTGGCTTCAAAGAGCGCCAATTCTTCGAAGTTTCCTCTCCCGCCGAGCGCGAAGCTCCCAAAGTCAGCTTCACCGCTCCCAAAGCGTGAGCCTCGGAGCGCCGCGCCCGTCATGACTCCTTACGCCTCGTCCCTGCGCCGGATCCTCACTGCGGGGCTCCTATTCCTCTTTTTTGCGTCTTCCGCTTCGACTCTCAACACAAAACAGCTTCGCATTGAACACTTCGACGCCCAAATCACCGTATTGCCCGACAGCTCCATCGAGGTCACTGAAAACATTCAAGTCCATTTCATCGGCGGTCCCTGGCACGGCCTTTACCGCACCATTCCCGTCGAATACGTCACCGCCCAGGGCCTCAACTACTCGCTTTTCCTCAGCGTCAAGTCCGTTACCGACACCGACGGCAACCGCCTGAAATACGAATCTAGCCGAGAGCGCCACTACCGCAAACTCAAAATCTACGTTCCCAACGCCGACAACTCCACGCAAACCATCTCCATCGACTACACCGTCTCCGACGCGCTTCGCTTTTTCGAAGACCACGACGAGCTCTACTGGAACGTCACCGGCGACGCCTGGGACGTCCCCATCGAATCCGCATCCGCTCACATCGTTCTTCCGCAAGGCACCACCGGCATTCGCGTCAATCCCCTCACCGGCGCCTACCGCTCCACCGCGCATGACGCCGACGCGCAAATCACCGGTGATGGCGTCGACGTTCGCACCCGCGACCCTCTCCGCTACCACGAAGGTCTCACCATTGCCGTTGCTTTCGACAAAGGTTTCGTCCACGAGCCCACCGCCGCGGACAAGGTGTCGCTCTTCCTCCGCAGCAACTGGCCGCTCTTCTTCCCCATCGCCGCCTTCGCCATCATGTTTTATCTTTGGTGGAATTACGGCCGCGACCCGCGCCTTCGTCCCATCGCCGCGAAATATGAGCCTCCCGACCAGCTCACTCCCGGCGAGGTCGGCACCCTCATCGACAATTCCGCCGACATGCGCGACATCACCGCTTCCATCGTCGACCTCGCCGTCCGCGGCTACTTCGTCATCGAAGAGCATGAGCAAAACAAGCTGCTCAACTTTCTTCACGGCAAGGACTACAACTTCATCCTGCAAAAAGATCGCGGCGAATGGATGAAGCTCAAGCCCCACGAGCAAGTTCTCTTGAACGGCATTTTCTCCACTGGAACCGTCGGCGAAACCGTTTCTATGTCCAGCTTGCAAAACCAGTTCTATACGAGTCTTCCCGGCATTAAAAACGGCATCTTCGACACGCTTGTCGAGCACGGCTACTACCGCCGCCGCCCGGACAGCGTTCGCTCTTTTTACCTCGGCGCCGGTGTCGTCACCGCTGTTCTTCTAAGCTGGGGTGGCATGCAAATCGCGTCCTCGCTGGGCATGGCCCCGCTCGCCTTTGTAATCGCCGGCATTCTCACCGGCGTCATCATTTGCGCGTTCGGTTGGTTCATGCCCGCCCATACCGATCAAGGCGCGCGCGCCGTCGAAGGCGTCCTCGGCTTTGAGGATTTTCTCACTCACGTCGAATCCGACCGCTTCAACAAAACCATCAAGACCCCGCAAATGTTCGAAAAGTTTCTCCCGTTCGCGATGGCCCTGGGCGTCGAGAAAAACTGGAGCAAAGCGTTTCAGGGCATCATGACCGAACCGCCGCAGTGGTACCGCGGTAGCTACGGCCCGACTTTCTATCCCATTTATTTCACCAACGACCTGCACACCATGACTTCCCGCGCCAGCGACGTCTTTGCCTCTGCCCCGCGCAGTTCCGGCGGCTCCGGCTTTGGTGGAGGTGGGGGTGGAGGAGGATTTTCGGGCGGCGGCTTTGGCGGGGGCGGGGGCGGCGGCTTCTAAAAAATGTCCGTTTACCCCGCGACAGCGTGCTTGATCAGTTCCACGCTTTGCGTCCACACGCGCCCGCTCACTTTTTGCGCTTCGGACATCACCGCATCGAAAGCCGCCAAGGTCATCGCCACTTCTTTCTCTCCGATGATCAGCGGCGGCAGCAGCTTGATGATGTTGACGTCCGGGCCAGCCACCTGTGTCAGGATGCGGTGCTCCCGCATCAGCGCCATCACCACTAATTCCGCGAACAATCCTTTTTGCGCTGTCTCAGCGGCGGTCCAGGCAGCGTGCAGCCCGAGCGATCGAGCCGGTTTGAATTCCATTCCAATCATCAGGCCTTTGCCGCGTACGTCCGCGATCATCTCGTAACGTTCCTGCAAAGCAGCCAGACCTCTCAAGAGTTTCTCGCCCATCGTCGCCGCGCGCTCGATCAGCCGTTCTTCGTCCAGCACGTGAAGAGCAGCCAGACCCGCCGCCATGGCCAGCTCGTTCTGGCCGAAAGTCGTCGAATGCACCTGGCAGCGATCCAACTTGCTAAAGGTGGCGTCATGGATCTTGCGACGGGTGATGGTTGCGCTAACGGGAATGTAGCCGCCGCCCAGCGATTTCGACAGTGTGACGATGTCGGGCTCGAGGCCCCAGTGCTCGCTGCACAGAAACCGCCCAGTGCGTCCCATCCCCACCTGAACTTCATCACAAATGAACAAGGTCCCGTGCTTCCGGCACAGCCGCTGGGCTTCGGGCAAATAGGCATCGGCGGGGATGTATACACCCTTGCCTTGGATCGGCTCAACGATAAACGCAGCCACATCTTCGCGGCGGAGTTGTTTCTCCAATGCCGCCAGATCGTTCATAGCGACAGCCTCGAACCCAGCCATCAACGGCTCAAAGCCTTTTCGGAACTCTTTCCCGCCGTTAGCGGCCAGCGTCCCTAACGTCAATCCATGAAACGCGTGGTCCAGATACAGCATGCGTGGACGCTTGGTTGCTGCTCGCGCAAATTTCAGCGCCGTGTCCACCGCGTCGGCGCCCGAGTTGGCGAAAAAGACCGCGTCCAGCCCGGGTGGCATGCGCTTGACCAGCTCCTCGGCCAGCAAGCCTGCCAGCAAAGGGCAATCCATCTTGATTAAGTTGGGCCGGTCGAGAGCCAGCACTTCCTGGATCGCCTGCTTGACGAGTGGGTGGCTCCGCCCCAAGTTGAATACGCTGTATCCCGAAAGCAAATCCAGGTAGCAGTTGCCTTGGTCATCCCACAAATAGGCGCCTTCCCCGCGGGTGTAGTTTTTGTCGAAGCCAATGATGGCTTGAACGCGGGCTAGGCTCGGGTTGATGTAGCGCTTGTGCAAGGCATATTGCTCTCCTTGCCGCTTCTCAATGAGTTGAGCCACGGTGAAGGTCATAGCATCCTCCTCCGTCTCAGGAATGTGGGCTCGAAGGCTTCAGGCGGGAATGCAGCTCATCAGCTCAATGCTATCACCAACCATCTTTGACGCGACTTGGTTCTTCCGGGGCAAGCGCTTGCGCCGTCTCTACATCCTTGCAGGTTACTTCACTACTTCTTTCTCCGCCACTCCATACAGCGCAAGTACGTCCTCAAGTCTCACAATTCCTTTCAACTCCCGCACATTGGCTCGGCTCACCACCGGGAGAATCTCCAGTTTGCTTGCTCCCAGCCGCTCCAGCGCCACGTTCAACGGATGGTCCGCATGCACATGAACGAATTCCACGCTCGTGAGCAATTCCTCGAGGTGTTTGCCTGCGTTGCCGCCTCCCGCGGCTTCTTCCAACAGACGGCGGCTCAGGACGCCTCGCACGCCGAACGCATCGCAGACCACCCACGCGCCAGCTGCGCTTTTCTTTGCGCGCTCCATCGCCTCGGCCACGGTCATTTCCCCGCGCAGCACTTCCTCCGCCGGCCGCATCGCTTGCGCCACGCGCCGCTGTGCGCCCAACTCCCTCGTTTCCGATGTCGGCAGGTGAATGCCATCCTGCTGCGCCAATTCTTCGTAAATCGGCTTGGGCTGCAGCCGCGACGAAATGAAAAAACTCACCAGATTGGAGATCATCAGCGGCACGATCACCGCATAATCCCTCGTGATCTCGAAAATCATCACCACCGACGTCATCGGCGCACGCACGATTCCCGCGAACGCCGTGCCCATGCCCACCAGCGCGTACGCTCCTGGCGTGCCGACGTAATTCGGCAAAAAATGATTCGCCACATTTCCAATCACGCCGCCGAGCATCGCTCCAAGAAACAAGCTCGGGCCGAAAATTCCGCCTGCGTTTCCCGAAGCATAGCTCGTAGCCACCGCAAACAGTTTCAGCACCAGGAGCAACAGCATCAGCCGCAACGCCATTCCGCCGTTCAGCGCTTCCCCCACGTGCTTGTATCCCACTCCCAGCAACTGCGGCACAAACCATCCCATGATTCCCACCATTACGCCGCCGGCCGCCGGCTGGAACCACACCGTTTTCTTCGGAAATTTCAGGAAGCGTGCCCGCATCCAAAGCAACAGCTTAGTGAATGCCACCGAAACTATTCCGCCAACCACTCCCAAGACGGCGTAAATCACCAGTTCCAGCGGATTCACAAGCTGGTATTGGGGAACCTGGAAAAGTGGATTGTTCCCCAGCAGCAACCGCAGCATAGCCCACGAAGTCGCCGACGCCAGCACCACCGAGCCCAGGACCGGCGCGTGCAAATCGCCAACCACTTCCTCCAGCGCAAACAATACCGCCGCGAGTGGTGTGTTGAAAGCTGCCGCGATTGCCGCTGCCGCACCCACTGGGATCAGCGCCTTCACTTTTTCCGGCCGCAGTCCCAAGTGGCGTCCCAGCACCGAAGCGAATCCCGCTCCGACCTGCACCGCCGGGCCTTCGCGCCCGAGCGGGATGCCACTCGCCAGCGTCGCCGAAGTGCAAAAGAATTTTCCGATCACCGTGGACAGCGTGATGCGCCCTTCGCGCGCGTACAGCGCCGCCTTCGTCTGCGGCACACCGCTGCCGCGCGCATCCGGGAAATACCGGCACAGCAGGTAGCCCATTCCGAGCGACCCGGCTACGGGCACCAGCAGCCTTCGCCACGCCGCTTCGCCCGCCGGATACAGCCGCGCGCCGAAACGTTCCGTCAGCAAAATGAACGCCACGACCGCCAATCCCACAAACGCGCCGATCAGCAGCGTCAAAATCAAAAACACCTGCTCTTCGCGTTCGCGCAAAAACGAAGCCCATTGTTGCGACGACGCGTCCCACCAACTCGTTTTGGCTTGTTCGCCTGCGTTCATGAAGTTCTTGTTTTCTTTGGCATTCCGTGTGGAGGGAGAAATTCTATCAGGCTTGCGGGGCCGCCGGTGTTTCTGCGCGGTCACGCCCTTTTTGTGGACCCTTTCCGGGGACTCGCGCCTGTTTTTTCTGCGCCACGGGAAGCGTGGCCGTCTTTCAGCAAAGCGCTAATGGCGTCAACCAGTGAGGCGCCCGTGCTGCGCAGCTCGCTGATGCGGTGCTGCGCCACCTGCTCGAGCATTTTTTCGCCGCGCGGAAGCAGCGACACGAGCACGCTGCGGCGATCCTCCCGGCTCCGGTTACGCCGCACGTAGCCGTGTGCTTCCAGCCGGTCAATCAGCTCGACGACACTGTGATGCTTCAAGGCGAGGCGCTCCGCGAGCGTTCGGACAGTCGCTTCCTGGCCCTCCGGGATGCCGCGAATCATGAGCAGGAGAAGATATTGCTGGGGCTCGAGGCCGGAGGCGGACGCCACGGCGTCGCCTTCCCGCACAAATTTGCGAATGCGGTAGCGCAGCTCGGCGAGCGCCTGATACTCGGCGGTGGTGATCGGTTTTGCCATGCTCTTATTATATCGTACTACGATATAGTATGCAGGAATCGAAGCGCGGATGGCCCGGAAAGTAACCGCCGGCAAGCCGGCAGCGGCCTAGAAGGATTTGCGAAAGGATTTCTGGGTTTTGTAATGCTCGAAGCCACAGCGAAGGTAAAACTGATGGGCGCGCTCGCGGATTACATTCGAGCGGACGTTCATGCCTTTGCAGCCATGGTTGCGGGCCCAGTCTTCCGCCGCGGCCATGAGCATTGCCCCGGCGCCGAGGCTGCGTTTCCCTTCGGCCACGACCAGCCCGTTGATCTCAGCACGAACATCAACATCCAAAAGCGGCTCCTTGCTCACATGCACCCACCCCACAACTCCTTCGCTCGGGGATTCCGCTACAAAAACGGCATTTTGTGACGCGGGCAGAAGTGTCCGGAACCGCCGACGAATCTGCTCGGTGGTTGAGGGATAACCAAGCTGGCCGGCAAGCTCCGCCAGGCGCGGTGCATCCGTAATCTTTGCCCGGCGAATCGTGAGTTGCTTCGCTTTGCCGTTGGAAGTCACTTGGTTACCTTGCCTTTCTTCGAAGCCGCGCCTGCACCGCGGGACTCCTCAGTTCGCGCAGTGCGTCGGCGGCGACCCAGCGCGCTGAACTCGTTTCTTGCTGCCGAATTTTCTCGGCAGAGCGAATGGCTTCAAGGTTCAATTTGGCATTGCGCTTGCCGATATTGCGCAAAGCCCAGTTCACGGCTTTCTTCACGAAATTGCGGTCGTCGTGCGCTTCGTGTTCGATAATCTGCAAGCATTCCCGGAAACGTGCATCGGCAGCTTTTTTGTCTTTATAGCTCAGGTAAGCCATCAAAGAAAATGCCGCACGCTTTGCAAATTCTTCGGACCGGGTGCTCCAACTCTTTACTTTGTTCCATGCGGGTTTTGCACTCGGGTACAGATAACAACAAACGGAGTCCACGACATCCCAGGAATCGAAATCGCGGGACCAGCGGTCCATCTCGCTGGCCGTGACTTTTTCGGACTCGCCAATCAGCGCGGCGAGAATCTTTGCTTCGTGGACTCCGCTGTTCCACAGTTCCAGCGCGAGCGCGTGGTTCTTCCCGATGTGCTTAGCGAAGGAATGCAGAACGGGAGCGGAGATTCCGTGGGCGTGGGGCACATGGACGCCGAAGTAGGACATTTTCTCGCGCACGCGCGGGTCTGCAACCGATCTCAGCTCCCGCAATACGGACTCCATTGTCCAACCTGAGATGGGCTCCACCGCACTGCTTCGGTTAGAACGTTTTGTCGGAGTCGAGGAGGATCGTGACCGGCCCTTCATTGACAAGCTCCACGGACATCATAGCCTGAAAAATTCCAGTGGCGACGGTGACGCCGAGCCTGCGCAGCGCATCGCAGAATTCCTCATAAAGAGCTTTGGCCAATTCCGGCGGAGCAGCAGTGATGAAGCTGGGACGGCGCTGGCCGCGCGCGTCACCATAAAGCGTGAATTGCGAAACAGCCAGCGCGCTGCCTTTAACGTCGAGCAGCGAACGATTCATTTTGCCCTGATCGTCCTCGAAGATGCGGAGATTGGCGCATTTTTCAGCCATGGATGCGGCAATGGCCGGAGTGTCATTGCGGCCTACGCCGAGCAAGATCATCAGCCCCGCGCCGATTTCGCCCGTGACGCGGCCTTCAACGGTCACCTTCGCGTGGCTCACTCTTTGGACGACGGCGCGCATTCAGCCGCTTCTCCTAGACCTTCGTGCCTTAGCATCGCTGCGCCTGCTTCTCTTTCGCGCCGCCCGCATCAAAAGTGGTAAGGAATGGAAACCGCGGGGAACCGGCTGACATTTTGGGCAAAAGTAACTGCTGCGCCCCGCGACCATCGCGCGCCGGATGACTGTCTTGCACCGGTAGCAGCGTTTGCCTTCGCGACCGTAGGCGCGATGATGCCGTTGATATTCTCCTGGCTCGCCCGCGGCATCAAGAAAATCGGAAATGGAGGAGCCGCGCATCTGAATGGCTTTGCGCAAGATTTCTTGCAACGCGTGCCTGAGCGTCGCGGTTTGCTCGCGAGTCAGACTGGCACCGAGCCGTGCGGGATGAATTTTCGCGCGCCACAGGCTTTCGTCAGCGTAAATGTTGCCGACTCCACGCAGAATCGACTGGTCGAGGAGCAGAGCTTTGATGCGAGCGCGGCGGGTACGAATGCGATTGGCGAATTCCTGGAAAGTGACTTCTAGAGGATCGGCGCCAAAGCGGCTCAGTTCTTCCGTAAGCGGTGATTCGGTGAGGTAGGCGATGCGGCCAAAGCGCCGTGCGTCGGTGTAACGCAGCTCCCGGCCGTCATCAAGCAGCAGGGAAACGTGCGTGTGTTTCTCGCGAGGCTGCGCAGCAGGACTTGGAGCCATCTGGCCGGTCATTCCGAGATGAACCAGCAACGATGCAGACTTCGTGTCTTCCTCGGCCGACGCGCCGTTCGCCGCTGCGGGAGACGACAAGCGCAAGAGCATAAATTTTCCGTAGCGTTCGACAGCTTCGATCTGGCGACCCGGCAAGTGCTGCTCGAGCGCTACGGGGTCGTCGATGAAATCGGTCTTGCCGAGGCTAACGGAGAGAATGCGGCGGCCGAGAATGAGCTGGCGCAAGCCGCGCGCCACGGTTTCGACTTCAGGAAGTTCGGGCATTGATAGTGACTGGTGAATGGTGACTGGTGACTAGTGGACACCATTCATTGGCAAATGGCAAATTCTAGCCGCCGCAACGACTTGGCGCGCCTAATGCGACAAAGCGCCTGCGTTTTTTCACCTGTCACGAGTCACCAGTCACTTCTTGTGGTAACTCGGATACGGCGGATGATCCGGAATCACGACGGGATTTTTCTTAAGAGCTTCCATCGTGAGTTCGACCGCCTTTTCCAGTTGTTTATCGTGGCCCGCGGCGACGGAAGCGGGATCATTTTCGACTTCGACGTCGGGCGGGATGCCGCGATTCTCGACTTCCCACTCGCCGTGGAGGCCGTAGATGGCCACGCGCGGAGAAGTGATGAAGCCGCCGTCCAGCAAGGGCGGGTAACCGTAAATCCCGACGAGTCCGCCCCAGGTGCGAGTGCCAACAAGCGGGCCGACTTTGTCTTGCCGGAACATCCACGGCAAAGCGTCGCCGCCGGAGCCGGACATTTCATTGATGATCATCGATTTGGGACCGTAAATCTGCTCGAGGGGCGAGCAGAACTTCTCGCCTTCGCGAGAAATGGCGCAATTGCGCAGCGGGCGCTTGAGCATGTCGATGATGTAATCGGCCACTTCGCCGCCGTGGTTGTAGCGCTCGTCGATGACCGCGCCCTGCTTTCCGACTTGCGCAAAGTAAAAGCGGTTGAAATTGAGCCAGCCGCCGACGGTGGTGTCCGGAACATGCACGTAGGCGAGCTTTCCGCCGCTCAGTTCGTCGACTTTCCGGCGATTGTCTTCTTCCCAAGCGCGATTGCGCAGAGGAAACTCGCTTGGCAAAGGCACGACCGTAACTTCCCGCGCATCTTTGCCATCAGGATTCGGGCCGACCTTGATCTTGATCTGCTTTCCGGCGGTATTTTCGAAGTAGCTATAGACCTCGAGGGGGGACTGGACGTCACGGCCTTCCACTGCGAGCAAGTAGTCTCCGACTTTCACATCGACGCCGGGCTGCGTGAGCGGCGCGCGCAAATCGGGATTCCAGTTTTCTCCGTTGTAGATACGCGCGAAGCGGTAGCGGCCGTTTTCGATTTTGTAATCCGCACCGAGCAATCCGCCTTTGACTCGTTTGGGCTGCGGAACGTCGCCGCCGGCGATGAACATGTGGCCCACGGTGATTTCGCCGAGCATTTCTTCAAAGAGGTAGTTGAGATCGGCGCGGCCGCCGAGACCCTTCAGGTAAACGGCATACTTCTTTTCCGCGGCGGGAATATTGAGACCATGATGATTGGGGTCATAGAAGAAGTCCCGCTCGATGCGCCACACTTCGTGATACATCTGGTTCCACTCGGCGCGAGGATCGACATAGGTTTCCATCCCGTCGAGCTTCAGCGGACCATCGCCGGGCTTCGGCGCGGCGTCCGTCTTGGCGATCAACCAATTCTGTGCCGGGAATGGCCCCTGCCGGTAAAGAACTTTCTCCCCGTTGGAGGAGACCATAAAGGCGCTGACGCCGCTGAGGAATGGCTCGGTCTTCCGGGTCGTGAAATCGAATTTCGAAACGGTTGCCAGTGTTGGTTCAAAGCGCGGGACGTCCACGATTTCGGAAAGAAAAAGCGTTCCCGCCTTGCCCGTGTCGAGGCCTACGTAGTTGGCGGCTTTGATGGGAAGCGCAACGATACGCTGGCCGATGCCATCCAGGTCGATTGTGACTTTGACGGCTTCTTCCTTTTTCTCGTCCTTTTTCTCGTCCTTTTTTTCGTCTTTCTTCTCGCCTTCTTTGCCCTTTTCCTGCTCTTTGCTCTTGTCTGCTTCCTTGCCTTTGTCGCCGCTGTCTTTCTTTTCTTCGCCTGCTTTTTCTTCGTCGCTTTGCGGCTCGACCGGCGAGGGATCACCCTTCTTCAAAACCGCCGCGTAGATATTTCGCAACACCGGATGCTGGAGACTGGAAAGATCGAGCCAGCCGGCGGAAAGACCGGTGTCCGTGCTGACCGCAAAAATTAGCGATTTGCCGCCCTTGTCGAAAACCGGATAGCGCGCGTCGCTGATGCCGTCCGTAATTTGCGATTCTTTGCCCGTTTCAAGCGAGTAGACGAACACCGCGCGAAGATGATTTTCGAGCAGCTTCGCGTAGGTGAGCCATTTGCTGTCGGGCGACCAAGTTTCACTCATGTTGGCAGTAGGATCATCGTAGCGATCGGTAGTCACTTTTACCGGCGAAGCTTTTTCCACCTCCACGTACCAGAGGTTCAAGCGCTTGTCAGTGTACGCGATTTTCTTGCTGTCGGGCGACCAGAGCGGACCGTAGAAGAACGAAGGAGGATTGCCCAGGTTGATTTTTTTGACCGTGCCGAGGCCGGTTTGATCGGCGATATGCAGAGCGTATTCGCCAGATTCATCGGAAAAGTAAGCGATGGATTTGCCGTCGGGGGACCAGGCGGGATCGCGCTCGGCGACTGCGGAGGTGCGCGTCAAATTGCGAACGTCGCCCTTTTCCGCGGGCACGGTGAAGATTTCGCCGCGGGCTTCAAAAACGGCGCGCGCGCCCGTCGGTGAAATGGCGGCGTTTTGAATCTTGTCGCTGACCTTTTCATAGTGCGGACGGGTAGAAGGCAGATCGCCCGCGATCCGAATGTCTACCTTTGAGGATTTGCCGCTCGAAGGCGTGTACAAATAAATTCCGCCAAACTGTTCATACACCAGAGCGTCAGGTCCGGCCGAGAGTGATTTGAAGTCGAGTCCCTTATTCTCGATGACCTGCTTCACGGTCTTCGTTTTTGTGTCGTAGGCAAACAGTGTCACCGGGCCATTGCGGTCGGAGAGGAAATAAACCATGTCGCCGAACCAAACAGGATGCTTGTCGTTCGAATTCTCGCGCGGCACTTTTTCCAGCGCGAGGTCGCTGAGATTCACGATGTAGACCGGGGTCGTTTGGCCGCCCCTGTAACGCTTCCATGCCTTCTGCCAGATCAGATTGGGTACATACGCGATGCGCTTGCCATCGGGCGAGTACCAGCCTTCTTCTGCTCGCCATATGGGAAGAACTTCCTCGGGACCGCCTTCGACCGGCACGGTATAGAGGCGATCAAAGTCCGCGTAGGTATCGCGGTCCGAATCAAACAGTACCTTTTTCCCGTCCGGCGTCCATCCCACCGCGACGTCTTCCCCGGGATACCAAGTGAGCCGCTTGGGTTCGCCGCCCTCGGCGGGAATCACGAACACGTCGATGTTCCCGTCGTACTGGCCGGTAAACGCGATCCAATTTCCATCGGGCGAGAAGATTGGAAGCGCCTCGTGGCCGCCAGTGGTAAGTTGGCGCGCTTCACCGCCTTCGCGTGGCACGCTCCACAAATAGCCGCCATAAGCAAAAACCACCTGGGTCTTGCTGAGTGTCGGGGAGTGCGCCAGCAGCGGTGTCTCTTCCGCCCCCCGAGAGATTCCCGCACAAGCCAGCAACGCAACTATCAGAACCGCCAATCGAAAGCGCATGTCTCCTCCAAGAAACTTCGCAAACCCCTGGGATAAATCTCATCTGAAGTGCGGTAGCCGCAGCTCAAAATCCGATTGTTGCTTGCAAGTCCACCACAGCCCCGGAGCCTATCTCTTCAGACGAAAGAACCCGCGAAAATGTTTGCAGCAAATCCGGCCGTTTAGGGCAGCAATGCGAAGACCCTGACCGGGCCGCCGGAACCACCCTCCAGCTTGATCGGCGCAACGATCAGGGACGCTCCCGTTTCCGGCAATGCGCCAAGGTCCGCAAGATTCTCGAGATGATAGAGCCCAGCCCCCAGCGTGAGGCGATGCACGGCAAAGTCTTCCGAAGCGCCGTACTCGACACTCATCGTATCGCAGCCCAAGCCGCTCACTTGGCGGTCGATCATCAATCTTGCCGCCTCGGCGGAAAATCCCGGGAAGTGCATCTTACCCTGTGCGTCCTGATTGCGGTAGCTTTCGACGTCCGGCCAACGCGCCGCCCAACCAGTTCGTAGAAGCGCGATGGCCCCGGCAGGGATTCGGCCGTACCGGTTCTCCCATCCTTCCACTTCGCGAACGCCCAACTGAAAGTCGGCATCCTTGGCGCCCTGTTCGCGCACGTCAAATACTACGGCTGGCCCAAAGAGTTGTTTCA
>Ga0187778_10000997_pt1 | contig 20170 bp, 15 predicted proteins | sample 1015_Q2_SP5_20_M_FD_132418 | JGI IMG/M metagenome (GOLD analysis project Ga0187778, IMG submission 132418) | Tropical peat soil microbial communities from peatlands in Department of Meta, Colombia - 1015_Q2_SP5_20_MG | ecosystem: Environmental > Terrestrial > Soil > Wetlands > Peat | place...
CCAGGGGCGCGACAGGAGACTCGGTCACCTCCGCCTCGGTCACCTCCGCCTCGGTCACCTCCGCCTCGGTCACCTCCGCCTCGGTCACCTCCGCCTCGGTCACCTCCGCCTGGACCGACCCCGGCTCGGCGGGCTGCTGTGTGGCCGTCGTCTCCGGCTCTGCAAGCTCTGCCGGGGTCTCGGCGGCGTTTGTTGCCTGGTTGCTGCGGGCTTCGCGCCCTCGCATGCGGACGCGCACGTCAACGCGTGGGGTAACTCGAGTTCACGGACCCCATCCTTCACATCCGTGAAGCCCCGGTCAAGACTTTGGAGCCACCGAATCCGCGGTTTCACGTGAATCACCTGGACGCACCGGGTCCGAGGACAAGAGAATCCGGGCCGCGGTGGCCCTGGATGTTTCCCGTGAAACGTGCGCTCAGGCCTCGGCGCCGTCCGGCACCGGGTACAGGGGCCGCTTGGCCGGGACTCCAACCCGGCGGGGATAGCGCTCCGGGCAGGGGAGGAGCTGGCGGAGGACCTGGTAGCCGAAGCGGTCGCGGTACCGGCCAACGGGCACGATCCCCAGCTCGGCCAAGGGGGCCTCGGGCCAGCGGAGCACCTCCCGGCTGTCGGGGATCGACCGTGCCTCCACCTCCGGGGGCTCCGACACCACCAGCCAGCCCCCTGCCCGCAGGAAGGGGGCAGCGCACTCTGCGGTCACCGGTGGGGGACCGAAGCTGCGGGCGACCACCACGTCGGCGGATCCCCGGAGCCCTTCCACACGCCCGGCGACCTCGGCCCGATCACGCACCACGTGGACCCGCCCCGACCAGCCGAGCCGGCCGACCGCCTCGGCCAGGAAGTCGCTCCGGCGGGCCGAAGAGTCCAGCAGCACCATCACGGCGTCGGCCCACCGCCACGCCAGTACCAGCCCGGGGACGCCGCCACCGCTGCCGAGATCGACGGCGGACGCCGGCGAGGGAGCCCCTGCCCAGGACAGGGCCCGGTCGAACCCGAGGGCGTGCTCGACGTGCCCTGCGACCGACCCAGGACCAAGGAAGCCCAGCGAACGACTCCGCTCGAGGAGCTCGAGGAGCGCAGAGGGGACGGCGTCAGGGCGTGCCGCGGGCCCGGCCATCAGCGACGGTCCGCTCTGCGCCGGGTGCCGATCAGTCGCCGGCGTCGTCCCCGGTGGGCTCGCCCGAGGGGCAGATCACGATGAACCGACGCGGCTCCTCGCCCTCCGATCGGGTCCGGACCCCGTCGATGCCGTTGACGGTGTCGTGGACGACCTTGCGGTCCGGCGGGCTCATGGGCTCCAGTGCCCGCTCCTCGCCGGTGCTGAGGACCTCCTCGGCGATCTTGGTGGCGAATCGGGCCAGCGCCTCGGCCCGTCGGGCCCGGTAGCCGGCCACGTCGACGATGATCCGGTCACTGTGGCCACCGGTGTGGCGCTGCACCACCGTTCGCGTCACCTCCTGCAGGGCGCTCAGGGTGGCCCCGCCCGGCCCGATGAGAAGGCCGAGCTCCTCTCCGGCCACGGTCACCTCGGCCGTCTCGTCGTCCACCAGGCGGACGCCGACCTCGGCCTGCAGACCCATCTCCCGGACGAGCCCCTCGACGAACTCACGAGCCGACTCAGCCTGCTCCTCCAACGAGAGCGCCCCTTCCACCATCTCCTCCTCGGTCCCCTTGCTCGTCCGGCGGGTCTCCCCGCCCTCGCTCCGATCCGATTCTGCGGGCCTACCCGCCCCGCTACCGGGGCCGGCGCCGGTAGCCGTGCCCGGCGCGCCCCCGCCACCGCGGGAGCGTCCCCGCCCGCCCCGGCGACGGCGCTTGCGCGTCGCGGTCCCGCCCTGGGTCGAGCCCCCCGGGGCGCGCCCGCCGCCGGGACCGGCCCCGTCGACCGACGCCGCGGTGCCGTTGGACTCCGGGCCTTCGCCGTCGCCCTCGGCGACGGCGACGCCTCCACGCTGTCCCTGACCCGACCGGGCGCCCCCGCCGCCCCCTGCGGCACCCGAAGCACTCCCGGACCCGCCCGCGCGGGCCTCGGACCGGCGAGCCCCGCCCTCTGAGCGGCGGGAACGCCCGCGCTTGGGCCGCGGCGCCGTCGGCCGCACCCGGGCCCGCACCCGGGCCTCGCCCCGCATGCGGCCGAAGAGGCCCGCCTTCGGTTCGCTGATCACCACGAACTCCGCGTCCGACGCGTCCACGCCGAGCTGGTCGAGCGCCGCCTCCTTCGCCTCGTCGATGCTCTTTCCGGTGGTCTCCACCCATTCCATGTGTCAACGAGCCTTTCTTGCCCGCTTCCCCTTGGCCCGCGGATGTGCCGTCTGCTTCCCGGCGCCGGTGGTGCTGCCACCGGCCCTCGTCGGACCACCGCTCGACCCTGGGGCTCTCGATCCGTTCTTGCCGTTGCCGGCCGCGCCGCCGGCCGGCGCCGTCCGCTTGCCGCCGTTGGCGCCCGCTGTTCCCTTGTCCGGCGCCCGATCCTTGGTGACGTCCCGCGCCTCGGCGTCCAGCGCGCCCCGGCGCTCCTGCTGCAGCTGCTGGGCCTTCTGGGCATCCAGCGCCCGCTGCTGCGCCTCGGCCAGGCGGTCCATGATCGTCCGGCGCCGCGGCGCGGCGGGCTTGCCGCCCGATCCCGTGCGCCCCGGGAGCATCTCCTCGGCGGGGGCGGGCTTGCGTTCGAGGACCCCGGAGCGGAACACCGCCTCCTGGATGCCGATGCGGCACAGGCTCGAGACGATGAAATAGATGTTCACACCGGCGGCAATTGTGATGTATATGAACCCGAAAATTATAGGCATATACTTCTGCAACGCGGCCGCCTGCGGATTCGCCTGCGCGTACTGAGGGTTCCTGCTATTGAGCTGGTGCATTTGCAGCCATTGCAAGCCGATGGCGAAGAGCACGAGGCCGTAATAGGGGATGGCGGCAGCCACCGAGCTGTGGTGGCCCAGGGCCTTCTCCGACAGGTTGATACCGAACGCCATCATCTGCCCGTGGCTCGCCACCAGGTCGTGGTAGAGCTTGGTGTTGTGGCTGATGTAGCGGGGCTGGGCCACCGGGTGGCCGTTGACCAGCACCTGATGCCCGTTCACCGCCAGCGTATTGGTCAGGCCCCGGATCACGCCATAGAGGACGATGAAGATGGGGAACTGGAGAAGCATGGGGAGGCAGCCGCCCGCCGGATTCACCCCGTGCTCCTTGTAGAGCTTCATCATCTCTTCGTTGAGACGGGTCCGGTCCCCTTTGTACTTCTGCTGGATCTTCTTGAGCTCCGGGCCCAGGCGCTGCATCGCCGTCATGGACTTGGTGCTCTTCACCGTCAGCGGGGCGGTGATCCCCATCACCACGATGGTGAGCATGGCGATGGCGAAGGCGTAGTTCGGGACGATCCGGTAGAAGAAGGCGATCAGCCACGCCATCGCCTCGTAGAGCGGCTTGAAGATGTCGCCGAGCGTGCTGGCCAACAGGACGGCGCTCATCGGCCATTCCTCCGTTCCGGCACGGGGTCGAACCCGTGCCCGCCCCAGGGGTGACAGCGCGAGATGCGGCGCAGCGCCAGCCGACCGCCGCGCCAGGCCCCGTGGACCTCGATCGCCTCTCGGGCGTAGGACGAGCAGGTCGGCAGGTACCGGCACGGCGACGGGCGCCCCACACGGGCCGCCTGGTAGAGGCGGACGGCGGCCAGGAGCACCCGGGCCACGGGGCCGGGGCGGGCGCCGACTCCTGGCGGAGCCGGGGCGGGCGCCGGCGCCATCGTCGGGTCGGCACCGCCGGTGCCGGGCCGCGAGGCTGTGACCTGGGGGTTCACTGCCCCTGCTCCTCGCTGGCGGATGCCATCGCTGCTGCCACGGTCCTCTTCAACTCCTCGAATCCACATGCGGTGGCCTCCGGGCCGGCGGCCACCAGGTAGGCGCCCGGCGCCATCGCCGGGGCGGTTTCGGCCACCGCCGCCCGCAGCCGCCGCCGCAGGTGGTTGCGCTGGACGGCCCCGCCCACGCGCTTGCCCACGGCGTAGGCCACCCGGGGCGGTCCGCCGCTCACCGGCAGATACGTCACCGTGACCGGCCCTCGCCGGGCCCGGCGGCCGGAGCGACGCAGCGCCTCGAACGTGGCGCGGTCACGGATCCGCCACACCACGCCGGCCCGACCAGGCTACGCGGTGAGGCGGCGGCGCCCCTTGAGGCGTCGTGCCCGCACGATGGCGCGGCCGGCACGAGTCGACATCCGGTGGCGAAACCCGTGGTTCTTGGCCCGCTTGCGCGTGTTGGGCTGATAGGTCCTCTTCACTTTCCTCTCGTTCCCCTGCTCGAGGCCGGCCGGCGATCGTCACGACCGGCCCCCGGCGGCGTGCGCCCGTGCGCACCGCCGCTCGTCGGCTCGTCCAGCCATGCTATGCGAGCAGGGTCCTTTCCGACCAGGCGACCCTGCCGCCCGTGGTGGCGCGCGGCGGGGCGGGGACGCGTCGCAGGCCGTGGACGAGCCGGCGCCCCGATGGCGACCGGCCGATCGTCCCAGGCACGGGCGTCCCTCGTTTCACCACTAGCAGCACCGGTCGCGCCGGTGTACCGTCGGGGCCACCGGGGGCCCGCCTCACGGCGATTCCCCGGGAGGGTCCTCCTTCCCCGGGGCCGACTGACACACCCCGCACAGCGCGGGCGGAGACAGGCTTTCGGGCAATCCACACCTGTGGATCTCCTTGTGGACAGATCTGGCGAGCGGAGGGTGGAGTCCCTGGTGAACGACACGAACGACCTGTGGAAGCGCTGCGGTGAAGCCCTCCGCGAGCAGGTGTCCGACGCCACCTGGCGTACCTGGCTCGCCGGCCTCACACCCCAGTCGTTCGACGGCGACCTGCTCGTGGTCGGCGCCCCGAGCACCCTGGTGCGGGACCGGGTGGAGTCCCGGTTCCTCGGCCTGCTCGCCGCCGTGGCCACCGACGCGGCCTCGCGCGAGGTCAAGGTGCGCCTCGAGGTCCTGCCGCTGACGCCCCCCGAGCCCGAGGACACGCTGTTCTCCGCCCCGTTCCTCGAGGACGTGGAGCCCGCTCGGCCCGGCGCCGGCGCCGGCGGCGCGGGGGAGGGGTCGCGTGCCGCGCGAGCGTCCCGGCGTCACGAGACCGACGACGTCGGTCTCGACCCCCGCTACACGTTCGACGCCTTCGTCATCGGGTCGTCGAACCGCTTCGCGCACGCGGCTGCCCTGTCTGTGGCCGAGATGCCCGCCCTGTCCTACAACCCGCTGTTCATCCACGGCGGGGCTGGCCTGGGCAAGACGCACCTCCTGCACGCCATCGGCAACTACGTGCGCGAGAACTTCCCTCGCCGCCACATCCGCTACGTGTCCACCGAGACGTTCCTCAACGAATTCGTCGACGCCATCCGGAACAACACGACCACGGCCTTCAAGCGCCGCTACCGCGACTGCGACGTCCTGCTCATCGACGACGTGCAGTTCATGGAGGGCAAGGAGTCGCTCCAGGAGGAGTTCTTCCACACCTTCAACCACCTCTACGGGTCCTCCAAGCAGGTCGTGCTGACCTCCGACCGTCCGCCCAAGTCCATCGCCACGTTGGAGGACCGCCTCCGCAGCCGGTTCCTCTCGGGACTCATCACCGACGTCCAGCCGCCCGAGCTGGAGACCCGGATCGCCATCCTGGCCAAGAAGGCCGAGCGGGAGTCCACGCCGGTCCCGCCAGAGGTCCTGGAGTTCATCGCCACCCACGTGAAGGACAACATCCGGGAGCTGGAGGGGGCCCTCATCCGGGTGACCGCCTACGGCAGCCTCAACCGCCAGCCCCTGTCGCGCGATCTGGCCGAGCACGTGCTGTCGGACATCGTCTCGGCCGGCCAGCCCCGGCGGATCACCCCCCAGCTCATCCTGGAGGAGACCGCGGCGGCCTTCGGTTTCACGGTGGACGACCTGCGCGGGGGATGCCGGACCCGGCCCCTGGTGAACGCCCGGCAGATCGGCATGTACGTCTTTCGGGAGCTCACCGACTTCTCCTACCCCGCCATCGCCCGGGAGTTCGGCGGCAAGGACCACACAACCGTGATGTATGCCGTCCGCAAGATCTCCTCGCTCATGAAGGAGCGCCGGCAGATCTTCGACCAGGTGAGCGACCTCATCATCAAGATCAAGAGCGGGGCATGAGGGACGAGACGCGCGCGCGTCGTCGGACCGCCCTGTGGGAAAGACGTGGCGCAGTTGTGGACGGGGCCGCCGTCCGGTGGACGGCCGGGGCACCGGGGCGGGCACCCGTGTCGGCGCGGTGGACGCGGTGCATCCCGTGTGGAAGGGTCCCTGCCCCCTGACCTCGGCGGACAGGGTGTCATCCACAATCCACACGCCCTATTACCGTCACTGCCAGAATTGAATTCCTTTTGGGAGAGGATCTGACGTGAAGTTCCGCTGTGAGCGAGACACCCTCGTCGAAGCCCTGGCCACCGCCAGCCGTGCCGTCACGGCCCGCAGCTCGACCTCCCCCGCCCTCGGCGGCGTGCGGGTGGGGGCGGAGGGCAACCGACTGACCGTGGTGGGGACCGACCTCGATCTCACGGTGCGGGTCGAGGTGGAGGCCATCGGGCTCGACAACGGGGCCTGCGTCACGCCGGCGCGCCTCACGGCCGACATCGTCCGTTCGCTCGAGCCGGGCGCGGTGACCTTCGAGGGCGGCGAGGAGGAGGTCGAGATCTCCGCGGCGCGCTCGCGCTTCGTGGTGCGGACGTACCCGGTCGAGGACTACCCGGTCCTGCCCGAGCCCCGGCCCCAGCAGGTGGCACTGCCCGCCGCGGGCCTGGCCGAGGCCCTCCGCCAGGTGGTCCGGGCCGCCTCCAACGACGACGCCCGGCCCCTGCTCACCGGTGTGCTCGTGGCCGCCGAGGGCGACGGGATCCGGCTCGTGGCCACCGACTCCTACCGTCTGGCCATGCGCGACCTGGCCGGGACTCGCCCGCTGCCCGAGGGCACCGAGCAGATCCTGGTGCCGGCGCGCGCGCTGACCGAGCTCCAGCGCCTGCTGCCGAGCGGCGCGGGCAAGGAGGAGTCCGCCGGCGAGGTCGGCTTCTCGGTCGGCGACCTCGACGCCACGTTCACGGTCGCCGGCGTCCACCTGACCACCCGCCTGCTCGACGGGCGCTTCCCCGACTACCGCCAGCTCATCCCGCCCGGGTACCCGAACAACCTCCGGGTTGGAAAGGACGCCCTGCTCGACGCGCTGCGGCGGGTGCGGCTGCTCGTGCGCGACAACACCACGCCGGTGCGGATGTCGATGCGCCCCGGCAGCGTAGAGCTGACGGTGCTCTCGCAGGAGGTGGGGCATGCCAGCGAGGACGTCGACGCCGACTACCAGGGCGAGGAGCTCACCATCGCGTTCAACCCGTCGTACCTGATCGACGGGGTCGAGGCCGCCATGGGCGACGAGGTCATCCTCGAGACGGTCGACGCCACGAAGCCCGCCACCGTCCGGGCCCCCGAGCACGAGGACTACCGGTACCTGCTCATGCCGGTGCGCGTGCCCTGAGCGGCCCGCGCCGGCCCCCGCGATGGCCGTCACCCGGCTGTGGCTCACCGACTTCCGGTGTTTCGCCGAGGCCGCCGTGGAGCCCGACCCCACCGGCCTGACGGTGCTGCGGGGCCCAAACGGCGCGGGGAAGACGTCGGTGCTGGAGGCGGTCGGGTGGCTCTCGCGGCAACGCTCGATCCGCGGCGCGCCGCGTGAGGCGCTCGTGCGCAACGGCGCACGGCGCGCCGTCGTCCGCGCCGAGTGCGTCGCGGGTGGGCGCCTCGTGCTGATCGAGGCCGAGATCCCCGAGGCCGGGTCCTTGCGGACCCAGGTCAACCGCCAGGTCGTGCGCCGGCGGGTCGAATTGGCCGAGGCGCTGCGCACCACCGTGTTCTCCCCCGACGACCTTGCGCTCGTCCAAGGCGGGCCGGCGGGGCGGCGCGACTACCTCGACGACGCGTTGATCGACGCCCATCCGCGCCACGAGACCCTCGTCGCCGACGCCGAGCGGATCCTGCGCCAGCGCGGGGCGCTGCTGCGCCAGGCCGGCGGTCGTGCGCAGCCCGAGGTGCTGAGCACGCTGGACGTGTGGGACGAGCGCCTCGCCGCGGCCGGGGACGCGCTGGCGCTGGCGCGCGAGGCGCTGGTGGAGGAGCTGGGCCCCGCGGTGGCCGGTGCCTACGCGCACCTCGCCGGGGTGGGCGACCGGGTGACGATGCGCTACCGGCGGTCGTGGGCGGGTCCGCTGGCCGCCGCGCTGGCCGCGTGTCGGGCGGAGGACCTTCGGCGCGGTGCCTCGACGGTCGGGCCCCATCGCGACGAGCTCGAGCTCTCCGTCGACGGCCGCCCGGCGCGCACCCACGCGTCCCAGGGGGAACAGCGGTGTGTGGCCCTGGCCCTGCGCCTGGCCACCCATGCCGCCGCCACCGCCCGGAGCCCCGAGGCACCGACCCTGCTGCTCGACGACGTGTTCTCGGAGCTCGACCCTCGCCGTGCCGCCGCACTCGTCGAGCAGCTGCCGCCCGGGCAGGTGCTGCTCACCACGGCCGTGGACCCGCCACCGGTGGTGGCCGCCGACCGGGTCGTCGAGGTGGCCGACGGCACCCTGGTGGGCGCGGGCGGCGCGCGATGAGGGATCGCCGCGCCCGCTCCACCGACGGGCCGACGCCCCTGGCCGAGTCGCTCGGTGTGGTGGCCGACCGGCTCGGCATGGGCAGGGCGGACGTCGTGGGCGCGGTGTTCTCGCGTTGGGAGGAGATCGTGGGGCCCGCGGTCGCGGCCCATGTCCGGCCGTTGCGGATCGAGGGCACCACGCTCGTGGTGACCGCCGATCACCCCGCGTGGGCGGTGCAGATCAAGCACCTGCGGACCGAAGTGCTCCAGCGAGTCGGCGAGGTCACCGGGGGCGCGCGAGCACCCGACGACATCGAAGTGCGCGTGCGGCGCTGACGTGTCCCGGCACGCGTCCCGGCATGCCTCCGGGCATGCGTCCCGGCATGCCTCCGGGCACGACACCGGGGCACGGCGCACGGGGCGAACGGCACGCCCGGCGCCGGTCCGCCGCGGCCGTCGCTGGCCGGTCCGCGCGCACCGTCCTGGTACAATAAAACCCATCGGCACCATGGTTTCCAGGCTCAGATCCGGAGCCCGAATCGGCGGTGCCCGACCCGGTGCGGAGGCTGGAGAAGGGGCGCGTTTGTGGCGCTGAAAGCAGAGGCGAAAGCGAGCGCGAGCACGCGCGCCGAGAGTTACGACGCCGCCGACATCACCGTGCTGGAGGGGCTCGAGCCCGTCCGCCAGCGGCCCGGCATGTACATCGGTTCGACCGGTCCGACCGGCCTGCACCACCTGATCTGGGAGGTGGTGGACAACGCCGTCGACGAGGCGATGGCCGGTTACTGCACCCGCATCGACGTCACCCTGCTGGCCGACGGCGCCTGCCGGGTGGTGGACAACGGCCGCGGCATCCCGGTCGACCCCCACGAGCAGTACCCGGACCGCTCGGCCGCCGAGCTCGTGCTCACCACGCTGCACGCAGGGGGCAAGTTCGGCGGGTCGGGCTACAAGGTCTCGGGCGGGCTCCACGGCGTGGGGGTGTCGGTGGTCAACGCCCTGTCGAAGAAGCTCGTCCTCGAGATCGACCGCAACGACAAGCACCACGTGGCGGAGTTCGCCAACGGCGGGGAGCGCACCAAGCCGCTCGCGGTGACGGGCAACGCGCCGCGCGGCCGGACGGGGACGACGGTGGCCTTCTGGCCGGACCCCGACGTCTTCGAGGAGACCGACTTCCGCGCCCAGACGGTGCTCGAGCGGCTGCAGGTGATGGCGTTCCTGAACAAGGGTCTCGAGATCCGCTTCGCCGACGAGCGCTCCGGGCGCGAGCAGCAGGTCATCTACAAGTACACCGGCGGCATCGTCGACTATGTGAAGCATCTGAACCACGCCAAGGAGGGCCTGTTCCGCAAGGTCTGCTCCTACACGCAGAGCGAGGACGACCAGGAGGTCGAGATCGCCCTGCAGTGGAACACCGGGTTCCACGAGTCGATCCACTCGTTCGCCAACGGGATCTCGACGATCGAGGGCGGGATGCACGAGGAGGGGTTCAAGAAGGCCCTCACCAACGTGGTGAACCGCTACGCGCGTGGCAAGGGCCAGCTCAAGGAGAAGGAGGACAATTTCCTCGGCGAGGACATCCGCGAGGGATTGACCGCCATCATCTCCGTGCGGCTGCGGGATCCGCAGTTCGAGGGCCAGACGAAGGCCAAGCTGGGCAACGTCTCGGTGCGCTCGCTCGTGGAGCGGGCGACGAACGAGAAGCTCTCGGAGTGGCTCGAGGAGAATCCACGCGAGGCCAACCAGATCGTCCAGAAGTCCAACCTCGCCGCGCGCGCCCGGGTGGCCGCCCGCACGGCGCGCGATCTAACCCGGCGCAAGTCCGCGCTGGACGGCGCGGGACTCCCGGGCAAGCTCGTCGACTGCTCGTCGCGCGAGCCACGCGAGAGCGAGTTGTTCATCGTCGAGGGGAACTCGGCGGGCGGGTCGGCCAAGGACGCGCGCGACCCCCGCACCCAGGCCATCCTGCCCATCCGGGGCAAGATCCTCAACGTCGAGCGCGCCCGTATCGACAAGATGCTCAAGAACACCGAGATCCAGGCACTCATCTCGGCTATCGGCGCCGGGCTCGCCGACGATTTCGACGTCGCGAAGATCCGCTACCACAAGGTCATCCTCCTGGCCGACGCGGACGTCGACGGCTCGCACATCCGCACCCTGCTGCTGACGTTCTTCTTCCGCCAGATGAAGCCGCTCGTCGAGGGCGGCTTCGTGTACGTGGCGCAGCCCCCGCTCTACTCGACGCTCGTGGGCAAGGAGAAGATCTACCTGAAGGACGACGCGGAGAAGGCGCGCTTCCTCGCCGAGAACCCCAACCACAAGGCCGAGTTCCAGCGCCTGAAGGGCCTCGGGGAGATGGACTTCCACGAGCTGCGGGACACGACCATGGACCGCGGCAGGCGCTCCCTGCTGCAGATCGAGGTGGAGCAGGCCGCCCTGGCCGACGAGGTGTGCTCGGTGCTCATGGGCGACGACGTGGACCTGCGCCGCCAATTCATCCAGACCAACGCCAAGGACGTGCGCTTCCTCGACTTCTGAGGACGGCATCCGGGCGACGCGGGCGCGGGCCCGCGCGACACGAAGGACGACGACGGCAATGGCGAGACGTGGTGCGGGCGCAGGGGCCGGCACGGGCGGGGGTGACGGGGGCGGCACCGGCACGGACGTCGACGTCGCCGGGGTCATCGAGCCCATCGAGATCCAGGAGGAGATGGAGCGCTCGTTCCTCGAGTACTCCATGTCGGTCATCGTCTCGCGGGCCCTGCCCGACGTGCGCGACGGGCTCAAGCCCGTGCACCGACGGATCCTCTACTCGATGTACGACCAGAACCTCCGCCCCGACCGGCCGCACGCCAAGTGCGCCAAGGTGGTGGGCGAGGTCATGGGGACGTACCACCCGCACGGCGACACGGCCATCTACGACGCGCTGGCCCGGATGGTCCAGGAGTTCAGCCTCCGCAACCCCCTGATCGACGGGCACGGCAACTTCGGCGGCACCGGTCCCGACGAAGGGCCCGCGGCCATGCGCTACACGGAATCACGCCTCGCTCCGCTCGCCCTCGAACTGATGGCGGGGATCGACGAGGACACCGTCGACTTCGTGGCCAATTACGACGCCACCCAGGAGGAGCCGACGGTCCTGCCCGCACGCTTCCCGAACCTGCTGGTCAACGGCTCGCAGGGCATCGCGGTGGGGATGGCGACGAACATCCCGCCCCACAACCTCGGCGAGGTCGTCGACGCGGTGATCCACCTGCTCGAGCACACCGAGGCGACGTCCGACGAGCTGCTGCAGTTCGTGAAGGGCCCCGACTTCCCCACCGGCGCGCTGATCCTCGGGCGTCAGGGCATCCTCGACGCAGCGCGCACGGGCAAGGGCTCGATCAAGCTCCGCGCCGTCGCCGAGGTCGACGAGTCGCGGGGCACGACGCGCATCGTGGTGACCGAGCTCCCGTACCAGACGTCGGTCGAGGTGGTGGAGAAGAAGATCGCGGACCTGGTGAAGTCGGGGGAGCTTGAGGGCATCAGCCGGACGCAGAACGACTCCGCGGCGCAGAAGCCGCGTCTGGTCATCGAGCTCAAGCGTGACGCCAACGCCAACGTCGTGCTGAACAACCTCTACAAGCACACTCCCATGCAGACCAGTTTCGGCGTGAACACCGTCGCGCTGGTCGACGGCGTGCCGCGCACGCTGAACCTGGCCCAGGCACTGGGCTACTACGTCGACCACCAGATCGAGGTGGTCACCCGGCGCTCGGAGTACCGCCTCAACAAGGCGCGCGACCGCGCCCACATCGTCGAGGGCCTTCTCAAGGCCATCGAGATGCTCGACGCGGTGATCGCGGCGATCCGCGCGTCGGAGGACCGTGCCGCGGCGCGCCAGGCGCTCATGGCGGCGCCGTTCTCGTTCACCGAGATCCAGGCGAACCACATACTCGACATGACCCTGGGACGGCTCACAAGGTTGGGCCGCAGCGAGCTCGAGGAGGAGATGGCCAAGCTGCGCGAGACGATCGCGGAGCTCGAGTCGATCCTTGCCGACCCGGCCAAGCTCCGAGGCGTCATCTCCGGCGAGCTGGCCGAGATCAGGGAGAAGTACGCCGACCCGCGGCGCACCCGCATCACCCACGACCCGGGCGAGATGGGGGTGGAGGACCTCGTCGAGGACGAGGAGCTCGTCGTCACCATGACCCGCGCCGGCTACATCAAGTCGGTGTCCGCAGCCGCGTTCCGCACCCAGGGCCGCGGCGGACGCGGCGTGCAAGGGGCGAGGCTCAAGGAGGAGGACCTGGTCGCGCACGTCGTGCACACCACCGCGCTGAGCTACCTCCTGCTGTTCTCCAACCGCGGCCGCGTCTACCGGTTGCGGGCCCACGAGGTGCCACAGAAGGAGCGCACGGCGCGGGGGACCGCGGCGGTGAACCTGCTGCCGCTCGCCCCGAACGAGACGATCCAGGCCATCGTGGCCACGCGGGACTTCGACTCGGGGGGCTACCTGATGTTCGCCACCAAGGGCGGCCAGGTGAAGAAGACCGCCTTCACCGAGTACGACAAGTCTCGGCGGGAGGGGTTCATCGCCATCGCGCTGCGCGACGGGGACGAGCTCGTGCGCGTGGTGGCGACCTCGGGCGACGACGACGTGGTGATGGTCAGCCGCAACGGCCAGGGCATCCGCTTCTCCGAGGGCGACGTCCGCCCCATGGGCCGCGACGCGGCCGGCGTGCGGGGCATGAAGCTGCGCGGCGGGGACGAGGTCGTCTCATTGGACGTGGTGCGTCCCGACGCCGACATCCTGGTCGTGACCGACGCGGGGTACGGCAAGCGGACGAAGACCGATCACTTCGGCCGCCAGGGTCGTGGCGGCCAAGGCGTGCGCGCCATCAAGCTGACGGCCGTGCGTGGGAGCGTCGTGGCAGCGTTCATGGCCGGTCTCGACGACGAGATCCTCCTCGTCTCCACCGGCGGGGTGACGATCCGCACGGCGGTGCGTGAGATCGCCGCGCAGGGCCGCGACGCCACCGGGGTCCGGCTCATGAGTCTCGACGAGGGCCACACGGTGGCCGCGGTGGCCCCCGTGTTCGCCGAGGAGGACGACGCCGGGTAGCCTGGCGCGTTTGCCGGGGCTATAGCTCAGTCGGTTAGAGCGCAGCACTGATAATGCTGAGGTCGCTGGTTCGATTCCAGCTAGCCCCACAGAGCCCCACCGAGGACCGCCCAGCGCGTCGGTGACCGGCCGCACGCCCCACAACGGGCCGCGGTGTAGCGTCGCCGCATGGCACGGATCTCGTTCCCCGAGCGTGGATATGGCGAGCACGTCGACTGGTCCCTCATGCGCCCCGCCATGGCGGTGGGCATGGGGCAGTTGTCGGAAGCCGTGTACAAGAGCTCGCGACTGGCGGTCCGCGAGCGCGAAGCGGCGCGTTGGACGATCGCGCTGATCAACGACTGCGCGGTCTGCCGGGACACGCGGGCTCGCGAGGGCGCCTCCGCCGGGGCGGACGAGGGCTTCTACGCCGAAGTGGCGCGCTGGCGGACGTCGACCGGGCTCTCCACGCGCGAGCGGCTGGCGGCGGAGTTCGCCGAGCGCTTCGCCATCGACCACCTGGCCATGGGCGACGAGCTCTGGGATCGCATGCACCGCACCTTCGCCGACGACGAGCTCGCCGACTTGGTCATCTGCTGCGGCATGTTCCTCGGCCTCGGCCGGGCGATGGCGGTGGTCGGGGTGCGCGCCCCCGACGAGCGCATCCTGGTCTGAGGAGGCCGGCCCACCGGTCGTCCGAGCGAATGGATGCCTGCCCGGGTACCGTTCGGACGTGATCGAGCTCGTCCTGGACTGCCGCGACCCTGACACCCTGGCCCGGTTCTGGGCCGCGGCGCTGGCCTACGAGGTGGTGGACATCTCGGGCCCGTACCGGTCCCTGGAGCCCATCGGTGCCGACGACACCGGGCCGGCGCTGGTGCTCCAGGCGGTGACCGAGCCGAAGACGGGCAAGAACCGGCTGCACCTCGACGTGTACGTACCCGACATCGGGGCCGAGGCGGCCAGGCTCGAGGAGCTCGGCGCCACGCGGCTGTCCGACACGGTGGTGGACGAGGACGGCGAGCGCTGGCTCGTCATGGCCGACCCCGAGGGCAACGAGTTCTGCGTCTGCGAGGAGTGAGCGCGGAGGCGCCCCCGCCTGCCCGCCCGGTTCCCCGCGCCCGCACCGCTCGGCCTGTCTCGACCGTGATCTCGGGCATGACGCCCTCGGCGTCATCGGCAAACGAGCGCACGTCGACCTTGCTCAGGGTCGATACCTCGGCCGGCGCTGCCGTCGCCTCGCGGGCCCGGTCGTAGGCGTCGTAGCCGTGGGCGGTCGAGCTCAGTCCTGTCCTTGACAGGTTCTGACGCCCGTGTCAGGTTTGCCGGCGCTGCATCCGTTCTCGGGGGGCGGGAAGGACGTGGCTCGTTGGTGGGCGAACGGTCTGGCGGCGCACGGCGAGGGGCGATGCCCCCGTGCCCCTCGGCGAAAGGGTCAGGCGCTCGGCGTCCCGCTGAAGAGCAGCGTGACCGGCGCGCTCGACGGGACGAAGGACCACCCCGACACCGTCTTGCCCTTGATCTGCACCTGCACCGCGACCCCGGACGCGCCGAGCTCCACCGACACCTGTCCGTTGACGGGGGTGATCACCTGCTTGGTGCCCGCGGGCAGCGTGGCGTCGAGGATCGGGGTGGAGCCGTTGGGCGCGCTGGCGAGCACCCAGCACGGCGCGGTGGTCTCGACGAGGACCGTGTACTGGTCCGTGTCGACCGTCACCGGCGTACCCGCGGCGCCCGGGGCACCGGTCGTCACCGCGGACGGTGTGGTGGTGGAGGTGGGGCCGGGGCCGGCGGCGACGTGCCCTGCCGCGGCGTGGGCGGTGTGGGGGACGCGCGCCAGGTGCAGGGCGCGCATCCACGAGGGGCGGAAGTGCGCCGTGGCCAGCCCGATGCCTGCCACCACCAGGAGGATCACGGTCAGCCACACGAGCACCCGCACCGGCCACGCGGCAGGGCGCACGACCTGGCGGATCCGCAGCGGCGGCGTGGCCGGGTACATCCCGGTGGTGCCGTGGACCTGCCCGCCGGCATAGGGCTCGTACCCCCTGGCCGACCAGGCTTCGGGTGCGCGGGCGCCCCCCACCGAACGGACCTGGGCGGTCTGGGTGAACGCCTGCAGGTGCGCGCCGTCGCCCGGATAGCGGCGCAGGTGCCCGGCGAAGCCGCCGGTCGGAGGGGGGCCGCCGGTCGGAGGGGGGCCGCCGGTGGCGCCGACGGGGACGCCGGGAACGCTCCCGCCCGCCGGTCCCGCCGGCGAGGGGCCGGGCCCGCCGAGGTGGGCGGGGGTCGGGGTGGGCAGCCAATGGTCGAGGGCCTGGACCAGGGCCTTGCCGTCGAGCCCCACCAGCTCGGCGTATCGGCGCAGGCCGATCCGGGCGGCGTCCTGGTTCGGGACCCGTGTGATCTCGCCGGACTCGAGCGCCTCCAGGATGGGCAGCGGCACCCCGGTGCGGTCACGGACGTCGACCAGGCCCAGGCCCAGGGCCTGGCGGGCGCGCACCAGGCCCGTGCCGATCTCGGCTGGTGTCGACGGCTCCTTGCGTCCTCGTCCCCGGCGGCGTCGTGCCGGTGCTTCGCCGCTTGCGGTCGCCACCGCTTCCTCCTGGTCGGTCCCCGAATCGTACAGGGACGTTGTGGGTTCCCCCGGGTCGGGCCGTCGTCCAGCCCTTCGTATCGGCAAACGGGTGCGACGCCTAGAGGCGGACGTCACGAGCGCTCCTCGTCAGGGGCCCGGTGCCGGGGCCGCCACGGGAACCGGGCACGAAAGTTTCCCGGCCATCGCTCGTTCTCCTTGGGTCGACGAGGCCTCCGCGGAGCAGGGGGAGCCGGGCCGGAGACCTCTCGAAGGAGGCCGTAGGTGCGCAGGGGGACCAACAACACCGGGGGCGAGGGCGCGTTCGAGGTCGGTCGCAGTCCTCGCGGGGGCCGCCGTATCGTCGGCGTGCTGGTGGGCCTGGCCCTGGTGGCGACCGCCTGTGGGGCGCGGGTCGGGCCCTATCTGGGCGCGGACGCCGGGCTCGGCCAGAACGGGTCGGGCAACCAGGCGGGGGTGACCGCGGGCGCCACCGGGGTCGGGAGCCAGGGCGCCGGGACCGGCGCCATCGTCGGCGCCGGAAGCACCGGCGGCGGATCCGGGGCGGCGAGGGCCACGAGCGCGGCCGCCCCCGTGGCCGTGCCGCCGCCGACGGCCTTCAATTTCGATCCCCGGGCCGAGGCCGCCGACTGTCCGAGCGCGGCCGGCAACACCGCGTCGGACACCGGCGTGTCACCGGCCACGATCACCTTCGGCAACGTGAGCGGCCTCACCGGCCCGCTGCCCAACAGCTTCAACCAGGGCTCCGAGGGGGTGCAGGCCCTGTTCAGCGCCATCAACGCCGCGGGCGGGATCTGCGGGCGCAAGCTCGACCTGATGATCGAGGACGACGGCCAGAACTCGTCGACGAACGCCTCCGACGTGGCCGACCTCATCTCCAAGAACGTGTTCGCCTTCGCGGGCTCGACGTCGGACGCGGACAACGGCGGCGTGCCCGAAATGGTCCAGGCCAACGTCCCCGACGTCGGCTTCGCCATCAACTGCAACCGCACGACCGCCTCCACCTACTGGGACCCCGCCGGCGGCAGCTGCGACGTGCAGAACGGGGACTACTACATCGACGACAACGTCTTCGCGCTGGCCAAGGCGCAGGGGTACCTGCCGAGCTCCATGGCCTTCCTGGCTTACAACATCCCCATCAGTGCGCAGGCTGCGCAGCAGTACGCCAACGCCTACCAGCAGCTCGGTGGAAAGGTCTGCTACTCGGACTACTCCATCTCGGCGGCCACGCCGTCCTTCGACAGCGACGTCCAGGGGATGAAGAACGGGAACTGCGGCGGCGTGCTCACCACCGTCGACGTGACCGGCAACGCCAAGCTCCTGCAGGCGATGGCGCAGCAGGCCTACCACTTGCCGTATGTGGCGACGACCTTCGACGGCTACACCCCGGCGCAGATCACCGCCGCGGGCGAGTCCGATGCGCAGGGGCTCATCGTGGACCTCCCGTTCGTCCCCCTCAACGAGCAGCAGTCCGCGGTGCAGCTGTACCAGCAGGAACTGTCCGCCTACGAGCCGGGCAAGACGCCGAGCGGGTTCGGCTTCCTCTCCTGGGAGGCTGCGCAGATGCTCGTCTACGCGCTGATCGCCGGCGGGCACGCGCCCACCCGGGCGGGAGTGGTCCACACCTTCGAGAGCCTCGACGGCTGGACCGGTGGCGGCGCGCTGGGGCCGTGGAACCCGGCCAACCGGACTCTGGCCTCGTGCGCGGTCGACGTGATGGTCCAGGGGAATTCTTTCGTGCGCAAGGCGCCGGCCTCGGGTCTGTTCTGCGGCGGCACCCTGGTCCAGGTCGGATGACGGTGCGCGCGCCGGTGGCACCCGTGGCGGTGGGACGGGCGGCGGTGCGGCCGTGAGCGCGTACTGGCCGTTCATCGTCTTCGGCATCTTCGCCGGGAGCATCTACGGGCTCGCGGCCATGGGCGTGGTCCTCACGTACAAGACGGTGGGCGTCTTCAACTTCGCCTACGGGGCCGTCGCCATGTTCTGCGCGTTCACCTACTGGCAGCTGCACGTCGGGTGGCACCTGAACACCTGGATCGCCCTGCCGGTCCTGCTGATCGTGGTCGCGCCCGTGGTGGGCTTCGTGTTCGAGCGGCTGTTCAGGCCGGTGGTGGGCCTCTCGGCCGAGGTGCAGATCGTCATCTCCCTTGGCGCCCTCGCCGCGCTGCAGGCGCTCGTCCCGATCATGTACGGCACCAGCAACGACCGGGCGCTCACGCCGCTGTTCCCGACGTCCACCTTCCTCCTCGGCGCACATCTCCACGTCGGCTACGACCAGCTGGGCACGCTCCTCGTGTCGCTGGCCATGGGGGCGGGCCTGTGGTGGCTGTTGCGCCGCACGCGCTTCGGCGTGGCCACCCGTGCCGTGGTCGACAACCGCGACCTGGCCTCGATGATGGGGATCGACGGGCACAAGGTCCGGCGCGTGGCCTGGATCGTCTCCTCCGTCTTCGCCGCCCTCGTCGGCGTGCTGCTGAGCCCCAGCCAGGGCCTCGACGTGTACGTCCTCACCGTCACCGTGATCTACGCCTTTGCGCCGGCCGTGTTGGGACGGCTCGTGAGCCTTCCCCTCGCCTACGCCGGCGGCATCGCCCTCGGGGTGATCCAGAGCGTGCTCTCCAAGTGGGGGAGCTCGGGGACCGTGGCCGACCTCGAGGCCTCGATCCCGTACCTGGCGCTGTTCGCGTTGCTCGTCGTCTACGGCAAGCGGCTGAAGGAGATCGGCGTGGGCGTCCGGCCCGTGACCGCGGCGGGGTCGGGCGCGGTCGTCGAGCCCGACACGCGACGCCGTCGCGGACCGGACCGGGCCGTGGTGGCGGGCGGCGTCGCCTTCCTCGTCGCCCTGGCCCTGCCGCTGGTCCTGCACGGCCCTCGCCTCGGTGACGTCACCTTCGGTGCCATCTACGCGCTCGTCGCCCTCACGCTGGTGGTGCTCACCGGGTGGGCGGGACAGATCTCGCTGGCCCAGTTCAGCTTCGTCGGGGTGGGCGCGTTCACCGCCGGTCACCTGGCCGGCGCGCACGGGCAGCACTTCGTCCTCGCCGCGCTGGTCGGCATGGCCATCGCCGTGCCCCTCGGGCTGCTCGTCGGGCTGCCCTCCCTGCGCCTGTCGGGCCTGTACCTGGCGCTCGCCACCATGGCCTTCGCGCTGCTCATGGACACGCTCGTGTTCTCGCGACCGGGGGTCAGCGGGGGCCTCACCGGCATCACCGTGGCCCGGCCCACCATCGCGGGCGTGTCGTTCACGTCGACGGCCGGGTTCTACGAGCTGGTGGTCGGCGTCCTCGGTGTCGTGGGCTTCGCCACGCTGGCCATCCGGCGCGGGCCGATCGGCCGCCGCCTCCAGATCATGCGCGACTCGCCGCTGGCCGCGTCGACCCTCGGGGTGAACCTCACCACCACGAAGCTGGCCGTGTTCGCCGTGTGCGGGTCGGTCGCCGCCTTGGGCGGGGCGTTCTTCGGGGCGAAGCAGCAGGCCATCACCCCCACCGACTTCAGCTTCTCCGCGTCGCTGGGGCTCCTGCTCCTCGTCGTCCTCGGCGGCCGCTCGGTGATCAGCGGGGCCGTGATCGCCGGCGCCGCGTTCGCCGTGCAGCTGCACGTGCCCGCGTCGATCGAGCGCTACGTGCCGCTCGCCGTCGCCGCCGGCGTCATCGGGCTCAGCCGCACGCCCGAGGGCACCGTGGCGCTTGCCGCAGCCGAGGCCCGGCGCGTCGTCAGTGTCTTGCGACCGCTGCCCCGGCGGCGTCTCGGCGTGGAGCAGGCTGCCGCCGCCATCGGCGCGCTGTCTGTTCCGGCCCCGGGGGCCGCGTCCGCGCTTTCGCCCGCGCCGGCGCCGGCGGAACCGACCGGGTTCTCCTACGGGGCGGTGGAGGTCCGCGGTGCCGGA
>Ga0187778_10000999_pt1 | contig 20159 bp, 19 predicted proteins | sample 1015_Q2_SP5_20_M_FD_132418 | JGI IMG/M metagenome (GOLD analysis project Ga0187778, IMG submission 132418) | Tropical peat soil microbial communities from peatlands in Department of Meta, Colombia - 1015_Q2_SP5_20_MG | ecosystem: Environmental > Terrestrial > Soil > Wetlands > Peat | place...
AGAGCGATCAGGAGGTCTTTCCTCCCTCCGGCCGACTGCTGCCTCAGGTCGACCTCATGATGGTGGCCGTGATCATTGCCATCGGCGTGTCCGTGATTATGAAGATCATCATGTTTTTGTTGCGATGCCATGTTCTTCAGATCTCCGCGCTACCCCTTGCTCCAGAACCGAAGGTCCTTCACGGTTTCGATTGCCCCGATTTCGGCAGCATATCCGTAAAAGGCCAGAAGCCCTTTTTTCTCATCTTCACCAAGATTGTAACTGAACGAAGTCCAATAATCGATGAGGACCTGCGCCGGAATGCCAAAGCGTTGGGCATACGTATGGGCCAGCTCGGCGATGTTCGCCAAACCGTAGGATTTGGACTGCAACAATATATCATAAAGCACAGCGAGCTCCTTATCAATATTTTTTTTGTAGTTCACCTGCCAGAGGGCGAATACGAACGGCAGGCCGGTGAATTCATGCCAGAGCGCTCCAAGATCATATACATAGGGATGCGATCGGGAAGCCTTGATCCTGAGGGCAAGATCCCCTATGAAGAGGGCTGCATCCGCTTCCCCGAACGGGTTATCCATGTCCTGCTCAAAAGTCGTGAAACGGGGATGTACATCCCATTGCAGCCCGAGCAGGATCCTGAGCAGCACGACCGATGTTGCCGAAGCCGTGGTCAAGGCCACCTGCTTGTCGTCAAGATCAGAGATCGGCACACGGCTTTGGAGGATAATGCTCATGACCCTGTTCCGTGAAGTAATGGACAGGTCCGGCAGAAGGACGTACCGCTCGGCATTCATGGCATACTCTATTGACGACGAGGGTGAGACATCAATCTTGCCCTCGTAAAGAAGGCGGTTCAACTCCGTCGGGATGCCCTTCACGAGCTCGAACGGAAAGGCAGTTATCCCCGTGACGATGCCCGCATGGGGAGGAAAGCAGTTCGAATAGATGATATGACCTAGCCTCAGCATGATTCAGAGCGTGACCCGGGGAACGCATTCGGTGTTCTGCCGAGCCACTGCACCAAGAAGAAAAAAAGGCAGCAAGGCGAAGGCGTACGTGAGCGGATTCGTAGGGAGCGGCCGGAATCTCGAGCAGGTGGGCGATGAGGTGTAATTCAATTGCGGATAAGCGAACCGGAGAGAAGACGGGATGCTGATCGGCAGTCCGATGCTCCACCGGAACGGGGAAGAAATAGCGAATCCCATCACTGCCTGATTGCCGCTCCTGTTCTCCTGTAGCATGTGGCTGCCCCCGGCGAGAGATAATTTAGGGCCCGACTTTAAACTTTCTGTCTGGCAAGATCATCGAAATTTGATTTTTTCAGGACCTCGACGAACTTTGCCTGGGCGGCCGCCCATACAGCGTGACTAGGACAGTGTTTAGAAAACGCGCACTTCTTCTTATCCGCAATGCAGATGTTCAGATAAAGCTTTCCCTCGATCGCCTCCATCACATCGAGCATGGAAATATCTCGGGCTTGTTTAGCGAGCGAGAAACCGCCTTTGACGCCCCGATAGGACCGTACGATCTTTGCCTTAACCAGCTTCTGGAGTATTTTTGCCAGAAAACTGCGCGGGATCTTGTACTCTTCGGAGATTTCGTTCACATAGCTGATCTTTTTGAACGGCTGACGTGCCAGATACAGAACACTCCGTATCCCGTAATCACCTTCTCGTGTAATTTGCATATAATAAACTATAGCAGACCATATGACCTTGTCAAGGTGTATTCGGGGGTCGCCCCGTGATGCGGCCCCGGAGGAAACAGTATCGTTGGATTGAACATTTTTTGTGGTATAATAGTGAAAATTCAGGAAAGGCCTATGCGTTTCTCTAAAATTATCCTTTACATTGTACTGTTCGTGCTCTCAGCCTGCAGCGAAAAAAAGGAGGGAGCGGTCGAGGGGACGGTCATACCACCGAATGCGAGAACCCGAATTACTGCAGCGCAGAACGGCAGGACCATTATGACCGCTGGGGCGAAGGTGGAAGACGGCAAGTTTAGAATGGTGCTCCCGCCCGGAACATACGACATCAGCGTGACCATGGCTTCCGCGCCTTTTCCCATGACCTTCCCCGGCATCGCGGTGGAAGCGGGTAAAACAACCGTCATCCCGCGCATCGAGCTTTCCCAGCATTCAGGTAACGCTATTCTCTCAGGACGGATTTCACCTGGCGGAACCGGGATTAGAGTGACCATTCTGCATGAGGGATCGGAACTGGCCTCGGCGAATGCCGCCGCCGATGGAAGCTATGAGTTTACCGGCCTCTCCGAAGGAAGATATACCATACAGGTGAGTGCAGCCGACTACGCGCGCGATGCCGTCGAGGTTAATATCGCCGAACGCGCAATGACTACACAAAATATCAGGCTCCTCTATGTTTCAACCGTATATGGTGTGGACTGGACCACGGGAATAATCCGCGCAACAGGCACAGGCTTACCTCCCCCTACCGCAAATGCGATTGCCCGCAGGGAAATGGCGAAACGCGCTGCACTTGCCGACGCCCAGAGGAACCTGCTGAAGATCATAGAGCAGATCAAGACAGGTCCCAACGAAAACCTGAAAGCGTTTTTGGGCGACACAAAATATGCTCAGAAGATACATGGATTTCTTCAGGGATACCGGGTTACGGCTGAACGCGAACTGAGTGACGGGACGGTCGAGATCGAACTGGAACTTTCACTCACCGGCCCTGACGGCTTATCCCGATATATTACCGATTGACCTGCTCGCTCTGGGGAACTATGGGAGAACCGAGAATACCTTCACCGGTGAAGCTGTTCGTAGGCATGCTTTCGCCCGAAATCGAATTGTTCGATATCTGCGCCGGACTTCTCAGTGCAGAATATGGTCTCATTGATTACTACAGCGAAATTCAGCAGTGGAGAGCGACGGATTATTATCAAGATGAGATGGGGACCGGCATTCTACGTAAGTTCGTTTTTTTTGATCGGTTGGTTGATCCCGCCGTTCTCGCGAACACGAAACTTCTCACGAACAGCATCGAAACGCGTTATTCGGCCGCCAGCGGGAACGCTGCACGCCGCCGCATCAACCTCGATCCCGGGTATGTCACCGAGGCCAAGGTCGTTCTGGCGTCCACGAAGGATTATTCTCATCGTGTTTATCTGGGATCAGGTATCTATGCCGAAGTAACGCTTCGCTACGCGACCCGCATGAAGACGTTCCTGTCGCTTGAACATACCTATCCGGATTTCCGGACAAATGAATCCTTGGATATGTTCAACAGGGCCAGGGAGATACTGCGAATAGCGCTGCACAGATAAGGCCGGCAGATGGGACCTTAGGACTTTTTCGGCGAAGGAGCCGCGGTCGTGGAGTGATCGTGCGGAGCGGACCGCGTCGAGAGGAATTGAATGGCGCTCTTGAGGGTTTCCTGATCCAGGAATTCATGAACTGCCAGATTGATTCTGTCGAACGGCTGAATGTCTTTTTCCTGAAAGCTGAGGCTAACATTCTCCCACGTTTTAAACTCTTTTACTGCCTGCCTGATCTGGTCAAGAACCATTATCTCAACAACCTCGAAAGAGACCTTGCCTGTTTTGAGGAGCTGCGCGCCTATTGGCGATATAGGATTCTTCTTTTGAAGTTTCAGCGCTTCGATGAGCTCCATCTCGGCAATGAGTCCTTTCTCCACGAGGAGATCGCCGACAGCGCGTGAATACGGAGACATCGCCTGTAAAATTCTCCCTCTGTGAAAAAGCATATGGCCGATGTTGTTACCGGACTCTATCGTAAGTTCTCCGGTGCAGCCCTTAAGCCCGACAAGAAGGAGGACATCTTGAAAATTAAATGACAGGGATTCGCAGCGCATCGTCGTTATATTAACCAAATACATGCGCTCCTGTCAAACCAAAATTTGCGATCGTGACCAATCTTGTACGATCTTCAGGCAAGCCGTGCAAAGCAATGCGTCCAGGGTTTGTTGAGCCTGCCGTATGCCGCCGACGGTCATACTTTTTTGACAAATATCTCTTTCGTTATGTCCTTGTCGACGGCGATCGTCGTCTCTCCAAGTTGAATAACATACGATGGCCTTTTCTGATGGAGCTTGACAACACTGCCGGGAACCACACCCATTGCCGAGAGGCGATCAAGGCGTGAATGCGAGCCCGGCGTGATAAAGACGATCTTTGCCTGCTCTCCCGGCATAAGATCGGCAAGCGGCGCTACGAGCGGCTTCATCTCCTGCCGGAACATTGTGCAGCATTCCCCGCGCGGGATCGACTTGCCGTCAGGCGAATTGGGCGGATGGCCGAGCAAGGTGCAGACGCTGTCCGTCACCTCCGGTGAAAGGATGTGCTCGAACTTGCAAGCTTCCGCCTCGGCACCGTCCAGGCTGAAAAGATCATGAAATAAGCGAAGCGAGAGTCGGTGTCGTCGCACCAATTCCCGAGCCCTTTTCTCTCCCTTCGGGAGAAGCTCAACGGCTTGGCCTTTGATGTCTATCCATCCATTCTTGGCAAGTACTTTCAGGGTATCTTCGCAGCCTTCTATCTGACAGCTCTCTAGGATCTGGTCCCGCGTGAGCTTCCCCTCTTCCCTCAGCGTCCAAATGCTCTCGAAGATTTCATCTTCTTTCTCTATCTCGGGCAATACGCAGAGCGCAGGATGACCCGCCTGCCCCTCGCCTCCGCGAGATTTTATTCTTTCAGACATGGCTTTCTCCTTTTATCGATTATCTTCTTTCCTTCCCTCTCACGTCGGATGCTTCGTGACCAGCGTCTTACAATGATATCGCAAAGGACCTGAGCACCCAGTTCAGTAATCCCCCCACGCCGAAAGCAAAGGGAAAGATAAACGCCGCCATGTACAGGGCGGCCTTTAATCCTCGCTCCTTCACCATCACAAAAAAGTTCGCTATGCACGGCACGAACAGAGTCATCACGGTGAGGCTCACTACGATCTGGACGGGATCGAGCATTCCCTCCTTGGCAAGCATGAAGAGGCCGGCGGCCCCGTAATCTCGGCGTAAAAAACCGATGACGAACGCCTCTGCTGCCTTGCTGGGAAGGCCCAGCATCCCGACAACGAGCGGGTCGGCAAGCCGCTGGATATACTCGAGCGCCCCTACCTTGTGTCCGACAAAGAGAATGAAGGTGCCGAGTATGAAAAGTGGTACCGCCTCTTTCAGATACCATTGCACACGGGCAAGGGTCTTGATCAGAATATTCGTGAGCTGCGGCACTCGTATAGGCGGCAACTCGAGAACAAAGTCCGAGGGTTCTCCAGGAATGACTTTTGCCGCAAGATAACCTACGAACAACATTACGGCCACCATAGTGCCAAGCCAGATGGCCGTCGCCAGACCGGAAAGCCCGGCAATGAGGCCGAGGACAACGCCGAGCTGGGCTGAACAGGGCACCCCGAGCGCAAGGAGGAAAGTTACCAGGATCCTTTCTTTCTTCGTCTCCAGAATGCGCGTAGTGAGGGTCGCCATGGTGTCGCATCCGAGACCGAGGATCATGGGCAGCACTGCCTTGCCGTTGAGTCCCATGATCTTGAAAACCTTGTTCACCATGACAGCGAGCCGCGGCAGATAGCCAGAGTCTTCCAGGAGGCTAAAAGCGATAAAGAAGAACCCGACGATCGGCAGAACGATGGCAATGGCATAGGTGAGCGCCATGGTAACCAGGCCGTAGTCTCCGACAATGAGTTCCTGGAGGAAAGGAACGGGCAGCACATAATTAACGATCTTTGTCGTCCAGGGGTTCAAATATTCTCCGAACATCGTTTTCTCCAGAAAATTGACCGTCGTTCCTGCTCCCAGCACGCCTACGAACTGGTAAACGGCATAGAGAACGGCAAGGAGGATCGGCAGGCCGTAGACCGGGTGCATGGACCACCTGCCGATATGAAACGCAATTGAAGAGCCTTTTCCAGCCTCGTGGAGACTCAGCACCTGTGCGAGTATTTCATCAGCCCTTTTGAGCCTGCGCTGATTGATGACATAGCCGAGCGAATTGTTGAATTTCGACTGCGCGTCCTGCCTGAATTTTTCGATCTCCCCTATCACATGGTCCTGCAGATTCGCATGGAGCCATCCCCTGAGGCTCTCGTCACCGGCGAGGACCATGAGCGCGAGCGCCCGCCGCGAGATGTTTGCGTCAGGCAACAGAGCCGATATGTCTCTTATCCCGCCCTCGATTGCGCCGTCATACTGTACATCGATGACGGACGGCCGTGGATGCTGAATGCCTTTCAAAAGCCGATCGATACCACTCCGCCGGATTGCCACGGTCTTGACCACCTCGATGCCAAGTAACTGAGAGAGTTTCTCTTGGTCGATCACGATGCCGCGGCTCTTTGCCTCGTCATCCATGTTAAGGTCGAGGATGAACGGAACCCCCATCTCGGCAAGCTGCAGCGTGATGAGAAGGCCGCGCCGCAGGTTCTTGGTATCGGCGACCTGAACCACCACGCCAGCTTTGTCAGTGAGCAATATGTCTCTGGTTACTTTTTCATCTTCGGACATGGGAACCAGGCTGTTTACTCCGGGTGTATCGATCACAAGGGAACGTGTCTTGTTCAATACTGCGTTCCCATAGGTCACTTCAACCGTGGTGCCGGGATAATTGGATACGGTCACGTATTTGCCGGTAAGGAGCCCAAAAAGCGCGCTTTTCCCCACATTCGGGTTCCCAATCAAAAGAACCTTGTTCAGATCTCCATGCCGATCGGCGACATCTGAACCATCATGATGATGCATGAAATTCCCTCTCTCTGTCTTGAACTGTGAATCCGTCTTCTGCCATTTGATCTCTCGCGTCTATTTCAGCTTTTCCTGACAATCACTGCACAATCCGTAGAGTTCAAGCTTGTGGCTCTGGACCCTGAACCGGTTTTTTCTGGCCACATCCTGTTGGAGCTCCTCTATCCGCTCGTTCTCAAACTCTATTATCTGACCGCATTTAGTGCAGATGAGATGGTCGTGATGACCGTCGGTGGCCTTGTACTCATATCGAGTAAAACCATCTTCGAACCGACATTCCTCGGCCAAACCGGCCTCTGCCAGAAGCTTCAATGTACGATACACCGTTGCATAGCCGATGCCCGGATGCGATTTCTTCACACGGGCATAAAGCTCCTCTGCGCTCAGGTGCCGGCCCGCATCCACGAATATATGCAAAATGGTGTCTCGCTGACTTGTTGACTTGAGCCCCTGATCCGCAAGATATTCAGCAAGCTGTTTTGATGCGTTTCTCTTCATGACCTTGATATTGAAAACCATTTTCAATATCATTTATACCATGTTGCGGTTCTCGAGTCAAGTGTTTTTATTGTTTTTTAAAAAATGAAAGGCCGTTCCGGTCTGTCGGAGCGGCCTTTGCTGTCTTGAAGACGTTTTGAGAACATGTAACTATTTAGAACTGTACTTGTTTGTCCCTCTCCCGGTTCCACTTCACCCATTCATCGGCATCCGCCTGGGGATCGAAATCCTGCGGTTGCGACGCTACACCTTCCGGCGATATGGTGACCTGCTGGAAGGATTTCACGATCACGTACCACTCTTCCAAGGTCACTTCGTGATACGGAGCAGGCACCTCATGCGGCCCGGGAACGGGAACGGGGGCGGACACCTCCCTTGGCGGTTTCCCTGACCCATCTTTCGGCGGGTTCGCCACGTATACCGACCCATCATAAACCTTTACGAGGGCGCTTTTATCTTCTTCCACGTTCACCCGGTACACGGTTCCCCGTACGCCGGCGACGGCATTGCTCGTTCTGACCTCGACTTTGGAATCCGGGGTCGTCAGCTTTTTCACGTTTGCCCAGAGTTTTCCTATCGCGAGGTTGACCTTGACGTTTTTGCTCTCGGTATTTTTATCGTACAGCACCTCATCCATGGTGAGGCGGGTTTTTTCCGATAGCCTCATAATAGTGCCATCGGGAAAACGGATCTCCATCCTTGAATTGGCTCCTACCCTGACCTCTTGTCCTCTCTTCAGCTTGCTCCCTTTCTCGAGCGGAAGACCGGCAGGTACTCCCCGCGTGAAGACTTGGGCGGTCCCATCGATCATGGTTACGACCGCTTCCGTACCTGCCCCGGGTCTTTCTGCCGCAGCCGCGATCAGGAATGACAACAATGTCATGATCAGTGTAGCAGTATAATAGGGATAGTGCTTCCTCATAAGTTTACCTTTTCGTCCGCTTCCTTACCGCAAGCCGCAGGCAGTCTACTTCCCGCTCAGTTTAACGATATCTCCAGACTTAAAACCGGTTCCCGATGTCGGAACCGCTATGGATACATCGGCCTGGTCGCCGATGTCATTCTGCTGCACGATCGCCTCGCCAATCAGGTTTTCTGTCGTTCCAAGCTTCATCTTGGTCTCAGGATCGATGATGTCCTTACCCGGTCTGAATACTTTGAGTTTGTCTCCGACGTTGAGACCGGATCTCTGGCCTGCATTGATATACAGGTTTCCGCCATCGACCTGGGCGACTCGACCATTCCACTTCTTGGTGCCTAGCTTTTGCATCATGTTGACCATTGCCTTTGTCAAGGCGTCTCGAAGGGCGCCGTCCCGAAGGTCGGGATCGTAGCCTGCATTGGATCCCATCCCGAGAACCCTGCTTTCTGACTTGGAATAGATGCCGGCCCCGGAGTCCGCCATCAGCTGCACGCCAGTGGTAGTGTCGACGATCCGGTAATCCACCGTGACCCGCGCTATCTGCTTCTTGCTTTTGGCCACGAGGTAGTCTGACCCTTCTTCCGTTTCAGAATAGGCAGTCACTGCGCCGGTCACGATCGCGTTCAGTCCCATGACTTTTCCCATTTCGGCAGCAGTGTCAGGATTTATCACTCCTGTCGCGCCCATGCGCTGCTGCGAAAGGATGGACTCCATGTCCTGCTGCGGGACGACGATGAACCGGTCGGTCTTCTGAAGGATAGTACCTAGGATATCAGCCGCTGCCTCGCCGATCCCGAGCACACGTGAAGGGGTCTTATTCTGGAAGTTAACGACGCCGACCCGCAGTTTGGGGCCCTTGTATCCCGATACGTCGCTGGTCGTCTTGAGCTGCTCCGAAGTGCCGGTCAAGGTCGTGTCATTCCTGACCGCTCCGGACGTCGTGGGCCCGCAGCTGCTTGCAATGAGTGCAGCCGTGCCGACAGCGATCCCTGCTAACATTAACCGCATGCTCTTTCTCATCCTGGCTCCTCCTTGGTAATGGCTTGAATTCGCTCGTTATTTGTTCTTCGGCTCTGTCGTCATCAGATCCGTGAAACTCTTCGCCTCCGTATATCCGGACGGTATCACAAAAAGTGATTCATTGGGCGTCTCCAGGGTGATGTCTCTGAGCTCGGTGGTGACTTTGTAATCCTTGCTCTCCATTTCGCTCTTGATGGTCATGCCATTGAGGTTTCTGGCGTTCCAGATGAATCCTTCCTCAACCCTCCCGCTTTTATAGATGATCTTTACCTTGAACTTGTCCGTCTGACGTTTGCCGATCATCTCACTGCCCACTTTCGTCTTCTCGACCTGAGGTCTTTCGCCGGCCCCTGCCGTTTCCCTCCGAACAATGTAACGCTTCGAATTGGTGTAGAGCGTGTAGCCTGCCTTCTTGTCTCCCTGTTCGATAAGGACCATCTTGCTGAATGGAGACTGCGCGTCTCCCTTCATCATCCTGGACATGTCCATGTCCATACGCATATTGTTACCGGCAATCGCAATCGGGATCTCCATGTTGATAGACTCATTTGTGACCTTGTCAAGTGACGTGGAGATGACAACTGCAGAAAAATCCATCTTTCCTTCCCAATCCATGTAGCTGAACGAAGGGGGTTCGGGCATCTTGATATTCGAAATCAATTCTTTCAGCTGAGGTACGGTGGCCAGGGCACTCGGGCCCGGCCCCCAAGGCAGGTTATTCGTGACCCTTCGTACGAGTTCCGTTGATTCATAGCCAAGATGGATGCCCGCTGCCTTGGAAAAAAGCTCGGCACCAAGGCCAAACGCCAGGGAACGCGCGACGTTCTGCTCATTGGTGACAGTGCTCCCGATGGTGACCCAGGGAACATCTTTTTCCTTGGCATCTGACAGTCGAGAGGCAACGACTGCAATGTCTCCCGATGTCCCCGACATCCTCACTTCCGATCGCACCCCGAGTCCCCCTTCCCACACCGCCTGGCCGGTCAATGTGTTCACGAGCTTGAATTTTGCCCTGACCTTTTTCACGTCGATCACTCCCGTCGTTGTTTCATCGAAATCCATTAGTGTCCCGTATAGAACTCCGTCAACGCCCAGCACCTCGCCGAGTTTCTGCGGTGTGGTCATATCCAGTTGTCCGCCGAGGTTGATTCCCATTCGATCGCGGAGCACCTGGTCAGATTCGTTGATGTCTACTACGTTATAGGATTTGTTCACTAACGCTGCAACTATTTTCTTTCTCACAATATTCGGGCCTTCGACGTCCAAGGTGTCATTTTTCATCGGCAGGACGGCAACCCGCTTAAGGGGGTTAGCGGCATCATAATATCGCGGCACTTGTCGCGGCGGCGCGCATCCGGCGAGCAGACTGAAGACAAAAAGCGCTGTGAAAAACCATAAGGTGGTCCTTGACACTTGGATGCTCCGGAAAACCTAAAAAAATAGCGGCCTTGACGCTGCCATACGGATAGCGATCACAATAAGATCGTCACTATGTGAATACCTATCACAAACGCACCATTCATGTCAAGCTTCAATGCCAGAGGCGGCGCTGCGAGCATCAGGGCATAAGGCTCAGTAGACGATAATGACCCGGCAATACTGAAGGAAATCTCCTTTCCCGGACATTTGACGGAGAACCTGCGAATCGGCTTGACCGATTACGACATCCGTTCTCGCCGCTCCGGACGCGCTCAGCCCCTTGATAACGGCCGGGTTGTCTGTCACACGGAAATTGTTCGTTGCGGCGTTCACATCCTTCGCATAGCCGGCTACACCCTGTTCGACAGCATTCGTTCTTGTGACGACCTGCCCTACGTAGATCTCCTGGCCCTGGGGGTCAACGATTCTCGGCAACAACGCGGGCCGCAGGCCCAGCCCCCTTCCGTCGATAACAAGGCCGGTTGCGACGCCGCCTTTGAACGCTACCGTGGCCTGACCCTGTGGCGCTGGAACGGGCTGGACAGGTTCAGGTTTTGCCGGTTCGATCTTTTTCTCCGGCAACTGGGACGGAGGGGAAGGCTTCAGGGGCTCTGTTTTTGTCTCGGGCGCAGGGGGTGCAGGCATGATCGGTTCCGGTTTCGCCGGCTCCATCTTTTTCTCAGGCGCTACCGGTGGCGTGGCCGGTGGCGTGGGAGGTATGGCTGGCAGAGGCGCCGGGGAGATGGGTGCCGGTTTCTGGATAACATGACCAGCCGGCGGTCTGCCGAATGATTCCGGGACAAGTGCGTCTAAAAAAGCCCCTTTCATAGGCATTGCCACAAGCACTTCGACCGAACCGTCAGACATGTACCGCGTGTCCACTATTCTGGCCCCCCTGACGATTCCGTCCACCTTTGCCTTGATCACGTCGTTCTTGACAATATAATTCTCGACCACGGTTTCAGAGTCGACTCGGACTCCCTTGACCGTTTCGAGCAGGTTTCTGAGCGCTACGACATATGCTGCCCTTTCAGCCATGGCTCGGGCTTGCGCCGCACTTCCAGGAAACGCCGGGGGAGCCCCGATGCCACTCGCTCGCACCTCTCCGACTGTCCAATTGATCGTGCCGGAAGCCATGGTCTCTACGGCATCCCCTGAGCCGGCCGTCTGTGACCAGACTGAGTCACAATACGGAAGATAGAACGAAATGATAAAGGCATAAAAAAGGTATTTTTTCATTCGAGCCCTCGGCCATCATGCAATGAAAAGCAAAGAAAGAAAAAGTTGAGGTCCGGGAGACCCTCAAGATCTTTATTGCTCTTTGTATTATTTTACACCAGGAACGACAAAATCAAGCGATGTTTCTTTTCCCGCCTCCACTTGCCCTGTGCGTGCGACCTCCCTGTCTCCCGAAACGACAGATACCCTGTACTGGCCTGGCGCAAGGCCTTCTATCCTATATGTCCCGTCTTTTTCGATGGGCACGCCGAAGCGGGCGTTTTCGTCCCGGTAGAAAACATCTCCATCCGCAAGGGGCCTGCCTCCGGAGTCAACTACTCTTCCCTTGATAACACCGCCCGGTTCGAGAGTGAAATTCAGGCGGTACACCCGTCCCTGTTCGGCCTGAAGTTCCTGGGACGCTTTGGCAAAGCCAGCGCCTTTGAGTTCAACGCGGTATTTTCCGGAAATCTCCAGCGGCGCGGCATAACGGCCGTCAGTGAATGGGTACGGGGTCCCTATGCCGTCTTTCCACAAGACCGCCGACCCCTTTGGCACTGAAGCGCCCTTTGTGTCGGTCACACTGCCCGTCACTAAGGCTGTATGCTGAACATTGTCCAAACGTCTGCCGAGCCGTTTCTCTTTCGGCATCGGCAGCTCATCTACCATCATGGTCTTGTCATCTTCCTGAAAGATGGTATAGAATGTCGCCTTGTCGACCTCGAGGTAGCCTCCTTTGTACGCTCCAGGCATCTCAACGCCGTCGAGCCGGAGCACTATATGAAAAGGGTCTACAAAATGATGCGAATGCTCGGCATCGGAAAACACCCATCCCGTGTCGGGGTAGAATATTTCCAGATAGGCATGAAATCCGCCGTCATTCACCTTCACTCCCCAATACTCCTTTGAAAAACCCCACTCATAACCCGGCGGTAGATAGCCGTGTGCAACGCGCGCAGGGATGCCCGCCGCTCTGAGGAGCGCAACGGCGAGATTGGAGTAGCCTACACAATACGCTTTTCTGAACCTCAGGGCCGAGAGAGCGTCGGCCGGGGTCGTGATGCTCGTATCGAAGGTCAAGTTGTCGGCGATCCACGAAAGAATTGCATACGCCGCCTCATGTGCATACCGGCTGCCGCGGGTCACATCCTTCGCAAGACTCACAATGGCAGGGTCATTGGATTGTCGGTCACGTTCCGGGGCAAGGTACTGCAGAACGGGCGGCGGTATGGCACCGGCAGGAACAGGATACGGGACTCGGGTTTTCATGGGATTCATCTTCGAGGTCACGCGCACCCGCTTGCTGAATTCATCTTGGCTGATCACCTGCTGTACGAATGATTCATTGGAATAATCGGGGATAAAGGCTACACCCCGGGGATTGACGATGTCATATGTAACGGTGTGCTCGCCGTCGAGCATCTTCAGCTCTGCTCCGGCAATACACGGGAAGCAGATTCCCAAAAGAATGATCACTGCGGATGCATGCTTGTTCATCTTTCCATCAAAAAAGCCCGCCCCAGAGGTGCGGGCGGGCATCGGGACCATACGGTCAGAATTTTAACTGGTTCTTGAACTCGCGTATTGAAAGCAGCGCATCGGCTCCGGACACGGGGTCGTTCGGTTTGAACTCGCCTGTAGCCTTATCGGCCTCGATGAACCCCCGTGAAGTCACGACCATGATCGCGTTGAATGCGTAATAGTCGCTCCGCACATCGGGGAAGAGCGACGGCGAGCCGACATATTTCGTGGCAAGCTTGTCATCTCCGGACACCTTGATCAGGATATCCTCAAGCATGAGCGCAAACTCTGCCCTGGTTATCAGCTTGTCGGGTTCGAACTTATGATTCGGGCCGGCCTCGAGCCCCCGTACATGGAGCTTGAGCACCGTGTCGATGCTCGGCTTAAGCCAGTTGTTCTCGATATCCGTGGCAGGCTCCATCTTCACCGTCTTCTCGGTGGTGGCTGTCTTATTCGTATACTCAGGCGCCTTGAAAGTCGTGTCGTAGGTCTTTGGCCCGCGCTTCGTATACAGCTTTTCCAGGTCCATTTCCTGGACAAACAGCGCGGATATATCGGCGCGGTCGATCTTGTCGATCAGCGCTATCTGCTTCCCGATGACGGTCCCCGGCGCTGCACGCTGTATCTTCTGGATTACGGCCCATTCCGCATTGGCTTCGCCCGTGAACTCCTTATTCAGGTCAAGGACCTTATGGAACATATCGGCTGCCTTGTCGAAGTCGAAGGAGACCTTATAAGCCTCCCCCATATAATAGTAAAGCGCTGCGTTATTCGGGTCTTTCTCACTGGCGGCCTTGAATTCCTTCTCGGCATCCTTGATCCAGTCCTTACTCCTCTGCATGCTGTAAAGACGTATCATACCGATACGGGATTCGATCCCCTTCTCTTCATACCCTTTGGCCTTATCCATGTTCTCGAAGGCCGCCTTGAAGTCGCCCTTCTTGCCGAAAGCGAGGCCCTTGCCGATATAGCCAAGCGGGGACTTGGGGGCGAGAGCGATCGCTCGATCGAAGGACTTCATGGCCTCGTCGATCTGGTCGTTGTCCAGATACTTGAGGCCGTTCTTATAGTGATATTCCGGCGTGTCCATGACCGAAGTCGGCGGAGCGCTTTTCGGGGCGCAGCCGACAGCGACGACGGCGATTGCGGCCACCATCAACATGAGGCGTTTAAGCTGTGTAATCATTCCGAACCTCCATAAGAGTTTTCTCCGTTCACATCATCCCGGGATGTAGCCCGCTCATGGCGAAAGCACACAGTGAGCGATTTTCCCCTTGCGGCAAGGAGCGCTAATCCACCAGAATGATGACCCTGCATTTTTCGAGCATATTCAGGTTCTGGGACGCATTGTGCAGCATAGTTGCATCGGCGTTGCTTATCACTGTGTCCACCCTGGCGTCGCCAGAAACCTTGAGAGCCTTTACCATGAGCGGCTTATCGGTCACACGAGGATTTGCCTGTGCGGCAGCGGGATCCTTCATATAACCGACCATGCCCTCCCGAACGGCGTAATCTCTGTTGATCCAGGCGGAACCGTAGACCTCTTTGCCGTCCTCATCCAGGATCCTGGGCGCCATTGCGGGCCTGACACCGAGGCCACGCGCATCCACGATGAGCCCAGTATAGAGTTGTCCCGGGGTTCCCGGTGCAAGCGCGCCGGTCGGCCCTCCAGGAGGCGTCAAAGGTGTCTTTGGGAGCAACGCGTCAGCCAATGCGCCGGTAAGCTTCATCCCCACCGTGACCTCCACAGAGCCGTCAGACATGTATTTCTTGTCCATGATCATGGCCCCCTGGATGATCCCATTCACCTGCGTATTGATTACATCGCTTGTGACGATGAAGTTCTCGACCGTCGTCGTGGAATCCACCCGTACACCTTTGACCGCTTCCAGAAGGTTCCGGTACGCGACTACCTGCGCTGACCTTTCGGCCATGGCGCGTGCCTGGGCAGGATTCGCCGGTTGAGCCGGAGGAGCGCCAATGCCGACTGCGGTGATCACTCCTGTGGTCCAGTCCACTTTTCCGGTGCTGCCGACGGGATCGACGACGTCCTTAATCGTGCCTACCAGCTGCGCAAAGACACTGCCGGAGATAAACACGATGATTGCCATAATGATTGCAAAAAAGGCTGTTCTTCTCACTAACATTTTCATACCTCCCCTTAGTCACGGTTTTTGAATATCATAATAAATGCAAAACGGTGAATAATGCAATTTTTTCATTGATGTATCAGATATTCACCTTCCCCCGCATCCGCGGTTCGTTATCATATTAAATATTTCATATAAAGACTTTTAAGTCAAGGTAATATTCACCATCGAAGGATATCTGGCCTAACTAGGAGGGGGATAGGTCCGCGAAAAACATGTACAAACTATATCCAAGGTATCATGACTTGTCAAGATTCCTTCACTGCCGGCGTGGACGCCGACTCTTTGCGAGTTTAGTCTCGTTTCGAATATTTGAAAAGGGTGCGGATCTCCGACAGCAATAGTTTGCAGAACAGGCTGTGGGAAGAAGGACTCCGATCAGGTTTTTGATGATCTGGATAGAATTGCCAGAAGAAACCGGTCTGATCGCCTTTCCAAGCGATCACTTGACGATCAAGCTGCTCCCCGTCATCTCCGCAGGTTTCTCAATATCAAGGAGATCGAGAACAGTCGGCGCCACATCGGCGAGAAGGCCTTCATTTCTCAGATTGACCATCTTACCGATCAAGATAAATGGAACGGGGTCGGTTGTATGAGCCGTGTGCGGCTGCCCAGTCGAGGGATTTGACATGATTTCGAGGTTTCCGTGATCCGCAGTAATAATCACGTGGGCGCCTGCCTCCTGTGCGGCTCTGAGCACCCTGCCCAAGCACTCATCTAGAACCTCTACGGCCTTGATGGCGGCCTCAAGTACACCCGTGTGGCCAACCATGTCGGGGTTTGCATAGTTCGCCAGCACGAACCCATATTGTCCCGATTCGATGTGTTTGACCAGCGAATCGGTGATTTGCCGGGCGCTCATTTCGGGTTTTTTGTCATACGTGGCGACGTCGCGGGGAGAAGGAATCAATAGACGGTCCTCGAGGGGAAACGGGGATTCTCCTCCTCCGTTAAAGAAAAAAGTGACGTGCGCATATTTCTCTGTCTCGGCGATACGAAGCTGTCTCAATCCGTGTGAGCTCAAAACCTCACCGAGAATGTTGGTAAGCTGCACCGGCGCAAAGGCAACCGGCAGGTCAAAGGTCTCATCATACGCGGTAAGACAAACAAACGAAGAGAGTTTCGGGAACATCTCACGCTTGAAGTCCCTGAATTTGGCGTCCGTAAGCGCCCGAGTGATTTCTCTCGCCCGGTCGGACCGAAAATTGCAGAAGATCACCACGTCCCCGTCCCGCATCGGAGCAAGGGGGCAGTTCTTTGTCGGTTCGAGTATGACCGCGGGAAGCATGAATTCATCGGTTCGGTTATGCTCGTAGCTCTGCTTCACCGCTTCTACCGCGGAATACTTCCTGATGCCCTCGCCCATAACCATGGCCTCATATGCTTTCTGTATACGTTCCCATCGCTTATCGCGGTCCATGGAGTAGTACCGGCCTGAGACGGTGGCTATAGAACCGATGCCAATCTTGGAGAAATGCTCTTCGAGGGCGGTGATGTACCTTATGGCACTTGAAGGCGGGGTGTCCCTGCCATCAAGGAAAGCGTGAAAGAAAACGTTTGTAATCCCCCGGGCTTTCGCCATGTCAAACAGTGCAAAGATATGGTCAAGGCGGCTGTGCACCCCTCCGTCCGAAAGAAGCCCCATGAGATGGAGCGCTCTCTCTGGCTGTTTTACAGATTCCATGGCGGAAAGCAGAACAGGGTTTTTGAAGAAATCTCCTTCTCTGATCGCCTTGCTGATACGGGTTGAATCCTGATAAACCACCCTTCCCGCTCCGAGATTCAGGTGTCCGACTTCGGAGTTTCCCATTTGTCCGTCAGGCAGACCGACGGCTTCGCCGGAAGCCTGGAGCTGGGTGTGCGGCCAGTCCCTGAGAATGCTTTCATATATGGGTGCATGCGCCGACGCGATCGCATTGCCTTCTTCCTTCATATTGATGCCCCACCCGTCCAGAACAACCAATACTACCGGTTTATCAGACATTCAAGCTCCTTACCTTGTGAGAAAACTTAAACCTCGAGCATCTGATCCCACATATCATCCTGTGTGAATGGATCGCCTGTGCGGCTCTGTTTTCAGGAGCGCATGGGTCTGCCATGTGGTCTTTGATGTTTGAGATGTACGACGCTAACAGGGTTTTTCGAGATTGACGCCGAGGGTGTTCCACTTGCCGCAATTCGGGCAGCGGCCGGACCAGTCCGTGGTCTGCAGTTCGCAGTTGGAGCATACGTAAGGAATGATAATCTGCTTGCGGAAACCAAGCGCTTTCTTGAACTCCGATGCGGCAAGCCCCAGAGATCCTCTGCGCAAATAGATGTTCCCAAGCAGCTTATGCACATCCGGGTATTCCTTGTCTCCCCAATCCACAGAAGAGAGGACGTCAAAGGCCTCATCGATCATCTCCAGGCGGTAGTAAAGCTTGCCGAGAAAGAACTTGAGAACGATGTCCTGAGGTTTCCAAGTGACCGCCTGTTTATAGATTTCGATGGCTTTACCCGGTTCCCCCTGCTTGAGATTGACATCCTCGAGACGGTGGAGCAGCAGGGTCGATGAGGTCATTTTATACGCCTTTTCCCAGAGAGCGGCCGCCTCCTTTGTCTTGTCTTCTTCAAGATACACTTCGCCGAGTCCCAGATAGGCCGGGATAAAATCCCTGTCGAGTTTGATCACGCCGCGGAACATTTTTCGAGCGCGTTCCAGGTCACCGGCTTCGAGAAGGGAGCGGCCGAACTCATATTTGAACCCGACGAGTCTCCGGTGTTCCACCTCCTGTTCCGCCGGCGAGAGAGGGTTGGCCAGCAGCTGGCGTTGTGTCTCGTACAGGTCCTCCCAATTGTTCAACCGCTGATAGAGATCGCGCATCCTGATGAGTGCGGTAAAGTTGGATGAATCTCTGGAGAGTATCTCTTTATACAGTTTAAGGGCGTCGTCGTAACGCTTAGCCTCTTCATAATCGGCAGCCAATGAAAACATGACTTCTTGGTTGTCGCTGTCCAATCCCCACGCCTTTTGATGAAGAAGGATCGCTTCCTGTGGATTCTTCTCGCGGAGCAAGCTGATACCCATGCGAAGGAGCGTATCGACGTGGTTCGGTTCAATGTCGAGAACCTTCTGAAAATGGCTTATAGCCTCGCGATTCCTCTTTGCGAGCAGCGAATTGAGCCCTTTGGTGTAAAGCTCCTGAATCTTGGACCGTTTCTTCTGCTCGCGCTGCACCCTGAGGCCCCGGAGGTACCGCCTTATATCGCGCAGCATGTACAGGAAGAAAATAACGCCGGCACCGATGCCGAGAGATATGAGCAAGAAGGCCGACTTGGATATCTCATAGGATTTCGATGGAAGGATATTGATAGTCACCGTGCCTTGGTTGAAAGCAACCAAGAGCACGACAAGCATCGACACAATGAGCAGGAGAATTGTAACAATGAACCTCATCCGCGATCCTTTCCCCAGAAAAAATCAATTCTTCAGCGCTTTGTTCGCCGCGCTGCATGGAACAGGCGCCAACTGATTAATAATGATACGGTTTCCCCTTCAGTATTGTAAAAGCGCGGTACAGCTGTTCAAGAAACACAAGTCTCGCCATCTCGTGCGTGAGCGTCCATCGCGACATCGCGATCACTTTCCTGGCACATCCCGTTACCCGGTCGTCCAGCCCCATTGCGCCGCCGATCACGAATACCGCCTCCCTGACGCCGGACTGCAGGACCCCGTCCAGGAATCCGGCAAACTCATGAGAGGTGAATTCCTCACCCCGCTCATCCAATGCCGCCAGGAACGTTCCTGCCGGGAGAGACTTGAGTATTTTCTCGGCTTCCTTCTTCCTGACGGTCGGGGCATCCTTCAGGCTCGTTATTTTCTCCTCGTTGAGCTCCTGCATTTCTATGGACGCATACGGCCTCAGGTATCGCAGATACTTCTGGATCCCTTCCTGGATAAACCGCTCCTTCGTTTTTCCCATGCAGAGAATGCGAAGCTTCATGGGGCGGCGCTCTGCATGGCCTTGGGCCGTCCAAGAAAAGGAACCCTGACGGCATCGCCCCAGAGCTTTTCCAGGGCAAAATAGGCCCTCGTCTGCTCATCGAAAATGTGCACTACGACATCGCCGTAATCCATGAGCACCCAGCTCGATTCGGTCTGTCCTTCTATATGTGAAGGATGAACGCCGGTTTTCGCGAGAGTCTGTACGATCCAGTCCGAAATAGCAGAAACCTGCGTGGTATTGCTCCCCGAGCAGATGACGAAATAATCGGCTATGTAGGTGAGCCTGCGGATATCGAGTATCAGTATATCGAATGCTTTCTTGGTATCCGCAGCCTCTGCGCAGAGCTGCGCCGCTTCCAAAGTGTCACGCATATAGCTTATTTTTTATTATATAGGTTTCAACATCCTCAGGCAAGTGATATTTAACAGTCCTGGAGTCACGGATCCTCTTGCGGATGTCTGTTGACGATATGTCGTAGAGAGGGATCATTTCCAGACAGATCTTGAAACCGTCCGGCTGGAACATCGCATGCATCAGATCTCCACTGTCCAATGCAGCAAGCATTTTCGAAGCGCCTTTCATGAAATCGATTTTCATGAGGTCGGCGAAGCGATAACCTGGCCTCGAAAGCACGACAAAACTGCACAGCTGGAGAAGCCTTTCCCAGCGACTCCACATCTGTATTTCA
>Ga0187778_10001000_pt1 | contig 20140 bp, 19 predicted proteins | sample 1015_Q2_SP5_20_M_FD_132418 | JGI IMG/M metagenome (GOLD analysis project Ga0187778, IMG submission 132418) | Tropical peat soil microbial communities from peatlands in Department of Meta, Colombia - 1015_Q2_SP5_20_MG | ecosystem: Environmental > Terrestrial > Soil > Wetlands > Peat | place...
CCTCCATTGTCCGCCCAGAACCCAAAACGGTGAACCGCTGGGTTCAGATGTGCGCGTCAATTATTGCAATGATGGCCATCGCCAACTTGCAATATGCCTGGACGCTCTTCACTAAACCTCTAACCGGAAGTTTGCATGCAACCTTAGCTGCTGTACAGGTGGCTTTCGCGGCATTCATTTTCTGTGAAACCTGGCTGGTGCCCTTCGAAGGTTATCTGATCGATCTGCTTGGCCCGAGACTTGTGATCGGAATCGGTGGACTCTTGGTCGGTGCCGGATGGATCGGATCCGGCTACGCGACTACCACCACGGGCCTTTATATTTGGTACGCCATCGGCGGAATCGGAGCAGGCGCGGTTTATGGCGGCTGCACGGGGAACGTCTTGAAGTGGTTTCCCGACCATCGCGGGTTATGCGCTGGCATTGTGTCTGGCGCGTATGGCATCGGCACGGCGGTGACTGTTGCCCCCATCGAGACGATGATCAAAGCGTCGGGTTATCGTCACGCCTTTATCTTCTGGGGAATCCTGCAGGGCATCATCGTGTTTGTTGCGGCTATGTTCATTGTGGCCCCGTCCAAGGGCTGGTTGCCGAAGAAGTGGAAACCGGTCGCGCGCGTTCGTCAAAGTCTGCGCGACATGACCTGGCGGGAGATGCTGAAGCAGCCATCCTTCTATGTCATTTACATCATGATGACACTGGTTGCCTTCGGTGGCCTCGTGGTCACATCGCAATTGAAAGAGATTGCCGGTTTCTACAAAGTGGATAAGGTGATCGTGGCCTGGGGCTTGTCGGCATCGATTTTGGCGATTCAGTTGAATCGAATCGTCAACGGTCTGACCCGGCCTCTATGGGGCTGGATCTCCGACCATATCGGCCGCGAGAATGCCATGTTCAGCGCTTTTCTGCTCGAGGGCTTGGCCATCTGGGCCTGGTTGCAGACAATTCATAGGCCGGTGATGTTCGTACTCTTGTCCAGTCTGGTGTTTTTTGCCTGGGGCGAGATTTTCTCACTGTTCCCCTCCATCACGGCAGACCTGTTCGGCAGGAAATGGGCCACTACGAACTACGGAATTGTCTACACCTCAAAGGGCACGGCATCCATTTTTGCCGCGCCCCTCGCCGCTTATGTCATGCTCAAAACCGGCTCTTGGGTGCCAGTGTTCTATGTCATGATTGCCTGCGATATCGTCGCTGCGTTCATGGCCTTACTCTGGCTTAAGCCCGTGGCTGGCCGAACCATTGCGGCAGCTGAAGCCTTAGAGCGTGCCGAACTGGCGAAAGCCGAGGCAGCGCACGAAAGAAAACTTGCTTAGCGGTCAGTTCTGCCGAGCATCACAATTAGCGATCCGAGCGGTGAGACAGCACACGCGCAAGCAACGTGTGGCTAGCGAAAAGCTCAGCCGCTCGCTTGTTTTTTGTATTCGAGAGCCGGATTCCACGGGTAGGTAACAAAGGTAAGGATTCAGCAAGGTTGACCGGCAGCGACGGGTGATGGTGCAGGTCGCCGCCTCTCCCTGTAAGACCAAGTCCCACGCCTACGGTAAACCGAGCCAGCCGTGGTCTTGGAAGGCATAGACAAAATCCCGCTCCGCCGAGCCGACGTAAAGGAGGCCATTGGCCACGGCCGGCGAAGAAGATACGATGCCAACTCCAGTGACTGTCCACAAGAGAGTCCCGGTGCTGGCGCTCACGGCAAAAACAATCCCGTCTCCCGTGGTGACGTAGACCACACCGTTGGCTACCGTGGGCGAAGCTGGCACCGCACTCCTGGTGGTGAAGCTCCACACTTCAACCCCAGTTTTAGCGTTCAGGGCATAAATCTTGTTGTCCGTGGAGCCGACATAGAGCACGCCATTCACGACCGCTGGCGAGGAGTCACAGCGTTGCCGGCGGTGAAGTTCCACAGCTTGGCCCTGGTCGTAGCGTTGAGGCCATAGACGTTATGATCTTGCGATGCCCGAGAAGGCCGCCCTCAAGGCCGCGAAAATGCCAGAGATGCGTTCTTAGCGGTCATTTTCATCGGAAGTTCCTCCTGAGGTCGGGACTCTTCTGTGATTCCCGAAATGGGCGGTCATCATACGCTGCTTTTGTGGTTCTGCTCGAAGCTCTGGGGATCACTTATTATGTTGCCGTATTCTCCCACGATCTGGTTGTGATGGGGCGTCTATGGTGCTTTGCGTTGGAGGCAATCCATCGGATTGGCCGGACCGTAACCTTTCCCGATGGCCAGGCGGTTCTTGATGGCCGCGGTGATGAAATCTTTGGCGGCAGCCACGCTTTCTCGGACCGTCTTCTTATGCGCCAGGTTAGCTGCGATGGCTGATGCGAAGATACAACCGGTTCCGTGCGTGTTTTTGGTATCGATCCGCTCTTCCCGAAACTCGGTAAACTCCCGGCCGTCATAGAGAACATCGGCTGCTATGCCCTCCAGATGACCGCCTTTGACAACTACATTTTCCGGTCCTAGCTCACGAATTGCTTGGGCCGCGGCTTTCATTTGTGCAAGCGTCTTGATCTCGCATCCCGTGAGTGCTCCGGCTTCATGCAGGTTAGGTGTCAGGACCGTGGCGAGCGGTAGCAATTTGCTTTTGAGAGATTCGATGGCATGTGGCTTCAGCAATAGCGCGCCGCTCTTGGCTATCATTACCGGATCCACGACCAGCGGCGAGAGTTTCCGCTGGGAAATCACATCTGCAACTAGGTCAATGATCGCGCTGTTGGATAGCATCCCTGTCTTTACCGCATCGCAGCCGATGTCGCTTATGCACGCTTCCATCTGCTGCAATACGAACATCGGGTCGATTTCTAGCACGCCGTAGACCCCTGTTGTATTTTGTGCAGTAAGAGCCGTAATCGCGGTCATGCCGAAAGCACCCAGGGCCGAAACTGTTTTCAGGTCGGCCTGAATGCCCGCACCACCACCGGAGTCGGAGCCGGCGATGATCAGAACACGAGGAATGTTCATAGCCCACGGCCTTCCAGTTGCAATACCCCCGTCATAACGGCCATTCTTCCATCTTCCAGGCCATCTCCCAGAATTGCCGCTCATAGCGGCTGCTGGTGAGAAACGCGGTTTCCAGCTTCTGCAAGTCACGCTCCGGCAGACCTGCAGCGAGACGATCGAGCAGATTGCGGCACCAGCGAGCGAGTTCGGCAAAGTCCTTCGAGCTGTACATGGCGATCCATTTTGCGTAACGTTGGTCCCTGGGAGCGGGTTGCGCGGCCAGCCTTTGCCCGATTTCGCTGAAGGCCCACATGCAAGGCAAGAGCGCTGCGGCTAACTCAGCGAAATCGCCGGTGGCCGCGACCCGCACCAAGAAATCCGTGTACGCCCGAGTGGCTGGCGCAGGCGATTCTCGCTCAAGGTCTTCGGCGCTGATGTTGAATTCCGCGGCGTAGCCGCGATGAAGGCTCATCTCAGTGTCTACAGTTTCCTTTAGCAAAGTAGCGAAGCGGATCATCGTATTCAGGTCTGGGCTACGTGCCGCAGCCAAGGCCAGAAGACGTGAATATTCGATCAGGAAGACATAGTCCTGACGCAGCCAAAACTTGAATCTTTCCAGGCCGAGGGTTCCGTCTCCGATCCCTCGAACAAACGGATGTTGATGTTGCGCCTCCCAGACGTTAGCCGCTTTTTGGCGAAGGCGCTCTGTAAACCGTTCTGCCATCAGTTATTATCCGCACTTCATATTACTCGTCTCTGCCATGCGTAGTCGGTGATGCTTTTCAGCCGCAAGCCTGAATCACAAGCGCCGGTGCGGTCAGTCACGGCTCAAGGTGTTCGATAGCGGGTATGGTGGCAGTAGGAAGACTGAGGTGTTCTCTGATCGCTACGAATCTGTCTGGCAGCAGGTTTCGGAGCTCTCCCATCTGTCGCCGAAACCCCTGGAGTTGCTGCAACCTCAAGTAGCTTCCGACTTTACGCCTTTCTTCTGGAGTGGAGACTTCGGTCTGGGCGGTGAATTGGATCGGACGGTCGTCCGCCGCTCCACCGAGGTCAAAAGAGTGCTATACGGTGGGCGAGTCTTCGTGATTGCGCCTATTTATGTGACCAGCATCTGCCAGGAGCAATGTCTGTATTGCAACTTTCGAGCTGCGAACAAAGGCGTCGGCGTGGAACGGAGAAGGTTGAGAGACGAGGAACTAGGGCTGGAGGCCCTTTACCTGATTGAGCAAAAGGGTCTGCGAGTTTTGGAACTCGTCTATTCCACCGATCCGCGCATACGGGTCGACACCATGTGTCGCCACGTCGAATTGCTGCGGCGGCTCCTGGACGAGCACGGCGGCGGGTTGGTCGGGATCAGCGCCGAAGCTTTCGAAGAAAATGATTACCGGCGGCTGGTCGATGCGGGACTGTGCTGGTCGGTGCTCTGGCAGGAAACCTATGACAGGTCGCGATATGGCGAGCTTCATCCGGGCAAGACCAAAAAGGCGAACTTTGAGTATCGCCTGAATGCTTATGAGCACATGTTATCAGCCGGGGTTGGGCACGTGGGAATCGGAGTTCTCTCAGGCTTGTCAGACTGGAGACGAGACTGGTCCATGCTAATGCTGCACGAGGAATATCTGCAGCAGCACTACGGCGGCGGCGCGACCATTCTCGGTCTGCCTCGATTGAAACCGGCTCCCGGAGCACCACTCCAGGAATCGCCTTTTATCCCGAGCCGGCAGGAGTTCCTGGCTACGGCGGCACTTCATAACGTCTTTTCACCGACGACCGCGCCATTTGTTAGCACACGAGAAGATTGGGACTTGTGTGTGGACCTAGCCCGAGGCGGCGGTTGCCTCTTCACACTTAATTGCTCCACCACACCTGGTGGCTACTCGCTTCAGCATGGAGGATGCCAGTTTCCCGCCAACTCCTATGACGCCCCGGTCTACTCCGCCAGATTAAGAGCAGAAGGGCTGGATCCGATGTTCAATTGGAAGGCTGCCGATCTCGCCGGCAACTACGAGCAAGCACCGAGTTTGTTGGCGGAGGCGCTTGCAAGGGATGATTTGGATGATCTCCCCCTATGACGAATGTGGGACACGCAACACGCCGATGATCACCGCCAGTTGGGAAAAACTGACGTCGAAGGCGAAAGAGGCAGTGCAGGGAGCAAGCCGTCTGGCTTCCCGGCATGGCAATGCTGAGGTAATGCCCCTGCATCTGCTTGCCAGTCTACTGGCGGACCGGGAAGGCGTGGTCGTGCCAGTACTCAGCAAGATAGGAGTCGACCATCAGGCGCTCTTGGCGGAGACGCGGCTTGAAATCGAGTGTCTGCCGGCGCTTTGGGCTGGGGGAGCCCTGAAGCCTGAACCCTCTTGGGCGGCCAGTAAGGTCCTTGAGCAAGCTTTCGAAGAGGCCGCCAACCTCGCTGATGAGCACGTGTCGAGTGAGCATTTGCTCCTTGCAATCGTGGTACTCGAAAACGATCCGGCACGCGCTTTGCTGATGCGCAACGGCGTCGATCACCATGCCATCCTGCGGGCGCTAGTGTCCGTACGCGGCTCTCAGCAGGTCAGCCCCGCAATCTCAGAAACTCACTATGAGGCGCTCGAGCGGTACGCGCGCGATCTCACGGAATGGGCAAGGCGCGGCAAGCTCGATCCTGTCATCGGTCGCAATGACGAGATTCGTCGCGTGATCCAGGTATTACTACGCCGTACGAAGAATAATCCTGTGCTGATCGGCGAGCCCGGCGTCGGCAAGACCGCCATCGTGGAAGGTCTGGCGCTGCGAATTGTAGCAGGCGATGTCCCGGAACCACTCAAGACGAAGCGTCTGGTTGCGTTGGATCTCGGGGCGATGGTGGCGGGAACCAAGTATCGCGGAGAGTTTGAAGACCGTTTGAAGGCGTTATTGCGTGAGATCGAAGATTCGCAGGGACGGATTGTTCTCTTTATCGATGAACTGCATACGCTCGTGGGCGCGGGAGCAGCCGAGGGCGCGATCGATGCTTCGAACATGCTCAAGCCGGCTCTGGCTCGGGGCGAGTTGCGTGCCATTGGAGCCACCACTCTTAGCGAGTACCGCAAACACATGGAGAAGGACCCGGCGCTCGAGCGGCGGTTTCAAACGGTCTTCGTGGCCGAGCCCAGTGTGGACGAGACCATCGCTATCTTGCGTGGCCTGCAGGAGCGCTACGAACAGCACCACGGCGTGCGCATCAAGGGTTCGGCCATTGTGGCTGCGGCCAAGCTTTCACACCGCTACATTTCCGATCGATTCCTGCCTGATAAGGCCATTGACTTGATGGATGAGGCGGCGGCCGCGTTGCGCATGCAGATCGATTCTGTTCCGCTCGAAATCGACGAGTATGAACGCCGCATAGCACAACTGCAGATCGAGAAGCGTGCAGTAGCAAGGCAAGATGATCATGACTCTCAGGAACGTTTAACGGTGTTGGAGACGGAACTGGGTGGCCTGAGTGAAAAGGTGAACACACTCAAGGCCGAATGGAAGAAGGACAAGGAGACCGTCGAGCGCGTACGTAATCTGCAAAGCAGGATCGGGCAGGCGAAACTGCTTGGTCAGACGGGATCGGGCGAGAAGGCCGGCAAGACCGAGGCTGCGCTTTCCGAAGCCGAACACGAATTGCGCGAGCTTCGATGCCAACCCGATAGCCAGCGGGGTTCCCGCCTTGTGCGGGAAGAGGTCGATGAGGAAGACATCGCCCGCATTGTTTCCAAATGGACCGGGATTCCGGTCTCGAAAATGCTGGAAAGCGAGGTCAAGAAGCTGGTCGACATGGAAGAGCGGCTCCGCAGGAGAGTGATCGGACAGGATCCAGTGCTGAAGCGAATGGCTGACGCCATCCGCCGTGCTCGTACCGGACTGTCTGACCCCAAACGTCCTATTGGCTCCTTCATCTTTTTAGGGCCGACAGGTGTGGGCAAAACTGAATTGGCCCGCGCGCTGGCAGAGTTTCTTTTCGACGATGAGCGTGCCTTGGTGCGGCTGGACATGTCCGAATACATGGAGAAATATGCGGTGTCGCGGCTGATCGGCGCGCCGCCAGGATACGTCGGGTACGAAGAAGGCGGCCAGCTCACCGAGGCTGTACGCCGGCGCCCGTACTCGGTGGTGCTTTTCGACGAGATCGAAAAGGCCGATCAGGATGTGTTCAACATTCTGCTGCAGATCATGGACGACGGTCGCTTGACCGACGGCAAGGGCCACACCGTCGACTTCCGGAACACCGTCCTCATCATGACTTCGAACATCGACTTAGTGCAGGCAAGTCCCGGCTCGAGCGCAGGCGAAAGTTTCGAGGAGGCACGGAAGCGTGTGATGAATGTGCTGCGACCATACTTCAAACCAGAATTCATCAATCGGGTGGACGACATCATCGTTTTCAACTCGCTAGGTAAGGGAGATCTGGCGAAGATCATTGACGTCCGTTTAGAGGAAGTGCGCCGGTTGCTGGCCGACCATAAGGTCAACCTGGAGCTCACCGACGCTGCCAAAGACCTGATTTTGACCGAGGGTTATGATCCTAGCTACGGCGCCCGCCCATTGAAGCGGGCCGTGCAACGGTTGGTGCAAGATCCGCTAGCCATGAAGATGCTGCACGGGGAAATCGTGGATGGAGACGACGTGGTGGCGGATAACGCGGCCGGCGAGATGAGCTTCACGGTCGCTGGTCGTCGCGCGACTGCCGTCCACGTGAGGGTCGGCCCACTGCCATAAGGCTCCCTAGGGCCGACCATTTCTTTTCGGTTTCACAGCTTCAATCGCTGGCAAACGAACGCATCCTCCCATTTGAACCCAACATGGGCGAAAGCGACACATTACGCTTGTACTAGCGAGAGAACTGCGGTTTTGCCTGCCACGATCGCATGAGTATCGTGATTCGAACAAGAACGACCATGCATGAGGGGCAAACCTGAAGTAACGCATCGGAAGATTCGATGAAAATGTAGGCGGGTGGTTCAGCGTGTCTGCGCAAAGGGGTTTTCGATACGTATTCCGGCGATGGTTTGTCCTGCGTTCAGGTCCTCCGACAGAATCCGCTGGGCGCCGCTCTTGAGAGCCGAGGCAACAATGAGAGCGTCCCAGAACCCAATCCGAGACTCGTCCTCGATGCGAAATGCATTCGAGATTTCAACCGAGGTAGTTTCGATGCACCAGATTGCATACGTGCTTACCACAAGCCGGGCTGATTCCTTGGACAAGGGATGTGGGATCTTCTTCGTGACATTGACGTAGAATTCCTGCAGGACCTGCGGGCTGAGAACGCCATTCCGTTCGCTCCAAAGCTCGCGCAGGATACTCTTCGCGGCTGCGTGCTTGGCCTTGGCATCAGTGTCATGAGCGTAAATCAAGACATTCGTGTCGATAAATGTCCTAGCGTTCATGCAGTTCGTCCCGGCTTGCTCGGATCAGCCCGCCCATGTGAAAGCCTCTATCGAGAAGGGCCGTAGCCTGCCGTTCGGCACGTTCATATGCCTCGTCTTCACCCACCAAGGACTCGATCTCCTGGGCGAGGAGACCGCTGATCGAAGTCTCGCGGCGGGCCGCGAGAATTTTCGCTTTCCTAATCACCTGCCGACTGAGACTTATCGTTATGTTCTGCCTGTCGTTATTCCGTGAAGTTGCCACAATCCAGTTCCTTATCACGCATTTCACGTGTTGCACGTATTGTACGTGAAACTAAACCTAGAAGCAAATCCAACCCTTCCCCCAGAGAACGGAGAGGGCAACGAAGAACAGCAGCCGGGTTACATTCTGATTTTGCAAGATGATTACCGCAAAGTTACATTTTTTAGCTACGAGAGTTGGAGAACGCTGACAGGCAGTGAGATGCTTATCATAGCCCCGCCTTCAGACCGTGCGAATAGGTTAACGGCACCGCCATGCGCTTGCACCACTGCATTTACAAATGCAAGGCCAAGACCGTGCCCCGGCGAACGCTTCCCCTTCACGAACCGCTCGAAGGCGTGGGAGATTATCTCCGGCGGAAATCCGGGGCCGTCGTCTTCAACGACCAGTTCCGCCGATCCACCGAGGGAGCGCAGCCGCACCGTGATCAGGTGCCCTAAGGGCAAATGAGTCATCTCGTTTTCGAGCAGGTTGCTTATCATGCGATTTAGGAGCCCCGAATCCCCGTCTACAAAGACGTGTTCCTCAAGATCAAGCATCACCTTGTGCTCGCGATCAGACATAGCTGGTTGATAAAGATCGACCAATTGAGCAACCGCAACGGAGAGGTCGAGCGGGGCACGATCCAGCTGAAGAGCACCGGCTTCAGCTTCCGCTAGGTCTAGCGTGGTATTCAGCAGGAGCAAGAGGCGATCCAAGTGTTCAATTGCTTCTCCGACCGACTCACGCCACCGCTCGTTCTCGGTCTCACAAAGCGCCGATTCGAGCGTTCCACGTATCGAGGTCACCGGACTTTTCAGATCGTGTGCGACAGAGCCTGTGACCGTGCGTAGTTGATTCACCGATGATTGGATCCGATCCAACATGCGATTGAACGTGCACGCCAGTCGTGAGATCTCGTCGGAAGTCGCGGGTTCAGGCAACCGCTCTTCTAAGTCCTCAGCACCAATTCGCGCTACCGTTTCGGTGATCCGTTCCACACGGAGCAGGGTGCGGCGAGCACTCCCGTAAGAGATTACGAACCCGAGCAAGACGATGCCCCCCCACACTGCAAAGAAGCGACGGGCAAATCTGTGCAATAGAAGAGAAGACCCACGATCGGAAAGTCCCAGGTAGACGGTCTTTCCGTTCTGTTCGCGCCCCACGACTCGAAACATCTGATGCGACCCTTCGAGCCTTACGAACTGCGGAGCCCCGGGCACGACCTTCGCCTTTTGGATAGCCTCAACGAACGCCTCTAGCGGCCCGGGGCCCACCCATAGTGGTGCTCCCTTATTGGTGGAGTCGGTTGCGAGAAAAAAGACCGAATTCAGCCGTTCCCCGCGCGCACCGCGCTCGTCGGGCACTTCGTGAGTGGCAAGCTCGGCGACTTCTCGGACAATGCGCTGGTATAGGTGATCTCTGGGAGTATCGGTTAATACTTGGGCAAGCACTTGAGTCTCGCCGGTAAGCCAGGTATCGCTGCGTTCCCGTATACCCTGAGCAACGAGGAAATAGACGATCAAGAAAGCTACCGCGGTTCCGAGGGCAAACGCGAGAGTCGTCCAAATCGCGATTCGCCACGCGGCGGTAGCTATCAGTCTGCTAGGCACTTTTGAGAACATATCCAACACCGCGAATTGTGTGAATCAGAGGTCGTTCCGTGTTGTGGTCAACTTTACTGCGAAGGCGATAGATGTGGACGTCCACGACGTTGGTTGCGGGATCGATCCGCATCCGCCAGACGTGGTCCAGAATCATGGTGCGGGTCACAACGCGACCTTCATTGCGGCACAGATATTCCAAAAGACAAAATTCCTGTGGAGTCAATTGCAGCAAGTGATCACCGCGGCGGGCCTCGCGACGCACCAGGTCGAGCTCTAAGTCAGCGGCCTGCAGACGTGCTGATTCGCACGGTGCCGGCGCAGACCTGCGCAACAGGTTTCTCACTCTGGCCAGTAGTTCGGCCAGAGCGAATGGTTTCGTCAGATAGTCGTCCCCGCCCTGTTCCAGTCCCCGCACACGTTCATCTACGGAGCGCCGGGCAGACAGAATCAACACCGGCACCGAACTGCCCTGGGCGCGGCAGTGGGCGATCATCTCCAACCCATCGAGGTCGGGAAGGCCAAGATCAACAATAAAGCCGTCGTGAATACCTTCTAGGGCCAGAGCTTCGGCAGCCTTGGCGGTACCGGCCGTATCTACTCGATAGCCGGCTTCCGACAGGGCACGTTTCAGAAACTGCTGAATAGATACATCATCTTCTACCAACAACAGGCGCATAAAATCGAGAGAGCCCCACTTGCCCAAGAGTTTACACCTCAACGTTGGGGTAGAAAATAGGATCCGTAATAGTCAAGCCCGGAAATTCATGATCACTGTGGACGCCAAGTCATGTCCACGGACACCGGAATCTCGTTCTTGACCGGCATCATTAATAGCGATGGTGGGTCGATTTTAAAATCCGAGAGTTTGGCCGGAATGGTGCCGGTAATGTGGGTCTCGCCCTCTCGCGTCTCTTGTTTGAAGGGTACCTGCTTGTACTGGACAGTCTGACCGGCGAACTGAATTTCCAAGTCAGCGTTGATGGTTGCCGAGTTGGCGTCAGACGCCGGTAAGCGAGTGCGCACCGCCACCATGGGAAACTCCGCCCCGCGCGTTACTTGCACCATGTGCAGATCACGGTTGCTGTCACCGGAATCAAACGACTTAACGGGCACGGCGATCAGGAAATCACATTGACCTGCCTGGCAGATTCCCTTGCCCTTCGCCGCATGGCTGACTCCATCAGTTTGGTGCAGCGGATGAGACACGTGGTACGTGAGAGTGCTTTGCTGAAGGACCCATTGTGTCTCAGCTCCAACAAACATGGGGAGGGAGACAAGGGACAACGCAATCAGCGCATGCTTGCCCATAATAAAGGTGCCTAAAACTTGACCGAAACCGCTAGAAGAGCAGCTCCGAATGCCCCGGCAGTCACGATGGCCACAGGTCCGTGTGCGGCGCCGACTCCGTGTACCTTTTCCCCATTGTTCTTCTGAGAATATGCCACCGCCCCAAAGATGGGTGTGAGGATCATACCAGGGCCGTGAATCCAGGCCATCGCCTTGTGGAAGCGGATCGGACCTCGGGTCTCGGTTCCCCGCACTCGTGGCGCCCGGATCGCAAAGTATGCAGTCGTGAAATACAAATCTGCAGTGGCCGAACCCAGCACCATGTGCACCGTACGATCGGTGTTGCTGGTGTGCCTTCCGCCTGCACCGATCGAAGTGACCAGCGTGGCGATCAAGGGGGCTGTCGTGATCAGTCCCAGACGTTGGTGGATTTTCAGCATGTGCGTCCGTTTATCGAGCAATGCCTGCTCCTTGGTATTGCCTTGGACTTGCTCCGGAGTGAACCCCAAGTCCTCAAGTGAAGGTGCCGGTTTAGTGCTCGAAGGGGCATTCGGTAGATTGCTGATGGGAGCATTCTGAGCCCCTTGTGCAGTCAAAGTAGTGTTAAGGGTTACCGAGACTCCCCCCGTAAGGGTCGTCTTGACTGATTGGGTTGCGAACCCGTCAGCCGAGATGGACACTTCGTATTCGCCGGGTGTCAGGTTCGACAGGCTGTACAGTCCTGCCGGATTGCTTTGGGTGGTGGTCAATTGGCTTGTGTCCAAACTCCTGACCGAGATTCTGGCATTGGGCACGCCTGCTCCCGAGGAGTCAGTGATGGTGCCAGTCAACGCTGCACCAGAGACCTGCGCCCGCGCTGACTCCACGAGCAGGAGAAGAAACACCAGAATTCCAACTCCAATCGCAGTCCTCGCCGCTTTCGATTTCACTTCACGTTCTCCTAACAGGCATCTCCTTCGAGAGATGCTCGCCGCCGAGTCGCAGATGCCAAGAGAGCCGGATTTCACTGGCTGCACAGCCTTCCCGCAGCTGTGGAATCCCTCCCCATGTCGATAGACTTCATATGCGGGCGGTGCCACTGAGTCTGACGATGCTGGCATCGGGCCTTCGCCAGCAGCACCGACCTTCCGGATCAGTGGTACGGTTCCCGCACAGACCTAGACTGGTGCTAGGAAGGCGACCGCCAATTTCTGAAAGCACTGAGTCCTGGATTTTCTCAGGCCACACAGAGCAGCAAGAAGTGCCGTCCAAAACCCATTGGCGGATTGGACCCACACAGATTTGCAGCACAACAAAGCCCCGGTGGATGGTAGCATTCAGAAATGAAGTATCTATGTCTCGAAGATGACAATTCGTTCATCTTCGTTTTTCCGGCTTCAATCTTGGCTATGATTCTATCGACTGATCGATCACAGCGTACAAGCAGAGAGTGTCCTTGAGCGCAACCACGGGTAATTAGGTCTGTAATGAAAAAGCTCAAAGTCCTCGTGTCTCTTCATACATGCCAGAACGATTATCAAATAGCCCAGTCCGTGTCCGCGGACGAGGCGGCTCGAAAATTTGGGCTTGATGCGGAAGTCGTTTTCGCGGAGAGCGACGCCATACGTCAGAGCACTCAAATTCTGGAAGCGCTCCAGAAACCGGCTGCGTCTCGGCCTGACGCGATCGTGCTGGAACCCGTCAGCGGCACCGCGCTGCCCCAGGCGGCCCAGGCCGCCACCTCTGCCGGGGTCGGCTGGGTGGTCCTGAACCGGAAGCCGGATTACTTGGCGGCACTCCGTAAAGGTGCGAACGCACCCGTCTTCGCAGTCAGCTCCGATCATGCCGAGATTGGCCGCATACAGGGACGACAATTTGCAGCGTTGCTCCCGAACGGAGGTTCCGTCCTGTACATCGAGGGACCGTCGTCCAGCTCTTCGGCACAGAAGCGCACGGCGGGAATGCTAGAAACGAAACCCTCAAGTATTCAGGTTGCGATGCTGAAGGGGTATTGGACCGAGGAAAGCGCGGAACGAGCGGTACGCTCGTGGCTGCAACTAGCCACCTCGCAACGCACTGCGATCGACCTGGTTGGCGCTCAAGATGACACCATGGCCATGGGCGCACGCAAGGCTTTTCAGAAGATCGACAACGAGGAGGAGCGTGCGCGGTGGCTTAAACTGCCCTTTACTGGTTGTGATGGCCTGCCGGCGACAGGGCAAAAATGGGTACGCGACGGATGCCTGGCCGCGACGATCTATGTTCAACCGCTCGCGGGAAAGGCGATTGAGATTCTGGTAAAAGCGCTTCAGGAGGGAATACAACCACCGGAGCATGCGGTGACAGAGTCGTTCTCTATTCCGCCGCTAAAAATGTTGGCTTCCCTACAATCCTAGTCAGCCTCACCATCTGCCCAGTTTGCAGAAGTACGCGAACACTAACTGAGCCGTCTATCAGAATCGATGGGTGATGCTCACCTCCGCAGATCGCCTCCACTGAGCGACAAAGTGCGGGCAGTCTCTTACCAGGCGGAGGCGCTGCAGGTTCTCTAGTTTGCGCTACCGAACGGGTCCTCCAGCGATGGGCTTTGCGGGGTAAATAATTCGGCGCCGGCTTCGGTAATGTGCATATCGTCCTCCAGACGAATACCGAATTCGTCGCGAATATAGATGCCCGGCTCGTCGCTGAAGGTCATATTTGGCGCCAAAGCCAACTTGTTGCCCTGCACCAAGTATGGCCACTCGTGCCCGTCCATGCCCATCCCGTGTCCCAGGCGGTGCGTGAAATACTTGTAATTGGGACCGTAGCCGGCATCCACAATTATCTTGCGCGCCACGGCGTCCAGGACTTGGCACTGCACGCCGGGCCGTGCGGTTTTCAGTGCTTCTGTCTGTGCCCGATGTACGATGTCGAATACTTTTTTCATCTTGTCGGTGGGTTTGCCCAGGGTGAAAGTGCGCGTGATGTCGGAAGTGTAGCCCTCGACCCGGCAGCCGTCATCCATCATGATAATTGATCCTTCGCGAACCACTTGCGCACTTGCTGACCCGTGCGGAAAAGCAGTGTTGTGGCCAATTTGCACGTCGGCCTCCCCGGGGAAGCCAACGCGATCGTAGGCAGCACCGATTAAGTCCTCAAGTTCCGGTTTTGTCATTCCTTCTTTCAGGGACCGATATGCTGCTTCATAGACGGTGAGAGTAACCTTCGCCGCCAAACGCATGAGCGCAACCTCGTGATCACTCTTGATCATTCGACATCCCGCCGTGACCGGGGTTGCGCTTACGACCTTCGCCTGCAGTGCGGCTTTGGCAATTCCGCTGCTGAAGACGTAACGAACGCTCTCTTCGATTCCCAGAGTCCCAGCCGAGATGGCGTGGTCCATCAACCCTTGCGCCACGCGCTCGTAGGGGTCGTCGTCTTCTTGCCAGGTGCGGATGTCGGGCTGGTCGGTATTAGGACCCCTGGCGATCAGTTCTCGTGCCCGGCCTTCCTCGAAAGCCGGACAAACGTAAAAAGCAGCGCTCTTAGCGGGCAGCACCATCGCGAACAGCCGCTCGCCGCCCCACCAGCTCATACCGCTGAAGTAAATGAGCGACGTGCCTTCCATGAGCACGATGGCATCGATGCGCTGCTCCGCCATCAGTCGTCGGGCTTTCTCCTGCCGCGCTACGCGCTCCTCGTTGGTGATCGGCGTTCCTTGGTCCTTCATTGATTTCAGGTTGGCGATAGACGGTGGCAGCGGAGGGCATGGCTGGTCTGCGGCCGTGAGCGGAACGGAGGGCAGCGCAGCTGCGGCCAGAGTTCCACACTGCAGAAAACGGCGTCGAGAGATCATTCATCCTCCGGGAAACGCGAAGCGGAACATTATAGACGTAGTTTTTCAGGTCGGTCCCGACAAAGGTAATTGCAGACCGGCGGGGATCGAACTGCAACTGTCCCTGGACACCCAGACTCGACCGGCTCGATTTCCAGGTCCGGGTGAACAGCTTCTAGTCACCGATCACAGTCACCACGACCATGCGTTGACGCCCACGCACGTCGCATTCAAGATGGAAAATTTGTTGCCAGGTGCCCAGCACCAGCTTGCCCTCGGCAATGGGCACGGTCAGCGAAGGTCCGAGGATCGTCGCCTGCAGATGGGAGTGTCCATTTCCGTCATGCCAGGCTTGCTCATGACCGTAGTTGCGGCTGGGGGGAATTAGCCTATTCAAGATCGCAGGAAGATCGCGCTGTAGACCGGGTTCGAACTCAATGGTGCCTAGCGCTGCTGTACTGCCGACATTGAAAACGTTGACCGTGCCTGTGCGAATGCCAGAGGAAGTCACGATCACTGCAACTTGCTCGGTGAGATCGTGCATGTCGCCGTGCCCCTTCGTGCTGAGGGAAATCTGCTGCTGATAGCTCATGGTTTTCACCTGCAATCCCTGGGACAGAGAGTGCGAACAGCATACGCCTGAACTGGAGACCTAGTGGTTGCCCTTGGGAAACAAAGAGATTAGCGCACGCGCAGGGGGGCTGGCTGATCTCAGCAAGAGCGAAACACGCGCGATTCGCTCCGATCTGTACTTGATTGGTGTCAATGTTTGTTGGTTGGTCTCGACTGCCTGATTCGCTCGCGTCCAGTCGGCTTCGAGCAGCTCCAACCTTCTGCAGGCTGTACGCGAGGGTAATAATCTTGATTGTGGCCCTGTAGGCATCGCCGATGCCATCCATGCAGACCCTCAGGGCCCGGGATCGGAGGCAACCGGTTTCGCTCAGGCAATGATCCCGACACGACTCTGTTTTATAACGGGCGGTTGGCCCGCTAGGCCGGCCGAAACGCTGGTCGGCCTAGCAGGGCTCTGGCTGGACACTGGTTACTGGCCAGTGGGAGTAGAAGATCATCACGCAGCTATGAACTCGGTTTTCGACGAACTACAACTTTGCTTTCCCAATCACACTGAACCCTAAGGCTCGAAGACTCCCGGCCGATCTGTTGCCAGATCTCGAACTAGGTTCCCTTCGCTAACGGAACCTTCGGATCGCAATCCAGGTTTCACAACGGGATCCAGCGAACATGCTACAAATGAATGCTTCATTTGCATACTGGCTGAAGTGCCAGTCAAAGAGTGACAAAACTGACAGTTGCGGTAGATTCGGTGCCGATCGTATTCCTAGCCCTTATTAACCACTGTGAGGTCGCGATGAGTTTTGCTGAGGCTACCGAAGGCTGCAAGTCATGAAAGCTCGGAGCATGTGTGCGAAATGTATAGTTCTCACGTGTTTTGCTTGCCTGCTAGCTCATGCCCAAGAAACGCAATTTCTTCCGGAAATTGATGCCTATCTCAGGGTTCACTCCAGTGTTCGAGCCTATCTCCAGGCCAAGGATGATCGAGAGGGCGGCGACCCGCAGCAATTTACGTTCGGTCCCAGTATCCAGTTTTCTCTAAAACCCCTGGTCAAGCTGCGGCAAGTGACGCTCTTTGATTTGGACGACACGAAGTCAAGGCCGCTGCTCATAGAGAGTGGATACCGCATCATCACTGCGCCAGATACGCCGCCTGAAAACCGCTGGGTGGATGCTGTGACCTTTCACCTTCCACTTATGGTTGGGATTCTTCTGACGGACCGGAACCGCGCGGACCTCGATTGGCAGGATAGCAGTTTTACTTGGCGTTATCGCAACAGATTGACCTTGCAACGGACGCTACGGGTTTCTTCCTACCATCTCATTCCCTACGTTGCCGCGGAGCCCTTTTACGAGAGTCAGTACAAGAAGTGGAGCACCACAGACCTTTATGCCGGTGCCTTATTCCCCGTTGGCAAACACGTCCAGTTCGATTCCTACTATGAACATGAGAACGATACGGGCAAAAAACCCAACCGGCAGCATAATTATATTGGCCTGGCTCTTCACCTTTACTTTTCTCTCAAGAACGATACGCCTTGACCTCCATCCCGCCGATTGCACCCGCCCTTCATCAGAGCGGGGCTTTCGAAGTAATCCATGATTCGGAGAGGCGGTTCCAAATTCAGGCCACTGGTCGGTTGCGCCGATCGGCCACCGATGAGCCCTTACTTAGCCTCTCCATCTCCCACTCCGCTGCTAGACTTTCGAGATCACGGAAAACAGTCACCACGGCCAGGGTACGTCTGTCACGCTGATAGGTGACCGTGCAATCCTTTTTTTCAACATCACCATCGACGTTGATCGTGTCCCACTTCTCCGCGTGACCCACGTAGTTGATCGCAACGTCGTAGTGTTGACTCCAAAAGAATGGGACAGATTCGAACCGCTGGCGCGCGCCCAACATATTCTTCGCAGCGGTCTGTCCTTGACGCTCCGCCACAACCCAATGCTCCACTCGAATCCGCTCACCCGTGTAGGGATCGGGCCAACTGGTTGCATCCCCTGCGGCAAAAACTCCCGCCGCACTGGTTTCCAGATATTCATCCACCACAATTCCCTGGTCCATCTTCAAGCCAGCTTGTTCCGCCAAAGCAATCGACGGTCGCACTCCAACGCCGAGAACAAGGAAATCAGCCTCCAGCGTTTCGCCGCCGGTCAGTGTCACGTTGTGTCTGTCCACGCGTCTCACGGTCTCGCCGAGATGGAAGACAACTCCGTGCGACTCATGAAGGGTTCGAACAAAGCTTCCGACTTGGGATCCGAGTATTCTTTCCATTGGCACCGGTTCCGGCGCAACCACATGCACGGCGATCCCTCTTGCCCGCAGCGAGGCAGCCACTTCCAGGCCAATAAAGCTGGCACCAACCACAACTACCTGCTTCGCTGACCTCGCTTGCGCCACCATTGCCTTACTATCCGCGAGCGAACGCAAATATAGGATCGGCAAAGAGTTGGCGCCTTCGAGCGACAGCTTCACGGGATCCGCTCCGGTGGCAAGCAAAAGTGCTCCGTATTCGTAGGTCTAGCCATTCTCCGTGCTGATCTTCTTTTGCTTCGTATCGAGCGAGGTAACGCGCGTATTGAGAACCAGGTCGATCTGCTGTTCCGAATACCACTCGGCTGGTCGCAGCGGAATCCACTCTTCAGGCGCAGTTCCCGCCAGATAATCTTTCGAGAGGTTGGGACGATCGCACGGCGGAGTGCGGTCGGCACTGATCATCGTTAATGCGCCCCGGTATCCCTCACGACGAAGCATGTCGGCCGCGGCAAGTCCTGCGGCACCTCCGCCAATAATGATGATGGACGAGGGATGCGCTGTAGTTGATACCCGCTTGGGACCGGCGGACCCGACCTTTTCCCTTACAAAAACCTTTGCCCCTGCTTGCTCAATATGCCAGCACTGGATCGGGTCTAACGCCGGAGCCCGCAAGGCCTCGCCTGTGTGTAGGCTGAAACACGCGTGATGCCAGGGACATCGCACTTCCTCGTCAACCACCAATCCGTCCGCCAGCGGTCCGTGGTAGTGAGTACAGTGAGCACCGATGGCAAACAATTCCCTTCCGCGTCGCACCAGTAATACCTCTTCTCCATCTACCACACCCAGCAACTTTCCCCCGTCTGGGATATCAGCCAGGGGAACTCCATTTCTCAAGTCGGGCTTTTCACGATCGTTCATATTCTCGCCCCCCACCACGTGTCCAACATTTTACCTGTGCTTCGGGGATCAGTTGCAGAACGGGCTTTTGTGTGACTCGAGAGCGATCTCGCACAGAGTAGTCGGATTCTCGGCCGCCATGCCGAACTGTCAAAGAACAGTATCCGCTGTCGAGGGAAACCAGCCGAAACTGAGTTGTGCAGCCTGGTTGTGAAGCCGGAATTATGCGAGGGCGGCGAGTACGAAGGCAGCGTCGCCTCGACCGGGACTTTCAGGCTGCAAAGGCGAAGCCTTGAAATCAATTTTGTGCCCTGTTGAAGGCCGCCATGTGCATTGTCTGTGACCAGGGTGAGGGACAACGGTTTATCCTTCGTGCCTGCCGACTCTTTCCGGCCGCGCCGACCGAAAAAGAGCTGCTCCAGCTTGCCCTCGCCAAGAACTCTTTGCAATTCGGTGAATCCGAAGAAGGGGATGAGGGCCACGCAGGTTATCAGCGTGACAGAAAGGATTCCCTTCCAGTTCCCTCCGCCGACCTCAATACTTTCGTGAAAAGACTTCCCCCGATAGAGGCCGATAGCTGCTTCTTCCAAGATTTGAAAGGATGCCAATACAACAGCAAACAAAGCGGACTTGACAAGAGTCGGATAGATCAGGGGTCCGTGGTTGGCCCGGTCACCCAAGTGGAGTGCTCTTGCAACGAGCATGATTTTGGCAAGTGCCAGGGCATTGATGAGGGCCAACCCCTTGTAGACAAGAGCGATGTGCTGTTCGCCGAGAATGATCGCCTTATGTAGGGTGAAGAGCCCCAAGATCACCCAGAGATAAAGCGCGATCACGAGAAATTCCTTGATCTCGTGATAAACCCTCTGCTTTAGAGTTCCCTGGGACGCACCCACGTCACCTTCTCCGCGCCATCCTCGGCTTCCAGGCGGGATCTGAATCACCGTAGCAGGCCAACAACGTGATCAAGGAAAACGGTTTAGGGCCGCTGCAATTCAGGAGACCGCAATTAGGACTTTGCCATCGACAATCTTTACGGGGTAGCAGCTGACGCCATAGTCCGGCACGTTCATCGTGCTGCCCGTTGTAACATCATATTTCCAACCATGTGCGGGGCAAGTAACGATCTTGCCTTCCAGCTGGCCTGAGCCCAG
>Ga0187778_10001001_pt1 | contig 20131 bp, 18 predicted proteins | sample 1015_Q2_SP5_20_M_FD_132418 | JGI IMG/M metagenome (GOLD analysis project Ga0187778, IMG submission 132418) | Tropical peat soil microbial communities from peatlands in Department of Meta, Colombia - 1015_Q2_SP5_20_MG | ecosystem: Environmental > Terrestrial > Soil > Wetlands > Peat | place...
GGCACTGGTCCTTCCAGCGATTTCGCGCTGTGATAGACGTGGAGGTGCGCGTCGCACGAGCCCGGTCGCAGCTTCGAAAACAACCTCAATCCGCCTTGGCGCCAGCGAGCTTGATGAGCTCACCGATGCGCTTGACCTCGGCTTTAAGATGCGCCGCGAATTCGTCCGGGCTCGAAGCCACGACCTTGACGTCGAGCGCCTTGAACTTGGCCACGACCTCCGGATTGCGCAGCGCCTTTACCGTTTCCTGGTTGAGCTTCGCGATAATCTCCTTCGGCGTGCCCGCGGGTGCCATCAATCCCACCCAGGTGGTGAGCTTGTATTCCGCGAACCCAGATTCCATCACCGTCGGTACGTTCGGCGTGAGGGCCGAGCGCGTCGATCCGGTGGTCGCGATGATCTTGAGCCTTCCTGTGTTCGCTTGTGCGACGGCGCCCGGCAACGTGACGATCGCGAGGTCGACGGTGCCGCTCATCACCGCCGTAATCTGCGGAGCGTTGCCGTTGTAGGGGACGTGCACCGCTTCGAACCCGGCGATCTTCTTGAGCCACTCCATCCCGTAATGCGCGGCCTGGCCGGCGCCCGACGTCGCATAGCTCAGGGATCCGCCTTTCGACTTGGCGTAGGCGATGGACTCGGGAAGATTTTTCGCCGGCGAGCTGGCGGGGACGATGATGCCGAAGTCATCGGTCGTCAATTCGGAGATCGGCGCGAAGTCCTTGATGGGATCGTAGGTCAGGTTGGAATAGAGGCTCACGTTCGCGGCAATCACCGACGAAGGAACGAACAGGGTGTAGCCGTCGGGCGCGGCCTTCGCTGCGAGTTCGGCGCCGATGTTGCCCGCCGCACCCGGCCTGTTCTCGACCACGAACGGCTGGCCCATGGCGGCGCTCAACTGTGTGGCGAGCGCGCGCGCCACCGTGTCGGTGTTGCCGCCCGGGGCGGCGCCGAGAATGATGCGTACCGGTCTCGTGGGATACGCTTGCGCAAGCGCCTGGCCGGCGACGATCGCGGTGACCGTGATGAGGAAGGCGCGGCAGATCCAGATGCGAGGGGTCATACGTGTGTGGATGCGTTGCGGGGAATGCTCGTCGGATCGCCGCGGCGTCTCTCGCCGCTGACAACCCTCGATGAAGTGTGAAGCGCCGCGGAAATCGACGTCTAGTCGGTTTTTCTGTGCTCGAAAGTAAGATCGACTAACCGTGCGCGCAATCGTGAGCGAAGTCATGAGACGGCTTTCACCGGGCTCGCATCGCCGAGCAATGCGTTGACTTTCGCGCCCACGCACGCCGCGGAGCGGCGTGCGTGCCGGCGCTTGCCGCGGTCCGGGTCGTCCCGCCTACTTCGCCTCCTTGAGATTGCCATCGCGAACGACGTTCGCCCACTTCTCGTATTCCGCGCGCACGAAACGGGCGCTCTCATCCGCGCCGACGATGCGCGGCTCTACACCGGACTTCGCGAAAGCGGCGCGCACCGCCGGGTCTTCCAGTGCCTTGGCGATTTCAGCATTGAGCCGGCTCGCGAGCGGCGCGGGAACGTTGGCCGGGTAGAAGATGGCCAGCCAAAGATCCACTTCGAAGCTGGGATACCCCGACTCGATCACCGTGGGCACGTCCGGCAGCGCAGGCGAACGCCTGGCGCCGGTCGTGGCAAGCGGCCGCAGTCGATTCTCGCCGATGAAGGGTGATGCGGCGGTGATGCTGCTGAAGCCCATCTGCACCTGGCCGCCGACGAGGTCGGCCATCGCCGGCCCCGACCCCTTGTACGGAATGTGCGTCATGTCGATGCCCGCGCGCAGCTTAAGTAGCTCTCCCGCCATGTGCGGCGTGGTGCCGATGCCGGCGGAAACGAAGTTGAGCTTGCCGGGATTTGCGCGTGCGTAGTTGACGAGCTGCGGCAACGTCGTCGCAGGCACCGCAGGATTCACCACGAGCACCAGCGGCGACGACCCGATGACCGCCACCGTCTGCAGGTCCTTCCTGATGTCGTAGGGAATCTTGTCCTGCAAGCTCGGATTGATGACGATCGCCGGGTCCATCAACACCAGCGTATAGCCATCGGGGGCCGAGCGCGCCGCGTAGTCGACGCCGATGATGCCGCCGGCGCCCGGACGGTTGTCCACGATGACCGGCTGGCCGAGCTGTGTAGACAGTCGCTGTGCAATAGTCCGGCCGATGAAGTCGACAACTCCGCCGGGCGCGTAAGGCACGACGAGCTGGACCTGCCGCGCAGGCCACGTCTGTGCGGTCGCGTTGGCGGCAAGCGCGAGTAACGCGGCACAAAGGGTCGCCTTCCACATGGTTTGCTCTCCTCCTAGCGCGGGTTGATGCCGGTTGTCTTGATCAGGTTGCCCCACTTCGCGACGTCGGCCTTGATGTAGTCCGCGAATGCCGATTGACTCATGGTGCGGACTTCGAGGCCGATCGTCGCGAGCCGGTCGCGTACCTCGGCTTGCGAAAGCACGGCGTTGATCTCGCTGTTGAGCAGGTGCACTGCGCTCTCGGGCGTGCCCGCGGGCGCGAAGAAGCCGATCCACGACGCGCTCTCGAAGGCAGGAAAGCCCGATTCGCCGAGCGTGGGCACGTCGGGCAGCAACGACATGCGCCTCTCGCTCGCCACGGCGAGGACGCGCATGGTCTTCTGTCCGATGAACGACATCGCTGTCGGCAGCGTCGTTGCCGCGACATCCACCTGCTGCGACACGATCGCGGTGTTGACCGGCGCGCCACCTTGATACGGAACGTGCGTCGCGTCGAGGCCGGGGATAGAACGGAACACGTATTCGCCCGCAAGATGCTCGGCGCTACCGACGCCGGCGGATGCGAAAGTGAAACGCCCGCCCTTCTGGTTTCGCACGAAGTCCATGAGGTCCGTCGTGCGAACGCTGCCGTAGACGACGAAGATCGTCGGCGTGCTCGCGGCCATCGCGACCGGGACGAGCTGCGTCACCGGGTTCACACCCTCGGGCAGGTTGGCGTTGATAGTGAGCGACGTGGTCGTCACCAGCAGCGTGTACCCGTCGGGTGCGGCGGCAGCGACATACTTGGCGCCGACAAGGCCGCCGGCGCCGGCCTTGTTCTCGACGACGACCGGTTGCCCGAGCTTCTCGCTCATCTTCTCCGCGACGACGCGACCGATCGTATCAGCGATACCGCCCGGCGCGAAAGCGACGACCGATCGTATCGGGCGATTCGGGAATGGCTGCGCCCCGCCGTCGATGGCCGCGGCGAGCATGCAAAGGGCCAGCAAGCAGCGCGCTATCATGAAACATCCCTCCCTCATGCCGATGTCGTCACTCGAGCGTCGCGGTGGATATCCAGCGCGCGACGGCGAGTACCTTCTCGTCGTGTCCGGCCTTGCCGACGAGCTGCACCGCCGTGGGCAAGCCGCAAGGGCCCCTGCCCGCGGGGATGCTGATGCTCGGCACATAGAGCGCCGTCCACAGCTCCTGAAACCTCGGTTCTCCCGTGTGATCGAGGCCGCGCGGCGCCTCGCCAGGAACGCAGGGCGTGAGCAGCACGTCCACGTGCGTCATTGCTTGCGCGAGAATTTCTCTGCATTGCGCGACGACCGCCTGCGCAGCCCAATACTGGTCGGGCGGCGTCGCGAAGCCGTCGGCGATGGTGGCGCGCATCCGCTCGCTGATCGCGTCGCGATGGCGATGCCATTCGTACGCCGTTGCGTGCGCGCGCTCGTACGCATTGATGCGTGCGCGAGCCGGCGTGAGGTCGGCAAACGCGCTCGGCAACGTAACTTCGGTGACACACACGCCGGCGCTCGCGAACGACTTCGCGACGCGCTCGATGGCCGCGACCGTTTCCGGCCACGCCGTGCTCCACAGATGCGTCTTGCACACGCCGACCGCAGGCGGAGCGAAGGCCTCCCGCGACGCCGCTCTTCTGCCGACGAGGACATCGTCGATGAGCTCGATGTCCTCGACCGTGCGTGCGATCGTGCCGATCGTGTCGAAGCTCTCGGCCGCGAACTTGAGGCCCGTGCGGCTGTACCTGCCGAACGTCGGCTTGAAGCCGAAGACGCCGCAGAACGCAGCGGGCCGCAAGACTGACCCGCCCGTTTGCGTGCCAAACGCCGCGGGCACCATGAAGTCCGCGACTGCGGCCGCCGAGCCGCTGGACGAGCCGCCGGGCGTATGCTCGACGTCGAGCGGATTGCGAGTCTGCGCCGCCGTCATGCCGGCGAACTCGCACGTCACGGTCTTGCCCAGGATCACCGCGCCCGCCTGGCGCAGCAGCGATACGCACGTCGCGTCGGCTCGCGGCCGGTGTCCCGCATAGATGGGCGAACCCATCTGTGTCGGCATGTCGGCGGTGTCGAGAACGTCCTTGACGCCGATGGGCACGCCGTGCATACACCCCCGGGGCTTGCTGCGATCGCACGCACGCGCCTGCTCCAGCGCGAGCTCGCGGTCGACGTACGCCCATGCGCGCACTTCGTGGTCGCGCTCCTCGATGCGCGCGAGGCACGCCAATACCGCCCCTTCGGAGGTCGTTTCCCTCCTCGCTATCGCGCGCGCGAGCTCGCTGGCGGAAAGCCTGTTCGATTGCACTTGAGCTGTCTCATGAGTTGTACCGGGGTGACCGGCAGCCGGGTGATGAAGACTTGCCCCCCGAGCGCGTCGTCGATCGCGGACGCGATGGCTGCGCCGACGGCGTTGACGCCTGCTTCGCCGGCGCCCTTCACGCCGAGCGGATTGAGCGGATTCGGCGCATCTTCGGTGATCAGCACTTCGATCGGCGGCACTTCCTTCGCGGTCGGCACCAGGTAATCGGCAAAGGTGACGCAGAGCGGTTGCCCCGTTTCGTCGTACACGAATTCCTCGTAAAGCGCTCCGCCGATGCCCTGCGCGACGCCTCCCTGGATCTGACCTTCGACGAGCATGGGGTTGATCGCCCGGCCGATATCGTAAGCGACGAAGTATCGCAGCACGCGCACGGCACCCGTTCCCGTGTCGACGCTAACCACGGCGAAGTGCGCGCCATACGGATACGTCATGCGCGAGGACTCGAACTCGCCTTCGGCTTCGAACCTTGCTGTCTTCGCCAGATCTGCCAGTGTGGTGACCTTTTCGTTGACATCGGTGCGGATGATTTCGCCATTACGGATCTCGAGGATCTCCGTCGGCAGGTCGTGCGTTCCCTCCACCGCCTCCAGGATGCGCATGCGGAGCGCGACCGCTGCATTGTGCGCGGCAGCTCCCGTCATGACCGTCGTGCGGGAGGCATGCGAGCCGAATCCCTTGCGAATGCGGTCGGTCCGGCCGTGCACCACGCGCACGCGCTTGTAATCGACGCCGATTGCGTCGGCACAGATCTGCGCGATCACCGTCTCGACACCCTGGCCGAGCGAGCCCGCGCCGGTGACGACCTCGACGTATCCATCCTCGATGAGCGCGACGGTGGCGAGATCGGTAGGGCCGAGGCCGCTCTTTTCCACGAACAGCGCGAGCCCCGCGCCGACGCATTCGCCCGACGCGCGGCGCGCCTCGACATCGCGGCGCACGCTGTCCCATCCGAATGCCCGCTGCGCTTTGTCGAGCAAGCCGGCATAGTCGCCCGAGTCGAGAACGAGGTCGGTCTCGAGCACTTGCATCGGTCTCGTGTACGGCATCTCCTCTTTCGCGATCAGGTTTCGTCGCCGCACCTCGACGCTGTCGATGCTCAATCGCTTCGCGACGGCGTCCATCACCCGTTCCATGACGAAGGTCGCTTCGAAGCGTCCAGGCGCGCGGTACGTCGCCGCAGGGGCCTTGTTGGTGAGCCGATAGCGGGCGACGGCACGGTAGGCGGGAATCCGGTACATGCCGGGTAGCATGGCCGCGGTCATGTCGGCGACGCGAGCGCCGTGCGTGCGCACGTACGCGCCCTGATCGTGGAAGAATTCGTCCTGCAAGCCGAGGATTCGTCCCGCGTCGTCCACGGCGGCGGCGACACGATGCCGCTGCTCGCGGGATTGGTTGCATGCGAGCAGGTTCTCGCGCCGGTCCTCGATCCATTTCACGGGCCGGCCGAGACGGATCGCGCCGAGACAGACGAGGAAATCTTCCGGATACAGTTCGCCGCGCACGCCAAAGCCCCCGCCGATGTGTCCTTCGAAGAGCTGCACGCGTGCGGGATCGAGGCGCAGCATCTTTGCAATCAGGTCGCGATTCGCGTGCTGCCGCTTCGCGGCACCATGCAGCTCCAGCACGCCGCCGTCGCGGTTCACGCGTGCGAGCGCGCCCCGGCATTCCAGCGGCACACCGGAGTGCCTCCCGATCGAAAGCTCGAGCGACACGACGGCAGCGGCGGACGCGAACGCACGATCTACGTCGCCGTACTCCTTGCGCAGCACGGTCGGCTCGATATCGGAGGCGTGCGCATCTAGCCGCGGGGGCAGCGACGAAACATCCACGATGACCAGGTCCGCGGCGTCCTCGGCGAGCCGGCTGTTCTCGGCGAAGACGACGGCCACCGGCTCGCCGACATAGCGAACGACGTCGCGCGCGAGGATCGGCTGGCGATAGGGCTCGAGGCCCTGCACGCGCGTCGGACGGAATTCGATGGGCGGAACGTCGTGAACGTCCTTCGCCGTCCACACCGCCATGACGCCAGGCAGCGCGAACGCCCCGCTGGCATCGACGGCGTTCAGCTCGCCGTGCGCATGAGCCGAGCGCACGACATGCATGTGCAGCTCGCCGGGAAAGGACAGGTTGCCCACATACTGGCCTTGCCCGATGACGAGCGGCCCGTCCTCGAGCCTTTGCACCCGCTTGCCGATGACCGTCATTTCGGCCCGTCCATCACCGCGCGTATCGCGCGAACGATGTTCTGGTAGCCGGTGCATCGGCAGAGGTTCGAGGCAACGAGATCGCGCAACTCCTCGTCCGTCGCGTCCGGTCTGTTCTCGACACACCATGCCGCGAGCATCAGAAAGCCCGGCGTGCAATAGCCGCATTGGAGCGCGTGATGCTCCATGAATGCGCGCTGCAGCGCATGCAGCTGTCCGTCCTTTGCGAGACCTTCGACCGTGCGGATCGACTTGTGCTCGGCCTGCACCGCGAGCAGGAGGCACGACCGCACGGGCTCGCCGTCCACAAGCACCGTGCACGCGCCGCACACACCGTGCTCGCAGCCGACGTTCGTGCCGGGCTTGGCGCATTGCTCGCGCAGCGCATCGGCCAACGTGCAACGCGCCTCGACGTCAATGACGTGAGGCTCGCCGTTGACCGTGAATGCGACGCGGCTCATGGGCCTTTCGTAGCCTCCTCGAGCGCGCGCCGGATCATCGTGCACGCGAGCTCACGCCGGTATTCCACGTCGTAGCGCGGATCGGCAAGCGGATTGAGCGCCGATGCCGCGCTTGCCGCGGCGTGCGCATACGCCTCGGCCGTCGGAGGCCGACCGGCCAGGCTACGCTCCACCTCGGGCAATCTGCGCGGGGTCGCCTCGACGCCGCCGAGGCCGACACGCGGGTCGGCGATAACGCCGGATTCGAGGCGGAACGTGACGAGCGCCATCGCGAGTGCGAAGTCGCCTGCGCGCCGGCTGAACTCCTGGAAGCCGAACAGCGCGCCCTCGCGCAGGAGCGGGAAGCGGACTTGCGACAGCAGCTCGTCCGGCTCGAGCGCCGTGGTCATGAGTCCCTGGAACCAGTCGACGGATCGAATGACGCGAGATCCGCGTTGGCTTACGGCCGTCAATTCTGCATCGAGCGTCGCCGCGACCAGGCACCACTCGGACGCGGGATCGGCGTGCGCGAGGCTGCCGCACATGGTGCCGCGCGTGCGAATCGGATAGTGCGCGATCTCGCGAGCCACGCGCGCCAGCAGCCTGCCGAGCGGGCCGTTGTGGCGAGGGCGCTCGAACGCCTTGTGGCGCACGCACGCACGCACCACCAGATGCGCGTCGTCGACCGCGAGCCGATCGAGCTCGCCGATATTGTTGATGTCGATCAGGTGGTGCGGCGTTGCGACGCGAAACGCCATCGCCGGCACGAGGCTCTGACCGCCGGCGAGGATGCGGGCATCGTCCCCCGCGTAGCGCGCGAGCAGCTCGGTCGCTTCGTTCAGTGTGCGAGGCGCGTGATACTCGAATGCGGCGGCCTTCATCTAATGCATCATGATTGGACGACGCGCCACTCGATCGTCTCGCCGCCGCGGTAGACAAGAGCGCGCTCGTCGGGACCGTCGATACGCACTTCCTCGGGCGCGGTCCACGTCGCTTGCTCGAGGCTGATCGTGTCGCCGTTCGCAGGAAGGCCGTAGTGCCTCGGGCCGTTGAGCGAGGCGAACGCCTCGAGCTTGTCGAGCTTGCCGGCGTGCGCGAAGACCTTGGCGTAGCTCTCGATCGCCACCGGCGAGTTGAAGAGCCCGGCGGCGCCCACGACATTGAGCTTCTTCGCGACCGGATGCGGAGCGGAGTCCGTTCCCAAGAAGAAGCAGGAGTCTCCAGAGGTCGCGGCTTCGACGAGTGCGCGGCGGTCCTGCTCGGTCTTGATGACCGGCATGCAGTACATGTACGGGCGCAGCCCCGCACCGAGCCAGTCGGTGCGGTTGAGCATGAGGTGATACGGGGTGATGGTGCCGCCGAGCTGCGGCGCCTTCGAGCGGACGAAGTCGACCGCGATCTTCGACGACAGGTGCTCGAGCACCACCTTCAGGCCGGGAAAGTCCTTCAGCAACGGATCGAGCCGCCGCTCGATGAACACCGCCTCGCGATCGAACACGTCGACCTCGGGATCGACCTCCTCGCCATGGATGAGAAGTGGCATGCCGATCTTCTCCATCCGCGCGAAGACCTTGCGCACCTTGGCGAGGTCGGTGACGCCAGCGGCCGAGTTCGTCGTCGCGTTGGCGGGGTACAGCTTCACGGCAGTGAACACCTTGTTGCGAAACCCGCTCTCGATCTCGTCCGGATTCGTGCCGTCGGTCAGATAGGACGTCATCAGCGGCGTGAACGTCGATCCATCTGGCCGCGCCGCCATCACCCGCTGGCGGTACGCCTCGACCTCCTTGACCGTTACGACCGGCGGCAGCAGGTTGGGCATGATGATAGCGCGGCCGAAATGCCGCGCCGTGAACGGCAGCGATGCCTTGAGCATCGCTCCGTCGCGGACGTGCAGATGCCAGTCGTCCGGCTTGCAAATAGTGATGTGATTCATCCTCAGCTGATCCCGATCATCCCGGCTTCGTACGTGTCGCGCGGCGGATGGTCGCGCATCGCGCCGGTGAGGTCGGCCACGCGCACGATGCCCTTGCGCTCGCACCATTTCGCGAGGCCTTCGATGAGCCCGATCATCGCCGTAGGATTGCGAAAATTCGCGAATCCCACCTGCACGGCGGTCGCGCCCGCGAGAAGATATTCCACCACGTCCTCGGTTTTCATGATGCCGCCGCAGCCGATGATCGGGATTTTCACCGCCTTCGAGCATTGGTGCACCATCCGCAGCACGATCGGCTTCACGCCGGGGCCCGAGATCCCGCCGTAGCCGTTGCCGATGCAGGAACGGAACGTGTCCACGTTGATCTTGAGCCCGAGAATCGTGTTCGACACGGTAATCGCGTTCGCGCCCGCACGTTCCGCCGCTTCGGCCACCGCGGTGATCTCGCCAGCGTTGGGCGAGAGCTTGGCCCACAGAGGCTTGTCCGTCATCGCGCGGCAGGCCTTGACGACCTTGTAGGTGGTGTCCTCGTTCAGCGCGAAGTTGCCGCCGCCCGGCCGCCGCGTGGGGCACGAGATGTTGAGCTCGATTGCCGTCACGCCCTCCACGCTCACGTCCTGCGCCATCTGGGCGAAGTCGTCCATCGTTTCCGACGTGATACTGCAAACGGTCGGCGCCGTGTAGCGACGGTACTCCGGCAGCTGGTGCTCGAGAAAGTACGCGAGCCCCTTGGTGGGCAAGCCGATGGAGTTGATCATTCCCGCCTCGACCTCGTGCACTCGCGGCGGCGGATTTCCCGGACGGTACGGCCTCGACACGGTCTTGGTGACCATGGCGCCGAGGCGGTTGAGATCGATGACCTGGCCGAACTCCGTCGAGAAAGTTCCGGAGCCCGGCATGACCGGGTTGGCGAGCGTCACCGCACCGATTCTCACCGAGAGGTCTACCATCCGAGGCACTCCTGCAGGTCGAACACCGGTCCTTCGACGCAAACGCGACGCAGCTCCTTCCTGCCGTCCTTTTCGAACGTGCGCACGCAGATATAGCAGGGGCCGAGACCGCACGCCATGATCTGCTCCATCGCGGCCTGGCCGGGAATGCCGTGCTCGCGCCCGATGCGCTTCATGAGCTGCAGCAAGCGATTGGAGCCGCAGGTGTAGAAAGCGTCGGCCTTGTTGTCGCGGATCAGCCTGCGGAGGATGGCCTCGACGTTCTCGCCGGAGCTCGTGCCGTCCGTGTCGAGCACCTTGATCACCGTGCCCACGCTCTCGAAAAGATCCGCCGCCAAGGCGAGGTCGGGGCTGCGGGCGCTCAGGATTGCCGTCACGCGAACGCCCATCTCGCCCGCGGCTTGCGAGATCGGCGCCATGGTTGCGAGGCCCACGCCGCGCCCCAGGACCACGATGTTCCTGTACTTCGGGTCGATGGTGAACCCCTTGCCGAGCGGCCCCACCATGTCGAGCATGTCGCCAGGCTTGAGCGTGGCGAGTCCCTTGGTGCCACGTCCCACCACCTTGTAGAGAAACTCTAGGCGGCCGCTCGAGCGGGCGACGCGGTAGACGCTTTGCGGCCGCCGGAACCAGACCTCTATTGCATCCGGCGAAGGGCACAGCAGCTGGAAAAATTGCCCGGGCGTAGCAGCGAGGGCCTTGGGCGTGGCTTTGACGACCAGATGCTTGTATTCGTCGTTCACCCATTCGTGCGCGACGACCGGGCATCGCGACTCCTCTACGGGGCACTGCGGAGGCGAATGCACCTCGTCAGTCGCGCCGACAACCGTTGCCGCGCTCGCGTAGGTGGTGTGCACTCGTCCCCTCCAGTATCAGAATATGGCAATCATCTCATTTTTTAGACAAGCGCAAAAGGTTCTTGAGTTTCTTCCCGGCGGCCGCGCCCTTGCTTGCGCGCTTCCACATCTCGGCCGCCGTGCCGTGGTGCAGCGTCAGCGCCTCCGGCGCCGACGTCACCATGGCGACCCCCACCCGCACGTTCGGATGCTCGCCGAGTCGAAAGGGACTGATGGACAGGACCTCGCGGTCGGGCTGCCGGAAGATCTGGAAGCCCGTGTGGGGCAAGGTGTCCGGCACAATGCCGATCTGCACGCCGATCGGTTCGTCTTCGATAAGACCCAGCAGATGTTCGACTTCCACGCGCGCATGCGCTTGCCGCTCTCGCAACTGGCGCCCCGTAAGATCGAAGCGGCCGGCAAGGCCATTCTGCAGTAGCCGACCGAGTTCCGACGCGGCAACAAGATTGACGATGGTGGGCCGGCGCGCGGCATACGTCTGTTTGCGCTGTGCAAGGATCGCCATGATCCGGCCAACGTCGGCCAGCGCGCGCTTGGGGTCAGCAATGCTGTCGGGAATGCTCTCGCTCAGGATGTTGGCGAGCCTGTCGTGGAAAGCCGCGGAAGCGAGAAGGTAGGAGATGGGGCCGGCGAGCACGATGATGTGGCTCGCGGTCTCCTCGGTCTGCCGGATTCTCTCGAAGTAGGCGACGGCGGAAGGCAGGTATTCCACGCCGACGCCGAGGAGTGTCGGCACCGACACGCCGAGCAGCTCGGAGAGCTTTTCGAGCGTCTCGATCTTGACGAGCTCGCCGCGCTCGAACCGGTACACCGCCGCACGCGAGATGTCGAGGCGGCGCGCGATTTCGTCAGCGCTCAAGCCGGAGGCGAGCCGGAATGCCTTCAACCGGTTGCCGATGTCGTCGAAGCGGACCGCCATTATTTCGCTCTCGCCGTCACCATCGCGACGATGTCGCCCGGCGTGATGGGCGTGCGCGCTATACGCGCGCCGAACGGCGCGAGCGCGTCTTCGACGGCGGAGATCACGGCCGGCGCGATCGGGATGACGCCGCATTCGCCCACGCCCTTGATGCCGAGCGGATTGAGCGGCGTGGGCGACTCGTGGTGCGAAAGCTCGATGGCCGGCATCTCGGTCGCGGTCACCAACAGGTAGTCGGCGAGCGTGCCGGTGAGCGGCTGCCCATGTTCGTCGTAGCGCATCCACTCGAAGAGCGCGTTGCCGATGCCGTGCGCGATGCCGCCGAGGAGCTGGCCGTTGACGATCATCGGGTGAAGGATGCGGCCGCAGTCGTGGACGAACACGAGCTTCACGATGCGCACGCCGCCGGTTTCGATGTCGACCTCGACTTCCGCCGCAGCGGTGCCGTTGGCGTAGGTCATCGGATCGATCACGACACTCTCGGTGGCCTCGAGTCCGGGCTCGACGCCGGCGGGAAGGCTGTACCCCGCGGTACCGGCGACGGCGCTCGCCACTTTCGCGAAATCGACGCGCATGTCTTTCACGCCCTTCACGACGACGCTGCGGCCCTCGATGTCGAGATCCTGCTCCGCCGCCTCGAGAAGGTGCGACGCGACCTTGATGACCTTGTTGCGCACGTTCACCGCTGCGGTGTGCGCCGACGTGCCCGCGAGCACCGCCTGACGGCTGTTCGATCCGCCCATGCCCGTCGCCACGGTGCCGGTGTCGCCCGCCACCACGGTGACGTTGCTCATGTCGCCGCCCAACTGCTCGGCGACGATCTGCGCGAGCATCGTCCTCGTGCTCTGACCCATCGCGGCGGCGCCGGTGTGAACGAGGATGCGGCCGGATGGACCGATGCGTACCGTCACCGTCTCGAACGGGCCGCGCCCTGTGCCCTTGACGAAATTCGCGATGCCGATGCCGAGGTAGCAGCCCGTCTTGCGCGCGTCGGCCTGCCGGCGCGGAAAGTCGGACCAGCCGATGCGATCGAGCGCGTCCTGCTGGCAACGCGGATAGTCGCCGCTGTCGAGCACGACGGCCATGCCGCCGCGGTTCTTCACACCCGTCTGGTACGGCATCTTATGCGCGGGCACGAGGTTGCGGCGGCGGACCTCGGCGCGATCCAGCGAGAGCTCGCGCGCGATGCGGTCGAGCAGCCGCTCCATGACGAACACGCCCTGCGGATGCCCCGCGCCGCGCACCGGCGTCACGGCGATCTTGTTGGTGAGTGCGACGCGCACCTTCATCCGGTAGGCGGGCAACTCGTATCCGACGGCGATCTGCTCCGCTGAGTTGTATGGAAGGTTCAGCCCGCGCGCGGTGTAGGCGCCGTGGTCGTGAATCACCTCGCCGCGGATCGCTAGCAGGCGCCCATCACCGTCCACGGCAACCTCCACCTCCCAGTACTGATCGCGCTCCTGCGTCGTGGCCACGAAGTGCTCGAGCCGGTCCTCGATCCATTTGACCGGGCGTCCCACGATCATCGCGCCAATAGCGACGCACACGTCCTCGGGGTAGAAGACGAGCTTGGGTCCGAATCCGCCGCCCACGTCCGGCGTCACTACCCGCACGGCGTTCTCGTCGAAGCCCAGCATGTCGCACAGGACGCGCTGCGCCGCGTGCGGCATCTGCGTGGAGGTCCATACCGTCAGCCGGCCGTCGTTGCCATCGTGAACCGCGACCGTCCCGCGGCATTCGATGGAATGGCTGCCGCCGCGATGCTGCCAGTATCTCTCCTTGAAGATGTGCTTCGCCGCTGCGAACTGGGCATCGACGTCTCCGTAGCCGATGGTGAATTCGCCGACCAGGTTGTGCGGCGAATGACGATGGGCCTTCGGCGCATCGGCGGAAAGCGCCGCTTTGCAGTCGCCGACCTCCGGAAGCGGCGCCCAATCGACCTCGACGAGCGCCGCCGCGTCCTCGGCGATGTAGCGATTGTCGGCGATGACCATGGCGATCGGCTGCCCGACATGCACGACTTCGTCCGAGGGCAGCGCGGGCCGATTGAGGTCCTGCTTGTAGTCCTTGCTGGGAAGCCCCACGACCATGTGCTCATTGCGCAGATACGCCAGCAGGTCGTCGCGCACGAGCACGGCGTGCACGCCCCTCAATGCGAGCGCAGCCTCCTTGCGAATGGCGCCGACGACCGCATGCGCATAGGGGCTGCGCACGAACGCAGCCTCGAGCATGCCGGGCATGTGCAGGTCGTCGATGAAGCGGCCCTTCCCCCGCAGCAGCGGCTCGTCCTCCAGTCTCGCGACGGATGCGCCGATGAGCTTCATGCGCGCTTGCCGCCCGTGACCGCTAGAACGGCGTCGACGATCCCCTGGTAGCCCGTGCAGCGGCAGAGGTTCCCGCAGATCGCGATGCGCACCTCCTCCTCGGTCGGATTCGGGCAATCCTTCAGGAACTCCATGAGTGTCGTGACCATGCCGGGTGTGCAGAAGCCGCACTGAAGGCCGTGACACTCGCGGAGCGCCTGCTGCAACGGATGCAGCTCGGTGGGCGACGGAGCGACGCCCTCGATAGTGGTCACCTCGTGCCCGTTCGCCTGGACGGCAAGCATCAGGCAGGAGCGCATCGAACGACCATCGACGAGTACCGTGCACGCGCCGCAAACGCCATGCTCGCATCCGATGTGCGTTCCAGTGAGCCTCAACTCATGACGCAGAAAGTCTGCGAGTGTGACGCGCACCTCGACGTCCTTCTGGTAAGCAACGCCGTTGACCTTCAGGCTAATGCTTCGAGAGTCGGCCATAAGCCTTGTGCAGCGCCCGCTTCACCATGGCTTTCGCGATGTGGCGCTTGTACTCGCCGGTGAAATTCACGTCGTCCATTGCCTCAAGATCACCGCAGGCTTCCGCCGCTTCGTCGAACAACGCCTCCGAAGGGCTCCTGCCCTCTAGCTTTGCCGGCAACGTCTGCGGCTGCGGCGCGATACCTCCTACGGTGATGCGAGCTCGCGTGATTCGACGGTGGTCGGACTCGAGCAACGCAGCCGCCGAGGCGAGCGCGTAATCGCCGTGCCGACGCGCGTACTCCTCGAAACCGTAGCCATGGCCGGGCTTCCAAACCGGGAAACGAACGGCCACAAGCATCTCGTTCGCTTCGATGGCGGGCGTCATCAGGCCCGCGGGGAATTCGGCGAACGGAAGCTTCCTCCTTCTCAATTGGGAAGCGACAATGACCGTCGCGTCGACGGCGGCGGCGACCGTGACGAGCTCCGCCGAGGGATCGAGCTGGCAAAGCGATCCGCCGATCGTGCCGCGATTGCGGGTCTGCCGGTGGCCGATGTGGCGCACGGCTTCGTACATCAGCGGGAACGTTTCGCGCACGACGTCGCTGAATTCGATGTCGCGCTGGCGCGCCATCGCGCCGATCTCCAGGAATTCACCGTCCAGCCGGATATACGACAGCTCCTCCACCCGGTTCAGATCGATGACATTCCTCGGCTGGACCAGCCGCATGTTGAGCATCGGCATGAGCGACTGACCACCCGCGAGCAGCCGCGCGTCGTCCAGGCTACCCAGAAGGCTCAAGGCCTCCGCGAGAGTGCGCGGGTCGTGATACGCGAACGGCGGAGGCTTCATCTGACGATTGGAGCCGTTACTTGGTTAAGCCGCATAGAGTATCTCGCCGTCGCACTGGACAATTTTCTCAATTATCGTCTACTGTCGCAATAATTAGACCGATCCATGGCCGCAACTGATTCGCTGCGCGTAATCCAGACCCAGCCGACCCTGCGTGAAATGACCGCGGACCGGCTGCGGGAAGCCATCTTCAGCATGCACTTCAAGCCGAACGAGCGGCTGGTCGAGCGCGATCTCTGTGACCAGACCGGCGTGAGTCGCACGTGCGTCCGGGAAGCGTTGCGGCACCTCGAGTCCGAAGGTTTGGTCGAACGACGGCCGAACAAAGGTCTTTACGTGACCGCCATCACCGCCGACGAGGCGCGGCAGATCTACGAGGTCCGGGGCGCGCTCGAACCCATGGTTGCACGTCTTTTCGTAAAGCGCGCGAGCGAGAGCGAAGTCAAGGCCCTGCGCCAGACCGTTGCGCAAACGAGCGCGGCCCTCAACGGCAAGGCGGTGCGGGCCTACGTGCAGGGTTTCGACGACTTTTATGACGTGCTCCTGCGCGGGAGCGGAAACGAAGTCGCCCGCAAGATTCTTCAGGGACTGCACGCGCGCATCACCTACCTGCGTACCCTCACCGCCAACCAGGCCCCACTCGCCCGTAAGCGCGAGACGGTGGCCCTGATGCGCGCAATCGCCGAAGCTGCTGCGCAACGCGACGCCAAAGAGGTGTCGCGGCGCTGCGGAGACTTCGTCGAACGCTCGGCAGCTTACACGCTGCAGGTGCTGAGCGACGAGCCCGTCCCGACGATCGCGCAAAGCGGCTGAGCGACAAATCTGTAAGCACCGCCAATGTTGACGCTTGTCATTCGCCGCATCCTTCTTGCGATTCCAACGATGGTCGCCCTCAGCGCCCTGCTGTTCTTCAGCCTCACGGCGTTGCTCGGAAGCCCAGCGGCGATCATGCTCGGACAGGATGCGAGCACCGAAGCGATCGCCGCGATCAATGCGAAATACGGCTTCGACCGCCCGCTCTACGTGCAGTATTTCGATTGGATAACGTCTGCCATCCGCGGTGACTTCGGTCGATCGCACGTCACTCAACAGACCGTCGTATCCGCCGTCCTGCCATCGATCGCCGTAAGCTTGGAGCTCGCTGTGCTTGCCATGTTGCTGGCGGCGCTTACGGCCGTGGTGATCAACACCTTGCCGGCGGGCAGGCGAGTCGTGGGCCCTTTCGTGGTCGGCGCAAATCTAATCGCGATCACGGTGCCCAATTTCATGCTCGGCATTTCGCTCATCTTCTTCTTTTCGGTTGCACTCGGTTGGTTACCCACCACAGGCTGGGCGCCGTGGTCGGAGGGCGCGCTCGTCCACCTCAAGCATCTGGTCCTGCCGGTGCTCACGCTGTCCGCGTACTACTTCGGCGTGTTCAGCATCATCTACCGCGCCGAATACCGGGACGTCGAGAAGCGCCTCTTCATCCAGGCGGCGCGCGCGAAAGGCATCTCGCGTTCGCGGATTGCATTCCGGCACGCCCTGCCCAATGCCATTCTGCCAGTCATCACGATCATCGGACTCAGCATGGGACAACTCGCCGGCGGAGCCGTCGTTACCGAGACCGTGTTCTCCATGCCGGGCATCGGCCGGCTGCTCGTTGCATCCATCGCGAGCCACGACTTTCCGGTCATGTTGGCCATTGCGATGATCATCGTGGTGGGTGTGGTCGTCATGAATCTCCTGGCGGACGTCGCCTACACGATCGTCAATCCTACGATCCGGATCGCCTGAGTGATCGTCAAGCCGCGCCGCATTCTCGGATTCGCGCTGGTGGCGTGTGCGCTGGCCTGCGCGGCGCTCGCGAACGTGATCGCGCCGCACGATCCGTTGCGATCGAGTGTCGCCTTTCTCTCGCCACCCAGCCTCGCGCATCTGTTCGGGACCGACGAGCTCGGCCGCGACGCGCTGAGCCGCGTGATTTTCGGCGCGCGCACGTCGCTTCTCATCGGTTTCGGGGCGGCGCTGGTGGCTATGTCCATCGGTGCGCCGATCGGCCTCGTCGCGGGCTACGCGGGCGGCAGGCTCGACGTCGTCGCGGTGATGCTCATCGACTTGTTCGTGTCGCTGCCAGGTCTCGTTCTCGCCCTGGTGATTACGGCGATGGTAGGACCGTCGCTCGTGAACCTCGCGCTGGTCCTCGGCTTCGTCATGTGGCCCAGCGTCGCGCGGTTGATTCGCGGACAGGTGCTCGCGATTCGCGAGCATACATTCGTCGAGGCGGCACGCGCCGCGGGAGGGACGCCCGCCTGGATCATCGCCCAGCACATATGGCCGAACACGATGCGAGTCACCGCGGCGCAGTTTTCGATTAGCGTCTCGCTCGCGATCTTCACGTCGTCGAGCCTGAGCTTCCTCGGCCTCGGCATCCCGCCGCCCGTGCCGGATTGGGGCGGCATGGTACGTAGCGGATACGACTTCCTCGCGATCAATCCGCTGCTGAGCCTCGGGCCTGGTGCGGCGGTCACGATGACGGTGCTCGGGTTCTATCTCATTGGATCGTCCGTGGAATGAGCGAGGCGCCCGAGTGCGCAGCACGAGCGGAAGCCCGCAGGGCCTGTCGTCGAGAGATTGATGCAAGGCGACGGGTGATGCAGCGAATCACTCTGCTTGTCCAGGCAGCCGAGGAATGAGGTCCCTGCTCGAAGTCCGCGATCTGCATGCGCGCTTCTCCGATCGCGCGCGCTCCGTCGTCGCGGTGAACGGCGTGTCGTTCGATCTCGCGCCGGGCGAAACCGTCGCGCTCGTCGGCGAATCGGGTTGCGGCAAGTCGACGACCGGGCTCGCCCTCATGGGACTCGCGAGCGCTGCGCATCTCGCGGGGTCCGTTACGCTCACTTTCAAGAGTGGCGAGCGCCGCAACCTGGTCGAGCTTTCCGACCGCGCCATGCAGGACGTGCGCGGCAACGAAGTGGCCATGATCTTCCAGGAGCCGATGAGCTCGCTCAATCCGGTCCACACGGTCGGCTGGCAGATCCGCGAGGCCATCGTACGCCACCAAAGTGTGACGCGTGCAACGGCGGACGACACCGCGCTTGGGCTCTTGAACCAGCTTGGCTTCGCGGATGGGCAGCGTTGCATGCACTCCTACCCGCATCAACTTTCGGGGGGAATGCGCCAGCGGGTCATGATCGCCATCGCGCTCTCGTGCCGCCCGAGCCTTCTCATCGCGGACGAGCCGACCACGGCACTCGATGTCACGGTCCAGGCGCAGATTCTCGAACTGCTGAAGCGCCTCCAGGCGGAGACGGGGATGGCGATCCTCTTCATCACGCACAATTTCGGCGTCGTGGCGGGGATCGCGCAACGCACGATGGTCATGTACGCCGGCCAGATCGTCGAAGACGGCGCGGTGGACGACGTATTCCACTCGCCGCGCATGCCGTATACCCGCGCGCTGCTCGACTCGCTGCCGCATCTGGGTCGCGTTGCGCCGGGAGCAAGACTGCCGGCGATCCCCGGACAGGTACCGAATCCGGCTGCCCTTCCGCCGGGCTGCGCGTTTCATCCGCGATGCCGGCATGCCCTTCCAGGTCTATGTGATGTCCAAGCTCCATCCCTGGAAGAGAGTGCGGATCAACGCCTCGTGCGGTGCCTGCGATGGAAGGAAATCGCCGCGGGCAGCGCATCATGACTCCGCCCCCCGTCCTCGAAGTCACGAACCTGCGCAAGTGGTACGAGATCCGGCGGGGCGTCATTCCGCACGTGGTTGGCCACGTGCGCGCCGTCGACGATGTCAGCTTCGTCATCAGGCCGCGCGAGGTCTTGGGACTTGCCGGCGAATCGGGTTCGGGCAAGACGACCATCGGCCGGACACTGCTTCGACTCGTGGAGCCAACGTCCGGCCGGATCGATTTCCACGGCATCGACGTGACTACACTCGATCCGGGCGCGCTGCGGCGCTTTCGGCGCAAGGCGCAAATCATCTTTCAGGACCCTTATTCTTCGTTCGATCCGCGGATGACGATCGAGCACATCGTGGCGGAGCCGCTTCGCGTGCAGGCGATGGAGCCCGTCGCGCAACGGCGGCGGGAGCGCGTCGCCGCGCTGCTCGCGAAGGTATCCCTTTCCGGCGACTACCTCGAGCGCCGGCCACGAGAATTGTCCGGAGGGCAACGCCAGCGCGTGGGCATCGCGCGAGCGCTTGCCGTCGACCCCGAGTTCATCGTCGCCGACGAGCCCGTCGCCTCGCTCGACATTTCGATCCAGGCGCAGATCGTGAACCTGCTGCAGGACCTCAAGGAGACGCTGGGGCTCGCGCTCCTCTTCATCTCGCACGACATCGCCGTGATGCGCCACATCGCCGATCGCATTGCCATCGTCTATCTCGGAAAGCTCATGGAGATCGGCTCGGCGCGCGAGATCGTCGAGTCGCCGCGACATCCCTATACCGAAGCCTTGCTGTCGGCGGTCCCCGATCCGGATCCACGGCAACGCCGACAGCGCATTGTCTTGCGCGGGGACATTCCGAGCCCCGCGAACCCGCCGAGCGGCTGCGTATTCCGAACGCGCTGCCGGTACGCCATTCCGGCGTGTGCGCAGACGCTGCCCCAGCTTACGGCCGTGGGCGCC
>Ga0187778_10001002_pt1 | contig 20117 bp, 16 predicted proteins | sample 1015_Q2_SP5_20_M_FD_132418 | JGI IMG/M metagenome (GOLD analysis project Ga0187778, IMG submission 132418) | Tropical peat soil microbial communities from peatlands in Department of Meta, Colombia - 1015_Q2_SP5_20_MG | ecosystem: Environmental > Terrestrial > Soil > Wetlands > Peat | place...
ATCGCAAGTGGCAAGTTTAGAAAAGTGCAGGACGCTTCGTTGCCGATTTAGGTCTTACGTTCCGGTTGGCGGGGGCGGGGGGCTTTGTGAGGAAAACCCCCGTAGCACGGGCAGCGGCCAAGTATTTGCCCCCCTTCAGCGCACTCTACCCCTGTCTTTTCTTCAGCTTACACACACCCAATTCGAACGATCCCGGAACTTGCTGTATCAAAATAACTCATTTTTCCATTGACAAATCGTCTAACTTATGTTAGCGTTGGTCGTGCATTCTCGATTCCATCCCAGCCATTCCACCCTTCCGAATCCCATGCCCCTACCGGTCGGGCTTGCTATTCTTCACTTCCGCCCTGTCCCTTCTACCACTTATCTCCTTTCTTTTGATACTCTTGCGCACTCTTTTGCATCTTGCAAAAGATCAACCCCTTTGTTTTCAAGCAAATACGCACTCTTTCACAAAAACACCCGGGGTGGGGGGGGGTAGAGCGCGTCGCTTCCAAACTAGCGCTAGCGCGGGCGAGGGCGCAACGGACGCGCCGTCAGTGGCCGGGGGCGCATGCGGAAGCGCGGGCCGAGCGGCGGCGGAACGTTGCGAAGAAAATCGCCGCAGCAGGGGCAGCGGCCGTCGCCGCCGAGAGGGATGGTGACGTCAGCGCGCAACCAGTGGCCGCGCGCTTCGCACATAGGATTAATGCATTGCACGGTGAGGCCGGGCAAGTATTGCATTTCATCTCCCTCAGAGGCCGCCAAGCTCAAGCCGAGTGTCCGCAGGCGACCGGCGGTCGCCTATAAAACCAACGGCGGAGCTCCCCTGGCGGCCTTCGCCCGAGCGCGTGGGGCACCAAGCCGGGGACGCGCGGGGACAGCGCAACAAGATGGCGGGGATTGTGCCGCGAGAGTGCTGTGGTGTCAAGAGAAAAGACTACAATGTATTGTGGTAAGGTTGCGCAAAGCAGTTTGCGGAGAAAATGGCGCGGCCCGACCATTGGGTCTCCGCTGCGTCTAACCATCTGGCGATTCCGGTTTTGGAGACAGAGCAATGACGTTTTCCGCGATGAGAGCAGCGAGCGTTGTGCTGCTCGGTTTGATTTGCTGCAGCGTAGCCAATCCCGCTGCTGCGGACACGCTGAGAGATGCGCTTGCCGCAAAGAACCTGCCGATTGCCGGCGCGAAACTGGCGAATCTCGAGAAAAACATCGGCAACGGCGCGGAGCTCGATGACGCGGACCAATATGTCATTGCGTATTACCTGGATGACGAAACGGGCGGCTTGAATCCGCCGCTTTTCATCGACCGCTACGACCGCAAAAGCAAGGAGTGGAAGAGCGCGGCGCTTCCCGATGCTCCGGGAAAATCGCCGGAGACCACTGACGTTTGCTACGGCTCGATTCTCAATATTCGCTCCGGAGGCGGCCGGTTTTTCCTGGACACGCACATCAATCCTTCAGCGGGATGCCTGCTGGTCGTTTCGCCGGACCTGAAATTGGAAGCGACCCTGGACGGCTGGCTGCTTCAGCGATTGGGAAATGACTTGTTGATCTACGAGCGGAGCCAGGTCCATTTTGCGCCGGTGCATCCGGCGGAAATTGCCGTTTACGATCTGCGGACAAAGCGAGACGTGACGATCTTTCCGCCAAAAGAACCAACTCCCGTGCGGCAAGCGCGAGTCGCGCAGTTGCGCGAGTTTTACAAGCCGAACGAAGCATGGTGCAACAAAAACGACGACCCCTGCGACCCGGAATCCTTCGACAGCGATTTGCAAGGGGACATCTTTACGAACGACGCCGAATACTCGGTGGCTTTCCTGATTTCCTACGAACAGATTCAGTATGTAGAAGGGGACGTGCAAAAACCCTCCGGCCCGAAGGATATCCTCTACGTCTACCGCCGCGTGGACGAGGATGCCAAGATGCAGGTTCGAGAGATGACTCTGCAGGAAGCCAAGACTCGTTTTGGCGATGTTCCGTTGCAGAAACTGCTCCAGCCGGAAATCCTGCAGAAAATCTTCGCCGAGGAACCAGCCAAGAAACCTTAAATTGACAAAAATCGACCTACGAAGATTTTCGTTGACAATACGAAATTCTTCGTAGTAGGCTCTGCCCATGACCAAGGACACTCCCCAGAAACCGACCGCCTCCGAACTGGAAATCCTGCGCGTCTTATGGGCGCGCGGCCCATCGACTGTGCGCGAAGTCCACGAGGCGCTGAGCGAAAAGAAGGAACTCGGCTACACCACGGTCTTGAAGCTTCTGCAGATTATGACCACCAAAGGCACGGTGCGGCGAGACGAAGGCCAGCGCGCCCACGTCTATGAAGCATGCCAGCCCGCAACCGAAACGAAGCGCCAATTGGTGGGTGACGTTTTGCAGCGCGTGTTTGAAGGCTCCGCAAGCGATTTGATGATTCACGCCCTGGAAGGCCGAAAAACGTCCAAAGAGGAGCTGGAGGAACTGCGCCGGCTCTTGGACGAGTACGAGAGGAGCGCGCGATGAGAACCCTGGCGAGCGGGATTTCACCCGAGCTGCTGCAGGCGCTGGGCTGGACGCTATTGCATTTTGTTTGGCAAGGGGCGGCGCTCGCGGCGGCGTTTGCGCTGGGGAATGCGCTTTGCCGGCGCGCGACGACGCGCTATGCGCTGGCGGTCGTGACGCTCTTGCTGATGATGGCGGCGCCCGTCCTCACATTTACAGCTTTGCGGCAGCAAACGATTCCCGCCGTTCCGTTCGGGGCGCGCGGGGCTTCGGCCAGCGCGGTGAAACCGGTGCAAGGCGAAACCGTCAAGGCTGCCCTCAGCGCCCCGGCGCCGGAAGCCTCAGCCAGCCAGCCTGCTGGGATGCTCTGGTTCGTGGAAGCTTGGTTTCTCGGAGTGGTGCTGCTGAGCCTGCGGACGGCCGGCGGACTGTTTGTGATCGAGAGAATGCGGCTCAAGGAAATGAAACCAGTCGCGCAAGCACTTTACGAGAAGTGCTCCGCGCTCCAGCGCAAGATGGGACTCGACCGGGTGATCCAGTACTGCGAATGTTTGCGGCTGGATGCGCCGGCAGTGCTGGGATGGTTTCGTCCGGTGGTGATGCTCCCGGCGCGAGCGCTGACCGGCTTGACGGAAGCGCAGATTGAAGCGGTGATCGCGCACGAGTTGGCGCACATCCGGCGGCTCGACTGCTTCGTGAACCTTTTCCAGATTGGCGTAGAGACGCTGCTCTTTTATCACCCGGCAGTTTGGTGGGTGAGCCAGCAGATTCGCACGGAGCGGGAGAACTGCTGCGACGACCAGGCCATCGCGGTATGCGGCGACGCGGTGAATTATGCGCGAGCGTTGGCGTTGATGGAAGAGTGGCGCACGGCGCCGTCCATGATGATGGCGGCAAATCGCAGCCCGCTTTCCCAGCGCGTGCTACGGCTGCTGGGTTTGGATGGGGCAGCGGGGAGAGTTCGCGCAGCAGGGCTGGCGGCTGGAATTGTGTGCCTGGCAGGAGCGCTGCTCGCGGGCAACGCGCTCCTAGGCGTCGCTCACGCAGCCTTGGGTTCCTCAGCCGCTGCGCGGCAGGACCAGCAAAGCGGCAGCGTGATTATCGTCCGGCCCACAGATGCGCCGGAAAGGGCGAAGCGGTTGCGAGTTTCCGAGCAGGCCAGCAAGGAAAAAGATAAGAGCAAAGACAAGGACGAGCAGAAGGCCGCTGAGAGCGGTGAGAAAAAAGAATCGTACCTGGATGCCATGGAAGCTGCCGGGTTCAAGAATCTGACTGCCGACGAACTGATTGGGATGAAAGTTCAGGGCATTACGCCCGCATACGTCAGGGAAATCCGCGAGCAAGGCTTTCAACCAAGCCCTGACGAACTTATCGGCATGAAGGTGCAGGGTATCACGCCGGAATATATTCGCGAGATGCGCACTATCGATGCCCACCTGAGTGTCGATCAGCTCATCGGAATGAAAGTGCAAGGAATCACGCCGCAATACGCTCAGGAAATGCGCGGACTCGGCTTGGAAACGGACCCTGACAACCTGATCGGGATGAAAGTCCAGGGGATTACTGCAGAGTACGTGAAGGGAATGCAGGCTCTCGGGCTCAAACTTCGAGGAGATGATTTGATTGGGATGAAAGTCCAGGGAATTACGCCGGAGTATGCGAAGGGGATGCAGGCTCTGGGCTTGAAGCCAAGCACGGATGATCTCATCGGCATGAAAGTGCAGGGCGTGACGCCGGACTATGTGAAAGCGATGCAAGCCGAGGGGTTCAAGGACATCGACTGCGACGAATTGATCGGCGCCAAGGTGCAGGGAATCACGCCGGAATACGTGGAGAAGGCGCGCAAGCGCGGCTTTCAAAACCTGACGTTGGACAAACTGATTGCGCTGAAACACGCGGACGTGCTCTGAGAATCGCGGAAATATGAAGAGAGGTGAAGTGTTATGAAACCGCATCGAGTGATGGGACTGATTCTTGCGGTGGCGGGGATCGCGCTGGGGCTGGCCACGGTACTGCGCGGGCAGACGCAGAGCGGCGAATGGACGATTCGCAAATCGGACGAGCCCGGGAAAGTGGAAGTTTCGCTGATGGATTCGCGCGGCGGCCATCATTTTCATTCCAGCTCGGACTGGGAAGTGAAGGAGCTGACTGGACTGGACCTCTCGAAACCTGGAAAGCAAGACGTCAATTTCACGGTCACGCGCGACGCCGGGCGGTTCGAGTGCGAAGGATACGTGAAGGATGGCGAAGGAGCGGGGTTGTTCCGGTTTGTGCCTGACGCGAAATATGCGCAGGAAATGAACTCGCTCGGCTTCAGCGGAATCGATGGAGACAAACAATGGGCGATGGCGCTTCACGACATCACATTAAAATTCGCCAAGGAAATCAAGTCCAGGAATTTGCAGAATCTGGACACGGATAAATTAATCGCGTTCAAGATTCACGGAGTGACGCCGGAATTCATCGATGGAATCCGCGCCGCCGGCGTGAACGTTTCGGACAGCGACAAACTGATTGCGTTTCGCATCCACGGAGTGTCCCCGCAATTTATTTCGGACCTGCGCGCGGCGGGACTCGCGGTCACCGACAGCGATAAGCTAGTGGCTTTCAGGATTCACGGAGTTTCGCCCGAAATGGTGCGGAGCGTGCGCCAGGCGGGATATGACCCGGACCCGGACAAGCTCATTGCCATGCGCATTCATGGCGCATCGCCGGAATGGATGGAGCAACTGAAGAAGTGCGGCTACGATCACGTGGACATGGACAAATTGATCGCCTTCCGGATTCACGGCGTATCGCCGGATTTCATCAGCGATTTGCAAAAGCTGGGATATTCTCACCCGGAGCCGGACCAGTTGATCGCCATGCGCATCCACGGAGTCACGCCGGATTACATCACGCATCTGCAATCGCGCGGGATGAAGAATCTGACCATCGACCAGCTCGTCAGCATGCGGATTCACGGGATTGACTGACGAATCGGCGCCGCGATCGTGCGTTCCCGAGAAAGACGAAAAGTGAATAAACCTCAGAGCGAACGCAATTGGCGCGCCCGGCCGGCGTAAGCGAAGACAAACAATGCCGCCCCGAGCCCGGCGTATGCCAGCGCGTCGCGAAGCGTTCGCGGACCATTAGCCGAGCCCGTGAAGTCCAGCCCCGGCGCTTTGTTCATCGGGCCGACATACCAAAGGACGGTAAAGAGCCCTTCAAAAAACTTGCCGGAGCCCGAGAGAACACCCAGTGCCAGCGCTAACGCGGGAATGAAGAGCGCGCCGGCCAGGATTGCGAGAAAGCTGGCAAATTGTCTCGCCACCAAAAGTCTCGTGGCAGCGCCTAATCCGGTAAGCAAAGCGACGGCTACACCCGCGAGCCAGGAAGCCAATAGTTGCCGGGGTAGAAGGTTTGCGCAGGAGAAAAGCAGCGGACGCGTGCCGAAGCGCGAATCGCGAGAGCCCATAGCCGACCAGACCAAAACGGGCCAAATCCAGGAAGCCCCGAGAAGAGGCCCTCGAGAAACTTCAAGCGGAGAGGCGAACTGCGCGATAAGAAGACCGGCAGCGATGGCGTACCACCACCAGCGCAAGCCTTGCAGGGCCAGCCGAAGTTCAGCAAAAAGAATTCTTCCAAACGCAGAGCTACGGGCTGTGGCTGCCAGTGGAGTGAGATGGGCGTGGCTTGCCGAGTCCACCGGCATCTCGGCAGTTTGCAAGTCATCGCTGGACCTGCGTTTGCGCTCGGAACGACCGAAGAGAGTCACTCGCGCTGAATCGAAGCGGTCAAAGACGAGCGAAGCGGCCATTGCTATGCAGCCCGCGACTCCAAACCACATCAGACGCATCAGAACGAGGTCCCTGGACCAAGCAACTCCCGGCCAGCGCAAATCGTGCGCGACTTTGATTTGGCCCAGATTGATTTGAAACGCCATCCCGCCGTGATAGCCCGGGATGTAGCGCTGGGCTTCACCGGCGAGGGAATGCATGACCGTGAATATAGCCAGAGGGTCCAGCCACTTCAGGCCGGTGAGTTCAGGGAGTGCGATTCCGAAACTCCACACGAAAAACCAGATGACGTTTCCTACGCCGCCCTTCAGCACGGGAACCATTTCAAAGAAAACGGCGATTCCAGCAGCTAGTGCCATCACCGGGAGTGAAATCAAGAGAGAGGGAGCAAGCAGCGCCCACAAATCAATTCGCGGATCTTCTCGAACCAGGAAGCTCATCACGACTGCGCCGAGAGCCAGCACCATGACCATCAGGGCCAATACCGCAAAATTGCTCAGGAATTTTCCGAAAGCATACGCGGATTTCTTAAGAGGAGTGGCTGCCAAGATTTGCCCGACGCCGGTCAACCAGTCGCGCTGCACCGAATTCTTGACAATGTAAAAGCCGACTAACGAGACAAAGCACGTCGTGGTGAGCGCGACGAGGGTTCCAATCCAGCCCGACGTGTAGGCACCGCGGTACTCGTCGAGTTGCAAGGAGAGCTGTCCTCTGGCCGTTGCGTACCCTAGATACACCGCAAAAAGCAGCGTGAGGAGAAAGCTATAGCTGCGGACACGCTCGAGAAAATCGGCGCGGGCGATCGCAAGAGTTGAGCTGGGTCGCGTCACGCCGCAGCCCCATTTGCTGCGCTGCGGCGTCCTGCGAGCGCGGCGAGGTAAGCGTCCTCGATGGTTGGCTCGACGGGCCGCGCATTCGGATGCGGCTGAGCTTTCGCAACGACGCGCGCGTGGACGCCGTCGCTGCGGTGGGCAGTGCTGCTAACAAGGTGACTTTGCCGCAGAGCAGGAAGATCGCCGCTCGGAACGACAACCTCCCAGACTTTTCCGATAACCCCCGACAGAATGTCTTCCGGCGCATCATGCGCAAGAAGCTCGCCGCGCGCCAGGATGGCGATGCTTGTGGCCACAGCTTCCACGTCCGAAACGATGTGCGTCGAGAGGATGACGATGCGTTCACCGGAAAGCTCGGAAAGCAGGTTGCGAAAACGAACGCGCTCTTCGGGGTCCAGGCCCGCGGTGGGTTCATCGACGATAAGCAGTTGCGGATCATTCAGCAGAGCTTGCGCAATTCCCACACGCTGCCGCATGCCGCCTGAATAACCGCCCAAGGGGCGCTTCGCCGACTCTGCCAGATTCACCAGCTCGAGCAATTCACGGATGCGCTTCCGCGCCGCGCCCGCGGAAATGCCTTTCACTGCCGAAAGATATTCCAGAAACTCAATGGCGGTAAGGTTCGGATAAACACCGAAATCCTGCGGCAAATAGCCAAGGATGCCCCGCAGCGCGTCAGGGCTCCGCGCAATGTCCGTGTCATTCCAGAGCACGCGGCCGGAAGTCGGCTGCGTCACGGTAGCCAAGATGCGCATCAATGTGGATTTTCCTGCGCCATTCGGGCCCAAAAGTCCGAGCACTCCAGGCCGGAGAGAGAGTTTCACGCCGCGCAGGGCTTGCACGCCTCCACCATAGTTCTTGCTCAAATTGTCGACGATAAGGTGCATGACATTGCCGTCCCCGGCCTCGACCGCGCTTGGCTTCACGAGAGAATACGGACAAGCATGTCAAAAAGTTTAAGGAAAAAGAAAGCTACGGTGGGGTCAGGGGGAAGGGATTGAATAGTGAGTTGTTCAAGCAAACTACGGCTTGGGTGGAGCGGAAGCGGTGGACTCGGTGATGCCGAGCGATTGCAATAAATCCGCGAGCTTTGCTTTCAGGCTGTCGACTTCCTGCTGCTTGTCGCTAACTTTTTGCGTTTCATCATCCAACTTTTGCTTGCCCGCAGTGTCGCCTGCATAGTCCGGCTTCGAATAATACGCGTCCATATCCAAACGAAGCTCGCGCTGCAGCCAATCCAAATCGCTTTGCAATTTCTTTAGTTGATCTCTTAGATCCTTTACTTCTTTGGGTTCCTTCTCGTCTTTTGCGCCTTCCGCCGCGGAAGAAGAAGTGGCGGCAGCGGCGCTCGACTCGGCTGGAGCATTCGACGGATTGGCAGCATTCGCGGCAGAAGCTGCCGGTGCGGCAGAAGAAGTGGAAGTTGCAGTTGAAGTTGAAGCCTGTGCTCCTCCGCTTGCGGGGGTTGCGGACGCCGGCTTTACGTCATCATCCGTAAAGACTTTTGCCGGTTTTTCAGGAGCCTTTTTTTGTTCTTTGGCTTTGCGGGCGGCATCTGCAACGGATTGGGAATCCTGCGATTGAGAAAACACCGCTCCGGGGAGCGATGCAGCGGCCAGTAATGCTGGAACGGCCAAGCGTAATACGATGGAGCGTGTCATGGTGCAATCCCTCATCGTTAACTTTGGGCTGTCTAATCTCAAGATACCGCTGAGGGCGGTGAATGACAATCCCGCGAAGGCGGAGGTTGCCGATTTGCCAATAGAAATCGTGCTCGGTTAGAGCCAAATCGCCAAACAGTTGGCCTTGTCGGGATTATACTCATTGGCGCAAAGCGGGAAGGAAAGCGCTGGGAGCATCCGATTGCGAGCGTCAAATCTGTTGGGCCCACTACTTACCGTAGTATTTCTTGCCGCGCCCCAAGTTCATGCACAGGCACCCTCACAGAATCCGCCCGCGAGCCCTCCCGATATTTCTCTTGCAGCTCCCAGGCCCCGGGCAGACGCCCCCGCGCCGCATCGTTTCTGGGACAAAGAGAATGCTTGGCTTTTCGCGGGAGTCGGAGCGTTTCGCACGCTCGACTATTTTTCGACGTTGAACATGCGCCGGCGAGGCCGGCAAGAAATTCTTTTGACCAACGACGCAGTGGACAATCACGCCGCTTTTGCGGCCATCGAAGCGGCCGCCACTGGCACATCCATTGGCGCTTCCTTTCTCTTTCATCATTATGGCCACCATAAATTGGAACGCTGGACGTCGTTTGTGCACATCGGCGTGGCGGCGACGGGTTCGGTGCGCAACTATTGCCTGAAAACGGCCCACAAGAAGCCCGCTCCCTAGTTTGCCCTGAACAAAGTTTAAGAAACGATTGGCCCAGGCGCTCCGTCCAAACCAAGGGATGAAAGCTTGCGCTTGGAATGGCCGTGCTGCATACTCGCGGCGCGTGCGGGCCCTCCCCGAGGCTCCACGAGAAGCTGCATCAATGGAAACTAAACGAAGCCTAACGGGATGGTCAACATTTCGCTGCCTTTACGTGTTGCTTCCGGCGCTGACCGCGTTTTTCCTGGTTTCCCTGCCCGGGTTTGCGAAACCCTTGCTTTCCGGCACTCCCGAAACACCCGCGGACCAATTCGCTGCGCAACAACGGAGAGCTGGCCAGGGTCCGGCGAACGCTCTGCAGTCTTCCGAGCAGACGAAAACGGAACAGTACACGCTTTCCCATGAGCGGTATAAAAAAGCGGTCGCCTACTCACGAGCCGGTTACACGCTCTATTTTGTTTCTTACGGTTTAGAATTCATTTTTCTGCTCCTCATCCTCCGGCTGGGATTTGCCGCGCGCTTCCGCGATATCGCGGAAAATGTGAGCGAAAAACGCTGGGTGCAGGGACTGATTTTTGTCCCTCTCTTGTTCATTCTAGTCGACGCACTGGATTTGCCGGTGGAGATTTACTGGCACCACCTTTCGCTGCATTTCCAGCAATCGATCCAGGGGTGGGGCTCATGGTTTTGGGATTGGACGAAGGGAGAAATCGTCACGGTTGCGGTGGCAATCGTTGTGGTGCTGATTCTGTTTGCGGTGATGCGAGCGAGTCCCCGTCGCTGGTGGCTGTACTTTTGGTTCCCGGCAGTGCTGATCTTGCTGGTGCTGATGGTCATAACGCCGCTGGTGATCGATCCCTTATTCAATAAGTTCGAGCCGCTAGGCAACCAGCATCCGGACCTTGTCGCCTCCATCGGCAAACTCACCCAGCGAGCTGGTGTTCCCATTCCGCCGGAACGCATGTTCCTGGAACTGGCGAGCCGGAAGACCAATGCCATCAACGCTTACGTAACCGGCATCGGCACTTCCAAACGCGTGGTCATCTGGGACACGGCTATCCAAAAGACCTCCCGCGACGAAGCCCTTTTCATCATCGGACATGAACTGGGGCACTATGTGCTCCGGCACGTGCTCATTGGTTTTGTTTTGGGGGCGGTGGGACTCCTTGTCGCCCTGTATCTCCTCTTTCGCGGGTTGTATTGGGCGCTCGACCGTTGGGGGCACGAATGGAAAATCACGAGCGCAGAAGACTGGGCGTCCCTTGCGGTACTGCTACTGATTCTGCAAGTCTTGTTGTTTGTTTCCTCGCCGGCGATCAATTGGATCAGCCGGATCCAAGAGCACGACGCTGATGTATATGGTTTGGAAGTGATCCATGGAATCGTTCCGGACTCCGAAGAAGTTGCGGCCCATTCCTTTCAGGTGATGGGGGAGTTGGACCTGTCAGACCCCAATCCGCCTGCGTTCGTCACATTTTGGCTGTACTCGCACCCGCCACTCGCGGATCGTCTGGTCTTTGCGCACAATTACGACCCGTGGTCAAAAGGCGAACCTCGTAAATACGTGAAGTAATCTCCAGCGAAACCGTCTCAGGCCCCGGCATGACGGCGGGCGAACGCAGCCACTTTGCTTCGATTGCCGCAGGCCGCCATCGAACACCAACGCCGCTGGTGGGTTCGCGAAGTGTCGTAGAAGAAAAGTCCACATTGTAGATTCGCGCAAATCCGGAGCCGAGCCTGGCTGCCTTCGGCGATGATTTCCGCACCCGACCGCGCCACGGCGGCCAGCAGCCAATCCAAGCCCCCTTCGCGGGCGACGAATTCGATTTTCCAGCCGGCCGGAGACGGGACCAGCTCATCGTGTCCCTCGGTGATGCGCAGGATTTCGTTGATCGGCGACACCCACTCGGTAGCGACACGTTGCTTGCGGAGAAGCGCCGCGAAGGCTTTGCGCAAACCGGCGGCGAGGATCCGCGCTTTTGAGAGCAACCCCTCGGCGGCCTGCGGCTCCATCAAAGGCAGTGCCAGCAGCTGCATGGCGCGGTCCGGCGTCACAATGCGGGTTGCTTCGAGAAACTGGATGAGCCGCTCCCAGGTCAACTCCGCGTTGGGAGAAGCGGCGTTGACGAAATCTATGGAGAGGCGCCCTCCTAGTAACTTGATAGTGGGCTTGTATACCTGCATGACTTATGAGTTGGTGGTTAGGAGTCCAATCTCGCACATAACCGTTGAAGCGTATCATAGCGGTTATTTCCAAGAAAGCAGATCTTGGCACTTTTGGTGGGTATCTTCTGGCCCGGGGCAGGAATCACATTAGCTGAAGTTCGAGGTCTCTGCCGCAATGAAGCGCTTTTGTTTTCGTGTCGCTGCTCTCGTATTGATCGCCGTAGTTTCTCTTCTTGCCTTTGGTTACTTTCGCGCTCAGACCCTCAGCAACGCTCCAAATGGAAAATCTACTTCTGTTGTTGTAGTGGAACTGTTCACCTCGGAAGGTTGTTCGAGCTGTCCACCGGCTGATGCATTGTTAGCCAAACTGGGGGAGCAATCCCCGGCAGGAGGTGTGGAGATTGTGGCTTTGGAAGAGCACGTCGATTACTGGAATGATGGGGGATGGTACGATCCCTTTTCGTCGCGGCAGTGGACGGATCGGCAGGATGAGTATGCGGGAGTGCTTGGGAACAAGAATCCGTACACCCCGCAGATGGTGGTTGACGGCAACTCGGAATTTGTCGGAAGCCGGGGTCAGCTAGCGCTGAAGTCCATCGCTCAAGCCGCCCAACGGCCCAAGGTCATGGTGACCGTGACACAAGGGAACCCTACGAAAAGGGGCAGCGAAAATTTTTCGGTGACCGTTGGCAAGCTCTCGGACGTAACCAAAGCCAATGCCGTGGAAGTGTGGCTGGCCATCACCGAAACGGGTCTCCACAATAACGTCACCGGCGGAGAAAATTCCGGGCATGAACTGCGTCACGCCGCAATCGTTCGCTCCATGCGCAAGATCGGCGAGGCTAAAGCTGCTGGTGAGCCTTCCTTCTCGGATGAAGCCGCAATACCTGTTCGTTCGGAATGGAAGCGCGAAAACCTTCGTGCTGTGGCCTTCGTGCAGGAAAAGAAGAGTTTGCGGATTATTGGCGCCGCGCAAATCCCCTTGCGTTAACGACCGCATTTCCTCTGGAACTTTCTGCATATCCGGTTCTGAACTGAGATACAAACTAAGTTCCTTGCGTGTGTCCATGTCGGATCGATTCGCTTGCAGCAAATCAGCGGCGGAATTATAGTCCCCGGTTAGAATCGCCCCGCGACTGTATTGCATTTGGACCTGCAATGCTTTCGAGCGTCGAATTGTGCGCGGCAAGCAGACTTTTTAGAGGCCTCATTGGACTCCAATTCCGCAACACCGCCGCCCTCTGCCCCAGACCCGCACCCTTTTCAGGCGGAAGGCATTCTGACCAGGCTTTTTCTGAATGACAGTGGATTGCGTTCGGGCTGGAGTGTCCTTCTCTACCTGGCGATTTGGTACGCCGCGCTTTGGACGTTCACTGCGCTTGCAGTGAACATCTTCCTCCCTTTGTTTCCCAAGCTTGACCTCAATCTATTTTCACCTGCAAGCGTGCTCGTTCAGGAGTTTCTGGGCTTTGCCGCGTGCTACGGCACAGCACTCTTGATGGCCAAGCTGGAACTGCGCGAGGCCGGCTTGTACGGGCTCCCGCTGCGGGAATCCTTTGGGAAGAAGTTCTGGAAGGGAGTAGCTCTGGGATTTTTCGAAGTCACGCTGCTCGTCGGATTGATTGCGGGATTCGGAGGATATTCCTTCGGCTTGTCCACGTTGCACGGCCCTGCCATCCTAAGTTGGGGCGCGGTTTGGGCAGTTGCTTTCCTGCTGGTTGGACTCTCGGAAGAATTTCTGTTTCGCGGTTATATCCAGTACACCTTGAGTCGAGGTATGGGATTCTGGCCAGCGGCCGTGTCTCTCTCGATTGTCTTTGGGGCGGTGCACCTGAGGAACCCAGGTGAAGGGCTCACGGGAGCAGCGAGCGTAGCTGGTACGGGGCTTGTCTTTGCCTTCGCGCTCCGGAGAACGGGGAGCCTTTGGCTGCCCGTCGGATGGCATGCCAGCTTCGACTTCGGCGAGACGTTTCTGTTTTCAGTGCCCGACAGCGGAGTGCTCTATGACAAGCATCTTTCGAATGCGGTTCTGCACGGCGCGAATTGGCTGACCGGCGGAACGGTTGGTCCGGAAGGAAGTGTCTTCAGCTTCGTGACCATGGGAATCTGCGCGCTGCTAATCCACCTTTTCTTTCCCGCGAAGAAAGAGCCAATTCGCTGACAGTTGCCGGCCGGAGCAGGGGATCAATGAACAAGTTCCGAGACGTGCACGAGTCGCACTCCCTGGGCCTGAGCCTGTTTCGGAAGTTCCTGCAGTGCCTGGAGCGTCGCCGGATGCGGATGCCCAATCGCCACCGCCTCTCGTTTGTCTCTCGCGCCGCGCAGTGCCAATTGCAATTGCTTTCGCACCGCGCCCAGTTCGGCAACATCGTCAAGAAAAGGAACGTTTCGAAAGGCCGAGGGCACACCCGAGCTTTGCGCTTCTTCATAGGCTACGGTTGCCGCGGTGGTGCGGCTATCGATGTAAAACAAGTAGCGGTCGCGCAAAGCCGGCATCAACTCCTGCATTAACTTCGGATCCGAAGTGGCTTGCGAACCCTGGTGGTTGTTCACGCCCACCACTCCGGGGACGTTTTGCAGGAATTCATCGAGCAACTGCGCAACCTGAGCGTCATTCATTCCCGGCCGCAATTCCTGCGCTTCGGGCTTTTCGGTGGCAACGGCTTGCATGGGGAGATGCAGGAGCACTTCGCAGCCGCGCTGAAGCGCCTCGTGCGCGATTTCGGCCGAATGCTCATGATTAGGCAAAATCGAAATCGTCACCGGGTAGGGCAGCTCAAAGATCTGTTCTGCGGCGGCGCGGTCGCTTCCCAAGTCGTCGAGAATGATGGCCAGCTTCGCGCCTTGCGTTTGCGACGCGGCGCTTTCGTTTTGTTCCGCAGATGACGAATGGAAGTGGATGTGCACTCCGTGCGTCCGCGCCCCGCCCTTTAAGTAATAAAACAGGATTCCTTCGCGGCTCTCCGCGGGCTCTTGGGTGAGTCCGTTTCGTGTGGCGACTGCGCCTAACGCTTGCTGAATTCTGACGGCGTCCCCTCCCGCTGCTTTTCCCGTTCTGCTTTGCGGCAGACGGATGTCCAGCGAGTCGACGCTTCCCTGCGCTTTGTCTGTCCCCGGAGGCAGAACACGCACTACGGTCCCAGGGGGCGCTGCAGTGCGCGCCGCTTGGGCCAGCTCGCGCGAAATGGAATGAATTTTGACGGGACTCAGCCTTTCGGGCTCTGTTTTCTTGCAGCCATTTGCAGCCGCAAAAAAGACAAGCAGGCCAAGAAATAGAACAGAGCGAAGGAATTTGTTGTTGTAGCCAGGCGGACAACTCCCGGTGCATTGCCCAGACGCTCGAACTCCAGTCACGTAAAGCTAGGCAGCTTTCTTCGCGGGTGCTTTCAGCAGGTCAAGCGCTCGGTGAAAGATGGGGTCCTCGGGCGAAAGGGGCCGCGGCCCCAGACCCGGCTCCTTCTGTACTTCGGGCGCAGGTGCGGTGTCGTCGTCTGCTCCATCCGAATCGTCATCCGACGTCGGCCGAACGATTTCCGTTGGTGTAACGCCTTCTTCCAGGATCGACTTGCCGCCTGGATTGTAGTAATTGGCGACCGTTAGGATCAGCGCCGAGCCGTCATCCAGCGTAATCAGCTTTTGCTCCGACGCCAAACCAAAGGTACGCTCTCCGACCACATCCCCGCGATGATTGGCGGCAATCGCCGAAGCCAGAACTTCCGCAGCACCGGAAGTAGTGGTATCGGCCAGAACGGACACGGGATTCTTCCAAACGACTTGCTTGGGCTCTGCGGAGATGACCTGAACGGGAACCGTCTGCCCACGCAGAGTAGTTAGCGTGCCTGACGAAATGAACAGGCGAGCAATCGAAATCGCTTCGGAAACCGGGCCCCGGCCGCATTCGCGCACATCCAGAATCACCTTGTGCATCCCCTGCTTTTCCGCTTCCAGCAAATGGTTCCGGACTTCTTCCGCGCGGCCTGGATCCAAAGAAGGAAGTCGCAGCACCAGGATGTCGGGGTCCGCTTTTTGCACAATCAATTTTGGCGTCGGCAGTTTTTCGCGAACCAGGTCGACATCTTCAGGAGTGGCAGTCCCGCGGCGGATGATGGACACCTTGACCCCGGAGCCCGGCTGCCCGCTGAGGAGGTTCAGGGCTTGGCCCACCGACATGTCGCGCGTGGTGAAGCCACTGATGGACTCGAAAATATCGCCGCTCCTCACGCCCGCTTTGGTTCCCGGGCTGTCTGGCAGCACCGAGAGGATGATGATGTAGCCGTACCGCTTGCTGAGCGTCAGCCCGGTTTCGCCGGTGCCAGGATTGGCCATCTTCTTCTTGTACTCGTCGTATTCGCGGGGGGTAAGGTAGCTGGACTGCGGATCGAGCGACTCGAGCAACCCGTGGAGTGCGCCCGCCGTGATCGTGCGCATGTTCGGGTCATCCACGTAATCCTGCTGGATCTTTTGCAGCACTTCGCCGTAGACGGTCAGCGACTTGTAGGCTCTGTCGTCTGAAGTGCGTCCGAGGACGTGCCCAATCCCCGCATAGCAGAAGATCAATGCGGATACTGCAAAAATCACGACGCGTCCTGCTCGGTTCATGCCCCATCCTTCTTTCGTTCTACGTTCCCATCTACATTACGCAAAAGCACAGTATACCACCTAAGTTAGTTGGGACGCCGAATCCTACAAAAAGGAAGCCTCTAAAACTAGTGCTGCAGGAGACAACTCCGAACGGACACACTTTACGCCATAAACAACCTGGCATTGCCATTTAACGGAGCGATGTTCGCAATTGCTTCATGCCCGTCTAACTGCCGAACAGTGAACAGTTTACGAACTGAGCACAAAACCACAGCCAATACCGAAAATGTTGCTCGTTTACCACATACCATATCCGGTGTTCGCCAGAGCTCCTGCTAAGCTATTGATACATAAGGACAAAGCGTGTTAAGACTGGTTAGCAACGTGCTATGCTATCAGTAAGGGGCATGTTTCAGACTACCATAGCCAGGGAATCCGCCGCCGAAGGTGTGGGCCTCCACACCGGCGTGCACGGGCATGTCCGGCTGGTGCCAGCCCCGGCTGACACGGGCATTGTTTTCCGCCGGGTCGACCTGGACAACTTTCCGATTGAGGCCCAAGGGCACAACGTCGCCCGTGTCAGCTATGCCACCAGCCTGATGAAGCAGGGGGTGTTGCTCTCCACTACGGAGCACCTTCTAGCGGCCGTCTATTCCTGTGGGATCGACAACGTCTTCATCGATATCGACTCCATCGAAATTCCGATCCTGGATGGCTCCGCTGAGCCTTTCATGCAGATGCTGGAACATTCCGGGGTTCGAAAGCTGCGCCGCAAACGCCGCTATTTAAAGGTCTTAAGGCCTTTGGAAGTGAGAGAAGGTGACCGCCGGATCGGCATTCACCCGGCGGATGAATTCCGCGTTTGCTGCTATGTGGATTTCCCCCATCCGCTGGTCGGCCAGCAGGAAGTCGAAATGCTCGTCGGCCCAGACACATTTCGTCATCTGCTGGCCCGCGCCCGCACCTTCTGTTTCGAGCGCGACATCGAGCCTCTCCGCGCTATGGGCTTGATTCGGGGCGGCTCCCTGGAAAACGCCATCGTGCTCACCAATGACGGCGTAATGAACGGTCCCCTGCGTTTCCCCGACGAATTCGGCCGTCACAAAGCCCTGGATTTAATCGGTGACCTCGCCTTGGCAGGATTGCCACTCTTGGCGCGTGTGGAAGCCCACAAAGCAGGCCATTCCCTGCACACCCAGCTCGTTAGCCGCCTCCTGGCCGACCCTTCGCTCTGGGCGATTACCTCAGAGGCCGAGACTCCCTCCCAGGCTGCCGAAGCCGAAGGCCATCTCCCCGCCCTTTCCCCTGCCCCCGCCACTGATTAAGGTTTCGTCGCTTCGCAGAAATCCACGGATTGCGAAATGGGCAGTGCTCCCGCAGAATGGGCTGACGCCATGTCCAATCAGGATTTAGCTATTGTCATTCTTGCGGCCGGAAAAGGCACACGCCTGAAATCGAACCTCGCGAAGGTGCTGCATCGCGCGGGCGGGCGAACGCTCGTCGAACACATTGTGCGCGCGGCTGAGTCGCTCAAAGCACGTCAGACCGTGGTGGTGGTCGGCCATCAGGCTGACCAAGTGGCGGCTGTTGTAGAACCACTCGGAGCCGTTACGGTTTTGCAGCAACCGCAGCATGGCACCGGGCACGCCATGCAAGTCGCCAAGCGCGCCTTGGGACGCGCGAAGTTTGCAGTCGTGCTTCCTGGCGACGCTCCGCTCATTCGAACGGAAACCCTGAAGGCGCTGATCGCGGTGCATCGCAACGGCAACGCCGCTGCGACCATTCTTTCCGCCGTGGTTTCTGACCCGTCAGGTTACGGCCGGGTTCTCCGAAAGTCCGAAACCGCAGTGTCGGCTATCGTCGAAGAGTCGCAGCTCGCGGGCGAACAAAGCGAAATCAACGAAATCAATTCCGCCATCTATTGCTTCACGCTGGAAAAACTCTGGCCCGCGCTCGCACAGGTGAAGCCCAACAATAAGCATCGCGAGCTTTACCTGACGGATGCCATCGGCGTGCTGAGCGCGAAAGGCGAACCCGTTTTAGCGCAAGTAGCCGCCGATTCCCGCGAAGTTCTCGGCTGCAACACGCGTGCGGATCTTGCCGAGGTCGACCGCGTCTTCCGGGAATGGAAGCGCTCGCAGCTAATGGACGCCGGCGTGACGATTCAACTGCCGGAGACGGTGCTGATCGATCCCGACGTAACCGCGGGCGAGGACACAGTCATCGAGCCGGGCGTGCAATTGCTCGGCAAAACGAAAATCGGGGCGCGGTGCACGATTCGAACAGGCAGCGTGTTGACGGATGCCGTTCTTGGCGATGACGTCACGGTCGAGCCGCATTGCGTGGTCGCGCAAAGCCGTCTCGACGATCGCGTGATTATCGGCCCCTTTGCGCGCCTACGCCCGGATAACCATCTCAAGGCGGGCGTGCGCATTGGCAATTTCGTCGAGCTGAAGAAAAGCACCGTGGGCGAAGGCACAAAAGCCATGCACCTCACTTATCTCGGCGATGCGAAAATCGGAACCAAGAGCAACATCGGCGCCGGGACCATCACGTGCAATTACGACGGCTTTCATAAATACCCCACGACGATTGGCAACAAAGTTTTTATCGGCAGCGACTCCGCGCTCGTCGCTCCAGTTCGCATCGGCGACGGCGCTTATGTGGCTGCTGGTTCGACGATCACCGACAATGTTCCCGCCGGTGCCTTGGGAATTGCGCGCGGGCGCCAGGCAAACAAGCCCGGCTGGGCCGCAAAAAAGCGCCGTGAACTCGCCGCAGCCGAAAAGCCAAAGAAATCACCGCGCCGCAAAACGAAAAGGAAATCAAAGCCGCGCCGTTCCCCAAGAAAACGCACGTAGCGCTTGCGGGTTCTCGTGGCCCGAGATTCTTTCTTTGTGTCCACGATACGGTTATCGCTCCCGCTCCATCCTTGCGCCCAAATCGTTGAATCCCTACGGCACGGATGTTATCGTCCGCGGTAGATAAAGCAGAAGGAGCTTCCCTGTGGGCAACTGGGTGAACTGGCTGCTGGTGATTGTCGGCATCGTATGCGTGATTATCGAGCTGGCCCTGGGCGCGCTGACGGGCTTCGATCTCGCTCTGGTGGGTGGCTCGCTTACGGTCGGCGGAATCATCGGCCTGTTCACTGGTTCGGCGAAGATCGGCCTGCTGGCTGGCGGCGTCCTTTCCTTCATTTATCTCGTTCTTTTCCGCAGATGGCTGCGCGCCAAGCTCACGGTGAAAGATCAGCCCTCGAACGTCGACGCGCTCGTCGGCAAGACTGGGGTCGTTACACAAAAAATTGGCGCAGCGGAGGCCGGCCTGGTGAAAGTTGGGTCGGAAGTCTGGCGCGCAGAACTGGCGCAAGCCGGAGATGGCGCGCGCGATGTCGGCGCTACGGTGAAGATCGAAGCAGTGGAAGGCGTAACCATCAAAGTGAGGTGAATGGCTATGGACTTTCTCGGCGGTTTGTTTATGGTGGCGCTGTTCGCGTTTCTGATTCTCGCGTTGACGGCGCTGGCCAAAGGCGCGCGCACGGTAAAGCAATATGAGAGAGGCATCATCATCCGCCTTGGAAAATTTCATGGCATGGCGCCTTCCGGTCTGACGTTCATTATGCCGTTTGTGGACGACATCATCCGCGTGGACATGCGCGAGCAGGTGATCAGCGTGCCGCCGCAAAAGCTCATCACCAAGGACAACGTCACGGTCGAAGTGGACGCGGTCGTGTATTACAAGGTCGTGGATCCGGCGAAGTCGCAGTTTGAGGTGCAGGATTTCGGCTATGCCTGCACCACGCTGGCGCAAACGAACTTGCGCAACTTGATCGGCGACCGCACTCTCGACGAAACGCTCGTGGCGCGCGACATGATCAACAACAATCTGCGCCACGTGCTGGACGAAGCCACCAACAACTGGGGCGTGAAAGTGACCCGCGTGGAAGTGCAGAAAATCGATCCGCCGCGCGA